>SESA01000010.1_pt1 | contig 171994 bp, 224 predicted proteins | sample 3171451 | NCBI WGS metagenome assembly SESA01 (sample SAMN06051862, study PRJNA518727) | freshwater metagenome | biome: subpolar coniferous forest; feature: holomictic lake; material: water; isolation source: holomictic Lake 227, 8 m depth | place: Canada: near Kenora, Ontario | collected...
GTTGAAGGTCAAGGGTCAAGTGCTGTTCGACATACTGGAATTCATCCGCACTTCCCCGCTGGGAGCCCGCTGGTGCAATATCCGCAATTTCATGGTCGAGAAAGGCCACGCCTCGCCGAAAGGGGATGCCTCCCTCACCTTGAACCGTCCCTTGGATAAACGCAACGCAGTGCTGGACGAACACGGTTTCTGCACCAAGGTGGGGGATAGGTGGGTGTTGAACAAACGTGGCATCGCGAAGCATCAACAGTTGAAGGAACGTATCGAAGCCTTCTATACTCCCGAGAAGTTGAAGAAGGTTCAAGACGAGATCGCCAACGAGATCGTCGACAAGGTCTTGGCCGATGAGAAGAAGGTTGTCAAGCCTTCCCCGAAAGTCAATGTCGAACAGTCTTCCGACAAGATCGTCATCACCATCGAAATCTCAATCACGAAATAGGTTTAACTCCGATGCACAATAAAGAGATAAAGCTGGTCGCCAAGGAGTTCATTCAAGGCATTCGAGAGTCACTCACCTCCAAAGAGATCAAGGAAGTGATCAAGAAGAACGAGACACCGGAATACAAAGGTTGCTGCGCCACCCATGACTATCTTGACGCCAACATGGTCATGGAGAAGGCGCTGGAGAAAGCTGGTGTGAAAAGCTTCACCGAGGAAGTACCGGAAACAGAAGCATGGGATGAGTCGATAGGCATTGTCAATCGGGCATGGGATATGGCGAAAAAAGTCAAATTCGATGGGAGGCAGATCGATGTCTAAGAAACCTGTCAAGAAGGCGGAAGTCGTCAAGGATGAAAATGAGTTTGTCAATGCCGACTTTGTGGGGTTGATATCGGAAAAATATCTTCTGTCGAATGTCATTCATGGATTGGGCGCCTCATACAATCCTGCGATTGTCGAAGACTTGGAAGGCACGCCGAAGGAAATCGCCAACGCTAAACGCTGGTGGAAGAAGATGAAACCCATCACCGACGCCTTGTTTCAGAATCATTTGAAGCTTGAAAAGCTGGTGGAAGAGATGAGGAAGGACGAGAAAAAGTAAGTTTTCAACGCTCTCCATACGTGCTATAGTATGTGTGGAGAGAAACCACAACCAATAAGAAGGAGTACTGAGATGAACGACATTGATAAAGGTTGCATGAACTATCAACCGACGATCGACAACCGGAGCGTCTTCGAGAAGGCGGGTTTCAAGAAAACCGAATGGGTGAAACGCGACCCGCGTGGCGCTGAGTACGGTCACTTCACCGCCGAAATCTTAGGCGGGAACTTCGCCAGCTGGATTGAGGTCACCCATTCGAAAGACGGGTACTCGATGAAGTTCAGCAATTCACAAGATTTCTTGAACTGGGCGAAAGGTATCTAAGCTGTCCTCTCCAAAAGGGCCGTACAGGATTCTCCCTCCTGTACGGCCCTGTCTTTTACCTGCGTATTAAGAATATGCGTGTAAACGGAAAACCCCCCTCACCGCTTAAGTGAGGGGTTGTTTGAGATTAAGTTTTTAGATCAGTGAAACCATTCCCGCGATGACTGCCAGGTGCAATGCCAGGGTGATGCCACCCAATGCCACCCATACAGTCTTCCGCCAAGCTTTTGGCAGTGAATCTATATACAATGGCAGGTCCAGCATATTATTCCTCCTTGATGTGTTGTGGAGCCTCTCCGTTGGGTGTGTACTCCAACGCGCAGGAGTACACCGTCTTCGTCCCATCCCTCACCATGGTTTCAGTGAAGGACCTTTTCCCTCCGATGTTGCCGATGACGATACTCTCCTCCGTCATCATTTTGGCCTCTTTCACCGCCTCGTCGTACGTCAGAGTCTTGAAACTCTTGGCCGATTCCTTATTTGTGAGGTTGAACATCGTCCACCTCCACCATATTGGTTTTGATGAAATCGACGATCCACAACATAGCGGAAACCTCATCGTTGAACCCCGTCTCAATCTTTTTCGTTCCACCAATGAGACGGACATAATACTTTCCGGTCGCAGTGTCGTAATCGGTCTTGAAAAGGACTTCCGACAGAATCAAGGCGTCATCGGTGACACAAGCATCTTCATCTTCAGCTTCTCCACCTTTCAAATCTTCGATGGTGATGCAGAACCGCATCGTCGGGCATTCACGCTCCTCGGCCGTGATGTGGTCAACCCAAAGACGCACACCGCTGTCTTCCTCATCGGGCTCGAAAGAAGGACAGACATCATTGTGCCACGAAGTGTCGTGGAGAATCTCCTTCTCCACAAGAATCGCAACCCAACGTGGAACCGTGTGGCCGTATCCGCCGAATTCCTGTTTCATCTTGTACATCGTGCTTCTCCCTTACATTGTTTTCCGTTGACCTACTATACATCATAAGAGACGCGTTGAAAGTTGATGTCAGCTGTGGAGACTAACTTTCAACGCTATCCACAAGCGCTATAGTATGTGTGGAGAGAAACAACAACTAATGGAGAACTAAGATGGGTAAGTCACTGGAATGTCTGAGGGCGGAAGTCAAGTCGAGGATGGAGATGCGCCGTCGAAAACTTTTTGAATCTGTGAAAAAGCTTATCGATATGATCGGCCTCAAGAACATTGAGGAATTCTACCGGAACGATGACAGACAGTTCTATGGTATGATCTACATTGGCAGCCCCAACGGGGAGATTCTCTGCACCATCAAGGAGTCCAATAATTCCTTGGTGTGGATAGCTCGCAGGAAAGACCGGACTGGTGTGATCGAGGGAGAAGTCTTCTTTAACATCGAGAAGGAGAAGGATGAACTACTGAGACATATCGCTGAATTGTACGAATGCCCCTTCACTTCTCCGATCAAGTACGCGCATCCGGTCTATGACAATGGCGAACCCCTCGAAATCGATGATGAGGATTGAACTTTCAACGCTCTCCACACGTGCTATAGTATGTGTGGAGAGAAACAATAACAACGAAGAACAGGGAGAACTACGATGAGCACCAGAGGCGCATGGGGATTCAGAAAAGACGGCGTCGACAAGGTCACCTACAACCATTCAGATTCCTACCCCGAGTGGCTTGGTCTGCGTATGGCTGAATTTCTCAAGACGGTGACGGTGAAACAGCTTCTCAAGATCGCCGATGGTATCACGATGGTGGACAGTCAAAGCACCCCCACCCAAGAGCAGATCGATATTGTCACCAAGAAATTCCCTTTGATGGCGAATCTCGGCGTCGGCAATCAGAGGGTCGATGACTGGTATTGCCTTCTCCGCAGTATCCAACAGGACTTCGAGATGTACAAGCAGGGTTTCCCCTTCATGATCGATAGTTCCGGTTTCCTCACTGATTCACTCTTCTGCGAGTACGCCTATATCATCAACCTCGACGACAATGTCCTTGAATTCCATGTGGGTTTCAACCACAATCCGAAAGCCAGTGGCCGATATGCCTCTCAATGCGGTGATCCCGATTCCGGTTGCGGTGGAAAGCCCTACTATGGCGTCGCTCTTCTCGGAACGTATTCCCTCAGTCAGAAGGGAAAGGCCTTCACTGGAAAGAAACCCGAGAACATCGTCAAACAGATGATGAAACTACAAGAGATGAACAATGGGTTTCTGAAGGCTCAAAAGAACAAGATATAAACTTTCAACGCTCTCCACACAGTGTATAGTATGTGTGGAGAGAAACCACAATCAATAAGAAGGAGAACGAAGATGTCGCATTTCACTGTCATGGTTATCGGAGATAACCCCGAGGCGTTGCTGGAGCCCTACGATGAACAGGCCGAGGGGGAGTTCCAGGATTGCACCGATGAGGTGATGGAGAAGTGGAACAAGAACGAGGCCGAGGAGATTCTTGACGGGAAGACCCCGCAGGAGTATTACGAGAATGTCAAGAAGTTCGCATCCGACTACTATGGTTACAGGCTCGCCAAGGATTATGACGGTGAGGAGGAACGTTATGGTGTTTTCGGGATCACGTTCAACGAGAACGGAAAATGGGACTGGTACAGTCTCGGCGGCCGCTGGAAGGGTTTCTTCATCCACAAGGCGAAGAAGGATTGCAAATACCCCAAAGAGATCAAGAAAGGAGAATGCGGAGTCGGAGGGGAGCCCGAGGGTCTTGACAAGAGGTCGTGCGACCAGTTGCGGAAATGCGACATCGACCTTGTGGCGATGCTCAAGAAGACGGAGGACAACGCGCGGGAATATTGGAAGGAGGCACAAACCCGCGGATTGACGCCGTGGGATGAGGAGAACATCAAGGGCATGACCGAGGATGAGTACGCGGCCACCAGCTCCGAGAAGATGCTTGAAGTCTTCGCCATTGTGGACGACGATGGATGGCATGAGAAGGGCAGCATGGGATGGTGGGGAATGGTCAAGGACAGGAAAGAACAACAGGCATGGAGGGCTGAATTCGAGAAGAAGTGGAACGCGATTCCCGAGGATACTCTGATCTCCGTATACGATTGCCACGTCTAATAGAAAGGTCATGCGACACCAAGGGCCGGAAGGAGACTTCCGGCCCTTTCCATTTCAACTTTCAACGCTCTCCACATGGTGTATAGTATGTGTGGAGAGAAACAATACTAAACAAGGAGAACTACAATGGGTTTCTTCGGATGGTCGTATCCGCCAGGGTGCAACAGCGTCCCTGGAGATGAGGATTCCTTCTGCGAGATGTGCGGTCACAACGTGGATGACTGCGTCTGTCCCGAGTGTCCTGTGTGTTCGCAGATAGGTGAAAAGAAATGCTACTCCGAACATGGCTTGAGCATCACCCTCGAACAGATCAACGGATTGCTGGTGATGGAGGATTGCATCGACACCCAAGTTGAGAATGACAAGGCCGAGGCGGAATACTACCAGTCTGTGGAGCCTTTCTTGGAAAGCATGTTTGATGATGAACCAATAGCCAAGGAGAACTGAAATGACGAATCTCGAAATGACTAAACTCGAAAGCGGCGACATCGTCAAATGGGATGACCCCGACATGGATGCCGATTGCTCCCGCACCGATGTGATCGATGAGATCAAGATCAACGGTGAGATATCCGATGACGAATTCGAACCGGACGCCACTGACATGACCGCATACATCCAATGGCCGGGTGGTTCAAACGTCTTAGTCTTCGCCTATGAGCTGGAGAAGGTGGACTGAACTTTCAACGCTCTCCACATGGTGTATAGTATGTGTGGAGAGAAACCACAACCAACAAGGAGAACTAAGATGGACTGGCCGACTGCGAGAGAGATCAAGAAGCTGTTGAAGGCGGGGAAGTTCGTCTCTCAGCGGTCGAAGAAGTATCCCACTATTCATTGGCTTATCATCGACGCGATCACAAGAAACGGGCAACTCCTCGTCAAGGATTGCCAACACCACTGGTACGGAACTGAAGGAACAACAATGGAAGTCAAGGAGAACTAAGATGACCAAGGAACTGATGAAAGACCTCCGCGTCGCCATCGAGGAAGTGCTCAACGAGAGGAAGATCACCTTCGACGCGATGAAAGTGAAAGTGACCCTCGGCGGCGGAAGCTACGGGACTTCGAACGGGACATTCAAGATCGAGATCGCCGACATCGTCAACGGCGTGGTCAAGTCCAAAGAGGCTCAGACCCTCGAAGCCTATTCGTTGATGCTCGGCCTTCCGAAAGACATCGTCGGAACGAAGTTCAAGTTCGGTTCCGAGGAGTTCACCGTCGAAGGCATGAAACCCCGTGGTGAGAAGATTCTCATCAAGAAGCTGGCGAACGGGAAAATCTACCTCACTCGTCTCCCGATGCTGAAACTCGCTCTCGGCATCAAGGACACCGATGAGGCCGCCGAACGTCGGGCTGAATTGGCCTTCGAGTCGAAATCCTAACTTTCAACGCTCTCCATACGTGCTATAGTATGTGTGGAGAGAAACAATAACCAAGAAGAAGGAGAACGACAATGAGTGACGGACTGATGATGCATGCTGGTGGAAGCCGGGTCGAACGTCAAGAGCTGGCTTTGATCCCGACCCCCGAGCCGACGCGTTCATGGCGCCCTGTGCCCCATCTCAAGGTCGCCGAGCTGGTGATCGCCGAGACGATGCGCCGCGGCTATATGATCAAGGCCGAGTCCTACGGTCTTTCCAATGACAAGCTGATGATGTTCGGCGTCCTCAAGTTCGCCTTGATGGATCGTCCCGACATGACCCGTTGCCTCGGGTTCCGCAACTCCCACAACAAGAAGCTGGCCTTGGGGCTCACCGCCGGAGTGAACGTCCTCGTCTGCGACAATCTCGCCTTCGGGGGAGAGGTCACTCTTCAACGGAAGCACACCTCCTGCCTCGACGCCGAGACCCTCATCCCCGAGAGCTTCGAACAGCTCAACAGGCAGTTCATGCGCCTTGAGGAGAACATCGATGTCATGAAGACACAGGCGATCACCCTCGACGAGGCTCGCATCGTGACGTGCGTGGCGGCCGAGCGGAAGGTCATCCCCTCCTGCGACATCATCCAAGTCATCGACACCTTCAAGGAGCCCCCGCATGAGGAGTTCAAAGAGCCCACCAAATGGAACCTCCACAACGCCTTCACCGAGGTCGCCAAGAAGTACACCCCGACCCGCTTCGACCAGTGCCAGAAAGGCCTCGCCGATCTCTTCCGTCTGAACTGAGAAACCCAAGGGGGGAGGGGAACCTCCCCTAACTTTCAACGCTCCACACAAGCGCTATAGTATGTGTGGAGAGAAACCACAACCAACAAGAGGGAGAACGGTGATGAATTCGGAACGCAAGTACATCAACACTTCGGCCACATGGGGAGATGTCGGAATCGCAGTCTCGGTCAACGACTACAAGGAGATGATCAAGATGTTCGAGTCGCACTCCAAGACACCGGAAATCCTCAAGGTCAGGAAGGATGGGATTTACATCAACGGCAAACGGGTCGCCACTCCCAAGATCACCGAGGTTCCTGACTACGACGAGAATGAAGAGGAATTTCTTTAAGACATGCGGGGGAGGACATGCGGGGGAGGACATGCTCCTCCCCCCGCATGCTACACCGGCATCATCAGCCGACTCTCACGCCAATGCTGTTCAATCCATTTCAAAGCCCCCTCCAACTCCACCTCCCGCCTCTCCACCCTCACCTCCGGGTCATCGCTCTCGACGAACTCGACCTCCCATAACATGAGGTTGGTGAGGTAGTGGAACTTCCTGGTGTCGAAAGTGGGTGGAAGCTCCCCGGAGAACGTGGTCCTGTCCAACACCATGCGCAGCCTCCCCAATGGATCACGCTCCGATGAATCCAACTCCATCCGAAGCCTCTCGATCAATTCCATCTTGAACTTCTCGACAAACTCCTCCTTGGTGATATAGTTCCTCCACTCCTCCAATCCCTGGAGGATCGCGGGGATCAATCTATGCCGGGTGAGGGGGATAAGGGGGGCTGGCGGTTCTTTCTTCTTCCGAGGGGTCCTGGTCTTGATCTCTTCAGTCTTCTTGGGCATTTCATTCCTCCACGTTTGATTTCACACCTGGGGCCCAAAGAACCGCCAGGAGGAGAGTTGTCAACAAAGACATGCGAAAACATAAACAGTCAAGGGGCCTGGGGCCCTTCGGCCACATGCCCCTCGATTCAACTATACCACATGCGAATTGTTTTTCAAGCCTTCTTGTTGTACGCCTCCTTGAAAGAATTGGTGAAGGTCGATATGATGTCCAACCCGGCGAACCAGGATGCGATCCTCAACCCCACATACACACATGCCCCGACCACCAACCACTTCACCAACATGGCCATCAACCGGAAACTGATCACCACTATCGCCAGGATGATCGGAATACATGCGACACCACACATGATGACAAACATCAATAACATGTCCAACCCCGTCATGTTTCCAGGATTCGACATCATCGCCACCATTCCCATAGTCATTGTAGTTCTCCAAGTGTTTTGTTGTTTCTCTTCCTTACTTATAATATAGCACATGCCGCCATGCGTTGAAAGTTGACATGCAGTCAATGGACATGCGACATGAACTTTCAACGCGTCGATGACATGCTATAGTATATCAAACCCAATAGAGAGGATGACATGCGGAACGAGGACAGGATCACGGTGTTGAGGAATCCCCAGGCGATACTGGAGATCAAGAAACCCGATGAGGAATTGATACTCACCGCCCTCCGGATGGACGGCCTCCTCATCCGGCACTTCAAAGACCAGACCGAGGCCATGCAGACCACCGCCTACTTCCAGAACAAAGACGCCATCAAATATATCAACAACCCCTCGGAGGTGATATGCAGATTGTTGTTGAATGAGAAAGAGGAGAACAAAGTTGGTGGGGATTGGGGGGTATTGAGGGGAAGGTACATAGATAGTTGAGTAGTGTCATGCCTTCATATGGAGGCATGTTGATTGAAACATCGAGAAGATCAGTAAAGGGGATGTCGTCGACTAAATCATCACCATCCGGCCAGGATAAGGATTCATCAGGGTGGAATTAGGCAACCATTCCTGTAAGACCTCCCCTTGAAGGCCAGACGTAGTCTGGATATAGGGTGGAATCCAGCCTGGCCGGATGGTTCTTTTTATAAATACATCCAAAGGAGACTCCTATGTATCTACCTAACCGCCAGTTCGATGTCATCTTGATCGATCCCCCTTGGAAGTATTCCAAGCGCTCCAATAAGAACACCAAGTTCGGCCTGGGGGCATCCCAGCAGGATCTTCTCACCACCAAAGAGATGAAAGCCTACCCGGTGGCCAACATCGCCAAACCGGAATGCCTCCTCTTTATGTGGACCACCATGCCCATGCTCAAAGAGGCCATAGAGATCATGGAGGCCTGGGGCTTCGAATACAAGACCAACGCCTTCTCCTGGGTGAAAGTCAACAAACTCGATAAGAATCCAGTCTTCGGCATAGGCTTCTACACCAAAAGCAATGTGGAGCTGTGTCTACTGGGGTCCAGGGGGGAGAAGGCCATCAAACCCCGCAACAACGACGTCTCCTCGGTGATCCTCCACCCTCCCACTGAATTCGCACATAAACCCACTGAGGTCATGGAGAGGATTGATAGAATGTATCCAGACCTACAGAAGGTGGAACTCTTCGCCAAAGAGAAATGGACAGGTCCCGGTTGGACGCAGCTGGAATATAAAAATCCCTCCAAAGAGATCATGGATACCCAAACCGATATCCATCGCTGACATGCCAATGGGTCCACGGACCTATTATAAATCATATAAATGTAATGGGTCCACGGACCCATGTCGATTTTTACTACATGGGTCCGTGGACCCATTCCTCTTCTTCCAAATTCCAATTTAGCCTCAAATGGGTCCACGGACCCACTCCCAATGGGTCCACGGACCTATACTTCTTGTTTTCATTTTTAAAGGTATAGGTCCACGGACCCACCCCCAATGGGTCCACAGACCTCTAGTAAATACTAGTGGGTCCGTGGACCCATTCCCCTCAAATCCTCAATTCCCCTCAACCTCCCTTGACTCCCCTCGGATCGGAGTTATAGTAAAAGTAACCAAACAACTAAGAGGAGGATCTGAACATGCTGGGATTGGAAAAGAAATGGGTTGAGAAAGTCAAACAACACAAAGCCTATGAGTTCTGGTCGGGAATACTCACCGTCCACCCAAAGAAGATCATAGGACAGACCTACAGGTTCCATAGTAAACACATGGAGACACCCGAGGGGGTCTACCTCACCAACTGGCTGACATTCGTCTATGTCCATGGTGATGGCCACGCCTGCCTGCTATCCACCAACCCCGCCAAAGTCAACGAAATGCTCACCAAATCACTATCCATCATCGAAGGAACCAATATCGTGGTGGATAACAACACCGAGGTATGCTCCCTCATAGGAAGACTGGCATCCACCGACGAGGATGGCAATGTGACCCTCGTCAACACCAACACCGTCTTCTTCCCCATAATCGACAATCTCTTTCAAAATATATTCGACATCAAAGTGGTCGATCCCTTCAAAAAAGAGGAATTTGTCGCACTGGAGGGAACAGTGAAGGAAAAGAAGAAGTCGCTCATCCCTCCCGAGGTCATGCCACTCCTCTCCGGCGACATGTATCTCAAAGATAGAGTCATTCAAATGAAGAAGAACCGGAAAGGCAAGGCCGCCATAGCCAAGAAGCTCAATATCACCCTGGAAACAGTGGAACGATACTTGAAATGATAATATAGAACAATAGCCCCTCCAAATGATGCCAATAAATCGGGTTTTTTGGCCATTCGGAGGGGTTTCGAAATGATAATATAGCACAATTTCCCACCTTCTCCTCTCGCATTCCCAGGCGTTCTCCCCTCAATTTCCTTTGACACCCTCCATCTAATCATCATCTGACTATCATGTGTCGCTGTATATGGCCACACATGGGAGGATGTCGGGGGGAGTGTCCGAGACCTTCAGATATGCCCGGAGGGTGGAAGATGGTGGTGGCGGGTGTGAGGGGGGAGGGGGAGATGTGAAAGTGGGAGGGGAAATTGGGAGATGGAGGGGAAGTTGAGGTGATTGGGGTGGTTGAGGGGTATTGGAGGGAGTCGAGGAGGTGTGGCAGGATGGAGGGGAAGTCGAGCGGTGTGTCGCGGTGTGTGGCTGAACGCGCAAGGTTATTTCCCCTCAACCCTTTTCCACCCTCCAATTTCCCCTCAACCCCGTCCCACCCTTCCCTTCTCCCCTCAACCCCTCCATTTCCCCTCTACAGTGCCTCTCATCGCTCTTTACAGCCGCTCTTTGATCCTTCTTCTTTCTTCTCTTATATAATAAGAGTAAAATCTTTTTCCTTTTCACATAGTTTTATCTTCCGGTCTTTTTGTTTTGAATTCCATTGACTGTCTCCATTCGATCAATGGTTCTTATGATATGCGGGATGGGTATGAATTTCATTATGTTGAAATATTGGGTGGTGTTGTTTGTCATGGGGGTATGGGGGATAGGTTTTATTTCATTATGGTGAAAGTTTGGGTAGTATGGTTTTCAACTTTCAACGCGTTTGGAATGGTGTATGGTATGATGTGTTTGAAATCAAAAACAAAGAAGGAGGGTGTTATGGGTGCGATGTTGTTGCGTGGTGGTGAGCGGGTGGATTTGGGGGTTGTCCGGTGTGGGGGTCATTCTTATGAGATATATGTGGATCGGTTTTTTGAAGTTTGTTCTGTGGAGAGGCTTCATATTCTTTATAGGGGTCGTGGGGTGGTTGACAGGGAGTTGAATTTTAATTGGGATGCGATGAGGAGGAGGGGGGAGTTTGTTCCGAGGTATGTTGACGTGTGTGTCAAGGAGGCGGTGGTTCGTCTTAGGAGGAATAGGGGGTACATGGATTTTGGTGGTCGGTTGGAGTGTGGGATCAGGAAGTTGGATGATAATGGGTTGTCATTCGCGGTGTTTGGGATGGACGAGTCATTCCGCAATCATTGTGTTGATGATTATCGTGAGTGGAGGAAGGAGGGTGTGGGGAGGGTGTTGTCGCGTATTCGGCCTGGGTTTCAGTTGGGTGGGGATGGTGTCATTGTGTGGTTGGGTGGGATGGTGCGTGAGGTTGATCGGATTCCGATGGTGGCCAGGTTCAAGTCCGTCATGATTCGGGATCGGGTGTATGACTCCATGGTGGAGATGTTGACTGTCTGGTCCAAGGAGTGGGTGGATGACCGTGTCGCGGGGAGGGTGGTTGTTCCGATGGAGACGCGTCGGGTTTTGGAGGGGATTGAGATGAGGGAGGCATTGGAGTCGGCGCGGGTGGAGTTGGCTCGTCGTCGTGTTCGGATCGCGGAGTTGGAGGGGAAGTTGGAGGCGGTGCGGAGTTTGGCGGTGTAGGTGGGAGTCTGACGAATGTGAACTTTCAACGCGTTCCGTATGGTGTATATTGGATTGAACAACAAACTATGGGAGGGTGTGATGTTGACGGGTTTCGGGGGGAAGGTGGCGGTGACGAGTCCTCTGCCGGGTTATGTCAGGAATGGAATCTACACCATCGATGAGGTTCTGCGGCATGTCACGTTCGACCATCCCATCAAGAAGAAGACGTTGTTGGTTGATTTCGACGGGGATTTGATGGATATGTCCTCGATGCGGTATCTGGTGTTCAAGATGAAGGGGATCGAGTGTGTGGTGTGCGGGATTGTCGGGAGTTATTTCGCCAAGGAGTATGATGCGAAGATTCCCCGTGTGGAGGGCAGGCCTTTGAAGTGGCATTTCAATCTCTATGCCATGGGTGTCGACGGCGCCGAGGTGTTGATGACGAAGGATCACATAGTTCCGGTGTCGCGTGGAGGGGGGAACGGGTTGAGGAATTTTCAGACGATGTGTTCGGTGTGCAACGGGGTCAAGGGTGGGAACGCCCTTTTGGGTTGAAAACGTGAAAACTATGAGGAATGGCATGGATGCGAAGTATCTTGACGAGTTGGAGAAGGAGGGGCGGGAGTCGGAGCGGTATGGAACGCCGGCGGAGGTGCATGGTTCCGATCTTGTGCGGTTGGTGGCGATGGCTCGGGGTCGTGATGAGTTGGTCAAGGCCCAGAAGCTGGTTGACGAGGCTGATGACGAGGGTTCGGCCATGGCTCGGACGACGGAGTTGTTGAAGGTGGTTCGAAGAATCGTGAAAGGGGGATGATATGGATATACGAAGTTCGAAAGAGTATAGGGATGTCCTTGAGAGGCATGGCGTGGAGTTCGCGGCTGAATGGCTTGATAGGATGATTGTCAATCAGATGTCGTTGTTCTATATTAGAAGGTGCGATGTCGATGTGACGTTGGTCGATGTGGTGTCTGACACTGACAATTGGAGTTTCGTATCGTTCAGGACCATCGCCGAGGCCGAGGCTTTTTGTTTGAAATACAATTTGATATATAGAGTGGAATGTTGAAAGGTGGTTGACATGAATGCCCGCACCGGAGTTTTGACGTTCAAAGAATTATGCGGATTGTTGCACCGTGGCGTGAAGGTGGAGCGGCGTGACAAGGCCCACCGCGCTCTTGGGTGGTGGTTGCTGGGTGAGGATGTCATCGATGTGGGACGGTGTGAATATCGTCCATATGGTTTCAAGAAGGTGGTTGATGTTTCCAAGAAGAATGCTAAAGTCAATGCGAAGTACAATGCCATGTTCAAGGATGTGGACACCACGGAGTTTTGGAAGGATATGGCCGAGGCTCAGCCGATCAACGACAATGGTTTCAGGGTGGAGTAGGAGTTCATATGGAATCGAGGACTGAGGAGGTTTTGAGGTATCGGGCGGAACATGAATGCTCGTTGAAGGAGGCCGCCTCGGCCATCAACCGGAGGATGTTGTTGGAGGAGTTGGAGGCGGCTGGGACAATCGATCAGTTGAAGATCATCATCAAACGTATTATACAGGAGAGATATTGATGGATACTATTCCGATAGACAGAATCACATATCATACTACCGCTAAGCCGAAATCCAACAAACATAAGCCGCCGAAATATACTATCAAAAATGTGGTGGCCTTCCATATGAGATATGGGAAAAAGAAGGGAAGAAAAGGATGACATGCCGTCATGATTCTATTTTGGTGTTTGAATGGAAGGAGAGATATGGTGGTTACCTCACCTGTAATAGGGGAAATTTTCAATTGAATGTGGATCCGCTGATTTCACCTGTCTCATGGAGTTGTTGCGTCAAATACGGTTTTCATCAGTCCGTCCAGTTGGAGTATGGTGAATGCGGAGTGGTCGAGTTGGCTAAGATTCAAGCTGAGAACGCATATTTCAAAGCCATAGGAGTGGAGAGATGATGGAAATCCCATACAGCCGGGTCTTGAAGGAGTATGTTCGTCTTGGAGGTGAGTTGAACTGTTTTGGTCTTCCCTGTGAGAACAGCATCACCAAGCCTGTGTCGAACTCTTTGGCTTACCAGATGATGTTGGATGACCACCGGATGGAGACGGGGCGGTCATGTCCGGTCAGAATGATCAAGGGGATTGAATACTATAGATTGGGGGAATAGGATGACAGTGAGAGAACTAATCAAACGTCTTGAAATGTTGGATCAGGATGCGGATGTGTATTATGATGTGGAATTGGATTCCGTCATATTGTCAGTGAATGACGTGGAAGTCCCATGTGTGGATAATGGGATGTTGGTGATTTTAAAATAAAAATAATGATCTTTGGAGGGTGGAATGAATCAGAACACGCACGGGGTTCCCGCGTTGAACAGGATGGTCTTGGAGGTCAAGACGAAGCTGGAGGGTCGGATGGACGAGGAGAGGCGGTTGTTGGAGCTTGCCCGTGACGCCTTCGCGCGTCGAGACATCTTCACCGGGGAGGTGGAGGCCTATGAGAGCGGGATGCACAAGGATTGCGATAACGAGGATCGATCCTATTGGCCGATATGGCAGTTCCGCGTTGAATGGCTGTTTGGTGGGCATTTGTACAAGTTCCGCGTCGTGATGGGGATTAGGGATGGGAAGTGCGTCCAGTACAAGTGCGCTGACAATATTGACCGCCATGGCAACATCGTCACTGATCCATGGTGGCGTCTCACGGGGTATGTCGATCTTGGAAGCATAGTTCCAGGTTGGTTCATCATCGAGCGGTTGTTGGGGTGGTGGACTGACTCGGTGTTCGCCGGAGAGGTGGTGGATGTGTTCATCAGGGGCGCTCGGAGGATGGTCGAGGGGATCGAGTCGAAGCGGCTGGATGTCAAGGAGGTCGTCGAGGAGCATGGATTCTGTGGTGATCGGCCTGATTTGGGGAATCGTTGAATAATTAAAAGAGGTGTGGTATGCCGGATATTTTGGTCGTGCTTGGTGCGGTGTTCATGTGGTTATTCGCTTTCTTAGCGTTTTTGAGCTTGGCCGATATGATATTGAAGGGAGTGTCAACGAGAAGTGATATCATGGGAATATTCATGGTGACGATCATCCTTATCATATTCGCCGGAACTTTGACATGTTGGCTGTATGTGGCTGAGAGAGGAGTGGAGTATGCCGATCCCACCTATCATTTGATAGTGTCCAAGGACAACGGTGATGGGACGATGGCGAACTACGCGTGGATTGAGAACACCGCCTTCTATGTCAATAACGTGATCTCAGGGACGGTGAAGGATGGTTATGTTTTGGAGCGGCGTGACTACAAGACCAGGCATCGGTGCTGGATGTGGTTGTGGATACCGCAGGTCAAGTACTCTTTGGCGAAGGCTGACACCGTGCCGGAGGGGAAGATCGAGAATGGTTTTCCAGGAAATAAATGATTTGACCGGAAAACTATTTGAAGTCTGAATGGTTGTTTGTATATTGATATCTATAAAGGAAATAATATGACCAAAAGCACTCTCAACGCCATCGTTCAAGTCACCGCCCATTTCCACTCCAAGGGAGAGAAGTTTTTATATGAGGCGGTGGATTCTTATGAATATGGTCCGTTGGAACAGAACACTGGTTCAATCGGGATGCTTGATACGGATGAGGATATATATGACACCGTCGTCATTAATGATTTTGTGTCGTTCAGCTTCAAGTCGGTCTCCGATCAGTTGGTTGACGGCCATGATGACGTCTTCGACCATGAGGTGTCTCAGATCGGATTGTATGAGGTCTTCCAGGATGAGGACATTGAACGGTTCACCAAGATCGCCAATGATCATGGTCCTGACAACAGGGTGGATTGTCCGGTCTGCGCGTTCCTCATAGTGTTCACGGTCACGTACACTGTGGATTATGAGGGTGAGTGGGATTCATCGTATGAATGGAAACAAATATTACATGGGTGGTCGAAATGAATGACAACGATCAGTTCACCGATGAGGATCATTATGACGGGGAGGAAGTCCGGCCGGAGGATGTTGGTCAGATATCACTGGTGGCTGCCTTCTGCAAGGCTGTGAGCGATCTTGGTGTGAAAAATCTCTCTGTCAAACAGATGAACTCCATCATACAGGCGGCCAATGTCGTCACAGCGGCTTTCCAGACACCCTATCAACCCGCCAAACCCAATATGACTTTGGCCGCCTGGTTGCAGTGCGATGATGTCGGTGCCAGTTCCAAGTATATGGCGTATCTATTGGCGAACGCTCCCCCATGCGATAAGGCGTGGCCTCATGACGCTGGGGATTTCGAGCGGTGCGTCAAGTTCCTGGAGGCCGTGAAAGACAGATGTCCATTGTATGACATGCGTCATGTTGGGGATGAGTGGCGGATGCTGGTCGATCATTGGGACAGGTTGATGGAGTTGCGGAAGCAGTCCAATGACGGCTATGTGGCGGCCAACGGTCAGATGCGGAACATATTCGAGGAGGTTGACAATCTCAGGTTCAAGAAGGAGAAAGAGGAATGAACGGGACTTGTGGACAATGTGAATACTGGTTGCGTAATGAACTACTTGTAACTGAGGGATTTTGTCGTAGATATCCTCCTGTGCGTACGATGATCTCCATCTCCACATCTTATTTCGGGTCTAATGTGGATGACTCATGGGTGAAGGTTGAAAAAGACAGATTGTCGTGCGGGGAGTTCATGGTGAAAAGACTTCCGGCCGATGATTGATCAATAACGGAGATGTGCATGTTCAAAATCAAATGCGACAAGTGTGGTCATGAATTGGAGGTTCCAGGGGGATTGGCGTTCTCCCCTCCGGTTATGGAGATGTCCAAGAAGTTCCATCTCTGCGTCAGATGCTGGGACAAGTTCGTGACTTGGATCAGGCCGGAGGAGAATCCTTTTCCAGAACTGGATGAGATGTTCAAGAACATCTCGAAGTATCATGAGGAGGGAACTGTCCTCAGTCCCGAGGAGATTTCGAGTTTGTTGAAAGGCGCCGAGGATGCCTGTGAGACCACGCCTTCTCGTCAGAACAATAATATCAGCCAGGAGGAGCTTGACACCATGTTGAAGAGTCATGGAGGGATGCCATTATGAGTGTTGAGATTTTGAAGAAGAGGGCTGTGTGGCATTATATCATCAGAATAACGATGATCTACATCATCTATGTGTTATTCTCCATTGTGGTCGAACCTGTGGCGGTGATATGGTGTCTTCAAAAACTCGGAGTTGGCATCGTTCTAACATGGTGGTCGTGGTTTTGTGTCGTGATCATTCTCAGCGTGTTGAGGAGAAATCCCTTACGGGAGTTAAGATTGGATTTCAAGAAGGCGAAAGAGAAGTTGCATGACGAGTTGAAGAAGATTGACGAGTTGGAGACGTGGTCGTGAAAGTTGAACACTCCAATTGGATAGCCGACAACGTCACTGAGACCTTTGGTAGATGCGCTGAGGTGTCTCTTCTGATGATGAGGTCTTTCCCCGAGTTGAAGCGTGTCCGCGGTCATTACTACTGCGCCATATGGGGTGAGCGGACTCATTGGTGGCTGGTGGACGAGGATGGTTCCATAGTCGATCCCACGGCGGATCAGTTCCCTTCGAAGGGGATGGGTGTATATGACGAGTGGGACGATGACGAGCCGGAGCCGACGGGGAAGTGTCCGAACTGCGGGGAGTTGGTTTATAGCGGGAATTACTTCTGTGATGACAAGTGCGCTTTGGAGTTCAAATGCCATATCATGCATGGGTAAATATAAGGAGTTGTTATGAGTGACAGGATGAGTGTGATCGAGATGTTGGCCAAACAGATTGAGAATCTTCTGAAGGAGAACGAGGAGTTGCTCAAAGGTGTCTGCGCTGAACGTGATGCCTACAAGACGGCGTACGAACAGGCGAGTGTGAGTCTCAAGACGGTCTGTGATGAAAGAGATGCTCTCAAAGCCGCTCCGGTCTCTCCTGACGAACAGACGAGATATATCAATCAGCTTGAGAAAGCTGTCGATCAACTGCGCGTCCAGCTCGCGGGCTGTGGCGTGGCGGCACTTGGTGGCACAAGCCTTGATCAGATCGCCAACAAGGGTTCCTATGGCTGGTCGGGTTCGTACCAGGATGTGTTGGAGTTGCGCTGGCAGATGAACGCTTCGCTGGAAACTATCAAGCATCTGAAGGAGAAGATCGCCAATAAGGATGACACGATCAGTATCCTGGTGGCCGACGTCAAGAAGGCGAAAGGTCACTTGTTGGATGCGGTGTCCAATTGGAAGGAATGTGAGAATCCTATTGTCGGGGGTGGTAATTGAGTACTGGAATGGAGCATCTTCTTGACGGTGTTGACAGCGAGGTTATGCTGGATGTCCTTCTGAGAAGGAACTGGTGGCCTCGGGAGTTGAAGGCCGATGTCAACTACTGTCGTGACCACGATGACAGTCCTCGGGGCAGTGGAGACCAGTTGGCGGTGAGGTTTGACAGGTATGGCGATGCCTATCTCTACGCCAAGGGGATGTTGCGGTTCAGGACTGATGGCGGCGGTGGTGACAGTCTGAGGGTGCGGACGGCGTTGATGATTTTGGCCGAGGCTATCAGATTGGAGAACGCCGAGAATCCTCAAACATGTTTTTCAACGTGCGGGACAAGGTGTATATTGTCTTATTCAAACAATAAATCAGAAGGAGGAGTGTTATGGGTTACTTCCGGCATCATTGTATCGTAGTGACGGCTTTCCAGGAGAAGAGTATCGCCAAGGCATATTCCAAGGCTGACGAGATTTTCTCAGGGATGCCGTTGTATTCGGACAAAGCCCATTCCATGGTGTCTCCGGTCATAAGTTCCCCCGTCAACGACTTCTACACCTTCTTCATCGGCCCTGATGGGAGCAAGGAGGGATGGCAGATGTCGGATGATGGTGAGAAGGCTCGGAGTGTGTTCATCGATTGGTTGAAGGAGTGTCGTGAGAAGGGTGAGGATTACTTCACATGGGCGCTCGTCCAGTACGGTGATGAGAATGGGCGTGACATGTTGGAGGATGGATCTTTCAAAGATAAACAATAAGGGATGGTGGTCAAATGAGTGGTATCAAATGCGTTCGATGTGGTCGGGATGGCACAACATATTCCAAGTCGGAGGGTGGCATGGGATGTTCCTATTGCGATTTGATGGCGGAAGGGAAAATACCGATCACTGACGCTCTTCCACCACCGGAGTCCCGGAAGAAGCTTCAACCATGTAAATCCTGTGGCAGGGATGACGAGGTCACCGACTTCGGCTTGATGTGCGAGTCGTGTCAGAGGGAGTCGAAGTTCACGGTCAGCGGCAAGGTGTTGACGGAACATATCAGGCAACAGGATGATAAGGCCAAACAGCACATCGCCGAGATCAAGGCCGAGCATCTGCGCCATGAGGAGGTTCAGAAGGCGATGCAGATCAAGCATTGGGAGACGGTCAGGAAGCATCAGGTCGAGATCGAGAAAAGACATGCCGTGAGCATCCGTAAGGATGAGTTGCAGCGTCTGTATGTGATGTTCCTATCCAAAATCATGGGGGATTCCTCATATACTGCCGGTCCTCTATCCCATGAGGAGGCTCTTGAACAGGCGTATATGGCGCAGGAATATTTCAACAAGGTGGTGAATTGAGAATTCTTCTACCCATCTTGTTGGTGATCCTCCTCTCCGGTTGCAGTCAGCCGGAGAAGAAGTCCGATCTACATAAGAAAGGTTTCGTCATGCAGACGTCGGCATTTTACATTCAAGCGTCAATGAATGGTGGGGCCAAGGAGACTGCTGATGGTGGAAGCACCTCTATTGAACCGTAGAGTTCCCGTATTGTGGGGGAACAAATACACCGATGCGTGGCACGCTGAAATGCGGGATGCCATGTTGAAGGCTGTCAGGGAGATGGAGGAGGCTGGGCCGATTGGTGATCTGAGGGATTTGGCGCTGGTGTCCAAGAATGATGTCACGGCTGTTTACAGGTTTGTCAACAAGGTGGCCGAGTTGGATTACAACATATAGGAGAATAAGATGGCTGACAAGTTTGAAGACATGGAAGTGCGGTGCGAGAAAGCATCGGGGTGTGAATTAAAGGCGTGTGTGCATCGACGCAACCATCGTTGTGGTCCAAAATGCGGGAATGGATGCACTCAGGAAATAACATGTGGGGCTAAATGTTTTCCGGTAGAATCAATATGTCCCACGTGCCGTATTTCTGAATGGTGTATGAGGGATGAACGCAATTCGAAGATCGTGCAAAGTTGTGCGGGTTACACCCCGAAAAGTTGTGATGATTATACATCACCATGTAAAGGTGCGGAGACTGTCTCCATGGAAAATGGAACGTTGTTGTCCTTCAAGGAAGTGTGTTTGAACGTGGTCAACAATCATCCGATGGATTGTCGGTTGAGGACTGCATCCGGCAAGGAAAAGAACAAGTGGGAGCCATTCTGCGATATCGTCAGAGTGGATGTCATGAAATGGGATTACCGGGTGAGAGTTATTCCGAAGATAATACCTTGGACGTTCACTACAGCTCCGAACATTGGGAATGTTATTCGAAAGCGTGGTAAAGGTGATTATCTTATTATTGGTAGAGAACCGGAAGGACTGATTTTGGGAGGTGATACAGAAGTAACTCGATGGGAGAGATTGTTGTCCACGGATTATAGTTATAACGGTGCTATGTGCGGGACGGTGGCATCATGAGTAAAATGATATGTTCCGGCGCGGAAAAATGCACAAGGCCTTGTGACCACAATGAACCGCATGAGGTTGAATTCGATTGTTGCCAGGAATGTCTTTACACACATCCGGAGATGTTCGGAATGTGTGGAGTGCATGGGGCGAAGTGTGTCCCTTATGAAGAGGGTCCGGCGTTCAATGTCACCATGCGTCTTACCGAGGATGAATATCGGTTTCTTGAAAAGTTGATTAGACTGGCGCTTGGAGGTATGGCCGATCCCGTCAAGGCTGAAGCTTTGAGAAAGAAGTTTGAAATGTCTGTAAAGGAGAAATGAAATGCCTACCGGCTACACTGCGATGCTTGAGAAGCGGAAGTTCGATCTGAAGTCCTGGTTGCTGAACGATGTCATCAGGGCTTTCGGATGCTGCGTCATGTTGCGGGATGACAACGCCGACCTCACCGTGGATGAGATCAGAAGCCGTCTTGTCGAATCCGAGGTGCGTGACATCGAATATCATAAGGATGCCATAAGCAAGGCCACGGCCGAGCTTGAGGTGCTTCAACATATCAATAGGTCGGAGAGGTCTCGGAAGGCGTTCATCAAGAAGGAGATTCTTAAAAAGAAATCCGAATCCGACAAATACATGAAGAAGCTGGTGTCGAAGAAGAAGGACTACGAGAAGACGCTGGGGAGGTTGAAGGAGTTGTGGAGGCACGCCGAGGGTGATATCTCCAACATCGTCAAGTTCGCCGTGGAGCAGGTGGAGACCACCATCGATCATGACTGTGACATCGAATGGTATAAAAAGTATCAAACCCGGAGTTATAGTTTGTCGAAACACATCACTGAGATCGAGGATGATATTAAACGCCATGAGAAGAATATGGTGGAGGATAGACGGCGCGCCGCTGAGAGGATCAAGTTCTTCGATGAGTATGTGGCTTTCATCGAGAAGATGTTGAAGTGAACTTTCAACGTGTCTCCCATGGTGTATATTGTCTTAACAACCAAAAAACGGAGGGAATATGTTGAAGTTGCGTGTGGTCATGATGGTGGCTCTGCTCATGGTAGTCCTCGCCGGATGTTGCTGTGGCAGGGGGTGGCATGGTGGCCATGGTCATTGTTCGACGGTGGTCGGAGGTGTCCGATGAGGAGATTGATTCTCATCATGGCGGCCTTGATCATCACTGTCATGGTGACGGGATGCGGTCCCTGGGGCGCCGGAGGAGGGGAGCAGCGGTGGTGGATCAAGACGTGGCCCCGTGGTTGTCATTGTTCTGTCATCGATGACGGCGGGATCGAGATTTGTCTTAATGATAATGGAGGTCTCCAGTGAACGAAGATAGTTTCGATGAGATGGTCAAGCCTTTGAGAAGGACTTTCGAGGGCATCATCGAGGAGTTGCGGAAAGATGACGCCAAGCTCGGTCATCGTGGATGGGTGGCCTTTTCCGGTGGAGGGGCGAGAGGAATAGCCATATTCGACTCCAAAGATATATCCGACGAGTTCAGAGACGGCAAGAGGGCTTTGAGACTGGCCATGGATGAGAAGACATTGGATGAGATACTGGTGTCCGATCATTGACTTTCAATGCGTCTGATATGGTGTATATTGTCTTAACAAAACAATTGGAGGAAATAATGGGACAGGCGCGCAATAGAGGATCGTTCGAGAAGAGGATGGTGATGGCCATCGAGCGTGACCGCCTCGCCGAGATCGAGCGTCAACGCAGGGAGGCCGAGATGGAGGCCGCTCTGACACCCGAACAAAGACACAGGAGGTATGAGGCCAGGATGAGGATGGCTTCATTGCTGGCCTTGGCCGGAAGCTGGGTTCCGAGTCGTGTGAGGGATGAGTTCGAAGAGGTGAATGCGATTCTCAACGAGATGGGACCGGAGTATGGCTTCGCGAAAAGAGCATTGCGATGATTGCCGGAAGGCTTTGGGTGAGGACTTCGACTTCATCCATTCCTGGCTTGACCGCCACGCCATCGAAGTCCGAAAGGATGGGTCAGTGTGGTTGGACAGGAACCACCGGAAATACGATCATCATCGGGAGGGGATTGAGGATATCAGAAAGAAATGGGGTGACCAGGCCGCCGAGGCCGCCCGCATACATATCAAAAGAGATGAAGGTAAAATCAGAGGACGAAAAGAGATGTTCTACGATTACCAGGGAAAGGATTATATGAGGTTGAAAACATGATTAAAGAGAAGACGGGGCAGTGGATCGACATCATGCAGGAGAAGCCGAAGGAGGGTCAATCCTGCTGGTACTGGTTCGAGGTGTTCAAGAAGGTGTATGCCGGGAAGTATTCCAAGGTTGATGAAACACCTTTGATAGGGGATATGTTCTATGATCCCAAAGGTTATCTCACTGACGATGTCACATGGTGGATGCCCAAGGAAGATGGTGACGATGAGAAGCCTGTCCCGCCATCGGATGCCTTGAGGTCGAAATGCCACTATCATCCCCTGGAGTTGGAGGAGGGTGAGGATGATGACGAGTGGATGGGGATGGTGCGGAAGTCCGGCCGCTGTGATCGGGTCGCCGGTAAAATAAAAAGGAAAAAACCGCTGGAGCGTTGAAATTCGTTTTGGTTGTGATAAAGTATATTGTTTGAAAACCATATAAGGAGTGGGAATCATGGGTAGCATGGATCGGATCGAACTGGGGAAGTTCTCGTTCAACAAGAAGGTCTTCAATCTGTCTTTGAACGGCACGGGTTGGATCGTCATCGAGCGGCTTGGTGATGAATGGAAGGTCGATTATGATGTCGATGTGAGGACTTTGCCGAAATACCTGGCCGCCTGTGTCACCGAGGCGAGGATTCGCAATAAGAAGCTGTCGCACACCTCCTGTCCATCCGCCAAATACGCCAAACCCCCAGTAGGACCAGCCCCCGACACTTCCGGCCACTACCTCGGAGATCATCGATATGATGACAAGAATCTCCGGCTGTACATCAAGGATTCACCGGACGGGAAAATCCTCATCCTCAGAGATCAGACGGGTAAAACCCTTCAGTATGTCAATATGAATGTTGACATCAAGATGGTTCCCGACTATGTGGCAGACTGCGTCGTTCAAGCCCAACTGAGGATGAATCGCATCATCCCGATGGACGTGAAAACAAAGACGACGGAGAAAAAGAAATCAAATCAATTCCAGTGCCGTCTCGATCAGAATGACAACACTATTTTCATGACCATCCAGGCGCAGGATGAATGTCTTCGAAACAATGTTCTCTTTGCGGCCTCCAACGGGTTCACCATCGATTCCTGCAATCAGCCTCAGTTGACCAAGGACCGCATATACATCCGCGGATCGTTGAAGGAACGGGATTTGATCCAGGTCTATAGGCGTTTCATGAAGGACAGTGAGGCGTATATCTATTTACGCAATGTTGAAAGCGCCTTGCAGGAATGGGTCGTCGCCGGATGCCCCACGAAGAAATGCGAATGCCTCCATTGCCAGTCGATGACTCCTGATGGGAAGAAGGAGTCGGAGAAGGTGTCGGATCAGTTCAACAAGACCAAGGTCTACAATTTCAACGACAAGTTGATCTGCAATCTGTGGAAGACTGAAGACACTGGCATTTCCATGAGGATCATCGAGATGGATGAGCGGTTCCGCGCCACAGATGGAAATTGCGCGAAACATTTTGTGAAAGGGAAGGTGACCGTCTCCTCCCGTTTTCAACCACAACTCAGCGAGACGATGGATAGCGAGATCAAAGTGTGGCTGAGAGGTTGTGATAAGACTAATGACGGTCTCACATCCGTAGTCCATTTTCTTTCCCTCTTCCAACGTGACAACGCTTTCAACGAGATCATCAAGGCTTTGGAGGAATGGTCTGTGGGCTGGAGTGGGTTCCAGGAGATCAAGAGTACCAATTGTTTACCCGATGACCTATCCGATCTAATCAAGGTCGGCGATGAGGTCTCGATCATCAATCCGCCTCTTGGTGACTTGTTGAAACAAGCCATCGAATGCACCGGGAATGTCGGTGAAGTGATCAGAGTTGATAGGAAAGAAGCCGTGGTGAGGATGGCGGCTTGCGACTTTACTATCAGTAAGAGCAGATTGAAAGTCCGCTCCACGAAGTCGGAGAGGGATCAGGCTCTGAGGGAGATTCAGAAGGTGATGACACCCTCTTCCTCCAAGTTCTCCAACGCCTCCGTGTTGCGTCTGGCGGCCTCTCTGATCGATGACGGCACCATCTCCGACGCCGAGGTGGGTAAGTACATCGACAGGCCGGGTTTGAGGAAAGCCCTCATCCACAAGGCTGGACGGAAGAACAAGAACAGCGCCATGGTTGACAAGATCATCGCGGGGGTGTGACATGCTCACCATCCACAAATATCAATTGCAAGGCAGGACGGAGATCGAGATGCCGGACTGCGCCTTGGTTCTGTCAGCCCAGTTGCAGAAAGGTATTCCCTGCATCTGGGCCTTGGTGGACACTGAGAAACCGATGGAGAAGCGGACGTTCGAGATGTTCGGCACTGGTCAACCCATCGATCCCAAGCCGGATATGGTCTTCATCGGCACATTCCAAGATGGTCCATTGGTGTGGCATGTGGCTGAAATCCTTCCCTCGGAGGATTACTCATGTGGCCGAAACTATCTCAAGGCTTCATCTTCATAGCCATGGTGTGGATCATATGCGGAATCGTGTTGTGCATCCTGCGTAGTGATTCCGCACTGTTCATCGCTCTCTTCACCACCATCGGTTATGCGATAGTAACACATTGATACTTTCAACGCGCTCAATCAATGCTATATTGATTGAGTGACAAACAAAAGTATCAATGGAGAATATAATGAATGTCCTCAGTTTGTTCGATGGCATGAGTTGCGGTCAGCTGGCCTTGAGGAAGGCGGGGATCGAGTATGACAGCTACTATGCCTCCGAGGTGGATGCCGACGCCATTCAAGTGGCGATGCGGAACTTTCCCAAGACTATCCAGCTTGGCGATGTCCGAAACATCAAGGCCTCCGATCTACCTCCCATCGATCTACTGATAGGTGGAAGCCCCTGCCAGGATTTCAGCAACGTCAAGATAGTCGGCGGTGTCGTGAAACAGGCGTTGGGCCTTGATGGCGAGAAGAGCCGTCTCTTCTATGAGTACCTTCGACTGTTCACCGAGTTGAAACCGCGCTGGTTTCTGCTTGAGAACATCGGTTCTATGAAGAAGGAGTATGTGAGGATCATCGACCAGTTGATGGGGGTTGAGGGGATCAAGATATGCTCCTCCCGATTCGTCCCTCAAATCCGCAACAGGATATACTGGACGAACATTCTTTACAATTCTTTCCCTCGGAAAGAATGTGGACAGACGGTGTTCGATCTCTTGGAGCCCAAGGTGGATGACAAGTATTTCCTCACTGAGAAGATGAAGTCCTGCGTCATGAGCGTCAATGACAAGTGGACGCACAAGCCGAGGACTGATCTGCCTGTGGCTGTCCCGTTGACCGCCACCATGCACAAGATGCATCGGGCGGGGATAGACAACTACTACACCTTCAAGGACCACCCTTCGGACAAAAGCGATCTGAGGAGATTGACTCCGGTGGAGTGCGAGAGGTTGCAGGGCGCTCCTGACGGATACACCGCCGGGGTGAGCGACACTCAGAGGTATCGGATGCTGGGGAATGGATGGACGGTCGACGTGATCGCCCACATATTAAAAGGGATAGAAAGGGAGAAGGATTATGCGGCCGAGCAAGACAAACCGTGGTTTTGATCTGATCGAGTTCAAAGATCACTATCTATCAAAATGCTCATTGCAGAAAAGTTCCCTGGCCACTGAGGACGCCATATGGCTGGGAGTGGATGATGCCGAGCCGAAGGTGATGGCATCCAAGGCCGAGTCCCTTGGTGTGCGGACTGAGGAGACCTGTGGTTGGGTTCCTTATCCCATCCCCGTGGATGTGCTGATGACCACAAGAATGCATCTCACAAGGGATCAAGTCAAAGAACTCCTGCCGTATCTGAACAAGTTCGTCAAGACCGGAGAGATAGTGTGACCAGTGAACAGATAACCCAGGATTATATCAGCGGGATCATCAAATCCCTGCTGATATTCAAACCCTACTATGGTTACGCTCTAAGCCGCCTGGAGAGGAAGATAGAACACATCCCCTGCGACGAGTCGAGGTTCGGCACATTGTGCGTCTCGGCGCAGGATATGACCATATGGGTCAACGCCGAGTTCATGGCCGAGACCGGAGACCCCGAGTTCCACTCCCACTGCTTCGAGCATGAGGTCTGTCATATAGCCCTCAAGCACTTCGAGAGGTTCCGCCTCATCATGGAGGATGAGAACACCACCGACGTGGAGAAGCACATCGTCAATATCGCCATGGATCTGGCCATCAACGAGATCATCAAGTTCATAGACTCATATGGCCGGCACACCTTCTCCACGTTGAAGAACATCACCAAGGCTTTCAATGTGGAACTGGAGCCTATGCAGACCGCCGAGTGGTATTACCGGAAGCTGATGGAGACCGATGTCGCCAAGAAGAACATCAATGACGAGGAGAAGTTCATCGAGGCCTTGAAGGAGGTTCTGAAAGACATCGACAAGATGTTGAGGAATCTCAAGAAGACCCATGAGAAATGCTTCAACGACCACAAGATCCGTCCGGTGCCTTCCAAATTGAGGGAGATGCTTCGGGAGGGGGCTTCGAGACAGAGGACATTCGACAGGAAGCGCGGAGTGGGGAAAGGCGACAGCATCCTTGATTTCATTCCGGCCGAGGTCAATCAATATGACAGGGAGGTTTGGAAGAAGCTGGTCGATAAGAATCTCGGTGACGAGTTGGTCGCGGAGGTTGACATCATGTGGGGTAGGCCTTCCCGTAGAAGAGATGACTCCCTATGGTGGAACAAGCATCAAACCCATGCCAAGACCCTGTATGTGGGGTTCGACACCTCGGCCTCGGTGGTGTGCGATGATGACCGGATGGTTTCGAGGATGCTTGGATATCTGTCAAGAGGATTGCGTTCCAACAACTGTGATGCCACGTTGATATTGTGCGATGATGGCATACAGGAGGTGAGGAGGATCAGGTCGGTGTCCTTGGGGAAGGAGTTCAAGCTGATGGGCGCCGGGGGAACTGATCTGAGGAAGATTCTTGAGTATATCGAGAAGAACGACAAGACACCGAAGCTGGCCAGGCTGATCCTGTTCACGGATGGAGAGACACCTTGGAGGGAGTCGGTGGTGAGGACATCGGTGGTGTATACGCCGAAGCATGAGAAACTGAAGGGGAATATAATGTCGTGGGCGGTGATGGAACCTACATTATTATATTAGGAGGCTAAGTATGGAAGTTGAGAAGTCGAAACACCAGTATGATTTATCGGGAATGGTTGTCGGAGATTGGTTTCTCGGTTGTCCTGATTGTGGATACCAATATGAGAAACTTACAGCGTGTTCTCCATTCTGCCCTATCTGTGGTGTCAGGATGCATCATTGTGTGATCCAACCGGAAGATTTAGTTTCTAAATGAGGTTTTCAACGCGCCCCATATGGTGTATAGTATACTGTCCGATAAATAATTATATGGGGTGGGCAGATGTCGAACGAGATTGACAAGGATGTGTTGAAAGCCATCAAACGGTGTGAGTGCGAAGGGAACAGGATGAACCTCAATGAGGATCGCCTGGCCTCCGAGTTCCGCGACAGGATCATCCGGATCATGGAGAAGCTTGGCGGGAAATGGAGGGTGTCCCTCAAGGCTTTCGACTTCGAGTTCGACCCCAAACCCCTGCTTGACGAGATCATGGCCACCGGAATGGTTCCGGTCCCGATGCCCCTCGACTACTTCGACACCCCTCCCCGTCTCGCCACAAGGATGGTGGACATGATGCCGCCGGAGGTGACGAGAGTGTTGGAGCCTTCCGCGGGGGATGGCAATATCGTCAAGGAGATATTGGGAAGGTTTCCCACGGTGAAAGTCCACGCCCTTGAATTGAGTCTGATGAAATGGGGGAAGTTGAGGAAGGTCAGTGACCGCATGATCGCCGTCCAGCAGGACTTCCTCACCTTCAAACAGCCCAAAGGGTATGAGTGCATCGTGATGACACCGCCATTGGCCTCGAAGCGGAATCCCCTCGAATGGGTTGAGCATTTCCATTACGCCTTCAACATGCTCATCGAGAAGGGAACATTGATCGGGGTGGCTCCGATAGGTCTGTTGTATTCAGCGGAGGCGAGGGTGCGTGGTCTGCGTTCCATGATCGAGAACAACCACGGTTTGATTGAACCATTGAGTCCGAAGATGTTCAAGATAGGTGACAATTACATCGCAACGGCGCTGGTGAAGGTCGTGCGTTGTTGAATAAGGGGAGAACCACAATGTTTTCATGGGCTGATATTAGAGGTAAGACAGTTCTTGTGGGGGTGAGGAATGAGATCGCCCCTGGCGAGTTCGAGTATATGCAGTATTTCGGAGTGCTGGAGAGCATGGACGATGTGATCCGCATCCGGCAGGAGGATGGCAGCATCATGACCATCCCGCCCGATCTGAACTCCTTCGAGAAGGCTGAGCCGGGGGTGTATCGGTTGAAATGCTCGGGTGAGCATATCACGAATCCCGATCTCATATCCTGCTGGTCGGTGGGGTTGAAGAAGAGGAAAGGCCGGAAAACCCGGAAAGTCGAATGATTGTCACATTATATCTTTCCGATCTCCATTTGGGCACTGATGTCTGCTCGGCCAGGCATCTGTTCAAATTCCTCAAGACTTTCGAGCGCGAGGATGGGAGATATGATTTGAAGGAGTTGGTGCTGGCTGGAGACATCATCGACTTCATGGCCATGCGGAAGAGGAACTGCTGGGATGACACCCACACCGCCGTGATCCAGAAGGTGTTGAAAATGGCCCGCAAAGGGGTCAAGGTGGTGTATGTGTCGGGGAACCATGACTTCCACCTGGAGTTCCTTGATGGCACCGATTACGGCAACATCCACGTATGTAAGGAATATGTCAAGACCACCTTGAATGGCGAGAGGGTGCTGGTCACTCATGGTCATCAGTTCGATGGCCTTATCTTCAAGAACAAGCACATCTATATGATAGGCGATTTTCTTTATGATGTCGCCTTGAAGATGAACAAGTGGTGCAATATGGTTCGCTGGCTTTTCAAAAAGGATGCGTGGTCGTTGTCCATGTGGTTGAAAGGTCATGTCAAGTCGGCCCTGGCTTTCGTGTGCGATGTCGAGCGGCTTATCTCCGAGGAGGCCTGCCGGAAGCTGTGCAACATAGTGGTCTATGGACACACCCATATGGCCAGGGACAGGATGATCGGAACCATACGGGTGTTGAACTGCGGATGCTTCACCGAGTACGCCTCCGCGGTGACCGAGGATGAGAATGGTGTTTTCAAAGTTGTCGATGTCGATGTTGAATATCTACAAAGTCAGAAAAAGGAAAATGTATGAGTGTTGTAACGATCGCCGAGTACAAGAGCGTGATCAAATTCGCCGCGAGGTTGAAGAAGGACTATGACTTGAGCATTCCCCTTTACGCATGGGGGATGCATGCCACAGGGAAGACCTCCGGCGTGAGACAGGTCGCCGATGAGATGGACTACCATTGCGAAGTCCTCAACCTCGCCAACCAGAACCCCGAGGATTTGATCGGATTCCCTGTCAAGGATGAAAACAAGGGTGTGATGCGGCATTATCCCCCTGATTGGCTTGTCAAGGGCAGGGAGATGGGTAAGCCGACCATTTTCTTCCTTGACGAGGTCAACAGGGCGCCAAAGTACGTCAAACAGGGGATGTTCAATTTCGTCAACGAGGGAAGGCTCCACAATCACCACATAGGTAAGGATGATATCATAGTTGCCGCTGGCAATCCCGATGTCGCCGAGTATGAGGTAACCGATTTCAGGGATGGAGCATGGCTTTCAAGGTTCGCCCATCTGGAGGTTGAACCCTCGGCCGAGGAGGTTGTCAACTACATCTCCATGAAAGGTGGTTCATCCATCATCATCAGCATGATGAAAGAAGATCCCGAATTGTTCGCCTTCCATATGCCGTCGGAGGGTAGGCAGAAGTTTAAACCGGATCGCCGCATGGGTGAGAAGGCGGCCATGCTGTTGAAGTACGTCAAGCCCGCGGAGTTCGCCGGAGTCGGCATCATCATGCTGGAGGCGATGTTGGGGATCGAGGCGGCCGCCATAGCCTTCTCCAAGTATCAGAAAATGTACGAGATTCCGAAACCGGAGGAGATTCTTGACGGCAGTATCGCCATCGAGGATATCGACACCTCCAAGAATGATATGATAATGGTTCTCAACACCGCCATGATGTCCCATTTGGAGTCAAGCGGGTATCTTGAGAAGGGAACTTTCCCCAAGAAGTTGAAACCGATCCTCGTCAAGTATGTCCAGCATCTGTTGAAGGATCAGGCCGCGTCGTTCATACGGGGATTCAAGGACAGGGGCCGGAGCGACAAGGTGGTGGAGATATTCGACACCATAGTTCCCTATCTGCACCAGTTGCTTGAAGTCGGCAAGTTCATGAGCGTCAATGATCGTTAAAAAGTATTTTAAGAGGTCTTAATGGACTTAATGATCAGTAAAAGGTACATTATCAACGCCATTCTTGAAGGAGTGGTCATGTTGGCGTTGATGATGGTGATCGTCATGATGACCTATGGGGCATATGTCGGGGAGACACCTTCTCCGACCTTCGGGTTCATCGTCCGATTCGAGGTGGGACAATGAGAGATAGGCCCAATGGTCCAGGGTGGTGGTTGATCCCTTCGACTAATGATATTTGGGGTCAGGTCGTCCATGTCTATTATGACGCGGTGAAGGGATGTGACTGCTTTCATCTCCACTTCGCCTGGCCGATGGTGCCGGGGAGCGAGGAATATAAAATATCCCAGCCTATGGAGCGCTGGGATGTTTTAATGAAAGGCCATAAAGTGGTCAGACTGGTGCGTGAGGACTTAGGCGTTCTTCAAAACGATAAGGAAGGATGAATAGGCGTCTGTTCCTTCTTTGTCGGTAATGATTTTATCGATGTTCCCCAGTTTGAACGTGGCGACGTTCAAGTATTCTCCAGCGGAAGCCCGGATGGTGTAGACATCGCCGGTTTTGGTCAGTTTCCCCTCGGACCTCAATCTCAAGGAACCATTCTCAGTCTCGTAGACGGAGGTGGCGTTCTCACCGGAGGCCATGATGGAATCAAGCATCCTGGTTTTCTCCTCGGGGAGATCCTTCATATCCTCATCACGGCCATGCACCATGTAGGGATAATGTGAACCACCGCCGATGTCGGCCTCCACTATGTTGATGTATTCGTCAAATTTCATGTTGATGACTCCTTTTTATATATTTATCGGAAAATCGGATTTCAACTTTCAACGCGTCGACTTTGGTGTATATTCTTTTCAGAGGGGGAAGTTTATGAAAGAAGATGATAAACAGGGGATGCGGGGGTTTGTTCCAGCCTCCGAACTGGATCGTCTTCTCAAGATGGGTTATGGGTTCATGGGCGCCAAGTCCGGTTGTTGTGACTGGAAGGTGGAACTCGATGACAGCACTTTGGAGATACAGGCGTTGGCGCATGGTCATGATGCCGTGCCGGGGTTGTTCAGAGTGTATTCAGTGGAAGACCCGGCGAAGGGTTTGATGAGATTGGCGCCGAGCGTCACTATGGAGTTGACAGTGTCCCGTCGCAGGAGAAATAGATTCCAGAGAGTGCAGGACAAGGAGATCATCCACCACCAGGTGTTCGACAAACTGGATGATTTCGTGGATGTGGCTTACAAATGGGTGGTCGAGGGTAAAATGAAAGTGGAGTTGTCGGATATGATAAAGGAGTTGCCATAGTGATGAACCGCAATGCGCGCATCGACATTGAAACATGTTTTTCAACGTGCTGGACAAGCGCTATATTGTCTTTATGAAAATAAAAATGACAAACACGAAAGAGAGGACGGCGGTGTTATACTCCGTCAAAGGCAGTCCGTTCATGAAAGGGACGGAGGATCAGTTGAGCCGGATGCTTGAGGAGATCGAGTTGAAAAAACGTAAAGTAGCGGCACCTATAACTAAAACCCCGTCATGGCGGGATCATTGAAGGAATCTATGAAAGTCTATCATCACACCGATCAGGATGGCTACGCCTCGGCATACGTGGTCAAACGGAAGTTCGAGGGGGAGAACATCGATTTCATCCCCTCCAACTACGACATGGAGTTTGACTTCTCCAAGGTGTCCGAGGGCGAGAAGGTCTTCATCGTGGATTTCTCCTTCAAGCCGGAGAAGTTCGGAGGACTGCTTCTCCGAACGAAGGACATCACATGGATAGACCATCACAAGTCGGTGATGACTCCCGACTACGATGCCTTCAAAAATCTCGCCGGGATCAGAGAGGATGGAACGGCCGCCTGTGTCCTCACGTGGAAGTATCTCTTCCCCGATGAGGAGGTTCCCCGCGCCGTCAAGCTGATCGGTGACTATGACATCTGGAAGTTCGAGTTCGGTGATGACACCCGCTACTTCATGGCGGCCACCCGTCTCTATGATCTGATGCCCACATCTCCGTTCTGGAAGGATTTGTTCACCGTCAGACACTACTTCAACAAGATGGTCGAGAAGGGTAAGATCGTCCTCCAGTATGAGTCCATGCTTGACAAGAGGACTTTGGATTCCATCGGCTATGATGTGGTGTTCGACGGGTTGAAATGTCTTGTGGCCAATGTCCCTTTCAAAGGTTCTGAATTCTTCAGAACGGCCGAGAAGGGGAAGTATGATATGTTCGTCACGTGGGTCTACAAGAAAGGAAAATACAATGTCAGTCTGAGGGAGACGGGAAGCGGGACTGACGTGTCTGTCATCGCCGTGAAATATGGCGGGGGAGGACACAAAGGCGCGGCCGGATTCACATGTGTTCAATTACCATGGATTGGAAAATGAGGTTACAACATGCATGAGCGTGATGTAATTGATGATCATTTGTTGGTGGAATGGATTGGATCATCGGTGAGATTGAAACTACGGATCAATCGCATGTTGCTGGAGGGTGGGACGAGAGAGGGATTGAAATGTTTCACAACCTCCGAGGTTCTTCTTGATCGAATCCTCAAGGAGTTGGATATGTTGAAGTCAATGGATGAAATGAGGGCTGACCTCACAAAGAACAAAATGATGGTCGAACTTTTAAACAGATAGGAGGCAGTATGACAGTCGAAGAGATGTGCGCTATCGCGGAGAAGGTGGAGTTTTCGTATGACTCCTTCAAGGCTATTGAACCCAAGAGGAGCAAAAGAAGGGATCTCCATGCGATGCTCTTGTTGGATGAACTTGTGCCGGGAGAGTGTGGAATTATCTCCTGCGCCGAGCATGACGAGATATGGTTCGACACCGAGCCGGAGGCGTTGGCCAAGGTTGTGAACGAGGATCAGATCGCCGAACTGGTTAAGTGCGGTGTGTGTTTCAGTGATGACAGTCTGTCAATGTTCAAGTGAGGTGAGTATGGAGGCGGAACCAAGGAACAGGCCGACATCGACAGTGGTCCAGCTACAGGTGGTCACCCACCCTGGAGACTCCAACACCGGAGTGCATGTCCGCATCTACGCGTTGTGCCTGGACGGGACCATATGGGTGAAGTATGACGGCGAGTACGCCAATGTTCCCAATGACGGTAAATGGTATCCTGTGTTATAGGAGGAATCTATGGAGTTGAATCATCCGAACAGGCCGTACAAGGTGAAGAACAAGAAAGGTTCTTCATGTCAGATGTGCAAGCCCCACAAGACTGGTGGGGCCACTGCCAATGACATCCACACCATAGCCGAGATCGAAGCCATATCCGAGGTGGAGGAGAAAGTGAAGTTCCCCTCCAAGGCCAAACCGAAGCCGAGGAAGGCGTGGTGGGTCAAGAAGTATTCCACCTTGTCATACTACAAGGACAAGGCCTTGGAGTACAAATACCGGAATGAGAAGGATGCCCGTAAATCCTACGACAACGCCGTGGAGAAGCTGGAGAATAAAAATAATTGCACGGGATTCATAGTCAGGGTTGAATTGGTGGATTCCGAGGATAGAATAGTTGAAGTGTTTGAAAACGAGGAGAAAAATAGTGGAAAATGAAGCTGTAGTCCAAGTGTGCAAGAACGGGAATCATTGGGAGATTCACGATCTGCGTCTCAAGAAGATCATGGCCAGGTGTGACACAGAGTTGTATGCTCTCACCATCGCCGGGATGATGGAGGAGTTCCTCGTCAAAGATCGGAAGGATATGGTGAATCTTGATGCGAGGATCGCCAATCTCCCGCCCAATCATGATCTCGAACTGGGGATCGCCATCAAGATCGCCGTCAAAGCCCACGATGGTCAATACCGGAGGAACGGTGAACCTTACATCATGCATCCGTTCAGAGTGATGCTGGATGTCTCTGACAGGGTCGAGAGGGTGGTGGCCATCCTGCACGATGTCTTGGAGGATTGCCCGTCCATTCGTCCCATCGATCTCATCAATGACGGGATATCGGATGCGGCCGTGGTGGCCTGTGAGATGCTGAACAAGAAGAATTTCCCCGACTACGCCACCTATATCGACAACATCGCCCAGTTTGGGTATCCGGCGTTCAACGTCAAACTCGCTGATCTTAGGGACAACATGGGTGTGCGGGATTTGAAGAACGTCGATGAGAACAAAACCAAATATCAGAAGGCGTACAACACGCTGATAAGGAGTCTTCAATGAGCGATCTATCAAGTCAAATACCTCCTGCGTCCGATATGCTGGAAAAGCTGGAGAATGCGAGGAAGATGGTCTTGGAGAGGGCTGTCGAACTGGTGGTCACATCCATCAACACCGCCGTGGAGAACCGTCAAACTGAGGTTCAAGTCAAAATGAGGCTGGGTGAGCCGGAGTTCAAAACCTTGAAAAGTCTTTTCATCGAAAAAGGTTATCGCGCCGACTACAATGGGAAACAAGATTTGTTCATTATCGGATGGGGGAGGATTCAATGAGCGGAAAAGGAGATACGCCGAGGCCGATGAGAGTGTCATTGGAGGAATACAACGCCAACTACGATCTCGCCTTCGGGAAGAAGACTGAAGAGGTTGACAAGGCTGAACTCAAAGAAGAATCCGAGACGGAGAATACCGACAAACAATAAAAGTGCAAAATTAATTTGCACTTGGATTTGAAACTTCGGATATCAGTGTTAGATTGTATATGTTGAAACAAGAAAGAGGTGTGTGATGTTGAATACTATTCCTGTGTTCGGCTGGTTGCTGTCATTGGCCATCAATGTCTCCCTGGCTGTCCCGTTCTGGATATGCTGGACGTTGTTCGGCATTGGCGGGAAGTACTTCTATTTCCTGCCGGATGTCTATCACCACATCGGTTTTTGGAGTTGCGTCGGCATCTTCATGGTATTTTCCATCCTGAAAGGGATGCTGTATCCGTATAGTCTCATAAGCGTAACCAACAAAAAGGATAAATGAAAATGAGAAACGATTTCGCAGAGATCGCCGTCGTCATCGATGAGAGTGGCAGCATGAAGAACCTCGCCAACGACACCATCGGAGGCTTCAACACCTTCCTTGAGGATCAGAAGGCCTGTCCGGGAACCGCAAGGCTCACAGTGGTCAAGTTCAACACCGGGTACGACAAGCTGTATGACGGCGTGGAGCTTCAATCGGCCAAACCTCTGACCGCCGAGAACTATCGTCCGGGTGGCATGACCGCCCTCTACGACGCCATTGGACAAGCCATCAACGCTGTTGGAACCCGTCTCGCCAACGAGCCCGAGGATCAGAGGCCGGGCAAGGTCATTGTCGCCATCCTCACCGACGGCGAGGAGAATTCCTCCAAGGAGTTCACGCAGGAGAAGATCGCGGAGATGATCAAACATCAGACCGAGAAGTACAACTGGAACTTCATGTTTCTCGCCGCCAACCAGGATGCGTGGAAGGCCGGCGGAAGCCTCGGTGTCACGAACTGCGTGAACTACGCCGCCGACTCGAAGGGTGTTGCGGACAGCTACATGAAGACTTCGAATTATACGAGGTCGGTGAGGATATCGGTATGATCATCAACCACACCACCAAAGGTTTGTCCCGCAGGACGAGCCGGATGACTACCATCTTGGCCAAAAGGAAAATGGCCAAGATGAACGCATCCACCCATGTCCGCATGAAGACCGTCAAGAGGATCATGCGGTTGAGGTTGATGTCATGACATGGGATCAATACTTCATGGACATGTGCGACCTTGTCGCCACCAAGTCGAAGGACACCTCCACCAAGGTGGGGGCGGTGATAGTCGGCCGTGAGAGACAAGATGTCAGATCGACTGGTTTCAATGGATTTCCGAGAGGCATCTTCGATGATGTCTCAGAAGTTGAAAAACTTGGAACTGAAGCTGAATATGGTATAATATTCACAGGTCCTGAATATCTGAAACAAGTGCGGAAGTTGAAAACCAGGCTGGAACGGCCCTTGAAGTATATGCTGAGCGAACACGCCGAGAGAAACGCGGTCTACGCAGCGGCCGCCGTGGGTGTTCCTTTGGCGGGATGCATGTTGTATGTGAACAGCCTTCCACCCTGCCATGATTGCGCCCGCGCCATCATTCAGACAGGCATCAAGGAAATCATCCATGCGGAGGGTGAGGTGCCTGAAAGATGGAAGGAGAGTTGCGGGGTCGGCCGGGAGATGCTGGAGGAGGCTGGAGTTTTAATTCGAACCGTAGTGAGAAACAAATAAGGAGTCAGAGAAATGATCGGGAAATTCATCGGAATCATGAAGACAGGGACCAACGACTATCGTCCAGTGGTGATCGCCATGGAGGCCAACGGAGTGCCGACCATCGTGGTGGCGTTGAAGCATTCGATGCTTCTTGTAGAAGGTGACTGCGTCATCGCGGGGACAGAGTTCAAACATGTCTCGAAACTTCCTTCGGATAAAGCTATTCGCTGGGACTTCGAGAAGAACTTCGACCTCCTCAAATCCCCCAAGATCGTTCTGAACGGGGAGAAGATGGAGATCACGGCCGTCAACCCTGACGGGACGGAGACATCGGTCATCGGAGTCGAGAACAACACCGACACCCTCAAGACCGCCTCAACCCTCATCGAGGCCACCAAGAAGAATCTTGTCGGCGGCGGTGAGTGGAAGAACGGCGCGTTCGAAGTCATGCCGGGTGGCGCCTTGGAGGTGGAGAAGGGGAACCTCACCGTCGACACCAAGACCGACCACTCCTTTATCGAGGCGGAACAGGTCAATCCGTTCCTCACAGCCGTCATGGAGGGGAAGACCGCCTCTGTCAGCCACAATGCCAAGTGCATGGTGTACGTGTTCAAACTGGCAGATAACATCTGCCTTGTCGAGAAATCAAAGTTGAGACCCAAGAAAGGAAAATCGTCAATGAGCGAGACCACCCAGCCCGCGCAACCACAACCGGCCCAGCCCCAGGTGGCTCCGCCTGTGGTCACCACCAACGTCCAGCCGACACCGCAGACGCAGGCCGCTCCTGCCGCCCCGGCTGTCCCGCCCCAAGTCCCTGCCGGACCGGCGCCTGCCGCACCCGAGGCCGTCAAGGAGCCTGACATCGATGACGCTTTGAACGCCTTGTCGGCGATCGAGGACATCGTCTCGGGGGTCAAGGTTCAAAGCCGGATCATCCGCGCCGTCTTCAAGATCATGGCCAAGAAATCCCCCAGCAAGGACCTTGAGGCCAAGTACGCCGAACTCAAGAAGAAGATCGACAATCTCAAAGCCTCGCTCTAATCACGGACAACCGCATACAGGTTATAGGAATTATAGCTTGTGTGCGGAACCGATAAAGGAATCATCCCATGAAGAAAATTCTATTATCGCTCTCACTGATCGCCATGGTCATCCTCTCCGGTTGCGCCATGTTCCAAAACATCGACAAAGCCCTCATCGCCTATGGCATCGGTAAGGCCATCACCATGGGCTACCTACAGGAGAAGGCCAACCTCTCCCCGCAGGAGCAGGACATCGCCGTCAAGGTGTGGGTGGCTTTCCGCGACAACCTTGACCAGTTCAAGGGGAAGACGGCGGCCGAATTCCCCGCCTTCATCAAAGGATATGCCAGGCAGTACATCCCCATAGCGTCCATGCAGGACAAGGCCTGTTCGCTTGTGGACACCTACTGGAAGGCCATGGATGACCAGTTTGGAATCAACTCCCTTGACGTGCCGGAGATGGTCAGAGTCTTAGGAGGGTTGAGGGATGGCATCCAGTCATCACTGCCACCGGAGGCCGTGACCAAGGAATTGATCAGCAGATCGGTGAAGAAGTAATCATAAACGGCCACAGAGGCCTCAAAAACCTCTGTGGCTTTCAAGGAGGATATGATGAGTCTCTTAGGTGATATATTGGCGAAACTGTTCCCCTCGCTGTTCGCAGGGGATATGGATAAACCGAATGTTCCTTCCGACAAGGTCACCATCAACATGGTGATGCCGAAATATAGTTTCACCTCAAAGGATAAAATATTCTTCCCCGAGGCGTTGATTCCTCTCGAATTGCTTCAAAAACTTGAACTTGACTATGGTTGGTCTCCGAATCCAGATGCCGACAAGATATGTGAGACTTTTCAAATAGCGTTGTTGAAGAGCGTCGGGAAATATCATGAGAGCATGATCATGATGTATAATAATTCCCCATCGAAGTCGAAGGAGGAATTGGAGAAACAGATATCCGCGCACAAGGAATCCCTTAAAGCTAAAATGAAACTCATATCGGAATTCAAACTATGAGTAAGCCACGGAAAATGAAGATTGTCGATCCCTTCCGTGGTGCAGGGAAGACCAAGCTCAAATTACCATCTCCTAAGAGGCATGTGATCGATGGTGACACATGGTGGATGGACGGGCGGGGTGAATGGCAGTGTGAACACGGAGTCGGCCATCCGGGGATAAAAAGGATCGAGTCGCTTGTCAAAGGGATGAAGAAGGGAAAAGCCCCCGTCCCTTCCGATGAGAAGCTGAGAAGCACCGCCGCCGTCCATGGTTGCGATGGCTGTTGCGGCCGTGAGTCGTTCAGGAAGCTGATGGTGCTGGAAGGCCTTGACAGGATGCCTTGACAATTTAGAAGTTCGATGTAGTTTATCTAAAATAAGAAAGGGAACACCTCATGTTCGGAATATTCAAGAAGTTGGAGAAGGAAGATAAAGTCGGTGATGGCTGGGCCGAGGTTGAGAAGCTTGACCTCAAGGTGACGAATCTTGAGACTGAGAACATCAACCTCAAGGGTGAGATCCTCCAACTCAAAACCACCATCGAGAACATGAGGCAGGAATGCCGCAACGCTCCGATGACGGTGGACTTCAAACGGATGAACATCGTGTCCATCGAACGCATATGGGAAGGCGCCAGCGCTTTGAAGAAATACGGGATGGATGATGGGATCGCCCAGGGAGCCAAGACGAGCCTTGGCTATGTCGGAGGTGACAATGTCATCCACGAATGGGTGTTCTTCTGCTCTGACGAGACCCATAAGAAGCTATATGACGATTTCATGAAATACCGGAGCGCCCTCTGATGCACAGCGATGACCGCATTCAAACAATGATCGAAGTCGATAGAGCCATCGACTTCCTCAACCACCACCCCGCCCTGCATCGTGGCGGGGGTGGTTTCTTCGACAACAACTTCGCCTTTTGGATTTCACATGTGTGCTCCCATGGCCATCACAAGGAGGCTTCTGAGAGGCCGGAGGACAAAGAGGTTAAAATCCGCCAGGATGATCCGAGGTTCGAGAAGTTCTTCGACAAATACAAGGACGAGGGTGACGATCTTGATGATCCCGATTGCTATATCCTTGTTCCCTACAGGGAAGTCTATGGGTGTGAGTGGACGCATCACCGCTCATTGTATGTCGGGGAATATATGATCGTCAAGTGGGATGGCACCGACACCGATGATATTTTAGGGTATCGGGACTGGTCGAACTACCATGGTGGACGGGAGAAAGCGGAAACCTTCGAAGACCTTCTGTTGAAGATCGAGATGGACGTGAAGATGAATTATGGATGTTGCAATGGCTTGAATTCCCTCACCAAGGAGGAATTGGAAAACCACGCCAAGGAATCACGATTCATCCCTAATCCTTCTTGTGAGGATGATCTACCGTTTCATTCAATGAAACTCAATCCGAACTACATCGATGTCTCCGAGGGGGAGATCAATCTCCGGTGGTGGAAGTGGTATGAGACCACCGAGCATTACAAAAACAACTGGGAAGGTTTGAGAACATGAGTTATGAAGATATGACCGAGGATATCAAGAAGAACCTGGCTTACGAAATAGCCGAAGGTGTCGCGGAGATAATGCCAGGGCCATCCGATGAGATCAGGTCGATGTCCGAATTCCCCCATTCCTTCCTTGTGGCTATTCTCGACGCCCTGCATAATTTCCAGCCCAAGTATATGGAACTACAGAAACAGATGTTCACGGGCATCTCCACCGACACCGAGTATGGATCGGCTTTGGGAGTGGTCGTGCCATTGATAGGAGGCAGATATCTATCCTTCGTAGTCCAGGCTCCTGAGACGGATGTGGAATCCGGTGACGGGAAAGGGCAGGTGCTTTACATTTTCATGGTGGACATCAGCGCCATCAACGAGGATGAGAGCAACATCCTCGATGGAAAAATAGCGCCGGGGTTCTTCATCTGTCAAAGGCTGGTGGGGGATGGTATGAATCTCAATGACCATCTTTCACGATTGGTGGAGGCTTTCGCGAAACAGAGGTTGGAGGAAACTCATGAATGATTCAAAAGAATATGGAATACCCTCCGAGGCCGAGATCATGGCCGTCAAGATCAATGCCTACAATCAGATTGAGAAAGCCCTTGAGAAGGAGAAGCCGAAGGAGACCAATGTCTTCAAGTTGAAGACCTACTCTGAGAACAGGGTTCCCGCCTTCATCCAAGTGGTGGACATCCCTGACAAGGAGCATGAGCTGGGGAAGATGAATGGGACTCCGGCCACCTGGTGGGTCAAAGACCACGGTGGCGATCTGCACCCCTATATCGACAAGTGCGTCAACCGTCCATGTTGGGAGGTCTCCGCGGAGGAGTACAACACCGTCAAATACAAATGGGATAATATCCGCATCAATGGTCATTGCAGGGTCAACATCAAATGCGATGGCCGGATCGTCTACAGCTTTGTGGCGAACGATATCCATTACGCCTTGGTCAAAGCCCATGAACTCATCTACAAGCTGGGAGAGCATCCTTTCGACTTCAAAAATCCCGACAAGGAGATTGGAAGGAAAGTCTGGTATCATGAGCAGCCAGCCGTGATTGAGCGCTTGTATTTGGAGGAAGGCTGTGTATATTTTAGGTATGATGGGAACGACAAGGATGAGCGCGGGTTCGATATGACCCATGCTTATGATTGGAAGGACAATCCCGAGAACGAGTGGAATGGTCAAAAAGTGGTGAGGGATGACATCCTCGCCCCCAGCATATGGTGGTTTAGAGAATGAGAAACATTGATGTCTGTTTGTGTTGTGACGCCTTCAAGACCGATCATACTGACGGTTACTTGAAGGAGGATATTGATGAGCGTCAACGCCAGGTGGTCAAAGACTATTGGTCCGAGGCCTATGGTGGATGCATGTACGACACGAATGACCGATCCGACTTCATGAAGCCGTTGAAGAACTTCGTCCGCATGAATCCGAATTTCAGATGTCAATATAAATTGGAGCATTTGGTTGTTCCAGCCGTGAAAGGGCGGAAATGAAAACGTTGGCGTTGTTCTACCGGAATGATGGGTGGGAGGATATCACCATCCGTAGGATGTCCGATGAGAATTTCGAGAAGTATCTCTGCACTCTCAGAGTTCCCGCCACCTCGAACGTCATGGTCGTTCAGGATTTTGAATGGACTGAGGTGAAGTATCTCAAGATCACCGGAAACATGTTAAACGTGGGATTGGTGAAAGGGGATACTATTCAGACTGGGGATGGTTGGTATGATATGCATACCCTATATGATCCTGCGATGCATAAGGATTGGATCATCAATCCCGAGACCGATGTCTACACTCATAAATGGTGGGCTTCATGGGCGTGGTATAAACCAAAATGGGAAACGGCCCAATGCCTTACATGTAATTATTATTTCAACAGGAAGATCACCGAGGCTGTCACGATTCTCCGGATACAAGGCAACATCAAACTGACGGAGCATCAAAACGAATGGAAACCTTGAGAATCATAGTGGCCGAGGATGATTCATCCTCCAGGTTGATGATGAAGCTGGGATTGACCGGCAAGGCCAGGAAACTCCAAATGGATGTGGAGGTTCTACTGGCCGAGGATGGCCAGGAGGCTGTCGATTTGGCACTACAAGGTGCCGATGCCGCCATACTTGACATATCCATGCCATTAATGGATGGATTTGAAGTGGTGCGGAGGATCAGAGAGATGGCAGGATGGTCGGACAAGCCGGTGATAATGCTTTCAGCCAACACCCATGTGGGATACAAAAAATTGGCTTTGGAGGCTGGAGCGGACGAGTTGATGGTGAAGCCTGTCGGATTCGAAAAGTTGTTGAACACTATAAATAACAGAAAAGGGAGTGGAAGATGAAAGCGTTGATTATCGCAGTGTTGCTGGCCGCGTTGGCGGTGGAGGCATCCGAACCCCGTATTCAGACATCCTTGAAGAATGGGCATGATAACGGAGGAGGATACTGGTTGACCGCCCCTGTGTTGAAAGTCGGCATAGGCAATGGAAACCCCTCAGTCACCCTGCGGACCTGCAATGGTGATTACAGCTACACCGTGAACAGTAAGAACAATTCCCAAATCCTCAATCTTCTCACCCAGGCCGTCGTGAACAATCTCAGTGTCCAAGTCTATGTCAACACCGACTGCTACAACAACAATTACATCTCGTCAGCTTACATTCTGAATTCATGCACACCTCCCCCGCCGCCTCCTCCACCTCCACCACAAGCGGGGAAGGATACTGATCCGAACAATCCTCCCGAATAGGAGTCTCATATGAAGAAATACGTCACAGCTTCCGCATTCTCATTGGCGGCCTACGCCATCACGATTTTGATAATGGTGGCCACTTCCATACATGGTTGGAACGAGGCGTTCTTTTGCGCCTCTGGCTCCGGCATAGGAATGGGCCTGGGTTTCATCTTAGGGGATTTATTTCCAAAATTCAAAAAGGATAAATGAAAAAGAAAATTGTCGAAGTGTCCACCAGTCGGGATGTGTCTGAGAAGTCCTCCGAGACTGGAACCGCCCAGCGTTCCGATTTGGTTGTATGGTCGGGTGGTTGCGACTCCACTCTCATAGTATGCCAACTCGCCTCGAAGATGGAGAAGGGTAAAATCCTTGAAACCATCACGGTGAAACATCATCAAGTCTCCACTGAGAAACTGAGGATGGAGGCCATATCCCGTGAGAGGATGGCTATCTTCATCAAAGCCAAGTATGGTGTCACCATCAGACAGACCATCGTCTGCATCCACAGCAACGGCAACATGTCGCCATCCATCGGGGAGAACCCCCAGGCCACCATTTGGCTGGCCGCTGTGATACCTTACCTCACCAGTCATCTCAACATCCATTTCGGCTACATCAAGGATGATTATGGCCGGAAGGGGAAAGCCGATTTCATCAAGACGTTCGGACATATGGCAGAGTACCGGGATTTGAAGGATGTCAAGATCGTGTTTGATCTTGAGAGGATGGATAAGAAGACGGTCTTGAAGGAGCTTTCGGATTTAGAGGTGCCGGACAACTGTATGTGGTGGTGCGAGTATCCCAAGGCCGATCCCGAGGGATATGTCAGCACCGATCTATTCACCTCCTGCGGGAAGTGCGAGCCGTGCGTGACGCACAACGGTGGCGGTGAAGTGGCTTCGATGTTGAGGTGAATCTTTCCTTGAAATATTAATGCAAAATAATTTTGCAGCCCTATTGTAATATGAATCCATACGAGTATAATAGAACCACAAGACAGTCAAACCCATCAACTATATAAGGAGAAACGTGATGAGAGCTGATCTACATTTATCCCCTGTCAACAAAAGTGCTTTGGTGTCTTTTTCACACACGGCTTATATAGGATCAATGCTATATGAGACGTTGACACAACAGGATGGGGAGTTTGGAAAAATTCTTCATGATGACACTCGAATCAAACTTTTCAATCTGTCCGCTCTCCGTTCACCGTCAATGCGGCATTTGAGAACTGAGGATTGGAGTTCTTCCGGTTATTGTTTTGAAGGCAAGACCATAGCCACGATCTCGACACCCAAACCGGGTTTGTTTATCAGACTCACGGAAGGTCTTTTGAAAAAAGGAGTGATCAGAATCGGAGCGGCTGAATTCAAAGTGGATGATGTGGTGATCACAGACATTCCGGTTTTTCAAAAAGGAATGGGATGGCGCACATCGGTAGGGACTTCGATAGCGACATACTGGACGGTGAGAGACGAATATAAGATTTATATGATTCCTGAAATGGAAGAGGAAGGTCTTCCGAAATGTGAAACAATCATCATTAAGAATCTCATCCATAAATGGGAAAGATTCGTAGAGGATGAACCTGAGATCGCCGATGCGTGGTTAAATCTTTACAAGGTCTCCAGGGAAGAGATGAAGGATGCGTCGAAGATGAATATCATCTTGATGGATGTGAAACCGAAAACCACCGTCATCAATAAGATCACCTATAAAACATGGGTGGGGAAGATTATTTTAAAAGCTCCTCCTCCCATCCAGCGTCTCGCATGGTCCTGTGGCATGGGCGGTAATAATTCGATGGGTTGCGGCATGGTTGAGATAATGGGAGGTTCACGGTAATGATCAACAACACTTTAAGACCTCATGCCTTGGTTGTCCACAATAACGGTGGAAAACATACTAAAAAATGCGTATGTTTCAAAAACCTTCTCGTCAATTTGGATGAGATTGATGAGGCGTATAATAAGGCGGTCGCCAAAAAAACACCATTCAAAGTTCCTCTCATCTTGGAATTCACCGAGATGGATGTGGAAACCTTCGATTATCAACCCGCATCCAATATGGGCAACTCTGGCGCATATAGCTTCAGACAGCCAGCCGGAAAATACATCTATCAAAATATCGATCCATCTAAAATCACATATGCCGATATGAGGCGGGAACTCGATAACGCCTCAAAGCTGAGTCGTGATGAAGTGTTGGAGCGGATCGCATCCATAGGTTCCGAGGGGAAGATCAATATCTGTAATGGTGATTGGAAGACCAATGTTTCCAAAGCGTTGGTTTTCCCCATCACCCTTAAGAATATCCACAACCTGATCATTGATGTCATATCGTTAATGGCGGTGGAGAAATGTATTGGTCAATACTCCGGCACCAAGGTTCCCGAATCCATTTTGAGGGCATGTCTCACTTTATGGATCGTGAAGAAGGCAATGAAAAAGGGTAAAAAGAATAAGTACTATCTCGATGATCTTTTGATAACTATCGACACCAAGGTGCAACAAGATAAAAAGAAAAACAATGAATTTGATAATCGTCCTGTGGTCATCATGATGGATGATGGCACGATCATAGGATCGACCACTTCAATGTCATCCTCATCCAATAAGGCTGTCAAAGCCCTCTACGATATTGCCAACAACACTGTCGATATCATACTTGACGGTAAAAAAATCAGTGCCTCGAAATCCGGTGTTTCCCCCACCAATGCGTATAGGGAAGATAATACGTCTGTAATGCCTCCTGATCTTCGTTCAGGTTTCGCGGATGACATTAGACCACTCATACCGGCCTTCAATCAGATATGCCAGGATATGGCCGAGACGCTTGTTCAATTCACTGATTTGAGATATTACATCTACATTGATGAGAACCACCCTGGTCTTCCACATATCCTCAAATACTGTGAAAAATACAGAATGCATAGAAAAGAGATCAATGCGCTGTATAAGGATTTGAATAAGGCCAAAACTATAGAAGTGAAAAAGGAGATCAAGGAAGCCATCGACAAAAAATGGTCAGCTTTCCTCTCCCAACAAATGATCGGTTCCATGATGTTCGCAATCGAGGACAATGTGGGTTGTTCGAAACACAAAGTCTTCGCCTGGACTAATGTCTATACTGGGTTGACGGCGGCCAAAGTGTTCCTTCTCGCTCGTTTTCTCGATGCCGGCAGTGGGTTCAAAGGTCTGCACAATCTTTTGAAAGACACATATTATGAATTCGATTCCCATACAAGATCATCAGAGGAGAAGGCCAAAATCATTTTCGCATATCTTGACGGGACACCTCTCTCATGGCAGGATTGCTGGAAGAAGTGGCGCAGATATATAAAACGATCGGACACCCAGGAAAAGGCGTCGTTATATTGGATAAACACCATGAGTTTTATCATGAAACTTTCTTATGCTGAGAGCTACAAGTTGTGTGAGAATAAGAGTATTGGTGATTTGTTAAAGGAATTCAACAAGGAGGTCGAAGAAATGAGAAAGAATCGAGAAGAGGCGATCCTTGCGTATTTGAAGGATCTTCACGCGTTCGTGAATCTGAAAGAAGTGATCGTGGAGGACGACGAGGACGAGGATGAAGGTTCCGACATCAAGGCGGAAGTTGAGAACAAGCCCCCGGAAAAGAAGAAGTGGACGTTCGAGGAGTTTTTGAAAAACATGGCTTTCAAACTGTCGGCTTTCGCTGATGTTGACAGCGACGAGGGTAAGGCTGTGGTGGAAGGATACGCCGCCGGGCAGGGGTTCCAGCGGGTGGCCAAACAGTTGAAGGGGCGTAAATCGTTTTCAAGCGCCGTCGGCGGTTTGACCTTGTGCGATATGCAGATCGACTCCATGAGGCATCTGTTCATGGAACTCTATGAGAAGGCTCGCCGGAAGAACAATGCTTTGAATCTTCCGTCATCGGCGGATATCATAACATCCTGGTCGCTGCCACCCAAGGTCGATTCCGACCTGGTGGATTATTTCCGGGATGCTGTGGCGATCGGTTTCAACGACAATTAATAATGTGTGAGAAACAAGAAAGGTATTGTGAAATGACTAAGGAACTCGTCAAATTCATCGAAAGCATCAGTCCCGAGGACAGATTCCTCAACACCAGTTTCTTATTCCAGGGTGTGGACTGCCGCTACAATCGTGACGGACTGGATGGTTCCGTTCGGATGGACACCCATAAAAGGTCATGGGGTTCACCCAACTGCCATAAACAGGTTCTCAAAATGGGGGTGGCTTTTGGCGCCAACACAGGCCTCATAGTGGAACCCGCCCTTCTCCTCGGATGCAAGGGTATCGAATGCCATCCGAAGAGTTTGAAGGAATCGCAGAACAGGATCATCAACGCCATCGCCAAGACGTTGAACAAGAAACCCGAGGATGTGACACCGGAGGATGTCTTCGAACACACTTTCGATATTCCAGTCTATGGCATGGTCAACGCCGAGAAGAGGGACGAACGAACCAAAGGTTTCAGTTTCGATTCCACCAAAGGTGTGGATGTCGCCTACTACCATACCGCCACTGTCACCAAAATCGATCTGAAATCCTGCGGGATCAGCAACGCCTTCGGTCAAGAGGGCAAGAATATGAGTGGCTCCCATCAGGAGGAGTATGTCGAGGAGGCGGTGTACATCGAGCAGTCAGGGTTCAATCTCTATCAACTGCGCCTCATCGCCAAAAACTCTTACGGCATCACGAATGAGGCCAAGATCGAGAAGCGCATCAAGGAGCTGATCAAAATCAGCATCATAGGCCTGTGGACTGGCTATCAAATGCTTGGGAACTATTCCAGCAGCCGCAGGGGTATTCAACCCTTGGCATTGTACGCCGGTGTCCGCAGGACGATGCCCACCATGGTCACCAACCCCGCCGACATCCTGTGGAACGGTAAATCCTACCCCGCCCACAAGAATATCCCCGACACGATCAAAATGTTCAAACCCGCCTTCCATAAATGGCTGGAAGTGTTCAAGGAGGATGACTCGGTGATGAACTTGGTCAAAAGCACTCCTGTGTGGGACAAGGATACTGAAACCTCTACGGTTTCAGTATTTCCCGCGGAGGTTCCCAAGGCCGTGGAACCAGTGGTCGAGGCATCCTCGCTCGGTCTTTAACACTCAACACCCAGTGTTGAAGGTATGTCTTCAACACTGGGTTTCAACCCATGGAGTATGATGAAAACACTAACCATACGTTTTGTGGCTGAAAAGGCCTTATTCAGGAATCTTTCCATTCCCAGTGCCGATGTGGCGTGTGAATTGAACCTGAAGACGGAACATAACCGGATGAGGGCGGAAAGGGTGATCATAGGTCTTCTCGGTTCGATGGCCGGGTATTGGCGTGATTTCGATGTGGAGCCGCCGAAGGGGTCAGGCTACGCATCCCAGGCTCCGACACTCACCGAATGGCGTAGGAAACATGATTTGAAACTTGTCGATTTGTCGTATAAGTTCAAATATGTGTTGCGGACCGGCATTCACCGCTTTAAAACAATCGGGAAATACATGGAAGCCACTCAAAGTACGATAAAACAGATGACCTATCATATGGATGTGACGCTTGACGTGGTTGTGGAAGCCACTGAGGAATGCATCCAGGAGATCGAAAAATCGATTTCGATACCCGCCTGCTTCCCGTACCTTGGTCAATCGGAATGTCCTGCCCAGGCTTTCGTTGTGAGGACTTGATGAAGGTAGTAAAAAGCCACGATCATCCATCCAGTCGATTATACACGCATTCCAAGGCGGTGGCGAATCACACCGCCTCGTTGATGCGTTTGAATGTTTTAGACAAATATTCGGAATTATCGGATTTCATCAGCAATATCATCGGCCATCTCCATGATATCATGAAAGACACCGATGATTTTCAAGCCCGTTATGAAGGTGGAGCGGAGAAGGGGATTCGCAATCGGCATAGCGGGGGTGCTTTCATAGCCTATATCATCACTGATCTTATTTTGAAAAATAATCCCGAGGTGTTGAAGGATTGTTTTTTAAGATCGTATCTTCCAATGCTGGTGTTCCATATATGCGGAGCCCACCATTCTGAAATCAAATCTGTCAACATGGCCGAGTATGATGAATCGCTGACAGAATGGTTGAACACCCATTCAGACATCTCGGCCGTATTGATCGATAAGGCGCAAGATGGATGCGGGGTGAAGTCCGGCATTGATGATGTCAAGATTATCGTGAAGACCGCTATGGAAAAGAATGTGGATGGCTATATAAGAACACATATCCAAAAAATATTTGAGAAGATGAATGGCACTAAATACAATGATTTCTATTTTTTGACGCGTTTGTTCCTCGGCGCCATGGTGGAAGCCGATGTGAGGAGCGCCAAACGACAAAGCCGGGGGGTTCGTGAACCTAAAGTTTTCAAAGATGAACTGGCGGCGTGTTTGGTGAAAGTGGACATCGAGGCTGTTCTTAAAAAGAATGGTGTGAAGCCTGACGAATTGAAGACGATGTTTCAAAATGATGTGATTGGCAACGCCTCGAAATTCTCCGGCGGCGGGGTGTATTTAGTGGTGGGTGACACCTCGATGGGAAAGACATTGACGATGGCCGGCGTCATACAGGTGATGCAGAATTCCATTCCGTGCAAGGTGCATTACTATGCTCCGAGAATCAATATCCTTGATCAGAATAAGAATGTGCTGTTCGATACCGTGGTCCAAGGAAATTCTCTTCTGCTGCATCATCTTAAAAGAGAGACGATGAATGAGGAAAACACATCCACCTTCAATCGTGATATTTTCGGGGATCATGGATTCATTTTGACCACTTATAATAAATTCATGAGGATGTTCACCAGCGATAGACGATATGACTGTGTTCTCATGAGCAGTGTTAAAAACAGCATATTCGTTTTCGACGAATGTCAGACGTTCAATGTGTTCCAATTTCAAAAGATAGCCCCCTTAATCTCATCCATGGTTGAATATTGCGGAGCCAAATTCTTCTTCGTGTCCGCGACTCCTCCCACTGTGGATAGATGGGATGACGCTTTGAGGAGTCTGTTATGTGAGAGGCATGACCGGATGATCCCATTGGTGTCTGAGGAATTCACCCGTTTAGTGAAGACCAAACCCAAGATAACCCGGCGAAGGGAATGTGTTCCTCTGCCGGATATCCATGACTTGACGAATCTTTCGAATGTGATAGATCGTTTCCGTGTCTTCAATCCCAAATATTCCACTTTGGCGTCGTTGAATCTGGCATCGGATGTCATACGTCTCGGTGATATAATGTTGGGTGATGTGGATTATATCATCAGCAATTATCTTAGACCGATGGATATATCTTTTTTATTGAAGGAGATCACTGGGCGTTTGAGGAAAGGCGATCCTCTTCTCGTCATCGCATCCAGTGTGATCCAATCCGGTTTGAATTTGGATTTCGATTCCGGGTTTCTCGATTTGAGCAATCCTTTCGATTTGGCTCAGATTTTAGGAAGGATAGGTCGTTGGTGGAAATTGATGAGGGGTGTGTGCAAGGCCTATATATTCAGTCTGTTGGATGTGTGGGGTAGGAATGTGAATTCATGGGATGCTCAAAAATACAACAGGATGAACGATCATCAAAAAGAGGCTTATCAGCATGTGTATGATGCGACGATGGAATTCATCCAGGATATCATGAAGGGTGACTCTTTTCTCGATTCCGATTTGGAGCGGATGTGTGAGGTTTTTGATAAAAAGATAATCCAGTCGCATAAATGGCTGGTTGATCAGACTATGACTGACAGCGTCACTTTCGGAACCAGCATGGATTCGTTCGTGTGCGGTGAGAATTCCGGTTTGAGTTTTTCAAATATCGTAAAATACACCAAAATGGATGATGACGAGAATGAGGATGGGTGTGTGGTGTTGTTCATGCCGGAGGATTGGCAGGAGAAGAGGTATGTCGAGATGTTGATAGATCAATATGATGCTATCCTCAATGACGATTTTGTGAATTACGAGGAGAAGAACAATACTCGGAAATTGATTTATAAGAATATCGCTCCATTCTCGTTGAAGAGATATGATATAATTGAACAGGTTGAACGTGAGAATTTTGGGGTTGATTATGACTATCTTGGTTTTAGGATAGTGGATAATTATCCTAAATATGATATTCGGAAGGGCGGTTGGAGACAGTGATTGAAGTACGTTTTTGTGTTATAAAAAGTATCAAACAAGTTGATATCTTATAGTTTTTATTCTAATGCGTTAATTATAAATAGTTTGCAGTATTAGATACTATAAGAGGGAAAATTGAATTTCCCACTGTGTTCATTGACAATTTGTGAATGAGGATATAATACGATCTTACCGAAAATGGTAGGATCTGATGCCCACCGTAGTGGATTTGAAAGTCCGTGAAGTCGTTGACGATTTCATCATCCTGAAGAATCTGATGCCCACCGTAGTGGATTTGAAAGCCCATCTGGAGAACCTCGTCGCTGGACACGACATAGCGGTCTGATGCCCACCGTAGTGGATTTGAAAGATGCCTCGAAATGCGTTATTCCACCCCCGCAAGCATAGACTGATGTCCACCATAGTGGATTTGAAAAAAACATTGGGCCAGGTCGAAGCTTACCTTTTAAGCTTGTTTGATGCCCACCATAGTGGATTTGAAACTGCCGATCTGTGTCGAGTGTGTGCCCCCCTAAGATTCCGTTTGATGCCCACCGTAGTGGATTTGAAACCTCCTTGGCGATGAGCGCTCATATGCGTCGACACGTGTCTGATGCCCACCGTAGTGAATTTGAAAGTGCTTCTGCGGATCGACCGTAGTGATTCCAAGTTTCGTCTGAGACCCACTGTAGTGGATTTGAAAGTATCCCAGTGTGTAATCCTTACGGAAAGGTGGTTGTTCTGATGTTCATCGTAGTGGATTTGAAAGTGCCGATCCCGCGTCCGGTCTCGATAAATCATCATTGGTTTGATGCCTATCGTAGTGGATTTGAAAGAAGCATCCGAATGGATAGAATGAAGTTGATCTGATGTCCACCGTAGTGGATTTGAAAACACTAACGCATGCTCTGACCAGAACAGGGCATTCGCAGTCTGATGCCCACCGTAGTGGATTTGAAACCATGAAACTCAGGTCGCCCTTGGGTGGGAGTCTATAGTCTGATGCCCACCATAGTGGATTTGAAAGAGCACAAGGCTTTCCATAGTCCTCTCTCTTGCGTGGTATGATGCCCACCGTAGTGGATTTGAAAGTGAAAACAAGCAACGAGATGACCGTGCCTCCGTCTGTGGTCTGATGCCCACCGTAGTGGATTTGAAAAATCATGAAAAATCGTCTTAATTTAGAAGAACAACGGTCTGATGCCCACCGTAGTGGATTTGAAACTGGAAACGGTCTCTGTCAGCGATGAAGATCTGGCCAGTCTGATGCCCACCGTAGTGGATTTGAAAGTATAATAATGAGGATTCGTAATATAGTTCTGCGAATTGAGTATGATGCCCACTGTAGTGGATTTGAAAACACTTCGGACACGTCTTCCATTGATGCCACTCAAAGGTCTGATGCTCACCGTAGTGGATTTGAAAATGTCATGATTAGACTAAAGGCGGTGCGGCAGCATGAGAGTCTGATATCCACCGTAGTGGATTTGAAATGACCCGCCGAGGGCGTACTTCCCCCTTCTCCTGTCTGATACCCACTGTAGTGGATTTGAAAGAGTTTCATCATAGACTATAACGTGTTCCACTTCCGAGTCTGATGCCTACCATAATGGATTTGAAAGCAGACCATCGGTTATGGTGGTTCATCATCGGTCTTATGCCCACCATAGTGGATTTGAAAGGCCTTGGCGTAGTTCGGAACTCCCGCACCCTCGTCTAAGTCTGATGCCCACCGTAGTGGATTTGAAAGTACTTGTCGAACCAGCGCTACACCAGCGTCTTGATGGTCTGATGCCCACCGTAGTGGATTTGAAAGTCTCCTTATCATAGGAGTGTGGATCTGCCAAGCTATCGTCTGATGCCCACCGTAGTGGATTTGAAAGAAGGGTTTATCTCTTCTTCCTCCACCGCCTTCGCTTGGTTTGATGTCTACCGTAGTGGATTTGAAAGCTGGCTCATCAACCACGCTGATCGAGGAGATGTCTGACGTTCATCGTATTGAATTTGAAAAGATTTGAAGGCGATCAAGGTCGGGAAATTGGATGAGATTGATGCCCACCGTAGTGGATTTGAAAGTATCGTTACTACAATTCAAAAGACACACCGCTTTAGTCTGATGTCCACCGTAGTGGATTTGAAAGCATCGGACGGCCTGAGTCCCTGCGCCAACATGACCAGTCTGATGCCCACCGTAATGGATTTGAAAAGCATATCGAATAATACGCACACCCCTCAAGTCTGATATCCACCGTAATGGATTTGAAAAGTCCGACTTTACTTTCGACGGATGACACTTTCAAGGGGTCTGATGCTCATCGTAATGGATTTGAAACGCTTTAGTCCGTTCGGTTATTTTGACTTTCTCTTGCGTCTGATGCCCATCGTAGTGGATTTGAAACACGCGTATTTTATGGATTCTTGCACATTTATGAACAGATCGATGTCATCTCGTAGTGAATTTGAAAGTGCCACGATTGCGCTGCCAAGGAGGGATAGGTCTGTTGTTTTCCGTAATGGATTTGAAATCTCGTAATCGTCCAATCTATTTTAAGGCATATGTTTATTGGACTCTCTTCGTAGTGGATTTGAAAATCGTGAAAACATGTGGACTTCTTGTTTAAATGTTTGTTGTTTTCCGTAATGGATTTGAAAAAGGGTATTATCACGTTCTTTTTCAGCATCTGATCTGATTTGATTTAATGCATACTGTAGTGGATTTGAAACTTCATATGGTTGTATGATAGTCCCAGCCATAACTACATTTGATAATTTCCGTAATGGATTTGAAATTTTAATAAAGCACATGCCATTGGTCTCGGAATATAATCTGGTGTTTTTTCGTAGTGGATTTGAGATTAGTAAAGCTCTTCGAATCGGAGATAATCTTGAATAAATGATGCGTATCGTAGTGGATTTGAAATTGAATCGATTTGCGGCTTCCACCATCGCCGCCACTCATCTGATGTCATTGTAGTGGATTAGAAATTCAACCATATAAAGTTGAATACGTGAATTGATGGCTATCGTAGTGGATTAGAAATTCAACCATATAAAGTTGAATACGTGAATTGATGTCATTGTAGTGGATTAGAAATTCAATCGGGTCTCGTTTTGGAGAAGTGTGACTATGTTGTGTTCCGTAGTGGATTTGAAATCGGAAATGGAAAAACCTACCTCGATCCAAATTTGACGCTCCCTGTAGTGGAATGAAAAACATAAATATTATTTCCATGGCGTTTGATTTCCCTCACAGCCGTGGTATAATATTCATAATCAATTAGAACGGAACCTTGAACAAAATGAAAGCTGACTACATGGAAGAAGGACAACTGGATGACACAACGACTGTGGCGATAAGGCGTTTTTACAAGAAGATTGAGAACGAGAAACCGGCCAAGGAGGAAAAGCTGACGTTGGAGGAGACTCATGACATCATCAACCTCAACTGGTTTCCATACGAACCCCGAGAGTCATAATCTGAACCCGGAGCATATCATGTCCGAAAGACATCTGCACGTCTACGCCCAGCACTACGAGCATTCCCACGCCCATATCGTGGGAACACCCGAAGCCCTCTCATGGATGAGGGGGATGATAGACCAGGCGTTGGCCAAAGGATGCTCCGAGGAGGATTTCATCGCCTATGACGGAGAAGGCTACGCTTTGAAGATAGTGGTCTTCAAGAAGGACAACCCTATGACGTTGGCCAAACCCTACACCGATGAATCCTCCAAGGAGAAGAGCGAGACTGTGGTGTGGCCGCATCAACTATGCATCAAGAAGGATGACAATGTCGGATAGGATACAATTGTTCCACAAGAATATCGAGGAGGCCGACCTCTTCGAGAGATTGGTCAACGACTCCATCTCCCTATCGAAGCTCCACAAGCTGATAGGGAACTCCGAGTCGATGACCATGAGGCATGGGAATTGGTGGTGGTTGAAGGAGAATCAGCACATCAAGATCGCCACCCTCCACCGCATCCTCAAATCCAGCGAGTTCATCACCCTCACCGACTACATGTCTGAAAAATGGAAAGACGAGAAGAACGTGGTCTCACGGTTCTACTATCTCGTCTCCCGTCAAATGCTTCAATACGATGTCCGGCTCCACCATCTCATCCGGTTCATCGAACCCTATATGGTTGAGAGGTGCCTGTTCGAACTTGGTCTTGAGAAGGACGATGTCACCGCCCATATGAATGTCCTTGACCAGCTTAAGATCAGAGAGAAGAATCTTGACACCATCATCAAGGATGTGATCATCACCGTCTACCGCACCACCAAGGACATCTTTGATGAGCCTCTTGACTTGAAAGACAGGAACTATTATGTTGATGGACGGGTGAGAGGCCAATTGGTGGGAATCGAATTCAATCCTTGGAATGAATGGCTGGGAATGAAGGTTGAATTGGGGTCAAGGGTGTTGTATGGTGATTCCATGATTGTGGCCTGTTGCCTCTACGAGATGACATTCATTGATTTCGATGAGACACGGGTGCAGGAAAAATTCAATAGTATCAAATCGTCAATGAGACAAGTTAAAACTTCAATAATGGAGACGGCATGAACACCAAAGAAGTTATTTCTATCGTGGAGAACGCATTCAAGAACTGCGACTATCTTTACATGGTCAACAAGACCTCGGACGAGGGACCATTGGGCATTTCGATCAACAACGCCAACGGCCTCTGTTTCAGCGTGGAGGTGAAGGATGGCGTACTATCATCCAATGTGACGCTCAACAGCATCCCTGGTGCGCCGGAACTCAATGTCAAGCTGGATGATGATGTGGCGATGGCAGTGGATATGTTTGTCGGTCAGATGATGGCCTACACGGACACCTGCGCCAATCAGCAGTATCCCCGTCCGAGCAAGAGGTACTGCGACTATCTCATGGAGGAGATGGGTGGCGGAAATCCCGACGAGGTGGCTCGTTGCCCGAACATTCTGTTGAAGTGCGAGAGATGCCAGGTCAAGAAGGATTACGATCTAAGGAAGAATTCGTCAGTTACCACGCCCTAAAGGGCTGTGGCTTGTGCCGTGAGGCACAACGCAAGAGCTGATTAGAGGGCTTAAGAGGAATCTTATGCAGAAGTTGGATGTAGAGTTGAAGAACGCACCTATAGATGCTCCACAAGTCTATAGCACTGCAACCTACCCATTAAACAGAGTTGAAAAACTCAGTGTGGGCAACGGAAAACTGGCATCCAACAACCTCGATGTGGATCAACCTCAACATAGAGAGGGGCAGAACTTGAGAGTATCTGCTATTGTCTATGTACTTAATCAACGTGGTAGTCCTTTGATGCCTACATCACCAAGAAAAGCTAAACAACTATTGAAAACAGGAAAGGCTAAAGTAATTAAAAGGTTCCCATTCGTTATTCAACTTAATTATTCCACCGGAGAGACAAAACAAGCAGTGAAGTGCGGAGTAGATACTGGTTACCAGCATGTTGGGATATCAGTGGTTTCAAACAAGAAGGAATTGTTTTCCGCTGAATTAGTGTTGGACGGTAAGACTTCCGATAGGTTGACTGAGCGTAGGATGTATAGGAGAAATAGGAGAAACAAGTTGTGGTATCGAAAACCAAGATTCATCAATCGAGTTAAGAAAAGTTCTTGGTTGTCACCTTCAGTTCAAAGAAGACTTGATGCCCAGGTGAATTTGATATGTAAAGTTCATTCAATTCTACCGATAAGTGAATTGACTATTGAAGTGGCCAACTTTGATATTCAGAAGTTGAACAATCCCGATATCAAAGGGAAAGAATATCAACAAGGATCACTTCACGAATATGAGAATGTCAAATTTTATCTCTTATCGAGGGAACATGGAAAATGTCAATTGTGCGGTAAGGATTTCGAAGTAGGCAATGGTTCACATGTTCATCACATCATACCTCGCTCGAAAGGTGGTACGGATAAACCAGATAATCTGTCTATTCTACATAAGAAATGTCATGATAAATTACATAAGAATAAATTATTTGATAAGCTTAAAAAGAATAAACAATATAAACCTTCAACTTTCATGTCAACTATCCAGCATAGGTTTGGTGAGATATTTGAAGGTTGTAAAATTACCTTTGGTTACGAGACAAAAATCAAAAGAAATCGATTGAATATTGAAAAGAGTCATATCAATGATGCTTTTGTGATATCAGATGGAACTGATGAAATACGTTGTAAACCATTTGGGATCATACAAAAACATAGAAACAACCGTGGAGTTCAATTGAATAGAAATGGTTTCAAACCATCAATTAGGAAGCAAAGGTATGCTATTCAGCCAAATGATTTATTGACAGTTGACAATAAGATATATATTTCCAATGGAACTCATAAATATGGTAAAGCGGTGGTTTGTCATAATCAGCAAGGTGAGAAGTTTGATTTTCATATCAAGAAAGTTCAAAAATGTTTTCATTTCGGTAGTTTGGTGTGGAACATACAACAATCAAAAGAAGAAAGGGAAAGGAAATGTGGATGAAATTCCTCCATACCCTAAAGGGATATGGTTTCCTTTCATGAAATTTTATGACCCCATTGGAATTGGTGGCCACTTACCCCAAGGTGGATTACACGGTCAAATGTCCTTTGATTGAAGACGCCAGGGTGGCCGAGCATCGAGCTGTCTTCAACAAGGATTGGACCATCAACCTTGATGGTAGCCATCATTTCCTTATTTGGGATTGTAAATGGAACGCCTGGAAACATGTCAAAGATGAATTATCCTTCCAGCAGCGATGCGACCAGCTGACCAGGGAGGCCATGTCCAAAGGGGTGGTGGAACTGCCGGATGACGCTCCATACGTCCTCTGCACCCATTATTGGAAGGGAACCCCGTTCGGACACTGGTTTGAGACTTTGGCATCGTTGAGGATGGTTCCTATCGATGATTACAAGGTTTTGGTCCATACTACCGGAGGTCCGGTGTCAACCCATGACATCGACATCCATTTGGATATAATCGGAGTTCCACCGGAGAGACAGGTGTTCTTCAAATGGTGGGGACCCACTCCCGTGTGTAAAAGATTGTACTGTCCCAGCATAGATTCCCAAGTCGGCCATATCTCCAAAGATTCGGCCGCCTGGTTGAAGATGAAATATCTCGGCAATCCCAAAGTGATGAAAATCCTTGACGGTGTTCCGAGGAAATTGTATCTCTCAAGGAATTTCTTCACCCATCCCAATCCAGACTGGACGAGACTGGTGTTGAACGAGGAGGCCGAGGTGTGGCCTTATCTTGAAAGCCGGGGGTTCACCCTCCTGAAAGGCGATGAACCTTTATATCATTTGATAAATTGTTTTCATTCGGCCACCCATATCGTCTTCCCTCATGGTTCAATGTTCTTTTACAGTCTGTTCTCCGTCCTCAAACCCAAGGTGGTGGAATTCATATCCGAGCATCGTGTGAGGGATGACAACCGCTGGCATGTGGTCGAGACTGGAATCACTCCCGATGAGAACTACAAGATGATAGTGACTCCGGCGAATCCCAAGACTAATGACATGGTCATCAACATGGATGAATTAAGGAGAGAGATACCATGAACATAGCTTGGCATTACTGGTGTGGTTCGAAGAACGGCGTGAATGACCGATTCGTCAAATATCTTCTTATCAGCGCCAATTCATTGGTGAAGGTGGGCGGTGTCGATCCATCGAAAATCCATGTCACCATGGATTGGGAGTTGATGCCTGGTCGATATGCGAGGGCTGTGAGGAGGCTCGGTGTCAATCTGATCGAAGGACCAGTTCATAGACAATACTCCAAACAGACAGGTTTTGTCAATCTCATCGAGAGGTTTCCCGACATCGACAAACTTGTGCAGATCGACTGCGACACCATAGTCACAAGGGAAAACATCGAGGAGAACATCAAAGAGTCCGACTCCTGCCTCAATATCGATTTCTCCGGCGATGTCATATTGAAGGATATGATACTTGAGAGGAATGGTCAAAAACACGGGTATCATCCTTTTGGAATATCACCAAGCGACAAACATGGATATGACGCGTTCAAGGATTTGATGAGGATCACTTTCAACGCCGATGTCGATACTTGGGTCGATATGTCGGATTCGGAATATCTTCTACTTGGATTTTTATACATTCTCTCACCGAAAAGACTGCCGAAGGATTTCTTCCGGTTCCTTCATCTGATGAACCTCTTCTTCGAGGATGATGAGGCTGGACTCTCGTTCGCCAGGCATCATTTCAAATTGCAGTATGACAGGATAAGTCCTTTGAATCTCGCCCAATACGCCGGAGAGATATCCGACTTTGACAAGCTCAAGGGTATTGTGCATTTTCCCTCCAAGGATGAGGAGATGCATGAGTATATGACGAACAAGGCCGATGAGGTGTTGGCGGCATTATGAAGATATTAGTCAAAATCCCCTCAAGAGGCAGACCCGCCGAATTAAAAGCCAGGTTGAAGGAGTTCGTCAATCTATCCCATCTCGACACCACTTACTTCATAGTGGTCTGCGATGATGATGACAAGACCATGCTGTGGTTTGAGAAGGAGTTCACACACCCCAGGGTGATGTTCTACTACGATCCCCCCTCCACCAAGATATCCGTCCACAACGCCCACGTCTCCGATGAGGAGTGGGATATTCTTGTGGCGGCCTCCGATGACATGATCCCCGTGGAGGGATATGACAAGATCATAGAGGAGGAGATGATCAAACATTTTCCGTACCGGAACGGCGCCTTGTGGTTCAACACCTCCGACAACGATATGACCTGCACCCTCACCGTTATAGGAAGGAAATTATATGACTCGTTCGATTATGTCTACAATCCCTCCTATCGATCATATTATTGCGATGACGAGTATTCAAGGATTCTCACGAAGCTGGGCAGATTGAAGAGGATCGAGAGGTCTGTGATAACCCATAAGGTGTATCAGGACAACCATCCCGCTGACGCTACTTTCTTGAAGAGCATGGTTGATTCAATCCACGATATGTCGTTGTACAAGACCCGGAGGGCATCCCACTTCGGGATGGACAACTACGGGGCCGTCGACTCCAATCTCCCTCCGGCGTTCCTACGGCCGAGGGACAATGGAACCATATGGACCACTCCGATGCCGAAGCTGGAGGACAGGCTTGATCCTTTGGAGGTGTACGTCCTTGAGGGGATGGATATAAGTGTTCTTAAAATGGATACGAAAGAGTTTTCAACATTCGCCAAGGCTTTCTTCCGAAACAACCGCATGGTCATCCCGAAGATCATCCATCAGATATGGATGGGGGAAAACATGCCCGACTCCATAAAAGAGATGGTGGACACTTTCAGGGTGGATTATCTTAAAGCCTATCACCATATGGGTTGGACTCACATATTGTGGACGGATAAGAAGCTGGCCGCTCTTCCGATGATGAACCGCCAGTTGTTCGACTCCGAGGAGAGGATGGATTGTCGCTCAGACATCGCGAGGCTGGAGATACTGCGGCAGTTCGGTGGCTGGTATGTTGATTCCGACTGCGTGTGGCTTGGGAACAAGCCGCTGGATATGATCGGAGAAGAGTCGAACGGGATCATCATGGCCTACGAGAAGAAGGGTGACCGGATAGGGAAAGGGTATTTGGATGGAGAGACCACTCGGGTGGCCAACACCATCATCGGAGCCACCGTGGAGAATCCATTTCTGACATATTTGACAGGAAGGCTTGTATTATCCCACAAACAGAATAGAATAAACGGTGTCGTGGCCTCCACGGGACCAGACTTCATCCAATCGGAGATCGATTCCCTCAAAGAGAGCGGGTTCGAGATCAAGATAAAAGATTGCAGGATGTTCTATCCGGTGTGGTGGTGCAACGATCCTAAGAAGAATCCTGAACATGACAGATTTCTTGAATGTCTGAATCTGAGCGGTAAAGAGATGTTGGAAAAATATCCTGAAGCTATTTGTTTCCATAAAGGGCATACGGCGATGGTTGAAGGAATTTCCCCTTGAATGTGTTGACGATCATGAACTATGATTGGTCGAACGTGGACACCTCGGCCATGTGCGTGGCGTGGATCAGACAGGCCGCCCATTGGTTGACCAAGGAGGACACTGTCATCATCCTGTCGAAGACCAGGCTTCCCCCGTTCATCGAGAGGGAGATGGCATCCTCCAAGACCGCCGCCTTCAGACATATGACCCATCCCGGCTATATTGACTCAACTCCCGGCATCCCCGAGGAGTTCATCGGGATGCTCCGCTACAAATTGTTCATAATGACTCAGATCACATTCCCCTTTCTCTTCATTGACGCCGACGCCATGATAGTGGGAGATCTCAGTCCGTTGAAAGAGGTGTTCGACTGCAAGCTTCCCATGGCTGGCATCGACCATGAGGTGGACATTCCAAGACACACTTTGGGGAAGCCTCCATTTCTGAACTCCGGCATTCTGCTGGTGAACGATCCCGACATGAAGGTGATGCACTGGGAGAAGTTGATGGCTTTCGCCAGGAGGAATAATTTCCTCTTCCGCTTCCCAGGGACGAATGTGATCGTGCCGGGGAATGATCAGGCGTTGTTGTATAGATATTGCGATTTTTTGAATTACGACTATCATCATCCGGCGATGGGGATAGAGTATAACACATGCTCCATCAAAGTGACGGAGACGGTGAAAGAGGATGGTGTGTGGAAATCCCGCTCGGAGAATGGTCCAGTGAGGATATTCCATTACTGGTGGACGTACAAGCCGTGGCAGGATGTGAAATGCCCATTATTCGATGAGGTTAAAGATGACTACATGCACAATATCCATCCTTTCCTGGAAAAGGGTTGACAACATCAACAGGTTGATATCCACCTACAACTTCTACAGTTGCGTGAGTGATATCATCGTGTGGAACAACAATCCGGCGTGTCTGCTTTCCGATCTTGGTCTACCCAAGGTGAAAGTGGTGAACTGCTCAAGGGATATGGGATTGGACTCCCGATTCGCCTCCGCTTCATTGGCCGATAGCCGATGCGTCATCACCCATGATGACGATCTGATCCTTTCCGAGATGAACATCCTGAATTTCATAAAGCACTGGGAGATGGATTACTCAAGGGTGTACTCCTATGAGGGTAGGATCATCATCAACGGGAAGTACAGCTATGAACCCGGCCCGCAGAGGATTGAGAAGGTCACTGAACCCACCGAGGTGGATGTGGTTTTGACGAGAACGACCTGTTTCGACAGACTCCTCGCCGCCGAGTATATGAGATGGTCGGACGCGATATTCTACGATGTCGAAAGGAATCTGAACGGGGAGGACATAGCTTTAAGCTACATATCCCGTAGAATCTTCGGAAAATGTCCAATCGTCCTGCCAGTGGTCGATCCTCAAGGATATGAGGAGCTTCCGGCAAACGACAAGATATCCGTGCGGACCGGTTTCCTTGAAAGACGCTCCCAGGTGGCTCAAAGATGCGATCTGATGTTTCCGAGGGTGAAGGCTCCGAGTCTGGATGAGAATGGCGACAGGGAGAAGATCATAATGTTCGGCCCTGGGAACTATCCGGTGGGAACCCATCCGGCCACCTGGCTGATGAACGGGACGTTCAAGAAGTTCGTCATCGAGGATTGCCAGGACGGAAAGGTGATGTGGATCGAAGCCGAGAGCAATGTCGATTACATGATAGGCATCATCGCTTTCAGCAACAACTGGACGACCGTCAAACTCGATTTGAATGATAAAATCCGCATGAAGACTATGAACTTCGGAGATGAGATCAACGTCGATGTCCAATTGATATTCTCACCATTGAAGGGCAACAAGGAAGTCCATTCGGGGATAGTTTGTTTGAAGGAGTTCCAAAATGATGATCGCATCATGGAGTTGAGTATTCCAGTGGAACGCTTCCTTGAGGATAATGAGCATAAGGAGTTGTTCAAGGCGGGGATGACCCAGTCCGTGAAGATAACCTGCCATTGCCGGACGATGAAGTTCGAATTGAGGATTCTTGAAATGAAGGTTGTGGGGTGACATTCTTTTGAAAAACGATTTCATAGTTCTGACGCATTGCAGGAACGAGGCGAGATGGATCACCGAGTTTCTTGATATGTGCGGAGAGGTTTCCGATGGAGTTCTACTTATCGATGACAATTCGCAGGATAGGACTCTCGACATAGCCAGGAGGCATCCGGCCGTGTTGAACGCCTGGAGGACATATCAGAGGACTGACTGCGTGTCGGAGGGGTGCGACTATGTGGCGTTGCTGTCGGCCGCTCAATACCTCAAACCGAAATGGGTGATGATCCTCGACGCCGATGAGCGTCTTGATGTGGCGCAGTTCAACAATATGAAAGCCGACATCCTCGCCTCCGAGTACAATTCGATAAGCCCCCTGTGGCCATTGTATGAGACTCCCACCGGACGATACGCATATTGGGGTTGCGGTCCCAACGGAGATAGAAGCGTGGTGAAGCTGAAGTTCAAACATGATGTCATCATGCGTTATTCGGAGGTCACCGACTGTCCGATATTCCCTCTCGCCCATGTGAAGCCGTATTGCAGATCGCCTCAAAGAGGATTCTCCAACCTTGTCCTCAAACACCTGTGTGTGAGACCTGTGGAGGAGAGGATCGAGAAATGGGAGCGGAGATTGAAATCGGAGGTCTCCAACCCTAAAGGAATGAAGGAGGACGAGGTGGGGGATTTCATCTCCAAATTGAGAAGGCTTCCACTGGGGTCTCCAAGCTATGATCCGTGGGTGGAGGTGATGCTGGACGATTTCGGCTCATACTCCCCAGTGAATACCAAAGAACGTCTGTTGGTGCGGCCATCCCCTTTATGGGAGATGGTCGGTCCGCATTGGCCTCAAGCCTATGAGATGAGATATCAAAACAAACAATTGACGAGTTGACAATGTTTTCAGAAAAACTCAGTCCACCCACATTGATCCCCCCAAACTACATCCATGTGGATTACACCTACAGCTTCAATCTCGATGAGATAGCCACGCATCCCGATTGGCGGGATCGGAAAACCGCCCAGCCTGTAGGCTATCTTCTCAATTACGCCTTTCCATCGCGGAATTCCAATTTCACCTATGTGGAACTGGGTGTGGAGAAAGGATACCTCACCGAGGCTGTCGGAAGGGAATTTCCATACGCCTCCATCACTGGAGTGGAGGTGGATTCCACTTTCTTGAATAGATATCAGGAGATGGAAATCCGGAATCCCAATTTGAAAATATATCTTTCAAGCAGTATTAGTTCATCCGTGCTTGGAAAGTTCGATGAACAATCGATAGATTTTCTTTATGTGGACTCCCTGCACACCTATGATCATGTCATGGCCGAGATGACATTATGGCACCCTAAGATGAAAGTGGGAGGAGTCATAGCCTGTCATGATTATTTGAATGAGAAAACTCCAGGTGTCGGAGAAGCTTTGAATATATGGATGATCGACAACGCGTCGGCCATAAAAGGCACCGCCATGATGTATAACGGAAACTTAGTCATAGTTTTAAAGTGAGGATTTCAAATGAGAGCGGAACTTGAGAAGAAACTGATTGAGGATTTCCCTGTGTTCTTCGGTGGACACACACTTCCTCCCACTCAATCCCTCATGTGCTTCGGCTGCGAGTGCGATGATGGCTGGGAACCTCTTGTCAGAAGCGTGGCCGAGGTGGCCGAGAAATGGAATAAGGAGCATCCCGACAAACCCGTTGTGGCCATGCAGATCAAAGAGAAGTACGGCGGTTTGAGAGTGTACACCAACGCCTGTGAGGAGGAGGTGGACAAGGCCATAGAGAAGGCGGAATCCCTCAGTTATGAGACCTGTGAGGATTGCGGTGGTAAAGGCAAGGTGTGGGATGGCGGGTGGGTGTATACCCGATGTGATGCCTGTATGGAGAAGTTGAAGCACCAGAAACTCGTATTATGATGGTGGGTGAAATGGATAAGGAAGAAGAATTTAGTAAATACGATCAGAAGATCAAAGAACTCGAAACAGAGATCGATGAGCTTTTCGATGAGAAACGCCGTGTCGAGGCTCGGATCAACAAGGTGAGCGAGGAGAGGGTGAGAATACTCAACTCCATCAATCAACTGCATACGGATCGTCTTAAACCGAAGGTGGTGTGACATGGGACTTGAATATTCGGGTTATATAGATCATATCACAGAAGATCAACTTCCCTGGAAGATAGACGACGCCAAGGCTGATGTTCAACAAGCGAGGGAGCAGTTGCTGATCCTCGCCGCCTCCATTCCCGAAGACACTGCGGATGAAGAAGGGAATGTGATCGACAGAGAAGAGAGGGTCCATATCAAATTCAACGCCGCCTATGATTATCTTTTCGAATCGATCATCCAGCTTTTCAGGCTGGAAAGCGCTAAAGAGCATTTGGAATTTGAACGAATGAATATACATATACCTATAAAGGAAACCCAACATGCCCAAGAAGAAAAGAGTTCTCCCCAACCCGACCAGTCTTGACCGGATCATGAAGTCCGACATCCTCATACAGGTGGACTTCGAGAAGGACAACTACCGGAAGATCGCCAAGTTCCTCTCCAAAATCCTTGACCGGGCCGATGCCGGACAATGGGTGGAGATCGAACATATGATCGAGAACGACAGAGAGGAATTAGAGGAGGCCTTGGCCAATGTCAACATACACTAAATGCATCATATCCTTCATCATTCTCATATTGACCAGTCTCATACTGGCCGAGGACAAGGTTCTTGATCAATGGCTTCCGAACGAGGGGGCTGGCGTGGTCAAACATATGTATTATGATGTGAAGTTCAATCCGGCCTCCAAGACCCCCGAGTGGGTGATGTACCGGATGGGTTCCGCCAACAGGATGCATGTGGCCAGCAGAGATGGGAAGAGATTCGTTCCCGATCCTCAGATCAAACAGTCGGTGAGGACCGCCACCTACAATAAAACCGGATTCGACAGAGGGCATATGGTTCCCGCCGATGACATGGAGTTCACCGACGCCGCTCTTCAAGAGACATTCTACACCTCGAACATCACACCCCAGGCACCCGGATTCAACCGAGGCATCTGGAAAGAGGTTGAGAACCAAGTGCGGGCATGGGCTAAAGAAGGCCGGAAGATGGTCATAATAGCGGGAACAGTCTTCACCAATGGCGAAGTGAGGCATTTCATGGGAAAGGACTCTGTGGGCATCCCTGACGGCTTCTACAAGATCGTCTACGACTACAAGCACAACGAGATGGTGGCGTTCCTCTTCATGTTCAACGATGGCTCCCACAATGATGACACCATCGAGGACTACGTGATCCCCGTCAGCGAACTTGAGAGCAGGATCAATATTGATTTCTTCAAAGGGATTAAGGACGAGGATAGAATCGAATCCGTCATCGGCCTCGGGATGCACAAGTAACTCAACTTTCAACGCGTCGAATCCATGCTATATTCCCCAGTATGTCACCAACAATAGACAAACTGGGGATTCTTTTTAACGACAAGGTGTTCGACACCTTGCGTCCTTTCTCAAGGCTCGCCGACACCTTCATCGAGTACAAGTTCGAATTCCAAGGGGAATTGCTCAAAGCTCTCATCACGCACAACGATAAAAGCCACCGATACCGCCTTGTCGTTGAGGATATGTGCTCCGAGACACATCAGACCAAACATGTTCTCTGTGACCGCCTGGGAAATATTGCTCTTTCTTTTAAAAGAAGAATTGAAAACTGCGTGAACGATGACAATATTAGACAGGAGATCAAAAGACGGATCGAGGAAGTGACAGGCCAGGAGGTGATTGTCAGAAAGTCACAGGATGTCACTCTTGGTGGTTCCACCGCCATAGAAGTCCTGTATGGAGCCGACACCGTGAAGATACTGCTGGGTGAGAAGAACGGAAAGTATGTGGCCTATATGAGGGTGGATGACTTCTTCGGAGAGGAATCAAAAGCCAAAATGAGGATATTGATGGACGCTATGAGCAAACTGGAGATAATTGAAAGGATTTAGAATGGCTATCGATAAGAAGACGGAGGAGCAGGAACCCCTTAAAAACCCCGAAGTGAGGGCGGCAGAGCAGAAACATCTTGACGAGGTGTTGGAGTATGTCAAATCGAAATACGGCATAACCCCCTTCTCCAGCGGTGAGAGGAAAGTGGAGGGTTCATCCTTCCTGTCAGCCTCGTTTGGCGATTTCATGGTCAAATACACCACATTGTCCTTCATGGGAAATCATCTGCTGACCCATCTGCTGTGGTTTGAGGGAAAGAAACTCAAATGCAACGACATGGTTAGAATCGATATGCATAAGGACGATTGGAGGCGGGAGATCGATATGGTGGTCAAGGAAGTTCCGAAAGGAGTCGAGGCATGAGGACAGTCGCATTGTTGATCGGACTGGTGTTCCTGTGTGGTTGCGCCAATGACGGAACCATCACCACCAAGCTGGAGCCAGCACCTGTCACTGTATGCACCATCTCCGGAGACTATATCAAACAATCCTCCATGTGGGTTGGCAAACCGCAGGCGCCAAGCACCGAGGGGTTGGTCAAGAACTCCTGCTCCGTGACGCTGACTTACAATCCCGAGACATCGAGGGATACGATCGCCGAGACCATTGCGGACTGCGCGGTGACGAACGGGGTCGTGGAGAAGGTGATGAAGAAACTTTCAGCATATCAAGAAAATGGTAGAACAGGGGGATTCACGAAATGATCGGAGAACTGCCGGATTTGGAGAAGTTGGCCGGACTGGTCGGGGATGTCGGCGTGATTGTGGGAAGGTTCCAAGTTCCCTCATTGCACGATGGACACATCGAACTCTTGGAGAAAGTGTGTCAGAAGCACCGGAAGGTCATCGTCTTCCTTGGAATGTCGCACACCAAGGGAGCGAGGAACAATCCCCTCGACTGGGAGAGCCGGAAGCAGATGATCATCGAGCGGTTCCCCGCGATCAATGTCCTGTACATCAAAGATTGCAATGACGATTTCGTGTGGTCGATGCATCTTGACGAGGCCATCAACGATCTCGTCAGTCCCGGCCAGTCCGTCATCCTCTACGGTTCAAGAGACTCCTTTTTGAAGCATTACAAGGGGAAGAGGCAGACCGAGGAGTTGAAGGCCAGCAGGATCATATCAGGCTCCGAGATACGGAAGGACATCTCAAGGTCTGTCATGAACACCCACGCGTTCCGTTGCGGGGTGATATGGGCGATGCACAACCAGTATGACAAGGTGTTCCCCACCGTGGACATCGCCATCCTCAACGACACCGGCACCGAGATGCTTCTCGGCCGGAAGCCGACTGAGACGAAATTCCGGTTCATCGGAGGGTTCTCCGACGTCAAATCACCCACCTACGAGGCCGACGCCCGTAGAGAGGTGGCCGAGGAGACGGGCATCGAGATCACCGATCCGGTCTACATTGGATCAACCCTCATTGACGACTGGCGTTACAGGGGCGAGAAGGACAAGATCAAAACCTTGTTCTTCGTGGCCACCCACATGTATGGCCAAGTGGGGGCTGATGACGATATCGCGGAAGTCCGCTGGTTCAAGCTTGCAAATGTCAACAAGGGTGATATGGTTGAGACTCATTGGCCTTTGTATGACATGTTGAAGGCCTATTTGAAAAAGCAGGAAGGCATCGACCACTGTCTGTTGAAAATATAAGGAGTCGGGAAAATGGCCAAAGTCAAATTGACGATCAAAGAAGTCGCCGTCTACGACTGGATCCACATTTACGATGTGGGCGGGAAACCCGTGGTGATATCCAGGGAGGATGAGGGTGACGAAGAGAAGATCATCATCAAATACAACGCCAGTGATTTCCACATCAACGAGGGGAATTTCATGGGTGTGGTGGCGATGACCCGAGCTTATCCATCAGGAACCATGAAAAGCGAAACCCTTGAAGGTGTCGATGCCACCATGGCGAGGAAAATCATATCGCAGATGTTTGGTGAATTGAACGCCATCCACCCTGTGAAGCCCGAATTCAAAATATTGTTGCCGAAGGAGAAGAAACAGTGAAAGATTTCAATGTTATAACCGCTTGCGATTCGTATAAACTTGGACATTGGAAACAATATCCTGAAGGCACTCAATCAATCTATAGTTATTTTGAATCACGTATCGGCGCTAAATTCGATGAGACAGTCTTCTTCGGACTGCAATATCTTTTGAAAAAACATTATCTTGATGCCTGTTTTGACAAGTTTGATATTATGAATGCGGAAACTCTCTCAGGTTATCATTTCGGAATGCCTGAAATGTTCAATCACCCAATGTGGGATCATATCTTAAATGAGCATGGAGCAAGACTACCCCTTGAAATCCGAGCAGTTCCAGAGGGTATGCCTGTGAAAACTGGCAATGTGCTTATGACCGTGGAAAATACATGCCTCGACTGTGCTCCTTTGACCAATCATTTGGAGACTGTACTCACGCATGTGTGGTATTCAAGCACAGTCGCAACATTATCAAGGGAAGTCAAAAAGATCATTAAAAAATGGCTGGAAGCCACGAATTGTCCATTGACCGGACTTGATTTCATGCTTCATGATTTTGGAGCCCGTGGGGTCAGTTCAGTTGAATCCGCAAGTATTGGTGGAGCCGCCCATCTTGTGAATTTTAAAGGTACTGATACTATTGTGGCTATGGAGACAGCCATGAAATATTATAATGCCAAATATAATGATCTGGCTTTCAGTGTTCCAGCTACCGAGCATTCTGTCATGACTTCAATGGGTAGAGAAGGCGAAAGAACGGTGTTTAAAAATATCCTTGACAAACATCCCAAAGGAATATTGTCAGTGGTGATTGATAGCTATAATTATCGTGATTTTATTGAAATGACTGGGGAATTTAGAGAACAAATCCTTAATAGGGATGGGATTCTTGTATACAGACCGGACAGTGGTGATCCACAAAAAGTCACGTTGAACGTGGTCAAACATTTGGGTAATATTTTCGGTATAGAATATCATGGACGATATACGACTATTAATCCAAAGGTAAGAGTTTTGTGGGGGGATGGTATCGATATCGATGGTATTGATGGTATTTTCGACTATTTGGAGAAATATAATTGGGCGGCAGATGTCATGGCCTGTTTCGGAATGGGTGGAGGATTACTTCAGAAAGTGAATCGAGATCTCCAAAAATTTGCCTTCAAATGTTCAGCCCAGCAACGTTATGACACATGGTATGATATTTGGAAAGACCCTGTGGACGGAAGTAAAACTTCGAAAAAAGGTAAACTCGCTCTCATAAAAAAAGAGGATGGGTCTTTTGAGACGGTGTCTTTTACTGGTAAAAGAAGGCCGGATAATGACCTACTTGAACTGGTATTTAAGGATGGTGTCTTATATCGTGATCAAAATTTCACAGATATTCGTTCAAGAGCATCAATATAATTTTCATATAAACGCTATTCTTTAATTCATAGGTTCGCTTTCAAGTATAAATATATTTGGAGGTGAACTATGAATTACAGAAAAATATATGAAAACATCATTGAACGGGCTAAAATTGTAAATGTATCTAAAAAAGAAGGAATATATTATGAAAAACACCATATTCGACCCAAATCTATAGGTGGTACAGATAAAGATGAAAATATTGTAATTTTAACAGCAAGAGAACATTTTATAGCACATTGGGTATTATGTCGGTTATATCCAAAAAATGACAAATTGTTATGTGCATGGAATAGAATGACTTCGGGTAATTATAATAATGGGGAAAGGTACAATTCACACGCATATGAATATGCGAGAAATTTATTTGTAAAATATTTAAAAAGAACTTGTTTAGTTATTGACAAAGAAGGAAATATTATAAGAGTTAATAAAACCGATCCTCTTATAGGAACAGAATTTATTAAATGGATACAACCTATAGAATTTGGAAGGATTTACATACATAATGAAAAAATAAATAAGCGTGTGAAAAAAGAACAATTAGAAGAATATTTAAACAACGGATGGAAATTAGGCGATTTGCCTAAAAGAAAACACGATTTTGTTACTGGATTTAAAACTATCAACAATACACACGAAATTAAAAAAGTTCCAAAAATAGAATTACAAAAATATTTGAATGAAGGATGGAAATTAGGTGCTATCAAAAGTTCAACTAAAAATACCACCTGGATAAACAACGGTATAGAAAATAAAATGGTTGTCGATGACATTTTAAATTCTTATATGAAAAAAGGTTGGGTTCGAGGTATTATTCGTAAAAATAATGAAACTCGGATACATGTTAATAATGGTAAAAAAGAATATCGTATACCATTATCAAAATTATCTGAATATGAACAAAATGGATGGACAAAAGGAAGAATAACAAAACCCTGTGCTGATATGGCATGGATGTATAATGAAAAACTAAAACAACGTAAAAGAATATTAAATCATTTAGTTAAAGAAAATTTAAAAGATGATTGGCAATTAGGTTTTAAAAAGGTATTTAGTTAGAGTGTATAACAATTGTAGAGGTGCCGTGTGAGAATCAAGATCGATGAGTCGCTGTCCCTGAACTCCATCCAAGTGAAGAAGGATGAGATCAAGAAGGAGACAGGTCTGCCCACAAACCACATCATGGTCATCGACTGCTCTGGATCGATGTGCGGGGAACTGCCGAAGATCAGACACCAGTTGAAGAACAAACTGCCAACTCTCGTCAAAGAGGGCGACACCGTCTCCATGGTGTGGTTCTCCAGCCGGGACATGTTCGGCACCCTGGCCGAGAAGGTCAAGGTCTCCGACATGACCGACCTCCAGCGCCTGAACACCGCCATCGACAGATGGCTCAAGCCGATGAGCCTCACCGGATTCGTCCAGCCTCTCCAAGAGGTGTTGAGGATCGCATCCACCGCCAGCGGCGCATATTCCCTCTTCTTCTTGACCGATGGTTATGACAACCAATGGCAGAAGAACGAGATTCTCAAAGCCATGGCCGACCTCAAGGATGTCCTCTCCGGCGCGGTCATCGTGGAATACGGTTGGAACTGCAACCGCCCCCTCATGGCCGAGATGGCCGAGGAGGTTGGCGGCAACCTCGTCTTCTGCGAGGGTTTCGAAGCCTACGATCCCATCGTTGCCAACACCCTGTCCAAATCCTTCAAGTCCTCCAAGAAGGTCGAAGTGAAGGTCGGTGATCCCCTCCACGGCCTTGTGTTCTCCGTCTCCGATGGCGGCGCCTGCGTCTACAAAGTGGAGAAGGGCAAGGTTCAGGTTCCGGCAGACACCGCCGAGATTTGGATGATCGAGGAGAAGGGCGAGGGAACTCCCATCGCCCATGTGGCCAGTCCTGACTCTCTTCGCCCCGTCTACCAGTCGGTCGCCGTCCTCTCTCAAAGGATGCGTTCCAAGACCGTCAAGAAGATCCTCGCGGGTCTTGGTGACAAGCGTCTGTGGGACAAGTACGCCAACTGCTTCGGAAAGCAGAACCTCTCCGACTTCCAAGGCATGGCCGTCGAGGCCTCCTCCATCGATGACATGATGTTCAAGGATGGCCGCGACTACGATCTCCTGGTCGATGACAACGCCTTCACCATCGTGGACCTCCTGTTCGCTTTGATCGATGACAAAGAGAACATGTTCATCCCCTCGAAGATGGAGTACAACAAGATCGGCCGCTCCACCGTGGACGCCATGGATGACCTCACTGACGAGGAGCGTGAGGAGATCACGGCCATGACCGCCAAGGCGAAGACCGCCAAGGATTTCACCGCCATACAGGAACGGATGAAGGAGATCGAGAAATCCAAACCCGCGGCGCTGAAGTTCAAGATCACCGATGACGGGGAGTATTCCCTATCCAATCTCGTATGGAACGAGACCCGTCCCAACGTCTCCATCCAGATCAGACAGCAGGGAACGGTGGAACTGCCGGACAACGAGCATATCAACTCCGGCAAGGTTCCTTCGACATTCCCGACGTTCCGGTTCCGCAACTACACGATTGTGAGGGATGGGATCGCCAACATCGATCTCCTCCCCGTCAAGCTGTCGAAGAACACCTTCGATCTGCTCAAGAGCAAGAAGGTCATCGCCGGCACATGGGCGAAGGACAATCTCTTCATCATCGACATCCGAAGCCTTCCGACCATCAATCAGAACATGATCAAGAACATCTCCGCGAAAGAGCTGTTCAACTTGGAGTACATTCTGACCCGCCTCAAGGCCGCTCAGAAGGTCTACAAGGACTACAAGGTCAAATGGGTCGGCAAGAAGACCAGTGAGGGGTTCAAAGACCTCTATGGTGACGAGGCCACCGCGTGGCTTGAATCCATGGGTCTCAAGGACTATTCCGGTTTCAGCCCCAAGACGAAACTGGCCGAGCCCACCGACTTCTACATGGGCGTGGAGCTTGAGGTGAAGATCAAAGGCTTGTCCTCCCTGCCTCCCGTCAACAAGGTGGCTGAGAAGATGAAGGCGAAGAAGGATCTCACCTTCGTGGAGGGGTTGATGGAGCCTTTCATCAAGGTGTGCCAGGACATCGACCAGCGGCCGGACGTCGAGAAGAAGACGTGGATCGAGGAGAAGGAGAGATTGGCCGTCTCCGAGGTCAGGAAGACCATCAGAAGGATGGCCGAGATCAAGTTCGGAGTCGTCGTGGGGCAGGTGTGGTTCGAGGAGTTCGCCTCCATGGACGAGAAGACTCTTGAGATGGATTTCAATGGAAAGAAAGTCGAATGCACAGCCGACTTGAAATCCATCGAAATCAAGATATAGTAGTAGTTCTGTTGGATCGCGGAGGGGAGGACAAACCAACCCGAACCTCCGCGGTCGTTTATAAACTCAATAAAGGAGACGGAAATGGCGATCAAGACCAATGAGAGCGATGAGAAGATGGTGAAGGAGTTCTTCTCGGATGTCAAGAGGGGTTCGGAGGACAAGAAGGCGGCGAGGACGGTGAGCTACAAGGACGAGGCTCCACGCTCCGTCATCGCCAAAGTCGGCGAGGAGGGCGACTTCAGGATCGGCTACCGGAGAACCCGGTTCGACTCCAACATCGCCAAGGATGTCCAGGATGCCTGGAAGAACATCATCGAGAAGTCCACGCAGAACATCCTTAAGAAGTTCGACGCCCTCGGCTTCTCAATGGATAAGGTTGAGGGGAAAGAGGTCGAACTGACCTTAAGTCTTCCGCAATAATACCTCATTACCGGACTATTTTTGAATTATTTTCAAAATAGTCCGGTTTTTCTTTTGATTTCCATGTAAATACTTTTATAGTTGGAAATAATCATCAAGGTTGGAAAAATGTCTCAGACCGTCAAAACAGGTGGCAGTTCCACCGTCCTCAATGAACTGCTCACAGGATCGCAGATAAGTCAGAGCTTCGTGGCCAGGGAGAGCGGCCTCAATCACTTCGGTGTCAATTTCACCTCTTTCGGAAGACTCGCCACCTGCCGCCTCAACTTCATCATCATGAATTCCATCGGGTTCACACTATTTTCTAAAATAGTGAATGGAGCTGACATCAAAGACGGCTACCATATGTTGAGATGCGGAATCGCTTTGAAACCCGGCGAGAGATATGCCGTGGTGGTGAAATGCGAGAAGGGCGGGGTCAACGAGTCCGTCCATCCCAAATGCGTCCTGTTGGATTATCAGCCTGTTGACCGCCTTGTCATAAACGGATTGGTCGTGGCTGGTGAATTGTCATGTCGGTTCGACTATGGTGACATCGCTGAAATATCTTTCGAAGTCGAACAGGAACGGGCGAAGGAGGTTGTCAAAGTCACCGAAGTCCAATCTCATCCGAGACCGGGATTGATCTCCGTGGTGATACCTTGCTGGAACACCTCCGATCTTGTGGCCGCCACCTTGAAGAGTATTCAAAAGCAGACATACACCCACATCGAAGTGATCGTGGTCGATGATAAATCTGACGACTATGAGCAATTGCAGGATGTGGTGTCGAATTTCGAATGCACATTGATGGTCAATGACAGCGGAGTCAAAGGCGCGTGTCCGGCGAGGAACATCGGCTGGAAGGCCAGCGCGGGGGAATACCTGTTCTTCTGCGATTCAGATGTGGTTTTAAAGCCCGACTGCCTTGAGGCCATGGTGCAACGCCTCCATGACAACCAAGACTGTTCTTGGGCCTATTGCGACTTCTCCGTGGGCAGGAAGAAGAAGACCTTCTACCCATTCGACGCTGCCGGATTGAGGAAAAGGAATTGCTCCTCCACCATGTCGTTGATCAAAGCCTCCGATTTTCAAGGATTCGATCCTGAATTGAAAAGACTACAGGATTGGGATGTCTTCCTCACCATGTCCGAGAAGGGATTCAAAGGAGTGTGGGTTGACAGGCAGTTGTTCCATGCCAAAGACCGCAAGGGTATCACCAATAACAGTCTCAACTGGGATGAGGCTGTGGCTGAATTGAAGAAAAAACATAAAGACCTTGGAACATGATAGACATCATCATACCGACATACGGCCAGGAGGATTTCACCGTCAAGTGTGTTGAAAGCATCCGTAGGCACACCCCTCAATTCCATAGGATCATATGGGTGGACAACGGTTCCACCGGAGATTCGAGGAAGAAGGTTTTGAAGGCGTTGGAAGGTAGTAGATACCTCTCCATATGGCTTCCGAGGAATCTTGGATTCGTAAAGGCTGTCAACATCGGGTTGAGGGAGGTCACGGGTGAGTTCGTGGTGTTGCAGAACAATGACACCGAGGCCACTGAATATTGGATGGAACGGCTGTTGGAGCCACACAATGACCCCTCGGTGGGAGCCACGGGACCGATAACCGACACGGAGCATAGCTGGCAGGGTTGGAGGAACATCAAGGATAGATTGTACAACCAGCTTCCCGAACTGCATGCCATACCAAAAGCCGAACTATCGAAGACGGCGTGGGAGGTTTTGAAAGGTGTCACAAGGCCTGTGCAGATGATCGCCTTCTTCTCCACGTTGTTCAAGACCGAGGTGTTCAACCGAGTCGGACTGCTTGATGAGCAGTTCGGCACCGGACTTGGTGACGATGACGATTATAGTCGAAGGATGATACAGGCCGGCTATAAGATATTGTTCGTGCCGGGGGCTTTCGTCCACCATCATCACCGCACCACGTTCAAATCCCTTTATGACTCCAATGAGATATCGGAGATGCAGAGGGTCAACATGGATAAATTCAAAATGAAACACGGGTTGAAAAAATGATCTGCGACATATGTGGCAATGATGTCTTCACGGCCGCCAATGGGAGACCTTTCAAATGGTGTTCCAAATGCGAGGCCATGGAGCGCCATCGTTATATGGCCAGAAAATTGAAGAAGGTGGAAAATTGGCCTTCCAGGAAGTTCCTCGACATCGCCCCGTTGAACCATGTCATTTGGAAAGGATTCCTCCGCAACCTCAATTGTGGAAAACACATATGCATCGACAAATGGAGGACGGGGAATCCCTCCGATCCGAGGGATGTCGGCTTCGCGGACATCTACTGTGACGTGGTGGGGATGGATCATGTGTTATCTGATAGATATGACATCGTCACCATGGAGCAGGTCCTCGATGAGATTCCCGACTACATGGGGGCTTTGAGAAGCATCGAGGCCGTATTGAAGCCTGGTGGAGTCGCATACATAGGTGTGGCCGCCGATGTCAAACTGGATAAACATATTCCCGCGGGAACCAACCATTTTGGAAATGTGTGGAAGTTCGGACAAAGTCCTTTGGCCACCGATATGAGAACGATGTTCGCCGAAGTGACGGAGGAAGTGTATATAGAATGCGGTTGGAGAGGAAACTTGTTTGAATGCCAAAAAAGAAGATAACGTGAAACAAGTATATTTATTCCATAGTTCTCAAATCGGCGTATTCGACAAACTGGTTGAAGTATGCGACACTTTGAAAACTGATGGATATCTTATAGTACCACCGGATGAATGGTTGAAAGCCGATTCCAACGAATCAGTGGCGTTGCTCACCTTCGACGATGGTTATGAATCCAGCCATGTGGAGATTGGATCTTTCCTTAAAGAAAATTCTTTGAAAGCCATATCGTTCCTCATACCTTTCTATAATGACATCACGCATAACCGGATCAATTGGGATTATTGGCGGGAGTGGACTGAGGTCTTCGAGGTGGGTTCGCATTCCCTCACACATTCAAAAGTTTACACCCCCAACGGATCGCTTGACGATGACGCCAAATCGGTGATGATGCTTTATAATGGACATCCGGTGATCGATGATGTCGATTACGGATTGATATCCCGTGAGTGGCTTCCTCTTAAAAATAGAGTGGAGTTGTATGAGGAATATGTTCTGAGGATCAAATCGGATTTATGGCTTTCCCGCAATATCATTGAACGCAATATGGGAAAGGAATGCCGTTTTTTCGCCTATCCCTGGGGAAGATACAACAAGACGGTTAAAAACGCCGTGCAGGATGTGGGCTACAAGGCGGCTTTCACAGTGAACAAATCGGATGATGATATTTGGACTATTCCAAGAACACAAGTATGTTGAGGGGATATGAATAAAGATTTTGTTTTCATTTCAGGCTGTCCTCGGACAGGCACCACCGCCATGGTCGAACTCCTCAATAGGCATCCGAAGATCATAATGGGGATGGAGCGGTATAAGAACTACGCATCCAAAAAAGAACTCACCCATCTGATCAAACCTGAACTGTTCTCCCCTGATGTGTTCTTCAATGTGAGTGAGGATCAGACCGATGTGTGTCCCTCGCATTTGGAATGGGAGGAAAAACATGAGAAAATGTATTCCATGTTGAAAAACCGCTGGAACACCGCTGTCAGAGATGGACAGGACGGTGGTTTCGCGTGGGGTGATAAAGTTCCAAACTATTACCGTTTATATGATGAATTGGACGAGGCTTTTGACAACCGCATCAAATGGATATTCACCACCCGAGACATCATGGAGGTGGCGTTGTCCTTCAACTATCGGGCCGAGGCCGCCATACCCGGTGGATTGTGGAGAAGGGATGCCGACTACAAGATGGCGGTCGTCAAATGGAACGAGTCGTTGAAGGAGGCCTGGCTTTATCTCAAACGTAAACCCGGTAAGATGATGGTGGTCGATCACGCCTCTATCTTCTCCGATGATCAAAGCTGTCTGTTGGAACTCATGAAATTCATAGATATGGAACCGACTGAGGATTTCCTCGAATCACATATGATGACCACATTGAAATGGAAGACGAAAAGAGATAAAAGGATTCCGATACCGGAACAAGAGGAATATATCAAAAAACACGCCGATATTGAATTATATGAGGCTTTTTTGAAGAAACATTACCTTATATCATGAAAATAGGCCTCACATTGCTGGTGAAAGACGAGATTGATATTCTCCAATATCATTTGAACTTCCACGTTCCCAAATTCGACATTGTGTGCGTCACAGACAATGGCAGCACTGACGGGACACGGGAGTTGTTGAGGAAATGGGAGAGCGACACTTTCATCGTCATCGATGAGCCCAATCAGAACTATCAGCAGTCGCAATGGGTCACAAGAATGGTGAACCACCTTAAAAGTATGGGATGCGACTGGGTGGTCAATTCAGACGCCGACGAGTTTTGGAGAGGCGATCTGAGAAAAGTGATCACCGCCACCGACAAGGAGGGATTCAATTGTCTGATGGTCGATTCATATAGTTTTGTCACAAGTTGTTTTGATGACTATTCTATAACAAATCCGGTGGAAAGAATATTATGGCGGTCTGATAAATATGATAAGTGGCCGAAAGCCGCCAACACCACCAAGGGTTTTGTGAAAGTGGCTGATGGGAATGACGCGGTGTTTTTCAACACTCGGACAATCTCATTGAATTCCAAACAATGCGTCATCTATCATTACACCAGCCGCGGATTCGATCATTTCCAAAAGAAATACATAGACGGCGGCAAAGTGATCGAGGCCAATCACAGGGATGGTGGAACCATCCGGTCCATGTGGTCGAAACCATATGCCTTGTACAAGGAGAAAGGCATGGAGGCCTTCAAGGAGAATTGGATCAAGGAAAGACTATACACCGAGGAAATGCTTAAATATAATAAACTGGTCAGAGATGATTCTTTGGCTAAAGAATTTTCAACAGGAGCTTACAATGGTTGACGAGAATTTCTACGATGACTCCTTCTATGATATGACCATCCGCACGGAGGCGTCCAACGCCCATGTGGTCGCCAAATCGATCATGGACGCCTTCCATCCTAAATCGCTGATAGACCTCGGTTGCGGATGCGGAATCTATTTGAAGGCCTTCCATGACCTCGGGATGACCGATCTGATCGGGTATGATGGATCAGCCCACGCCGTGACGAAGTCTTTGGCTCCTAAAGGATTGGTTGTCCACCAGGATCTAACCACCTTCGAGCCGGACAGGAGATATGACATGTGTCTATGTATCGAGGTGGCCGAGCATATCAGACCCCAGTTCTCCGATGATCTTGTGAGATTGGCCGTCAAATGCTCCGACACCGTCATATTCACCGCCGCTCCCCCTGGACAAGGAGGCACCAACCACATCAATCTCCAACCGAAGGAGAATTGGACGAAAAGATTCAATGACAACGGTTTCACCCATGAGGCGGAATTATCCAAAACATGGTCGGACTATTTCAAAAAAGAGAACGTGGTGTGGTGGATTTGGAAGAACATTTCAATATACAGGAAAATAGCATGAAAATATTACTCAACCGTGAAGGATTCGTCGATCTCATAAATGAAAGAAAATATGAGATCATCGCCGAGGTTGGTGTGTTCTGCGGAGAATACACCGAGGCGCTGTTGAAGACCAATGCTAAAACCGTGTATGCGGTGGACACATGGGCCAATGGCGATGGAACATTCAATGAGCAATGTTTCCAAGCTTTTCTAAGAAGAACAGTGTTGAATAAAGACAAATTGTCCATCATCAAAGAGGATAGCGTGACGGCCTCTAAAGGTTTCAAGGATGGCAGTCTTGATTTCGTCTACATCGATGCTGATCACAGCTATGAGTGTGTGAAAGCCGATTTGGAATGCTGGTGGCCTAAAATCAAACAAGGTGGCGCATTGTCCGGTGACGATTTCGCCCATGGGTGTCTCGCCCGATGCCCGCAGTTGACCAAGGATACGGGAATATCGGGTGTCGATACGGCTGTCAGAGAGTTCGCCGAGAAGTACGGTTTGACGCTCAATCTGACAAAACAGGGAAATATCAATTGGTGGTTTGACAAACACTGATTCGGGTGATATAGTCTTAAATCGTAACCATCAATAGTATCGTGGAGGACGCATGTCGGAAAAAATCAAACTGAAGTTCGCAACCCTCGAAGATTGTGGAGATTTGGTTCCCCACCGTAAGAGCGAGGATGACTCGGGCTTCGACCTCAAGAGCAAGGTGGACACCATCCTCAATCCCGGCCAAATCCAAGTCGTGGCCTGTGGATTCAAAATGTCGGTGCCTGTCGGATACGAAGGACAAGTCAGACCGAGAAGCGGACTGGCCGCCAAGTTCGGCATTGGTGTCTTGAACTCCCCTGGAACCATCGATAGCGGCTACCGTGGAGAGGTGTGCGTCATCCTCGTCAACCACAGCACCGCCCCCTACACCATCCACCGTGGCGACCGCATCGCCCAGCTTGTCATCAACAAACTTCCCCCAGTGGAAGTGGAACTCGTCTCCGAATCCGATCTCTCTCAAACCGAAAGAGGTGAGAAGGGGTTCGGCAGTTCGGGTGTCAACTGATGCCGACCACCGACCAGCTTGACAAGTTGGCCAAGGAGATATGGATCGCCAGGGGCCGTCCCGATGGAACTGACATCGAGAACTGGAAACTGGCGGAATATTTCCAAAAGGCCATCGATGAGAGGAACACCTGTCTCGATAGAATTCAAATGGGTAAACGATTCTCCGAGACGCTGTTGATCCAATTGATGACTGATATCCCAGCCTTCATAGTCAAGATGTTCGCCGGATCGAATTTGTACCATACAATCAATGCCCGGATCGCCAATATGCGTACCGAGTGGAGTCTGGAAAACAAAAATCAATAGGAGTCACCGCCGTGGAGAAGATGAAACTGGCCAAAGCCCTGAAAGTCAAAAACCGCCTCGCCGGAGAGATAGCGAAGTTGAAAGGATTGGTATCAGCACACAATACCATTCGCTCCCGCATCATCGCCCCTGGGACAATCAACGAGAAGGTGTTCAGACGCGAGCGTCCCATCGATGTCCTGAAGACTCTTGAGGAACTCACCCTCAAGCAGAAAGACCTGTGCGACCTCAAGACCGCCATCACGGTGGCCAACATCGGCATCTATCCCAAGATCATCGAGATGGAGGAGGCCAAAGGCATGTTGTCCTACCTCAACACCTTTGTCGGTGAAAGGGAGGCCGAGACCGAGACCGATGATAGTGTCACCACCGTCACCCAATGGGAGAACGCCATCTCCGCTGACATGAAAATGAGCGCTACCACCATGTTGCAGAAGAGGATCGAGGAGTTGCAGGACGAGATTGACGAGTTCAACGCGACCACCTATATCGGATGATTTTGGGCGGTGATCGGATGGAAGGCCGACTGCGGATTGGAAGGACAACCAACGACATACCCTACAGGTATGATACTGGCGGATACAGATGTTGAAACGGGACTCATTTATTGAATGAACTGCCGAAGGTCAAATATCTTTGATATAAACCTCAACACTCAGACATCATCCTTCAAAAATCTTATAGTCACTCCACCCAAAGAAGACCGAAGTCCGGTCACCGCCCTTTTTAACTAAAGGGAATCCATGAGAACCAACAACAAACCCGAACCACGTCAGAAGAAGAAACAGAAGAAACAAGAATGGCTGGATAAGATCAACGCTCCGATAGGCGGGAAGAATCTTCCGAAGAAGGAGACCTCTAAACCGAAATCCTCCTCACCGAAGATCAAGATCGAATCCTCGGGGTTGAAGAGATTCCTCAAGACCGTCAAGAAGTCGGATGTCGCGGAGACGATGATTTCTCTTAAAACCATGAATCGAAAATTGAAACGTCTTGAAGCTGAATTTCTGAAAGATATGGAGGAATTGGATATTGTCCACACGGAAACGTTGAAGAAAGTGGTCAGATCGATTATTCAAATATTCACCTCAAAGAATAAAAAAGAGATAGCCCGCATAACCGAAATCTTCAAAACTTGGTGAACAATGATAGGTTGTGAATTCATAGTAGGACATATGGTTGGAGATTATATTCTCCAAAATGACTACCAGGCTTTAAATAAAAAGGCCTACACATTGAAAGGCTGGTGGTGTTGTTCGCTTCATTGCGCATTATACACCTTGGCCGTCTGCGCCATATGTGGTTGGTGGAACTGGAAGGTGGCCGCGCTGGTGTTCCTCAGTCATTTCCTGCTGGATAAAACCATGCTGGTGGTGTGGTGGATGAAATTATACGGAAACTTCCGCAAGACGATCTCCGGTGAATTCTCCATGCACACAGTATGGTGCTACGCCTTGGTTGACAATTCAATTCATTTGGTGTCATTGCTGGCCATAGCCAAATGTATAGCGTTGGGGATACTATAATGAAAGAACTTCTATTCTCGGTGACCAAAGACGATTTGGAGATATCATTCTTCAGCGGAACTGGTGCTGGCGGCCAACATAGAAACAAGCACCAAAATTGTGTCAGGATGCGTCACCCTGACAGTGGGACGGCCACCCAATGCTCCGAACACCGCAGTAAGGATCAAAATCTCAGAACCGCCTTCCAGCGCCTTGTCGATGATAAGAAGTTCAAAGCCTGGAGCCGCAAGAAGGCCGCCGAGATGATGATCACCAAAGAGCAGCGGGAGAAACAAAAGCTGGAAAGCGAGAAGCCTGTGGTGGATTGCACCATCCGTCCCGACAACATCAAGATCGAAGTCAAAGATGAGGCGGGGAACTGGATTGAGGCCGAGAAGGAAATGTACGCCAACCTCTAAGGAGATCAGTTAATGTCGAGAAAGCTTTTGTTCGAGATCGAAGAGGATATTCTCAAGCTTGATGACAAGCGCATAGACGCCTTCAGAAAAGCCTATATAGACGAGACCGACCTCATGCGGATGATCCGCTCCGATGACCCCTTCGAGATGGTTGACGGAAGGTTGAAATTCTTCACCAAGATCGAACGGCAGAGGATGCTTGACGAGTATCTGAAAAGCCAGAAGAAGCATCTAAGGACTTTCGGTGGAATGGACCCCGGCGATCTGAGGAAGATCCGCGACCTCATCCTTCATGTGTTCCCCGAGGCCGAGGATGTCTTCAATGAGGTGGAGGAGGAGATAAAGCGCGATCAATGCCCCGACTGCATACTCCCCTTCAAATACGAGAAGGTGGCCAACTTCCTCCTATCCATCCCCAAAGGCCGGGATGTGTCAGCCCTCGAAGGACACATACCATCGCTCACTCTTCGATTGTTGAAGGGGGATACATTGGCGGATGGGGAATTGGAGGGTGTCATTGTCGTGCCGTCATATGTCAGGAAGATCGATATTCCTTTCCTTGACGAATCCAAGATAGTGATTGAGGATTTCGATCCATCGCTGGACAACGCCACCCGCAAGGCTTGTTGGGATTGCGTGAAGAAACATCTGTCGGAGGCCTTGGTACTCATGCCGGAGTGTCTTATGGGATACGGCGCGGACAAGCATGAGCAGAAATGGGAGATGATCGGCCATCTGTCACAGGCCGCCAAGGAGTGCGTCAAGGTCAATCAGCCTCTCGCCGACAGGATCAGATCATTGAGGACGAAGATCATGAAGCAGGGACCTGTTTTATGAGTGATTTCTTCGAAGTCCGTCCTGGAAATCTCATGGAGTTGAACTACCTTATGCAGTGCGCCATAGGGGAGTCAGAGGATTTGGAAAACGGCGATGTCGATCATTCCGATATGGCGGAATTGAGGAATATCATGATGGAGATACCATCGAAGAACTTCGATCTGTCGATGGATTCCATCAAAGAGTTGTCTCTCATATTGATGGAAGTGTCGAAAAAAGATTAACAAGGAGAAACGTCCAATGCCCGATGTATTAGTGTATGTGATCGTGGGAGTCATGTTCGTTGAATTCCTGTTCAACTTCAGACCGAAGCCGAAGGAGAGTTTCTTCGACATCCTGGTGGTGATATTCCTCATAGGTTGGATGTCCATCGCGAGACAGCATCTCTGCGAACCCGATCTTGACGCGGTGACCACGGTGCATGTCATCGACAACTGTCCGGTGGCTGTATACGAGTCGGATAATATGAATGCTCCCATATTCGTCAACACCAAGACCAATGAAGTGGTTAGAAACGGGGATATCCTTGAACGCTGGGATCGGAGGAGCAACTGGAGTTGCGGAATGTATTTCGTCCTCACGAAATATCCTATATACAAGGTGTCGAGGAAATCCGATTGATTTGTTCATCCCCCGTTTGACAAACGGGATTGATAGTGTATTGTGTGTGTAACAACTGAAAGGTAGTGTCCAATGTCAGACAACGTGAAAGAGATCGCCGGGAAGACGTACGCCGAGAGCGAAGACGTGAAACGTGTCGCCGAGGTTGTCATCGCCAAGAACAGTCTGAACCTTCAAAACGCCCGCATCCGCTACGTCGAGGTCGGGCCGAAAATCTCGAAGGGTGTGGCGGCCGTGTGCAAGAAGGCCAGCCCCTACGCCGAGTTCTTCGGAGACTGCGACTTCACCATCTCGGTGTCGCAGGACGTGTGGAAGCTCCTCACCGAGGAAGTCAGGGAAATCCTGATCCTGCACGAACTCCAGCATGTCAACTCGAAGATCACCAAGAGCGGTGTCATCAAGTTCTCGGTCCGCGACCACAACGTCAAGGATTTCAAGAACATCATCGACAAGCACGGCATCGACTGGTGTACCACCATGTACGAGGCCATGCTGAAGACCCTCGATGAGAAAGAGAAGCTCAACTTCGATGACATGAAGTGGTAGTCGGAGTGCCGATCCACAAGAAAAACTGGAACACCTTCGTCAAGGACGAACTCCGAGCGGTGGAGACTAAATCCCTGCACCGTGAAGTGGTCTCCTTGGCGAAGCTTGTCGTAGAGATGGATGCCAAGATCGCCGAGCTGTCGGAGAATCTTAAATCCATCAAAAAGAACACCAAGAAGAAATAACACCGCATCCAATAAAAAAGCCGTATCCTTGTTGAAGGGATACGGCTTTTTCGTTTACAGCCTCTTATGGCTGGGCGTAATGGAACTCACGGCCTTGATAATTCTTGAGGACAGCCTCGTCGGCGTTCAACGTCTGTAGATATTCGGGGAGCAGAGGTATCTTTCCACCACCGCCAGGGGCGTCGATGACGTAATGTGGCACTGCGAGGCCGGATGTCCATCCGCGGAGGTTTTTGATCATATCCAAGCCAGTTTCGACGGTGGTGCGGAAATGATCGGTGCCGCCGACCTCGTCAGCCTGGTAGATGTAGTAGGGCTTCACCCTGTTCTTGAGAAGCTTCCGCATGAGTTCCTTCATGACCACAGGATCATCATTCACACCCTTCAACAGGACGGTCTGACTACCAAGGGGGATTCCGGCCTTGGCCAGCTTCCTCAAAGCCTCGGACACATCGGCGTCGATCTCATCGGGATGGTTGAAGTGGATGTTCATGAAAAGAGGGTGATGCCTCTCCAGCATGTCCACCAGTTTGTCGGTCACCAGTTCCGGCATGAAATTCGGAACCCGTGATCCTATGCGTTTAATCTCGACATGCTCGATGGAGTCCAGTTCGGTCAATATCTCGTCAAGGACTTCCAGTCTGAGTAGAAGGGGATCGCCGCCGGACACTATGACATCCCGTATCTCTTTATGTTCTTTGATGTAGTTGATGCCGGCTTTGACCCCATCGATGTTGATCTTCATCGGGTCTCCGACTTTCCTCTTCCTTGTGCAGAAGCGGCAATAGGAGGCGCATTCATGCGCGACAAGGAGAAGACAGCGGTCAGGATAGCGGTGGACGAGGTTCGAAACTGGGGAGTCGGCATCCTCATTGAGGGGATCGGTGGCGCATTCGACCAGTTCGGCCGAATCCGGTATGACTTGCTTGTAGAGGGGATCGCCCTTCTCCTTGATGAGATTGAAGAAGTGGCGGCTGACTTTTATGGGAAAAGTCTTATTGATCTCAGTGAGCCATTCCAATGGCAACTCGAATCGCGACGATAGTTCTTCAAGACTGACGATCGTACTTCGACCACCAGGCTCCTTGGCGTGATTCATGATTTCAGGTTCTCCTTATATTGGTTAGGAAACAGACATTATTTATAGCGGCGTTTCAGATGATTTCAATCATCCGAAAAATAAAAAGACGAAAAAGGCGTGGCCAGCCTGTTCTCGTCAAAATTGGGAAAGGTTTTTATCAGCCGCAGATCACTTGGGCTTTCTCGGCCTTGCTTTTAAGCTCGGCGGCGGCCTGGGGTGTGAGGTCTGATTCGTGGATGACTTGTCCATCGACGATGAAGATTTTTTTCTCTACGATGTATTGAATCTTTTCCATGGGGATATATATTCCTTTATTGGTTCCTCTGTTCGTTGTCCATAAATATTTATAGCTCGGCGCCGATTACAAATCAATGTTGGAAAGACCGTTCTTGTAGGAAATATTCCGAAAGGGGGGTCTTATGAACGAAATCAACGATAAACCGCTTGACACACTGATCATAAAGGAAGAGGCCGCCATCGTGGAGAAGATGGTGGATGACGAGACATGGTATGAAGGAGAACGCAGAGGTTGTTTCATACCCAAAGACGATCCCACGGTCATGGACAAAGTGTTCAACATACTTCATGACAACGGTCTGAAAATCTACAACGAAGTCAAAGAGAAGCTGAAAAAACGTGTTTGATATCTTCTCAAGTGAGAACACCCAGTACTTCGTGCAGTCCAAGATAGAGGAGACTGTCACCGACATCCGAAAAGGTCGTGACAAATGGACGTTCCGTTGTCCAGTGTGCGGTGATTCAAGGAAGAACCGCAGTCTCCGGCGTGGAAACTATTATTTGTCGAACAATAGTTATCATTGTTTCAACGAGGAGACTTGTGGCGCCTCCGGATTGTGGATCGTCTGTAAATTCACCGGACAGGACTACGACCATGTGAAACGGGAGTTCGTGGGTTTCCAAAAAAGGTTTGGATACGATAAACAGATTTTCAAACCAGCTCCAAAACCGATCACCCCTCCTGTCGAACCTCTTAAAATCTTCAACATCCCCGACCACTGGATCACCATCACCGAGAAGGACACTCCGGCGGCCTACCATTATCTCTCCGCGAGGAAAATCTTCGAAGCGCCATATCTCCCCCGCCGCTACACCTTCTACCTCAACATCCAGAACGAGAGGCTTGTCCTTCCATGGATGTTGGACGGTGAACTGGTGTATTGGCAGGAACGAGCCTTGAAGAAGGATCAAACACCCAAATATCTGTTCCCACCGGAGAGGAAGGCCAAGAAGACGGTGTTCGGTGTTGACAACATCGATATGAACTTCCCTTATATTTTCCTCATAGAGGGTGTCATGGATGCCATATATGTGAAGAACGGTGTGGCCATAGGAGGTTTGGACTACACCGACTTCCAAAAAACGTTGATGGATCGCTGGCCTATGTGCGAACTGGTTTATTTCCTGGACAATCACAGGGTTGATGAGTCATCCAAGAACAAGCTGGAACGGTTGATAAAGAAGAATGATCGGCAGAAGATTTTCGCATGGCCGAAAGGGATAACCTCTAAAGATGTGAACGAATATTACTGTGAAAATGGTGAAAATCCGTTCGGAAACCCCGAATTTCTTGAAAAAAGAATATATAAAGGACTCCTTGGGCTGATGGAAGTGCGCGGATCTCTATAAATATAATAAAAGACTATCTATATGGAGACCGCGCCCATGAAATCCAGTTTCAACAAACTTTACGAGGATTATACCAATGAATTCAAGGTTCCTCCCTATGAGGATCCTGGTGTGATCGAAAACCCTGAATTGGCTGTTGGTGATCCCTGTTACATCGAATTTCACGGGGGAGACGGCAACAGGGTTGGTAAATACAAAATCGCCAAAATCACCGCCAATATCGTATCCTGCGACCCCATGTTCGACGTCATCGGTGACCGTCCTGACACCACCGACTCCAAAGAGGGTGAAGTCCTCGACGCCGTGAACAACATCGAACCTCAGAAAGACACTCTTGAGTTCAATAAGAAGGATATCGTCTTCCAGGAACCGCATGAGGGTGACAATCTCCGGCATTACATCATAGTTCTTCAAAGAGAGCCGATGGAGGATTTCTTCGTCAACAAACGCATCCCCAAACAGGATGACAAGGATAAGAACAAAGCCAAAGAGGAGAAGGCCAAGGAGACTGAACCAGTCGTCAAGAAGCTGGAGAAGAAACCTGAAAGCGCCGAATCCTCGAAGAAATCCGCCAACAACGTCTACACACAAGCTATGAAGAAATAAAGGAATACCTACAATGCACTGCTATTTCGACCCCATCCAGGAAGCCATCAAAAGGGCATACATGCCCATATCCGAACAAGACATCAAGAGTGTCGATATCGGACAAGACACCTCCCCGTTGGCCGCCGATGAGGGGTTGACCGGAGCCGGAGACCCCGCCGAGATGGCGCAGGACACCGGAATGGTTCAAGACACTGGTGACGGACTTCCCGCCGAAGTTCCTCCCCCGGCCAATGTCCCGCCTCCCGCCGACACCGACTTCAAAGATGAAATCCTCCCCAAAGTCAAATTTGGTCCGTCCATGAAGGATGTCAGAGGGAAAATCCATGATGTCAGTCTCTGCGTCGCCAAGATCATCGGAAAACTTGAAGGCCGCAAGATCATGGCTCCCGAAGATGTCTTCGAGCTGAAACAGGCCTTGGAGATGGCGAACGAGAAGCTGACATGGGTCATGGACTCCACGGATGATCTCCGAGTCAAATAAGTTAATGTGAAGGTTTGAAAAAATGGACAAGTATATTTGGCGGAAAACCAAGGAACTCAAAGCGTTCAAAGCCGAGGATGGAACTCTCTTCATCAGAGGACCGTGGAAGTTCGATGATGAGACATATGACTGGAAGCTGATCGACAAACAAGGCGAGGACTACTGCACTGAAGAGCAGATGCTCGCCTGGGATGTCAGATTCAAATCCATTTACATCAACGAGACCCTTCACGTCTCTGAATCATGAAACTTGACAAAGAAAAGCTTGAAGAAGTCTTCGACATCGAAGCTGAGTTGGCCAAACCTCCTGTGAAATCCGAGGATGAGGAGGCGGCCATGACCATGTCGGAGGTTCCTGCCGACTTCTCTTCAAGCGACAAGGTGTATGACGAGCTTGGGAAACTGGTGGTCAAAGGGAAATCGATCCTTGACACATTGGCGCAGAACGTTCATGATGGAACCGCCAACGGTCAGATGATCGTGGGAACGGCCACCATGTTGAATAGTGTGAAAGACACTATCAAAGAGTTCACCAAGATACATATGGCTCATCTGAATCAAATCCACGCCGTGGAGATGGAGAAGTTGAAGCAGAAGCACAGAGTGGAGTTGGCGGCCATGCGGAACATCGCCGGAGGGGAGAAGAACGTCACAGCCCCCGAAGGACAGACCACACAATTAGTTCCTTTCTGCCAGGAGAGGATCATTGATGAAATATACAAAGCGGAGGCTGGATTAAAATGAAGAATTTTCAGAAACTATTTGAGAGCACGATGGCTTCATTAGGCCCCCGTGGAAATGTCAAGACTATTGAGGAATTGAAAAAAGAAGGCTACACCGGACCGGATATGTCACTGGATATATCGTTGTTCGAGTATGGTCTTATTTGGAAGAAGGATGAAGATGGCTACACCTTCATTCATCCCACATCCCATGGCAATGGCTACACCTATGGTCATTTCAACGCCAACACCGATCCTCAGAGCGAGTTCAACTGGGCCAAATTCGACCAAGTCGCCCAATCGATGGGTATCACCAAAGAGGAACTTCTTTCTGAAGACCTTCCCAATCTGGTCTATGATCTCGTCACACATTATGGTGTGGAGAACGTTTTCGGTTCGGACTACTCCGAGGGTTTCAAAGTCTTCGACCAGAATGCCGAGGATCATACAGACTCCGATGAGACCGGACTGCAATGAACAATTTCCACACATTCTATGAATCAGTGATGGATAAAAAAGACAAAGGTGTCTGCTGTAAGTGTAAAGAAGACATCGTAGGATTTGTCGCCCATAAGGATAAAGATGGCAATTGGTGCGAGGATTGCACCAATGAACATACTTGTGATGAATGTGGTGAGATTCAAGATCGGCCTGTTCAAAGCGAGAGCGATGGCAAATGTGACAATTGCGCCAAATCGGAATAATTTTAGGATTCACATACCATGACTAAGAACTTCAACAAACTTTTCTTGGAGATAGCCGCCCAGCTTGACGAGGATATCAAGAGCGATATCGAGAAGCGCGAAAGTCTCGCTGGATACAAAAACGACAGGGACGAGGAAGGGTATGAGGATCTGATCACTCCTTTCAAAACCGATAAGAAGGTAGTGGCTCCGAAAGTCGTCAGCCGCTGGAAACAGCCTGTTGTCCGTGCCCCGAAACCAATGAAGGAACGGATACCCGAGAACCAGGCTTTCAGAGAGGTCTCCTTCCGTCTCAACGGCATTGACATCAAGAAATACGGATATCCCAATATCTTCAAAGCGGCCACGGCCAAATACGGCGCCGAGGCTGTGCAAGGAGCCACATCCGAGGGCGAGATAGGGGTGGAGGATGCCGATGCCCTTGAAGAGGCCTTCCTGACCGCCATAAAGAACAACACAAACGCTCTCACCAAAGTCGAGGATGGCACATTCAGAGTCATCGTTCCGAAAGAGATGTTCGCCTCCGATGATTATCCAGCCTCGTTCATGTACAATGACATCACGATGCACAAAGCCCGCGTCATGCATCACAAACCCACCGACAATGTCATCGTCATCTACGCCCCTGCCGGAATGGCCGAGGAATCGGGCAGGAAAGCCTACAGTCTTCTCATCAAAATGCTGTCCGATATGATTGTCGGCAGCGGGTTCTACGCCAAACTCTCCGACCCCGCCTTGTTTGAATCCACCTATGGTCTCGAATCAGCGGAGTTGAATCCTGAGAAACCTCTGATCGAAGCCGGAGTCAAACCGGAGGATGTTAAAATCCTCAAACACATCATGCGTTTCACGGTTCCATCCAAACCCAAGACCTTGGAGACTTCCGTATCGTTGACCCAGTTCGGCCCTATCGATATGGAACTGCTTTTCAGAGCGGAGAACCAAGAGCTGGATTTGAAGATCGCGATGAAAGCCATCGCCGAGCAGGTGAATGATTTCCTCAATTCGGTGTTCTCCACATCTCCTGAGAAATTCTTCACGGTCAACAATCGCATGAAGAACTTCAGCGACCAGTATCTCGCGAGGACGAAGGCCAAAGCCGGGTATCTTGAAAAACAGAAGGCGAGACTGGCGGCCAAGAAGCTGGAAGGTTCGACTGAGGCTGAATCTGAAGAATCTGAAGCTGAGCCAGCAGTTCCCGAGACCGAGGAACCGAAAGTGTAATTGACACAATTTTCTATTATTTTTCGTGTCAGTAGTTGTTATTGCCGTTTCCCATGTTATAGTGTTGTAAACAATGTTGAGGTGTTTGAAAATGAGAAAAGGTCCTATTGGCATTTCCGGTCTCGCAGGCTCTGGCAAAGACACTCTCGCTGACATCTTCCTCTATATCCTTGGTGAGAAGGCGGTGAAATACTCATTCGCCTCTCCCATCAAGAAGATCATGGAGATTTTCGGATTCACCAAGAAGCAGATGACTGACAGAGTCCTCAAGGAATCCATGGACGCCTACTGGGGTGTCACTCCAAGATGGCTGGCCCAGACCATCGGCACAGAGATGTTCCGAAAACTCTTTCGAGAGGATGTGTGGGTCAGACTCGGTGAGCGGTTCATCAAAAACAACCACGATGGCATCACAATCATCCCCGATGTCAGATTCGACAACGAGGCCGAGCTGATTCAAAAATACGATGGTGTCGTGATTCAAATATCACGCAGGGAGGCCGGACTTGAAGGTTCGGCCGCCAAGCATTCATCAGAGAATGGAATCAGCGGACATCTCATCACGGGAACTATCAACAATGACGGAGATTTCGAGAATCTGATCGACATGGCGTTGAATATCCTCAAATCAAACCGATACGTCCATCCGCATCTAACCCTCGACTCCGATACGGTTCACAGCCTAATCGACAAGTTGCAGGAAGAGCAAAATGGGATTTGGAAAAAAGTTTGATCTTGATGCCGACTTGTTGAAGTATGTCAATGTTAAAACTGAGTGGGAGAAGGTGGCGGTCAATTCCAACAGAGTCTTCTTCAAAAAGAGGGCTTACCGTCATACATGGGTGTTGATACATGTTGAACTCGGATTCAGAAAATCTTTGGCAGTGTGGATTACTGTCGGTGTCAGTCCAAAAAACCTTGACGACCTCATCGACAACCACAATTACGGAAACCTGTTGTATCAACGTCTGTTCGACCAATACGGAAGGGACGGGTTTCATCCTGAATTTGGAAGAATTGAAATCCGAAACATATTGAAGAATTGGCTTAAATCAGATCCCGAAAGCATTTTAAAATATTACAAAGGTTTGAAAAATGATTGAGTTCAAGTTAGTGTCATGCACGAAGAGGAATGAAAGAGACCGCGACCATCTTCCCATATGGGAGAACCTGTATCAACACAAGTTGATCCGCGGAACCGACGCCACCATATTCTTCGAGAACGCCGAAGGTCTTTCCAAGAGATACAACGAGGCCATCGAGACCGAATTATCCCATGGGACCAAATACCTCGTCTTCGTCCATGATGACGTGTTGATCACCGACGCGTTCTGGAGGGAGAAGCTCAGAGAGGGATTCGACAAGTTCGATGTCATCGGAGTGGCCGGATCATCCAATTTCAGCGTCAAAAGGACTCCGGTCTGCTGGTCGAACTGCCCTCAGAAGGACTGGGCTGGAGCGGTGGAGCATCCAGTGAGGGATAAATCGGGCGGTAAGACCGGAACCTATGTCACATCCTTCGGACCCACACCTAAAGAGGTCCTGGTGGTCGACGGGTTGTTCATGGCGGTCAATCTGATGAAGATCGGAAACGTCAGATTCGATGAGAAATTCGACTTTGATTTCTATGATGCGGATTTCTGCATAAATTGTGTGAAATCGGGTTTGAAACTTGGCGTGGTCAATGTAATGTGTTATCACGATTCTCACGGGGCCGGGATACGCTCCGAGAGATATGAGAATCTTCAAAAAGAATTCATCGCCAAATGGAGTGTCAAAAAATGACCGAGGAAACAGTCGTACAGCCGGAAGTGGAAGTCATTGATCCCGTCGATCTGATGAAGGATGCCGAATGGCACAAGGCCGAGGGGAAATGCTCGAAATGCAATCTCAAAGGGTTCACCAAAATGATGGCGACCCCGAAGGATGAGAGGTTCACCTACACCCCCTGCCATTGCCTCAACAAGACGTTGCACAAAAACGGCATCAGCTACCAGTCCCGGGATGTGGAGTACAAGGTGGTCATGATCGAGCATGTGCAGACGATGATCGCCCGTAGACGTCCGGCCGTGAAAGCCAATCCTCCCATCGAGACCGCCCCTGCCATTCCGTCAACCGAGGCCATCCCCGTTCCCGCATGATCAATGACCGGACCCATATCGACCTTTTCTCGGGAATCGGTGGTTTCGCCCTCGCCGCCAGGTGGGCGGGTGTCAGAACCATCGCTTTCTGCGAGAAGGACGAGTGGGCTCGACAAGTTCTTCAAAAACACTGGCCGGAAGTTCCGATCCATAATGACATCAAAGAATTCCCCTCTGAACAATACAATAGACCATGGCTTGTCACAGGGGGATTTCCTTGTCAAAGCTTCTCACAATGCGGGAAGCGCAGAGGCGTCGATGATGACCGTTTCCTCTGGCCGGCTATGTTCAAAGTCATTGAATCCGTCAAGCCCGATTGGGCCATATGTGAGAACGTTGTTGGAATCGTCAAGATGGCGCTCCCGTTGGTCGTTTCTGACTTGGAAAGCATTGGATACGAATGCGCGGTGCTGCTTATTCCAGCTTCAGGAGTCGGTGCGCCACACCGGAGACGCCGAGTTTGGATTGTCGCCAAACCACTCCATCCCCACGCCGACGGCCTCCGACCACATCGAGCGGAAATGCACGAACACGGCGAAGGCGACGGCGTTGAACTTCAACACCAACAAGTCGGTCAGCCTGGATCGCTGGTTCCGCAATCGATATGGGAAGGCGTTGATCCCCGAATTCAGCGAATGGTTGATGGGTTACCCAATAGGGTGGACGGACATCGAAAAGAGCGGATCAGAGGTGTCGGAAACGCCATAGTGCCGCAAGTGGCCTATGAATTAATTATGAATATGATATTAACCGAAAACCAAGAAAGGAACAAATCTCCCTCCAACCAAGTGGTCGAATAGCCACATGCCGAAAGGCGACACCGTATTGAAAGGATTCTCCGGCCGTCAACCTCCGTTGAAAACGGAACATGGCGGGAGGATATACAACATGGCAGGACATTACACAGTCATTAATTACCCCGCGGATTCGGCGGGTTGCGGCTACTACCGCATGATGTTCCCGAAAATGGCTCTCCAAACCATCGCCAAGGACATCAATTTCATCGAATCGACCAAGATGATAGCCGACCCCACCTTCTACCGGGACATACGGGTGGTGAGGCTTCAACGCCAGGTCTCCAACCAGCAATGCCAGTTCTTCCTCAAGTTCCTCAAGCCTTTGGCCGAGTCGCTGGGGTTCTGGCTCATCTACGAGATCGACGATGTGATCGCCCATGAGGACATCCCGGCCTACAACATCGCCCGCGACACCTTCAACAAGGATGAGTTCTACGGCAATGTGAAGAACATGCTCGACGCCTCCGACATCATCACCGTCTCCACTCCCGACCTCAAAGACTATTACGTGAGAAAATACAACATCCCCGAGAACAAGGTGGTCACCATACCGAACTATCTTCCAAGATGGTGGATCGGGGAGACCTACAACATAGATCGCCAGAAAAGACAGTATGACGAGTTCATCAAACGTCCGAGGATCGGCATCCCGCTGTCAAGCTCGCACTATGATATGAAGAAACAGAACAAAGGCGTGGACGATCTCACGGGCATCGTGGATTTCGTCCGAGCCACCCATAAGAAATACTTGTGGAGCTTCGTGGGTTATTGTCCTCCCCAGCTTGTCGATCTCGCCAAAAGCGATGACATCGAAATATCCCCGGCCTGCGACATGCTCAACTATCCAAGAGAACTTTGGAGGAAGAACTACCAGGCGGTGGTCGTGCCGTTGCAGGACAACATCTTCAACAGGTGCAAGACGCCCATCAAATACCTTGAGATGGCGGCGTTGGGAATCCCCTGCGTCACTCAGAGGTTGAACCCCTACACCAAATACAACGATATGCTCTTCAATGACTCCAACGAGCTTCAGAATGTTCTTGACGGACTGTTCAAGGACAAGAAGAAGTATGTGAACGTCATCAAGGAGAATCGCCACAAGATCGACTACAAACTCGATGAGGGGATATTCTCCAAGGGCGCCTGGATCGAGAAGAATCTCAGAACGTGGTACGACATCTACACTCTTCCTCAGAAATCGCTGAAATACGATCTGAGAAAACTCCGCGGCAACCGCGACGGATTGAAATTGGAGCTTTAATCATGGAAAACCTCAAAACAATGTTCGGATTCCTGAACTGGAACAGGGATCATGTCGAAAAGGTCTCGGAGATGGGCTTCAAGCCCGAGGATGTCATCTATTGCTCCAACCACCCCATACCCAACCTCAACGGCCTTGTGTGGCATCCCTACACGCCTTTGAAGGCGCCGATGAACCTCGGGGCGGCCAAGAACCTCATCATCAAAAAAGCCCGTGAGATGAAGGCTGACATCCTCTTCCTCATCGACGATGATGTCCTCGTCAAGGATATGACGGTGTTCGACAAATACATCGACCTCATGCTGAAACTGGACAACGGTGTCATCATGTACGGATTCCACTCCTTCATGAACAAAGTGATGGGGAGGCCCAATCCGGCCTTGGTGATCGACGCGGAGGTTGACCGGATGCTCTTCAACCGATTCTGCTGCGGATCGGTGATGGGTCTCGATCTGAGGATCAACGACCAGCTTTTCGATGAGGATATCATCACCGTGGAGCTTGAGGAGTATCTGAGCCGTTGCTCGGAGAAGAACATCCACAAGACGTTCTACGGGATATTCCCCGATCTATGGGACTCATGGACGTATTTCGAGAGGCTCCCCTTCAAACAGGAGAGGATACGCACCCCCGAGATGCTGTCCATCGACAAGAAGACCCTTGAGGAGAAGAAGATCAAGCTGGCGGTCGAGACAAATCTCGACAAGATAGCCAAGGTCTTGTGCGAGAATCAAAAATTGAAATAATTTTCAATTTGTTTATTTGATTTCAGTGTAGAAGTGATATATTGAAAAGTGTGTTTAAAAAACCAATGGAGGTGTGAATGAACACGAAAGAGATCAAGCTGGAATCCTTCCAGCTCAAACAAAGCACGGTCACGCAGAAGAACATGATCCTCAACGCCCTGTTCAGCCAAGTGCTGAGCTATGGAATGACCTACATCGACGCGATGGTCAAGAAACTCCTCGGAGACCGGGTTGAGGCGGCCTCGGAAGGCAAGATCGACACTTCGGAACTCGCCATCTTCGACAATGTCATCCCGTTCAAGTCGGCGATCTCAAGACTCCTCAACGAGCAGGTTCCCCCAAGCGGGATCAGCTTCGGAGAGATGAAACTCCGTCTCAAAATCCTCGATCTCATCGATGGTATGAAGGCTGGTGAACCCCTCGCCCTCCCCGAGGCCGAGTTGAAGGAGCTTCAGAAGATCATGGCGGGAATCAAATCCACCGTCAGCGATCCCATGAAACCCGGTGAGAAATCCTTCACCTCCGGCATCCTCGACAGACGCGGAGCGCTCATCGAGAAGGTCATGGCCATCGAAGACGATGGGACTCTCGAATTGACCGAGGACGAGTTCAAAGAGACCAGCGAGGCCGTCATGTCGATGCGCTGGACCGTGATGGACAAGAACATCGTCAAGTTCATCGAGATTTTCGAGAACAAGTAATATCCCCCTGAAAAGGCCTGTCTTCGAAAGAGGGCAGGCCTTTTTCTCAACCAAAAGGATTTATGTACGGCAACCTCTCATACGCCACCTACAACGGCCAAGGCAATATAATACTCTCCACATGGGATGATGTCGGCAACCGCGTCATCAAAAGAATCCCCCACACATCCCGCCTCTTCATTCCATCCAGCCGGGGTAGCGACATATCCATCTACGGGGAAAAGCTTGAACAAATCAACTTCGAGAACAGCTCCAAACGATGGAAATGGATGGAGGACAACCCTCAAAAGAAAATATATGAATGTCTGAATCCGATACAGGAGTTCCTCCTTGACGAATACTACGGGAAGAACTCCAATCTTGAGGAGTTCAACAGGTTCGCCCTCCGAGTGGCCTATCTCGACATCGAGGTGGCTGTGGAATCTGAATTCCCCGAGCCGGAGAAGGCCGCCTATCCGATCAACATGATCACCATATTCGACACCCAGGAGAAGATGTTCCACACCTTCTCCCTTGGTAGAGCCGTCATCACACGGCCGGATGTGGTCTTCCATTACTGCCCCACTGAATATCTCCTTCTCGACAGTTTTCTCAAATTCATGGACTACCGGAAGTTCCATGTGATCTCCGGATGGAATAGTTATGCCTTCGACATACCCTACATCTACAACCGGATATGCGGCATCGCGGAACTTGGACTGGAACGGGCTTTGGAGTTGTCTCCCGTCAGAAAACCAGCCAGGGAGAAGACCTTCACCTTCGGTGGAAAAGGCAACCGCTCATACACCGGACTCTTCATCGATGGTGTGGCTCAGCTTGATTACATGCTTCTCTATATGAAATACGTCATCCCCATCGAAGGTGAGAAGCCATCCTACTCACTCAACAACGTCTGTCTCGACGAGGTCAAAGAAGGGAAGACCGAGCATGAGGGAGCGTTGAAGCATCTCTATAAACATGACTTCCAGTTGTTCGCGGAATACAACATCAACGATGTCGAACTGATCTTGAAACTGGACAAGAAGCGGAACTTCATGGATCTGACTAGAATGCTTTGTTCGATGTGTCTGATCGACCATGAGAAGGTCTTCGCCACATCGGCCATGGTCACCGGAGGGATTCTACAGGATGCCAGGCTCAAAGGAGTCCGAATCCCCCACACCAAGGAGCCGGCCGATAAAAAAGGCCAGTTCGAGGGGGCTTTCGTGAAACCTCCCGAATTGAAAAAGTTCAAATACGGTGTCACCACCTTCGATGTGGCCTCTCTGTATCCCAACATCATGATCGCCCTCAACATCTCGCCGGAGACTTTGGTTGGCAGGATGGTTGAGACCTCCGAGGGTAAGATGGAACTAAGGCCTGTCACCGGAACCGCTCCGGTGTCCGTCGAGAAGTCGAAGTTGAAACTGTTGACGGATTCGGGGAAATACTCTTTGGCCTCCAACGGGGCTCTCTATATGAACGATGTGGAGGGATTGATCCCCTTTTTCCTTAAGAAGGGGTTTGAGAACCGCATACGGGTCAAGAAGGAGGCCGACAGGCTTGACACTGAGGCCAACAAACTGAAAAAGGCTGGTGGAAGCCCCGAGGATGTGGCCAAGCTGAAAGATCAGTCTAAAAGGTTCAAATTGGAGGAGAAGACAAGGAAGATCATCCTCAATTCGACCTACGGGGTCTGTGGCAGTAAATTCAGTCCCTTCTACAATCTCAGCAACGCCGAGGCCGTCACTTTGACTGGTCAGCGGATCATCAAGATGTCCAGCGGTAAATTGGAGAGTCTTATCAAGGAGACCTACAATAAGAACTGGGATCAGCCTTTGGTGGTCTACAATGACACCGACAGCATGCATTTGGACAACGAGGTGATCGCCAAATCGGTGCTTGGAGACAAGCCTTTCAAGGACAATCACGCGGTATTCGTCAAAGAGATCGACAAGATCACCGCGCAGGTCAATCAATGGTGTTGCGATGAACTGCCCAAAATCATTCCCATGAGGCTCAAAAACCGCATTGAGTTCGTCAGGGAGTGTGTGTGCGACTCAGCCTACTATTTCACGAAAAAACACTACTTCTATCATGCTATCGATGAAAAGGGGAAGGCCAAGGACGAGTTCACCTACAAAGGCATCCAAGTGGTGTCAAGCTCCTACCCCAAATTCATGAAGACGGTGGTCAAGGAGATATTCGAGCGGACGGTGAAGGAGGATTGGTCGAACGATGACTATCTGACATACATGGAGAACATGTTTCAGAAGTTCAAGACCCTCGATTTCGATGAGATATCCATGTACAAGGGATTGTCATCGTACAAGGAGGGTGACGGATTCCTCCAGGCGGTCAAGGGGACCTCCGGCCACGCCAGGGCGGCGTTGTACTACAACCAGCTTGTGACTTCGATGGGATTGAAGGATAAGTACAATCTTGTGTTGTCGGGGAAGATCAGGATATGCTACATTGACCGGAACAATGAGCATGGAATAGATGTGATAGGGTTCGATGACAAGATACCGTCGGAGTTCAGGGGGATTTTCAAACCGGACTACAAGGCCCAGTTCAAGATATTGTTCTTAAGCGTCCTTGATGACTTCTGCGAGTGCAACAAGTGGCGGCAGTGGAACAACCTTGATGACTACGCCGTGGACATCATGAGTATCTAAACCGAGACCGCGTGCTCCAAAGGAACGTGTTGGACGGGGAATGTCATGGATTTCGGAATATTCATTCTCACTGACAGGTTCTGATTGATCATGGCATCTATCCGGTCAATGATATCCTTCAAATTCCTCGACTTCTCCAATATGGGTAGAACTGTTTTAATCTCGTTCGCATCGCATCCCGTCAAATACAATGCCGGGATGTTCAATTTCAACAATAACGGCTCCATGCAGTTCCCATGGAAATTAGGCAGTAGAAAATCAAGGATCACGATATCGTAGGAATTGTTGGCCACTCTGAACATCGCCTTCATGACGTTGTCGGTCACTTCCACATCATAACCTTTTTCAGTGAACACGTTTGTCAGAAGTTTAGCCCAGGTGCGGTCATCCTCCACTATCAGAATCTTGGTTCTCATTTCTTACCTCCACGGCAGTTGTCGCGGCAATAACCATTAGCTATTTCAACGACTTTCGGTTTGAAATTCACTTCGGAGACGAAATCCTTCATAAACTGGACACGGGCCTCGGCCATCTCGACAGCCGCCTCCGACACCATCTCCACCAATTTGACTCTCGTCTTGGCGTTTTCATCCTCGATGAGTTTGAACTTGTCCTCACCCTCCTTCAAACGCTTCTCCAAGGTGACCAATATCGTTTTCTCGATCTCGTTGAACCGAGTCATGGTGGCGTTGACGTTTTTGATCCAATCTTCGATCTTCTTCCACAGCCAACGGGCGAACCATCCCACAATGCCTGTGGACAATAAGAATATGATGAATTTGACAATAAGCACCAATTCTTGATTATTGAATACGAGATTGTTCATGGACGCTCCTATCGATAATCCTCAGCTAATAGTATTTATCGATTTTTTGAGGTCGTCCAGCTCCTTTTTAAGTGTTTTGACGGCATTCACCAATGGCACTACGAATTTGTCATAAGTGATGCCATAGAAATCATTCTCGACTATCGGAGTGTTGAGGCCGCTGAAGTCCACTCCAAGATCGGTCATGGTCTGCATGACTTCTTGGGCGATGAAACCATCAAGCATTTTGGCTTCAGGACCATGGCCGTTCAGTTTGAAGCGGCGAGGCTGCAATGCCATGATGAAATCAAGACCAATGGGATTGTCCTCTATGGAATTCTTCAAACGGGCATCGGAATAGGTGGTGAAGCCCACTTGGCCTTTGATGGCCGTGATGGATGAGTTACCTATCGCCACAGTGTTGGTTCCCGTACCTGTCATAGTCGAACCTATGACTATGGAATTGGTATCCGCGTTAGTTGAGGTGCGAGCCTCGGCCCCAATGCAGATGTTTTCACTGCCAGTGCTTATGGTTGATCCGGCGGCATATCCGACACACACATTCCTGAATCCAGCGCCGACAGCCATTCCGGCATTGCATCCGACGAGGGCATTATTATAACCTACACCAGCGCCCGACATCGTATTGGCGCCTACAGCCACATTACCATCACCGTTGGTGTAAGGCATGGACCAATGACCAATGGCGACATTGGTGGAACCAGTGGTGAGTCCACCCATTATGGAGGAACCCAAGCCCACGTTGTAATATCCGGTGGTCATGGATCCGGCAGTTCCCCCCAGTCCGACCATGACATTATACCATCCCGTCTGACTGCTGGTGTGTGATAATACGGCACCACCATCACCGACGAACACATTGCCGGTCATTGAACCAGTTCCAAGATGTAACATTTTCGTGGAATTTATTTGATAAGAATAACCAGTGGACACATTCACATTGGTGTTGGCCGCTATTCCAGCCGCCGATCCCGCGCTTCCTGTCACACTGCCAGCTATGGGACTTGAGAAGGTTTTAGTTCCAGCGATAGTTTGATCACCGGAAAGTAGAACTAAATCTGTGGTTTTCACAGAACTTCTACGATAATCATTAATTTGAGAAAAATTCCATTCCGCAATAGGAGGTATGGGAGAAGGAAGTGTGGAATCACCATTGACCACTCGCATTTCATCCACATAACCGACAAAACTACCTCCAGCCAAAATCCCAGTTCCGCCAATCTTAAACACCGTTGAGGCATTATAATAAACGGCGTTGGAATTAGTGGTGGAGCACACTACCCCTCCAACACCCGCCGCTGTGTAACGAGATAAGGTGAACGCCGTTCCCGCTCTCCGTAAAATTATATAGTACCATCCAGCGGCCAATGATGGATTTCCAGCCTCATAAAAATTGATTCGACTACCATTGGCGATAATAGAATCAAAACCAAGTCCGTTTGAGAGAAAATGAACTATGCCCCAATAATTAGCCCCGTCTGTATAACACGAAACTAAATTTCTATTTCCAGCATATGAATCTAAATAAATCCAAAAATCTATTATAAAATCACTGGTCCCGAAATTGAAATCCGCACTTCCCGCAGTTGACGCATAGTCCGAAGACCCGCTAAGATTAAGAGCATATGAACCAAATTTTTTCTGTGTGGTGGAATATGATGCCGAACCACCTAAAGATAAGGTGTGAGCATTGATTGAACTGTCATTGCCATTATTTTCAAATTTCCAACATGCTTTCAAAGTTGAAGATGGTGCTCCAATAGCTGATGCCATCACCAATTTGGTGTGATCTTCAACAACCATCGCGCTGGCTCGATCCACCAAACGAATTCCAACATCAGTCAAAGCTGTTTCCACGGCGGCCTGAGTGGGAGCCACTGTAGTGGATGTCCATGCTGTCACCCCAGCATTGTTGCGCGCCGTATTCGATGCCCCGCCACTGTTGGCCAGTACGAACGCCGTGGTGGCCACTTTGGTTGAATTATCACCAACGCTCTGTGTCGTGGCGGTCGTGCCATTGGCCAAAACAGGAGTTCCAGTGGTGGGAACGGCTCCGACATCCGAAGCGGCCAAAGCCACCCCGTTTATCTTGTACGAAGCACCTGCGGGAAGATCGACTGATCCATATTTCATGGGATTCTCCTATTAAAGCAATGTGTCGGCGATCACCGGAATCGGGTCAAGATAGAGATATCCGGAGGCGCTGTACCAATTGAAGCCCATCTTGACATCGATTGGGTCCATCGTCTGGATGTTCACCGGAATTTGGCAGACGAGCTGGGTTAGGCCAGTGTCGCCGTTCCAGGTGCTGACCGCATCGGTCTTCCAGACTCCATCGTTCATGCTGTAACGGTAATCCTTCGATCCATTACCCGTGCTGTTCACATATTTGACGATGAACTGCACATTGTTGTAAATGCTGGTGGGATCACCATAGCCTTTATGGGCTAAATACATTCTGATGTATTTCTTACCAGTAGTGGCGGGTGTCACAACCATGGCCGAGTAGGGATCTTGTCCGAGGAACATCCAGTCAGTCCATTGTGAACATGCGTTCTGCCATATCTTAAGGGAAGCTGATGCTCCTCCGGTACGATAGGTTGACCATGTGTTGACCACATAGTTGAACGTCCGCATGCAGTAGTTGCCGTTGCCCGCGGCCAGCTCGTTGGCGCAGATGCAGGCGAACCTGTTGGGGTACGCCCTGTTGTCGTTCGCCGGGGCGGCATCTCCAACGTTGGAGGCTGTCGGTGCGTTGGAAGTGCCGACGTAGACCATGTTGCAACGTGGCGAATAGGGGGTGCCCAAACCACCGCTGGTCGTACTGAAGGCTACCGCGAGCTGATTCGTGTAGGGGTAGGTCGGGTTGCTCTTGTTGACCGTGAGAGTGCCAACCTGCACAATACATCCAGCATAGAGATAGTTGGGAGACAGGAGCAACGCCGCTCCCGGAAACCATGTGGAAATGGAGTTGATCGTGGCGACCGTGCCGGTCGTACACATCACCTGACCCTTGATGTCGCCCAACACCGCGTCCACGCCCGACAGGCCAAGCGCCTTACCACGATAATTGTTCACGACAATGTTCGTCAGTTTGACCAGCGCCTTGGAGCTTTGCGTGTATGGGTACTGGATATTTGAGCTTCCCCAACTGGAGGAGTATACCTTGTCCTCTCCGTAGGCGAAATCGACCACCATGGCCGCGAAAGAGTAATAGTAACTCTGATGTCCGTTGAATTTACCCCAGTTGGGCTGGTCCACATTAGGTGAAACAGTCGGCGTGTCTGACAGGTTGATGGTGATGTCGGAGATGTTTCTGACATATCCCTCCATGGAACCACTCGGTAGTCCACTAAGTATCAAAATGCCCCCACCATATATTCTATTGGCATCTGTGAAGTCATTGCAGTACATGGTCTGCACTTGATAGCTATCATTTATCTCCGACCACTGGGTGATGTTCACGCTGATGTTCTTGACATCACAAGAGCGCAGATCATCCAGCTTGAGCAACGGTCCAAGGAAGTAGATTTGCGACGGCCGTAGACCGGAACCGCCAAGGACCGTTGGACTATCCGTCACAGTCCAGTTGCGGAATGAGGTGTAGTTGGCCTTGCCGCTATACAGACAGGTGGCGAACTGGTAGCTGTAGGTCTGGTTTCCATTGATCCACAACGTCAGATTGTTGTTGTCGTAGATGGCCGACTCGAAATTCTCATAGGCGTGTGTGTTGCCTTGCAGCGCATTGAAATAGAACGCTGTCGGGTAGATATGCGTTCCAACCATGTGAATCGTGTTGTTGGAGAAGTTGACATACCGGACGCTTCTCGCCGCCATGCATGTGTACCAACTATTGCTGGGAATCCCACAGTTGATGACGCAGTTCGTCACCGTGAAGGTGTTGGTGCCACTGGCGTCTGAATTCGCGTCCGCCCAGATGTAACAATAAGAATTCCCCTGCGGGATCATCGTGTTGTATCCCGGCGTGGACATGTCATATCCCAACTGGGAGAACTTGCAGTTGTTGATCTTGATGTTTGACAGCCAGCGCGAGCAGGCCAGGGTGAACGAGATCATATTGTAGGTGCAGCCCACGCCTGTGTTCCTGAACCAATGAACTCTGTCGGTGATGAACTGATAGTTGTTCGAGCGATACATGGTGGCATCAGAGGTGATCAGCTTGAAGTTGGCGTAGAGCACGGATGGATCATCGGCGTCCCATGCGGTCTTGGCGGCTGTGGGAATTTCTTGATAAAGCTCGTCCGTGGGGAGCGGCATGCCAATAATCATCAGATACTTGGTGGTGCTGGTCGCGTTGGCGAAGTTCATCGTGACCGCCGAACTATTCCTGCGGATGATGTAGCAGGCGCTTTCGGGTATGCTCGCCGGAGCGGGAAGCACGTTGAAGGAGGTGGCGGGGGTCTCACCATTACCATTCGAGCCGGAGGGATCAACGTACCAAACATTGTAGGTCACGCCACCGTGGATCATCGTATCATTAGCCATTGTATAATCTCCTGTTTATAAATTGGTCGGACCTATAGCATTATTTATAGTCATATTGTCCGGGAACACCATACTTATCACAAACACACTGAAACCTAAATCGACCGTACTGCCACCGCCCGGTGATTCACTGTTCGCCGAGGGTTGTGAGAATATTCCATTCACCGTCATCAAAGCTGGAAACACCCAATTCATATTCACTACTGTGGCGCCCAAGTTGACTATGGGACCACCACCGCTTGATTGGGAGTTTGATAACGGTCTGTTGAACGCCTGGAACCCATTGAACAAAGAACGCTCATTACGTGTGGTGGTGACATCGACCAAAGAGGAGAAACCACGGCGGGTATCACTGAATAAAGCGCCCAACCCGCTTGGGGCTGGACGTCTCATCTCAGCGACCGCCATCTCCTTGTTGTTCGATATATTCATTACTTCAATCCGGTTATCAACCAACCTTTGGCATTACTGCAATATACGAGCGTCATGGCCGAGTCAGCCACGTTCATGATAAGATCGGAAGTCGAACTTTCGATTCTATTCCCATTGGCGGCGATCGTGATGGTGTTGGAGACGTTTATCACACGGATGCCGATCTGCATGTTCAACGCGACCGTGGCGGGAAGCGTCAGCGTGACAGGAGCGCTGGAGGCATCGATGAAGTAGCCGTTGCCACTGGCCGCCGTCGTGTCGCCCGTGATGATGCTCCAGGTCAGGCCGCCGGCGCTGGACGAGCCCTGTGTGGTCGAGGCCGGGCCAAGCTTCCATAGATCTATTATCGAGCCCGCTTTCACGCCTGTGACCGCCGAGTTGTCCGAGTTGTTGACGCAGTACATGTTAAGCGTCGTTATAGGGCTCGCGGAGTTCTTCCAGACGGTGGCGCCTATCTGTATCTCGTCCACGTTGGCCGAGGTGTTGGTGTTCCAAATAATGTTACGCATCATCCTGTAACTACCGCTTGATGAGAACAGCACCGACTCGAAAATAGCTGGATATCCATCAGCAGTTGACCCAGTGGCCTGCGCCACCACCATCCGGCCGATGCTGTCGTTCTGGTATCTGGCCGGGGCCCCGCTGTTCGAGTATACTACTCCGAACGAGTAGTTGCCCGCCGTGCTGTCGTCGTTCGGCCTGATCATGATCACATGCTCGCCGGAATGCGCGGTGGTGAGCCATGTTCCGACAAAGGCGTAGCGGATATCCACGTCCCCTTCCACGTTGAACACATGGGACTGGCTGTTCACGGTCGGCATCCACCTCTCGACGAGAGTCCACATACCGGCTCCGACGCCGGGACCGATGCCTAAAATGCCTTGTTGGGTTATAGCTGAAGTTGACATGATTTTTATATCCTATATCTAATGATTACGATGCCTGATCCACCGCTTCCACCCACATATCCACTGGGTGATCCACCGCCGCCACCGCCTGTGTTGGCCGTTCCGCTCACACCACCACCTCCTGATTTCACACCGTCACCACCACCGCCTAAACCACCGAGTCCGGCCGTGCCATTGCCTTGATAGGTCGAACCACCGCCGCCACCGGCATAATAAACAGATGTTCCATCTCTTATAGTATAAGCGAGGCCATCGCCACCTTTACCGCCTGTCGTGGAAGTTCCGTTGGCGCCCACCGCCGATGCTCCACCACCGCCACCCGATCCATATGCGGGACCACCACCATAGGTGTCACCACCTTTGTATCCTTGACCATCTATCCCAGTGGCGCCACCGAAAGGACCGCCTGAACCTGAACCACCACCACCTGAACCGCCTGTTCCCGCCGAACCACTGTAGTTTGAACCACCACCCCCGCCACCATAGGCGATTGTGGCTCCAAACGAGGAGTTTCCACCTGTGAAACCCTTGGTGGCGCTGTCAGATGTTCCGCTTCCACCAAGTCCTACTGTGATCGCTGTATTGCCCGTTGTGAGACTGACCGAATTGTACAACAGTCCACCCGCGCCGCCACCACCACCGTAAAGTGTTCCACCGCCTCCTCCACCACCTACTATAAGAACAGAAGCGGACACTGAACCCATAGTGGTGATCAACGAAAATGTCCCTGATGATAGAAAGGTATGTACTCTGTAATCCAACCCGCCTATGTTCACATCTGTGATCACACCACCAGTCGCTGAAATCTGACCAGGAGGAATATATTTATACAAGCCCCCGTTAGGCAACGCAGTCCAACTGGCCGCGATTGTGTCGGGTAGTCTGAATCCCCTGACATCCGATATGTTCTGGGTGGGCATATGTTTAAATCCTATACCTGACGATTATGATTCCTGAACCACCACCACCGCCAAGATAATTGTACGGTTGATACCAAGCTCCACCACCGCCGCCACCAGTATTGGCGGCGCCATCTGTGGCTTGCACTGATCCGGCCTGATCATAAGAACTACCACGTCCACCGCCACCCAAACCACCAGCGGAACCCGTAGAACCAGTCATAGTCCAACCACCACCGCCACCAGCATAATATGTGAGCGTCCCTGTGATATCCAATTGTAGACCGACACCGCCTGGACCGCCAGTATTCCCTCCATCAGCGGGACCAGCCGCAGTACCAGCCGCGCCAGCGCCACCACCACCGCCAGCTGAATTACCCGTACCCGTTCCGCCAGCGTTGCCTTGATTGATTGTTCCTGTTCCGGCAGGTCGTCTATCACCACCACCACCACCGCCATATCCTCCACCACCAGAACCACCATTTCCCGGAGTGGTTTGGTATCCAGCCCCACCACCACCGCCAAGCGCGGTCAAAGTGGAAAATATAGAACTGCTGCCGTTCATGCCGGATCCATTACCTAACGGTCTTACAGCACCATCTCCGACAGTGACACCATATGTCCCTGCGTTTAATTGAAAACCAGTCTGATGTATTAAACCGCCAGCACCGCCGCCACCGCCGCACCATGTGCCACCAGCCCCGCCCCCGCCGACTACCAGCACATCAGCTGCTCCATATCCGGTGACAACCAAAGAGCCGGAGGTTAGAAATGTGTGTACGCGGTAGTTCAACCCCTCCACAGTGATGATAGTCTCCGTGCCGCCTGACGCTGAAAAAGAACCAGGAGGCAGATATTGGTAAAGTCCTCCATTGTAAGTGGCCACCCAGTCACTTGTGGAGCCGGCTGGAACCCTTATCCCACGCACTGTCGATACATTCTGCGTTGGCATAGACAGACCTTAGTTGGTTATCGCGACCCAGCCATAGGTGCTGTTCGAATATACGAGGACAGTGCCTGTGTTGGCCACATCTATGACAAGATCAGCCGCCACGCCTTCTATCTTATTTCCATTGGCCGCGATGGTGACCGTGTTGTCTATGCTCAATGCTCTGAAACCCACCTGTGTTCCCATAACAGGGAGAGCGGGAAGAGTGAGTGTGACGGTGTTGGATGTGGCATCGATCATATAGCCCATGAGATCAGTCGCCAGGGCGTTGTTCGTGATGATGCTCCAGCTCATCGAGAGTCCCGCCCCGCCTTGAGGCCTTCCACCGAAACCGCCTCGGCTCAACAGAAGATTCCATGTTCCCGAGATCACACCGAAACCACTGACATCCAAAGAACAGGTGTTGACATCGGTCCATGTCAGATTCGTGGGAGCGCAGACCTGGTTGAGGTCGTTCGTCAAAGACCACTGGAGAACTTGTTGACCAAGTTGATGATTCACTGTCAAAACACCGGCGGTCAAATTGGCGTTTGTGAAAGAGACAGGGTAGGATGAATTCGAAGCCACCTCGACAGCCACCACATCGATAACTTCCAGCGTGTCCGTTCCCAGCACTTTGAGGATGGGTTTACGGTAAGTCCCGGCGGTGAGAGAGGCATCCTCAGTCAGAAGTCCGGCGTTGGCGGGATCGACAAACACCACGGGTCCCGTATATCCATGCGACACCCGTGTCAATTGACCACCCTGCTGTATCTTCAACGTGCTGGCATCCACAGCCTCGATGGCCACACCGACGACTTCGATGTTGACGGCGGTGTCGGCCTTGGCTTTACCATATCCAGTTCCTATGCGGGATATCGGAACCACAGGAGACAACGCTCCGATGGCCAATCCGTGTCCGGCGTAGGTGATGTTGAAAGTCATGCCTGAAGAACTTAACGCCACACCACCCACTTTATATGATTGACCGGCGGGGATGTTGACGGTGCCGTTGTCATCGATGGTGGCGAGTGAGTTTTGAAGTGTCACACCGCCAGCCCCATTGGCCCGCAGTATGGCTTTGTCAACAGCCCCCGTGCTTCCACCGATGGTTCCAGCGGACGGGAGATTTATCAACAAGCTTCCATCGACGGCCGGAAGTTTCGGAACCAAATCAGCGCTGAGTTTGACTAATTGTCCCGATCCATTAAAGCTATTTCCCTGTGTGGTGACATTGGCGATGGTCAACCCATGGGCGGTGGTACTATTGGTGATATGACTTTGAATATTGGCATTAGCGGGTTCAGCACCCGTATCACTATAAGATATGGTCCCCCACACTGGAGCCGCGCCCACTGAACCTGTTCCAGTCTGTGAGAGGAACTTCTTCGTGGCGGTGAGATTGGGAGACACATACAATGTGGTGTCAACATTGGATTGATATGGGACGGAACCAAGAACTCCACCGATGAGGTTGGTCGATTTAGTGGCGGTGGCGGCGTTGCCGGAAAGATCGGCGGTGACACCATAGGGAACAGTCAGATTGGCGTTGATTCGAAGAGTTTGAAGTGAGGGATCAAGATTGAACTCACCATAGAACATCGAACCTGACACACCACTGTCATAATCATTTCTATCGAAATTATCCAAATAGAATTTATCGGAACCAGTCTCATAACCACCCGCCATATTACCAATAGCCACAAGATTGGAACCTGTGACATTCGAATAAAGAGAATTAACTCCAATGGCGATGTTATATGAGCCATTGTCATTATAATTAAACGCGCTATTTCCAATGGCTATATTATAATCACCGGATAGTATCGATGACATCGTATCCGAACCAATGGCGGTGTTATAAGAACCAACCAAGTTGCCAGCCAAACAATTATCACCAATGGCGACATTGGAATCACCGGCGATATTAGCCCGCATCGCCGTACATCCAAGAGCCACATTTGAACCACCTTCCAAATTGTTCTCCATTGCGAAATTGCCAATGGCGACATTGCTGTAACCTTGAGTGTTCTTCGTCAAAGCCAAACCACCCATGGCGCAGTTCTGCTGACCTTCAGTGTTCATTTTAAGGGCTTGATAACCAAACGCGCAATTATCGGCGGCCACTGATCCTGAAACATTGAAATTCAATCCGGCTTCGGCACCGATAACTTCATTATGGGATATCACATCGGAGCGAGGACTGCTGATGCCTCCGAAAAAGGTTTTCAATCCGTGAATGTTCTGATTACCGGAAAGAGTGACATAGGCTCCACTGGCCGCCGCACCCCATATGGCGCTGTTCGCTTGAAGAGTGGAATATGTGGAATCCCAATTTCCCGAATTCGACTCCAATGTGGAACGAGTGTTATCCCAATTAGTGGAATTGGAATCGACTGTGGAATAAACTGAATCCCAGTTTCCCGAATTCGAACTTAAAGTGGAACGAGTGTCATCCCAATTGGCCGAATTGGATTGAACTGTGGAAAGAACTGATTCCCAATTTCCTGAATTCGAACTGACATTTGAACGAACATCATCCCAATTACCGGAATTTGAACTTAAAGTGGAACGGGTGTCATCCCAATTGGCTGAATTGGATTCCAAAGTGGAACGGGTGTCATCCCAATTTCCCGAATTCGAACTTAAAGTTGAACGAGTGTCATCCCAGTTGGCTGAATTGGATTGAACTGTGGAAAGAACTGATTCCCAATCGCCGGAATGTGAACGAACAGTCGAATTGATTCCATCCACGATGTCGGTGTAGGCGATAGGTTTCAAATCACCCGTCAATCCACCTTCCCATCTCGCATCTACGCCATTCCATCTAAGTTCGGCGGGAGGGATCGATCCTCTATGAACACGGATTCCAGCATCCTCCCCACTCAGAGCGGAAGTGGCGTTGGAATTCAACTCGATGAAATTGGAACTCAGCTCCAATTGTTCAGTATAGATGAAAATCGCGCTGGTGGCTGAAAACACTCCATTGACTTTGACATTGCCATTGATTGTTTTCGAAGCATTGATCGTCTGAGGAGTGTTCAACGTTACGAAATTACCGCTATTCGACACATAACTGGTCGTGGCGTTCTCCCAATCACCAGAGTTCGACTCCAAAGTGGAACGGGCTGTTTCCCAGTTTCCTGAATTGTCGTCAACTGTTGAAAAAACAGATTCCCAATTGGAACTTAATGATTCCAATGTGGAACGGGCGTTGTTCCAATTGCCGGAATTGGATTCCACGGTGGAATGCACCGATTCCCAATTTCCTGAACTGGATACCAATGTCTGCCTGGCGTTGTCCCAGTTGGCAGAACCATTCTCCACGGTGGAGAATACCGAATTGTATTTAAGGTGATTATAGAGCGACTCATGGGAGACGATGGCGGCCGAGGCTGATCCGGCGAGATCGAAATCCGTCTCGGCGTGAGTGGATGCGGTCCCCAAACCATGGACGGAAGTCCCTGTGAGATTTTGATGAGTGGTCAAATGACCTTGAACTGTGGCCGCGGAACCCGCCACATCGAAGCTTGAGGGGTTGAACCCAGTATCCTTGACCAAATGCCCGCTATCACCGTCAAACACCGGAAAATCGCCATCGACGACAGGTGTCGTACATCTCATATCACCATCATTCAATTTATAGACGGTCAATGAGGGAGTGTTGTCAATACATTTCCATACTGTATAGGGAACAGTGGAATTGTCTATGACGAAATCCCCGACGGCCACTTTATCCAAGGAACTCAGCGTAGGTGGTACACCACCGAGGTTCCGATACATTTTGACAGGTGAGACAGTAGCCAGATTGATGACTTTTTTCATGAAAGAATCCTTCCATCGATTCCGAGGATCGTCCTCTAATATATTTATCAACAAATCAAGGGAGTCGGACTCATTGACGGGAGAAACATAAAAAGACAAGGCGCCAGTCTCAGATTAAGACTGGCGCCTTGTTGAACTTTGTTCTTGAAACTGGATGGTCCAATTAGAAGAAACAAAGCATTCGCCACATTTCCTGGCCTGTCGAACGCATCACGTACAAGTACTTGAGTCCGTCAACACTCTCGATCAACTCCATGCGGTTTCCGATGATCGCCGTGCCCATGCCATACGGGACCATACCGACCGTTTCAACCAAACCTGTCGCGATATTCAATGCGTAGATACGGCCGGTTGCATCCTTCTGGATGTACAACTTGTCGTTGGTGTCATAGCAGTACATACTGCCAGTGGTCAACGTCATCTGATTGGGAGACAGGAAATAACCCAGCGTCCACTTGTTGTAGCGGAGATCGTAGCGATCAATGACGTTCGACGCTCCACCACGAATCCTGTATTTGTACACCGCTTTGTTCAAGGTGCTGTTCCATGCGTGGAAAGTGTTGCATCCCGCTCCGACTGCCGGAGCGCCGAGCACGCAATAGGTGCTGGTGGCGTCAGGAGCCGTACCCCAATTGGCGGATACCGTGATGGCGGTGGCGGTGTTGCTGTTGATCGTCGCCTCCTGTCCGACACCGGTGCCGCTTGTGACACGAATCCTTTTAGCCGCGAAGTAATTCACAGGCCATTTCTTGGCGGTGTCTGTGATAGTGGCGGCAGCGCCCGAGGTGGCTATTCCATAGGTGGACGAGATCATGTAGTGCGTGGTCGCATCCACAGTCAAGTTGGTCACCGCCGAGAACGTCAGCGTCGTCGCATCATTGGCTGTTATGGCCACCCAGCCCATATTCGAGTTACTGCTTGCTCCGGTGGTGCCATAACCTGTTCCCGCGGTGATGCGGACATGGTGGCCCACCCACTGGCCGGGATACCAGTTCTTCGTAGTATCAACGATGGTGGTTGTACTGCCCGAAGTGGCATGACCCTCATCGACGCGGGCATCGTCCAAATACACTTGATCCGCACCGAAAGCGCGCGAATCATAGATGCTGTAGGAAGATGTTCCATTATTGGCCGCCGAAGTCAATGTCGTGCATGTGATCGTGGTCGCGGTATTGGCGGTGATACGTCTGATCTGAGTCGTCGGAGACGCACCCATGGCGCGGACACAGAGCAACTTGCCGACATGCTCGTTGATGATCCAACTCTTAGTAGGATCAACCAATAACGAGGTTGTCTGCGAAGCGGTGGCCGCGGCTGTGGAAGTGGCGCCCGAAAGCTGGATTTCGACAGTGGTCAAAGCCGGAGTGGTGACCAATGTGTATGTGCCATTCCATCCAGATGTGGATGCTCCTGAGAACGTGATGATATCACCCGGATCGAACCAGTGATTGATCGCCGTCGTCAGAATTCCCGTGTATGCGGCGACAGATGAGACGTTCATGGTGGCCGAGGAACCTGTACCGCCAGTCAAGGCCGAACCTGACACCACCGAATAACCAGTACCCATCTGATAAAGCGATGTGGATGTGATGGCGCCATTGGCCGCCACACCTGTCACTACGATCTTGCCGTTGGTGCCACCCGTTCCATTGGTGAGAATATCACCGACGGAATAGCCCGTTCCGGCGTTGGCGATGACGTAGGTCAGAAGACCGTTCGTTCCATAAGTGGCCGCCGTGATTCCGACAGGCTTCGATCCAGCGCTTCCCTGCTGGATGCACATATTGGTAGAGACACCAAAATCGTAACTTGGTCCCTGAACCCACATGTCATGCTCTTTGTTGTATTGGAACAAAGCCGCGGCCGCTCCACCAGTCATGAATAGAGCGTTGTAATCCGGGTGGATTTCATAAGTCGAGGTGGCATCAGTGGCGGTGACCATAGGTTCCGCCAACCAAATAGTGTTCGATGTGTTGCAGGCGATACGTGCCGATTGACCAATACCCGTTCCACCTGAGATGTACACGCGGAAGTTCTGAGCGTACTGATCGACAGTCCATGATTTACCAGTGCAGAGCATCTGACGAGCCGTACCCGTTCCCGAACACGTTCCAGTGTCAAGCGGTGTCGTGAGCCGAGGCAGTTTGTCGATGGCGGCATCTGTTCCGATGGCGGCGCCGACCAACCCCTGGTCGCATGATTTGGAATGCCACGCGTCAAGAGCGATATCATACACCTGCAATGTGAAGTAAGGCGCCGCGGCCGCACTTGAGAACATATAGATGCATCCTGTTAGGAAATTGACCTTGGAATCAATACCAGGATTGGTCGTCCAAGCTGGAACGGTATATGTCTGCGAGACGATGGAGAACGCGGTCTGTAAATTGGCCGTGGTAACGGGAATCGCCTGCGGGGCCTGCGATGAGAAACCTGTGTTGTTGCAGGGATCATAGACTTGGTAGTTGGTGTCGGAGAAATACAGCGTGGTGGTGTCGTTGTAAAGGATCAATCTCTGCTGAATCTGACCAGCGTTGTACGTGAGCATGCAAGTGTAGCCACGCCACTGGTTCACTTTCCATTTCTTCAGAGAGTCGCCGATGGTCGTGGCGCTCGCCGTGGTGGCCAGGCCGGTCTCCCAGATGGTCTCGGAGGCGAACGTCGCCACACGGGTCTGTCCTTGACCTGTCCCAGTCTCGACGCGCACCGTGGCGCCATCCAGCCTACGGCCATAGATGCCGCCGACTGTCAATGAAGTCGCTCCAGAAGATATGACATGGGCGAAACGGCCACGCTGTGGTGAATACTCCATGGAAAGCAGAGTGACAGGAGCCACGGGTGGTGTCGCCAACTCCTGCCATGAGTCGGCGTAGGTGTCATATCGATAGAAGGTGGAACCTGTGAGGTAATAGATATATCTACCGGAACCATCCTCGGCGGTGCATGTGCCGGACGGGGCGGCTGTGGCTGTGGGAGCCAGACGGCACCACTCGAAGACCGGAAGGTCAAGCTGTGGTTTCAAATTATTCGTGATGGCCATGACTATTTTTCTCCTGGTTAATAGTTCTTTACATACTTATATATAAAAATCAAGTCAATTTACTGCGTATACCGTTGGCGTAGGCGTTACGAGCGGTATCCATGAGGAAAAACCTCGGATCGACACCGTTGAACTGCACCACGTTGGCAGGGACATTGTTTGTGACAGTGGTCAATGTCGCCACAGTGGTGACGTTGGCCACAGTCGGCAAAGTGGTGATTGATCCAGCATCAATGACGACGCGCTGTCTCTGCTGAAGATCCTGCGTGGCCAAAGGTTCGAGAATCTTACGAATTTGACGAAGAATGAAAAGAGCGTCATTCATGCCGCTCGGTAAAGCTTCGACATCCTCCTTGCGGGCTGGATTGATCGCTGTCCCGGCGGCGTTAGTGACTCTCATCTGTTCAAAGTTGCTCATATAATCACCCAGTTTCCATTGTTGGAGTATAACATAAGGTTGGTTCCGAAGAAATTCAAGGTCATCGTCAATTCACCATCAATTAATTCACCATCAAACGCGTCAACAATCACAGTTCCTCCTGAAGTATTGGAATTCTTGATGCTGTATTGACAGAGATTTCCCACCGAAGTCGGAAGGTTGATCGTGCATACGCCAGTATAGTTGCAATTGATGAGAGCCTGGCCAGCCGTCTGCGTGGGACTCGCCGACGCCGATGTGACATTCGTGACCACCACTCCACCAGCCGCCGTGGCCACCCAATTGCCGGAGTCATCAAGCACTTTCCCCGAAGCGGAAGCCGGAAGTGTGACAAGACCTTTGACACTGGCCGCGAGACCTGGAAGATTGGAGAGCAGAGACCATGGAACTGTTCCTGAACTGAGAGTTCCCACTGTCGTGATGTTGGCGGTTCCAGCCCATGTCGAAAGAGCGGTGTTCTCAACACTGCCCAAACTCAAATCACCCTTGGTGATCGTGATATCCCCATTGAGGGCGTGACCATTGACTTGACGAGTGTCGGGAACAGCTGTGAAACCAAGTGTGTTCTGTTTACCGGATAATCCGGTGTCCACATATGATGTGGTGGCCAGTTTCGTGCTGGCATCACCCTGGGTCTGAGTGGAGGCGGTTGTCCCATTCGGCAAAGCGGGTGTTCCACTAAGATTGGAGGCCGTGCCACTGGTGCTTTGATTGAACGTGGGCCATGTGACCGAGGCCGATGTCCAAACCCATGTCCCTGTCGGTGTGTAACTACCACCGAGTTCCATGACAGTGTCATTGACATCTCTGAATGTCTTAACCCTCGTCTGTCCGGCCGTGATGGTTCCCGACGCGAGTGTGACAAGACCTGTGGTGCTTGGGTCTTTCAACGATCCCGCGGAACCAGTGGAACTTTGATTCAATGTCGGGAATGAGCAATTGGCCAAATTTCCAGAAGCGGGAGTTCCCAAGGCCGGAGTGACCAATGTCATCGAAGTCCATGTCCCTGTCGGCGTATAGGAACCACCAAGTTCGAGAATAGTGTCATCCACGTCTCTAACCGTCTTGGAGCGGGTCACTCCGACACCCATTCCAGTCACTGTCATCAATCCGGTATTGGAAGAGGATTTGAGACTCGCCGCAGAACCGGAAGTACTTTGATTCAATGTCGGGAATGAGCAGTTGGCCAAATTGCCGGATGCTGGTGTTCCCAAAGCGGGTGTCACTAAAGTCATCGAAGTCCATGTTCCCGAAGGAGTGTAGGAACCACCTAATTCAAGAATGGTGTCATCGGCGTCTCTGACAGTCTTTGAACGGGTTGTTCCGGCACCCATGCCTGTCACAGTCATCAGACCAGTATTGGAGGAGGATTTGAGACTCGCAGCCGATCCCGATGTGCTTTGATTCAATATGGGGATATCACCGGAGGACATTGTATCCCAAGCTGGAACCGCCCCATTGGTTCCATCACCGATCATACGCAGGAATTTCCTCGTCGTGCTGACATTGGGAGTCAACAGGATAGTCGTGTCGGTGTTGGCCTGATATGGGATCGATCCGAGAAGCGTGGTGCTGTTTCCACCTACGAGATTGGTGGCCTTGGAGGCTGATACTGAATTGCCTGTGCAGGAACCCGATGAACCGGACGTGTTTTGATTGAACGTCGGCCAGGTGACTGTGGCGCTTGTCCAGTTCCACGTCCCATTCGGAGTATATGATCCACCGAGTTCAAGAAGTGTGTCTGCCGCGTCTCTGATAGTTTTAAGTCTTGTTGTTCCCGTGGACGGTCCAGTGATGGTCATCACTCCCGTGGTGGCTGTGGAAAGAAGACTTCCCGCCGATCCCGAAGTGTTTTGATTCAAGGTCGGAACATCACCGGAGACGATGGTGTCCCATGCCGGAGCCGTTCCATTGATCCCTGTTCCAGTCATTCTCAGGAATTTCTTCACCAAGGTGGTGTTCGGGGCGAGAAGATTCGTGGTGTCAACATCGACCTGATATGGCATGGAACCATAATGGTCGCCATTGTTGCCACCAGTGAGATTCGTGGCCTTGTTGGCTTTGCCAGTGGTGTCCTGATTCAATGTCGGGAATGTGCAGTTGGCCAAATTGCCGGATGCCGGAGTACCCAACGCGGGGGTCACCAACGTCATCGATGTCCACGTGCCTGTCGGTGTGTAGGAACCTCCAAGTTCGAGAATGGTGTCATCGGAATCACTGACAGTCTTGACTCTCAAAGTTCCGGCGGCCATTCCTGTGACGAACATCAATCCCGTGGTCGCGGATGATTTGAGGCTTCCGGCCGATCCAGTGGTGCTTTGATTGAATGTCGGAAAATTGGTCAGATTGGCGGCGCTGACTGCGGGAAGTTTGGAATCCGATGTCATCTGCACAAGCTGATTGGCGCCATTGAAGACATTGCCTTGAATTGTCACATTGGCGATAGTGAGACCATGGGCTGTGGTGCTATTGGAGATATGGGCTTGAATATTGGAATTGGCGGGTTCCGCTCCGACATCACCATAAGCCAACGCCACATTGTTGATCTTATACTTCTCACCTGAAGGAATATTGATTCCACTGGAGGCTGTCAACAATGATGAGAAGGTCTTCAATCCGGCGATCGTCTGATCACCAGTCAGCAACACCGCTCCGAGATTGGTGATGGCTGATCCATCGAGAGCGGGATATGCTCCTGCGACCGTGGCTTGAATAAGCTGTGAAGGACCATTGAAGGTGTTGCCTTGGACGGTGACCGAGGTGTCAAGATAATTCTTGTCGATGCGATTTCCCGTCCACGATCCCGATGTGATGGTTCCCACAGTGGAGATATAGGATGTTCCAGTCCATGTCGCCAAAGCGGAGGTTGAGACTTTGGCGTTCAAGGCATTTTGGAGATCGCTCTGATCTGCGAGAGTGCCACCTATGGTCCCCCATATGGCGGGAACAGGGGTGTTCTTTGTCCATCCAGTGGCGGTTTTGACCGCCAAATCGCCTTTGGCCCATGATGTGATGCCGCCAAGATTGGTTGTCCCCGCGACTGTCACAAGCCATGCGAAACCGGAAGTGGTGGTTCCGGTGATGTCAGGATTGTTCAGATTGGCGTCCCAATTTCCCTGGATGATGAAACCTCCTATCAGAAGATCGACATATTTTTTATTGGGAATATCATTGTCATGCGACAACAACGACTCATATCCGACAGTTCCGGCTGTCAACAATCCATTGGCGTTGACCGTCAATACAAGACTGGTGTCATTGTTATATATTTTGAGGGCTTGATTGAATTTATGTTTGATGATGGCATCTTCGCCTATTGTCCCAAAACTCAATTGACCATAGCCCAATGTGGTTTTATGATTATTGTCGTAAGAACCACCATAAATATTGAAAGCCACATTGCCCACTTCGACATTCACAGAGGCGCGGTAACCATCATCATCAAGATTCAAAATGTTTAAAGCTGATCCCAACCCTGGTTTTTGATATTGATACACCGAACCCAAACCATCTATCTTGTAGGTGGGGAAGTTATCAAGAAAACCAGAATACACGGCGAACCGCATATCACTCTGCGGAGTGACGATATAGGCGGTGGGATTCATGGACATGACCGTCAGACTTCTAATCCTTATCCAATAAAGAAAATAACCCTCATCGCCGGGATCTTTACCTGCCAATAGACTCTTATCCCATCCAATTAGAAGATTCTTATCCCAAATGACGGTATCCGACACGGTCAAACCATATGTGAGATCGATCAGTCCTTTGAGGCCGTCAATCTGCTCCCAAACAGTCCCGTTCCAAAACTCATATATGATCGAGGCGCCGAAGGCAGGTTGAACTACATTGATGAAAGCCGCGTTGAAACGTCTTTGACATCCAAGATATATGGCACCTTTATTCGTCCCGCCATCACCTATCGGCAATATATCATTTGGAGTAGTTCCAAGAGTGGCCACATTGTAGGAAAGATCAGTCCACTCAGGAGAAAGAACAGTATAGTCTGTCGTGGTGTTGACTTCATCAAACATCGTGGACGAGATTGTCATTGTTCCTTCAGGAAGCTGGGCGAAGGCGGTGAATTGCCATGCGTCAAAAAGATTGTGACCAGTCGTGTTCTCGAAAATCACAGTGACACCATAGGCGTCCAAAGGAATATCGGTGGTGGAGCAGGACATCGGAGCGGAAGGGGCTGACCAAGTGACACCATTGTCGAAAGATGTCTTATACACAAATTGATCAGGAGTTCCAAGAGAACTTATGTATATCCAATATAGTGTGTTCATCGGACGGATATACACACCACCCGCATCCATATCATTCAATTGACCAAGTTCGGGATCAACCCACAACGCGTGGTAATTGATGAAGTTCGTGGCTTTGTTCAATCCGAGACGACCACCATCAGAAATAGCCAACACGTCATTGCCGCTCTCAACACTGTAAAGATACCAGAACTGCCCATTCTCACCACGGTATATCTGTTCCTGCCATTTTGGAACTCCCGCCACTGAATGTGTGAACCCGGAATCGCAACCAATAAGGGTGTCTGTCACAAAACCATTGGCTTGCGTGTTATATCCACTACCCTCGGTGTTGTCAGTGCCGTATTGTGTCACAAGACCATAGGCCGAAGTGGCGTATGTCGTGGATAGGACGGCGTTCACAGTGAGACTTTGAACAGCGGGATCTATATCGAAAACACCATACAGCATGGATTGGGTGGTGGAATCGACGCGGGCTTGATTGTCCACTATGAGAGTATTGGAGACCGCTATCAGATCACTGCCGGAGCTTCTTCCTATGAAGATGTTTGATGAACCTGTGTTCAGATCACCGGAATCGGAACCTATGAATGTGTTATAATCACCCGTGGTGAGAGAATTTCCGGCTTGGCAACCGATAATCAGATTATCACGGCCTGTGGTTAAAGAGACTCCCGCATTGAATCCATACACCTCATTCCGCTGTCCAGCCGTCACAGCGGGGCTGGTGATGACATTGTTCACCACCCGTGGAGTGGAATCTGTGATATGTTGGCCTGTGGTGTCGGAGAACACCGCCAAAGACCCGATGGTGGCTCCAGATGGACCGGCCACGGCGGCGTTCCACGCATTCTTCTCTTCCGTCGTGATAGGAAGAGTATGATCGTGGAAAACAGCTTTTTGTAGAATAATGTCGAAGGTAGGTTTTCGATTGGTTGTCAAATTCGACATAGAAGGACTTTCATATTATGATGGAATCCCGTCTGGTTCCCAGGCATAATAGTATTTATAGTCAATAGAGGACGGATGAAAAGAAACAAAACCTCCAATGGAGGTTTTGTTGATTTAAAAGATGAAAAACAATATTTTGACAGATTATTGAGCGAGATCGCGTCTTTTAGCCAAATACACATAGGCTGAACGCATCAAACCTATGACTTGGGCGTAAGTGGCGGTCATACCGGGGATCGGCTCCAAAGTGTCAGGATTGACCACAGGAAATTCAGTATTCATATTGTCCAAAGTCACCATCTCTCTAATCGATCCCTTCTCTTTCGTCATCGTGTCATCATCTGTGATTATGACATCCTGCTCAATGAACTCGACGACAGGTGGTTGACCGACGGGGTTGTTGATGTAAATCGCACGGCACCTACGGTACTTCGTGCCAGTCACTGTGGTTTCAATGTAATTAGTTGACATGCCATTTCTCCTTAATTTATTTTAACCAAATCTTTGAACACTATGCCGAGATTGTTGCCGAGATTCGTTCCCGCACCACTCTTGGCATTCATCTTATTTCTCGCACCGAGCGAAATATCTTTAAATGTCGTGCCACCGGAACATGTGGCCGCCCCTGATACACTCACAGTTCTACGCGTCCCGGCCAATCCAGATTGCATTCCTGAACCAGTGATCGCCAATGATCCAAGACTTATAGCCCCCGATCCGAAAGAAAGTAGGAAATAATTAGGAATAGTCATCGCCCCCGACACTGTGACCGCCGTGTTATTAGTGACTAAATCAACTGTCGTGGTCGTCGTGGTGCCTGTGGATGTCGTGAAGGACGCGCACGTGATGGTGCCCGCGTCGGTCGCTATGGTGCCGGGTAGCGTGGCCCCAGCCACTGTGCGTATCCGATACGTCGAGTTGGAGAAGTTGCCAACACCTGCCTTGCTGGTGTTCACCTCTCGCACGAATCCCACAGTTCCTGTCATGGTCCAGGCCGCGGCCTGCTTGCTGAAGGTGCCACCCGAGACGATCTTGAACTCCAGCGAGCCGTTGCCAAGCATGTCCGAACCCGCGCCAAATGTGATGGAACCAGTGGCCGCCGCGCCCAGCAGAAGACTGTAGGAACCGAGATTGATGGTGCCGCTTATGCTGGTGACGTTCGATGTCTGGTCCGTTAAATACGCGTTAGCGCCCGTTATCGTGATGGCGCCGGACGCCTGTGTGAAATTGTACCAACTGCAATTGGAGATGTTGTTGTAATAATAGTTCACTGTGCCAGTCTGCGTCATGGAACCTCTGAAACCATTCAACCAGGCGCCGGACGTACTCACAGTCAGATTGCCACTGTTGTTTATCTTACTCAGCGTTTGTAAATCCACAGAACCGGCCGCGCCTCCGAAAGTCAGGCCGGCGGTTGTAAGACCTGGATTCTGCGTCGTGGTCACACCCATCTTCAGTGAGGCGCCATTGGCCACGTTCGTGGCACCCGTACTCGTCAGAGACCGGGTGACCATGTCGAACACGCCCTTGGTCAGCGTCAGGCTGACCGTTGTCGAGACCCTGTCTTTAGTCCATGAGCAGGTGCCGGAGCCGTTTGTCAACCCCGTGATGGTGAACGTGTCGGTCGTGTAGGTCGTCAGCGCGTAGCTGCCGTTTGGCAGCGCACCCGTATTGGTCGAGGACGATATGACAACGATGTCGCCGGTGGTCATGCCGTGCGCGGTGTAGCTTACCACGGCCGTCGTGCCAGTCACGGTGAACGAGGCGTTCGGGAACGTGTACGGTATCATCTGCCTGATGTCCGAGGCGTTCGTCGTGTTGACAGTGATGGCCTCCACCGACTGACCGGCCAAATTCACGGCCTTCGTACCGGTCCCCGTGAGCTGTATGGTGCCCGAACCCTTGTTCCACACTATCGGGAACGCCATGAAACCCTGTATGCTGTTCAGATTGAACTCCCCGGAACACACGAATGACGGGTTGTTGGTATTGTTGTTCATTATCACACCCACTCCAGACGCGAAGTTGGCCACATAGAAATTGATGCATTTCAGCGTACCCGCAGTCGGTGTCATGGTGGCTGTTCCCGATGATCCGGCCTTCACTGTGACGGAGGCGTTCGACAGATCGACGGCCAGCACCTTGCGCTCGGCGCCCGAGTTGCCCTGTTGCGTGATGGATCCTGAGTAGGACAACGGAGCCACCGCGTTCCAGCTCACCGTGGCGTCAGGGGCGATAATCCAACCCAGCGTGGCGTTGCCTTTGATGTCTGACCCAGTGGCCAGCGAGAGCGTGCCGCCTGTTCCTATCGCAATCCAGCCGGCGTAGCCATCGAAATCGACCGTGGCCGCGCTCGGACTCGTCACGGAACCTAAATAGACCGAATGCCCCACGCCTATGCCGTTCGCCGCGGGTCCCATATACAATGCGGCGGATGCGGTCAACGTGACTCCGTTGTTAACACGCCAGGAATAAAAACACCCACCCGACCCGTCTCCAGCCACAGTTTGTTTGGCGTTCTGAGGCTGGGTGGCGGTGGCGTTCGAGGTTTGAGTGTAAGTTCCAGTGAGATCATTTACCAGGAAACCACTTACCGGACAAACAAGATTACCACTGTTGTTTATAATACTTGTCGTTTGAAGATTGGCGCAACTAACACCGGAGAATGTCAACCCAGCGGTAGTCAACCCCGTTCCAGCCGACACACCCATCTTCAATGCGGAGCTGGCGGCGACACTGGTGGCTCCTGTGCTGGTGAGATTATAGGTTTGAAGATCCAGCGTTCCCGCGCTTATCGTCAGACTGTCGGTTGTGACATTGGCTGTCAACTTACTGCCGTTCACATCATTGTGCGTGATATCCTCCACCGTGAGGCCGTTGAAATTCAGCGAACGTGTCTCCTCGAATACAAGCGTCTTGGCGCCCGACACCGCCGCCCTGGCCACACGGCTTTTATTAAAACCACTCACCAGCACCGTGCCGTTCAGCAGCTGGTAGAGTATGATTGTATTGTCACGCACCGGTATGGAGGCACCAGCGTCCCAGGTCAACCCGTTGTCAACCGAGGCGTACATCACGGCGTTTATGAAATCCACGCCAACGATGGTGCCGTTGGAGAGGCAACACAATGTCGTCACATCGTACCAGTTCTTGGTGACCTTGGTCCAGGTGGAGCCGTTGTCATCCGAGTAATAAGGGTCGGACGGGGTTTGGCCACACGTGATGACGCGACCTGTCCCAGTCTGTATTATCGTGTTCATCCATATCGGCACGCTGCCGCTGTTGCGAACCGTCCAGGTGGCCCCGTTGTCGGTGGAGGCGTAAATCTTCTGCGAGTCCTGCGCCACGGCCAGCACATCACCGTTTGTCAACTGTTTGATGCAGGTGAACGCCTTGCCCACATCTATAGCCACGCCAGCGTCCCAGGTCTGTCCGAGGTCTGTTGACTTGTAGCACTTGCTATTGTTGCCGACCAGCAATACCCAGCCGTTGGCCAGCTGGCAGGCGCCCTGCGGGTGCGAGTCGGGAGACGCGTGACCGGCGCCCCAAGTCAGACCGAAGTCGGTGGAATTATAAAGCTGGCCGTTGTTGTAGCCAAGAGACATGACCGTTCCATTTGAGAACTGCGTAAGCGACTCAAGGCCCATGCTGGCGTTAGGAACCGTATACGTGGCGAGATTGATATATTCACGGTATACGCGGCCAGTCCCTTTCGACCAAGCCACAGTTCCCGTGGAGGGCGTGGCGTTCAGGTCTCCGTTGATGTGCAGATCTGGGTTGACGGCCGCATCGTCCAGAGTCCAGCTGTCGCCAGCGTTTCTGTTGTCGAAGCGGAGATGATGGCAGTATAGATAAGACATTCCGAAATTCGACTCGGTGGCTATCCTCCGCGTTCCAGCCGTTAGCGCCGAACCTGACGCGCCACCCCATATGACGACGTCGGCGTTCGAGAAATTGAACACGCAGGTGGTGGCATCCTGCAAGGTGGTAAGATGGGAGCCGAACTCCACCACTCCATTGAAGGACAATGGCGTCAGCCTGGCGTCCTGAAATCCGGCGCCGACCAGACACGGCATATACAGCGTTGTCCGGCCCCTGATATCCGCAGTCTCACCAAGCACCATGTCGCCGGTGCCCATTCCGAACACCACTGTGTCTCCGTCGCCTATGACTAAGTTGCCGAGTATCTGGACGGAGACGGTGTTGGTGTTGCTTATGCCGCATTTGCCATTCTTGTTCGTGGTCAGCGTCACGCCGTAGGATATCTCGAACTGCCACCATTCCCAGTCATCAGCCGACATATAGTTGCCCGATCCGACCTGTCTATATATGCCCGTGCCGCGAGTCGTGATGGGAGTGGTGTCCGTCAGCACCGCGTCGCCGTAGTTGTTGATGACCGCACTATCAGGTAGGCCAAGCGAGCCTCTTCCGGTGACGCTCAGACCCGTCGTCGTGAGTCCTGTGCCGAAGGACGCCCCAAGCGACAAAGCCGATGTGTACGTAGGTCCGACTGTCGTCGCTCCCAACGACATGATGCTCCAGCCCTGCATGTTGAACTCACCCACAGTCACCGTCAGCGACTCGAACGTGGCGTTGCAGTCTATCAAGGCGGTGTCACCGTCATCATAGCAGGTCACTATAAGATCCTCAAGGGAGAAAGCCTCGCATATGATGCTCCCTCCCTTCGTCGTGATGGTGCCGGTGCCTTTGGACCAGCGCAGGTCGTTGTACAGTTCAAAACCGCCCTCAAACACGAAATTCGGATTGTACAGATCATTCGCGACTTTAAGGCTGTTTCCGCCATCGACAGACATCGTGAGGTGGGCCACCCCGAGCGTCTTCTCGGTGCTGAGCGAGCCGGTGTAGAATATCACCTGATTATCATCATCGACGGCGTGTACCGTCAGACTGGCCGAGATGCCCGGCGATGATATGAAGTTCCAGCACGGAAATACGAACGAGTCGCTGCCGGAAGGGAATTCAACATAGAGATGACCCCAGAACCCAAGTGGCGTGGTTCTATTATTCACGAAAGTGACACCATCGACAAATTCGAAGTACGTCACTGTGTCATCTTCGCTGGTGAAATTGCCATTAGCGCCTATAGTGAATGTGCCAGTCGTTGACCAGAGTGTGAATGTCTCATGTTTACCGTAAAGCGTTCCGTTAAGCGTGATGTCTCCGCCGCCCAGATACGACGGCGAATTGGAGACATCGAGTTGCACACTAACATTCACAGTGAGCGATTTCAAAGCGAACTGTTTGTCGGGACCCATGTCGGCCGCGCCGTTGGCCGTCTGCGTGTAATATCCCATTGGAGTGGTCGATGACGTGGATGATCCAGCGAACGACAGATCGCCGGAGTTGTTTATCTTGGCACCCTCGGCCCAATCACGGGATGATCCAGATGCGAACGTCAATCCCTCGCAAGTCAGTCCAGTGCCGGCCGATGTGCTGATCGTTAGAGTGCCGCTCACGGTCACCGCGCCAGTGACAGCTAAATTGTACGTGTTCAAATTCAGTTTCTTGCCGGAACTGATGGACACGCTGGCCGCCGCTTCGTTCATAGTCAACAGACATGTGTTCCTGACGATGTAGACTGCGTCCGAAGAGCCCGGCTTGGTCGAATGCTTGCCGCCGTTGGTGGCCGCGTCGTACCAGGTGTATGGCGCCCAGTCCAGGTTTCCATCACTGCTCGAACTGAAGGAGAATGTGAATTCACTGGATGTCGGCGTTCCCGTGACTGTGTAATCGCCACTGGTTATATCCCCGCCACCGCCGTCCACATAAACTATGTCACCTGCCGAAAGCCCGTGCGCACCACCAGTGTCGACCGTTATGACCGCGCCGTCGCCGATCCACTCGGCGCCCATCAGAGTGGGCAATACGACATCCCAATTCTCTATGGTGGCACCAGGTCTGAAATAATAATTAGCCATCTATTAGGCCCTCGTAAGATTGAGGAGAACCGTGACATTCGTGGTGTTCGTGGCCGAACTTATATAGAATCGAACCACATCAGTAGCCGCGATGGAGGTTGTCCAACCCACACCTGTTCCAGTGGCGCCGTAGGCACCGCCCGTGAAGGCTATCGGCTCAGAGGCCACTATGGATGTGGTCGGCAGTGTTCCGGCTATATAATTGGCCAAGGTGTCCTTCCTGACATCTATCGAAATAGCATCGGAAGCACCAACCCTGTTCGTATTAAGAATAGTCCATCCTGTGATGGTGGCGGCGAACCTGGCGGGAAGATCGATATAAGTTCCAGCCGTGAGGGCGAACCCTTGACCATCGAACACCAACCTCATACCTTCCTCACGGCCTCCGACATTGGCGGCCAATGTGTTCAACGCAGCTTGGACAGTCGTGTCGGACGCGCTGAGAATGCGAGTGAAGGCGGTGGTGTTAGTGGTGACGTTCACCGCCGTGGCTGAACTACCACCAGTACCATTGGCGGGGCCAGTGGAGACTATCCTGTAATCATCAGCCTGGACGAATGTGGCCGAACCACCATTGCGTTGATAGATGACACGATAGAGAAGCTTCCACTCGGCCGTGGTCAAAGGCAGGGTCGGCGCCGAGGAGGTTTGGGCGCTGGACAAAGACGAATAGTTCTGCCAGCTGAGAACACTGACTATCGAAGGACTGGTGTATGTCGTAGCGTAAACCCAATACACACCCCATTGATTATTACTGATATTCGAAGGAACTCCGGCATTGTCATATTGAGGAATTCCAGCCGCGCTGTTATAAGGAACCACAGACGGTGTGGCCATGAAAGTCATGGAAGTTCCAGCCACGGTGCGGTACATCACCCAGCATGTAGTCTGAGGAGTGGCCACGGTGTAATCGATATCCTCATCATGGATGGCGACGGCGGCGATGGACATAGTGGTCGCGGTGAATGTGCCTTGTCCACCACTCTGCCACCTGGCTCCGATGGTGTCATGCGCCCACTCATGAAGCGGACGATTACGATCCATATGGTGACGCTCATCACCAATGATATAAGACGTTCCCGCCTTATGGACGATAGCGACCGGGACATTGTCACTGACGATGCTCCACGGACTGCCGGACATCTGCAATGTCCCTGTGGTGTCGAAATACACATAATTCAACGCATTGTCGTTGGTGATGGCCACCGAACGGGTGGTGTTGATGTTGAATTTGACCCCACCAGCCCAAATATTGTATGAAGATCCAGTCGTGATTTGGAAATTCGACCCTGACATGCCGAGTGTGGAATCAGTGCGATTCTCAAAACCTGTCTTGTTGACCGCCCCGATGTCGGAACCCTTCAAAGCGGTTCCATTGATCTTGTATGTCTGACCATTGCTGATGTTCAACCCACCCGTCAAAGTTCCGACAGTGGTGATGTTGGACGTTCCCGCCCATGTGGAGAGAGCGGTGTTTTCGACGGCTGACAAACCGACATCAGTCGAAGTGAGAGTGGTCCATGAAGGAACAGCCCCGTTGACGCCAGTACCCGTCTGCGACAGAAACATCTTCGTGGCGCTGACATTGGGATTGAGCATCGAGGTGGCGTCTGTGCCGGATTGATAAGGCAGTGAACCCAGCAGCGTGGTGCCATTGCCGCCAACGAGATTAGTGGCTTTCGAAGCTGTTCCGGTCAAATTGGCGGTGATCGTTCCAGCGCTGAAATTGCCACTGCCGTTGCGTTTGACGATGTAATTGGCGGAATTAGTGTCTGTGGCATTGGTGACGGCCGCGGCATAAGCCGAATCCGCATTGGAACCTTGAGAAGCACTGGCCGCTCCAACATCACCATAGGCTAAAGCCACATTGTTGATTTTATAGGTTTGTCCTGTCGGGATATTCACACCAGCATCGAACTGCGCCGTTCCAGCCTGCACCCAAAGAGCGTAGGAGTTGGTGATGGTGGCATGCGTCCCAGCCACAGGCGCTCCGGAGATGGCTACTGTGGCCGCTTTTGTGATCGTGCTGTCACCAACAAAAGCGTAAGTGGGGGCGGCTATCCGCATGAAGCGTTGTGTGGCCAACGCGCCAGTGGCGAACTGCTGAGTGACTGCTCCATTGAGATATATCGAATTGAACTCCGAGCTGGCCGTCATGTTCGTGTGGGCCGCGCTTGTGAATGAGATGCCACTCAGCGGGCTGACGCTGTCAGTAGCCTGCGGTGTCAGAGCGAAGCTGCCCCTCGCTCCGAGCGCCATGCTCAGAATGTTGGTGTTAGTATACCACTCATAACCCAGGTTGGTGGCGTTGGTGGAGAAAGTGAAAGGCTTCTCACCGAACGCCTGAATCTGATGCTTGGAACCATCACCCTCGTTGATGGCGATATACTGAGCGGGGAAGTTGGTTCTAATGATTCTGAGAGCGTCCGATGAATAGTTCGTCATCAGCAGAAGAGGAACTGTCTGCGTCGCGGTGAAACCCATGCCCACCGGATTCATGAAGGTGGTCATGCTGTCAACATTGAGCGATCCCTCGACAGTGAGATCACCAGTGGACGGTGTGAGTTCTTTCACACTCACAGAAGTGATCGTGATGGACTCGTTTATGGTGACATCATTGAAACTAAGCGGATTTGAGTTGGCCGCCGTGATGAAACTTGTGATGGTGCCAGGATCGAGACGGGCAGTGGCGACACCGCCAACTGTGCATGTCAAGTAATTACTGCCGATGACTGATGCTGAGACCACCACCACAACCTTGTAGGTTCTGCCGGGTGTCACAGTGAACGTGCCTGACGGTGTGGCTGACGAGGATGTTCCAGCGACTTTACTGAGAACGCCTCCGCCGGCGGTCCATCCAGTTCCAAGATTCCAGTTGACGGCCTCAAGAGCCGGAGCCATTTCAGTACTAAGCGTGGCGGCCACCCTGGCATGTCCACCAGCGCTGTTGGAACCCACATCAAGTGTCATAGTGGGGCTGGATGTTCCCGCTCCGAAATAACCAAGAGAATTGACACAGGAGAGAACCCCGCCAGCGCTGTCCTGCCACTCAAGAAGATTGGCGGTCTGACCCGCGCTGTAACGTTGAATGACGAGACCTTTGTTTCCTGTAGCCCCAGTGTTTATCTGAGTGACGGAGGCGTTGTCAGCTGTCACATTGGCGTTGACTGTAAGTTTATTGACCGTTCCAACTGTGCTTGTATTCAAAGCCAGTGAATCGCCGGCAGTGTGGGTGGTGAGAACCGTTCCCGACCTGTCGAACAGATTCTCAGCGAGAACCGTATCGTCAACATATTTTTTATTGACCAATTCATAATTGCTGATCGGCGCGGACGATGGACCGACCGGGAATGAACTGAAGGTCTTGACTCCCGCGAAGGTTTGAATCCCCGTGGAGACGTGCATGTACTCACCCATGTTCAACCCAGCCAAATCATTGTGCCTTGTGGAAAGCGGCGTGGAGAAGTACGACGGCGAGTCCGATCCGTTGAATGTGATGTAGACTATTTTACTACTGGTCGAGGTGGTCCTGCCGTAGTATCTGACCGCGAGGGTGTCCGTCAGTGCCAGCAGTGCGATGTCGGGCTGAATGATGCTCGTCTCAAAAACTATAGGTGTCACGGTCTGATTGATCTCGGGAGTCTCAGTCTTGAATTTGTACTTGTGAATCGAATAGCTGACGGCGCTCTCATTGACATAGCCCACAGTAGTCGCTATCGTGACGATGTTCAGCGCGGTGTATCCCGTGATTTGGAACGTCCCGCCCGCAGTTTGGACGTAGCCTGCGAGGGTGATGTCGGCATTGGCGTCTCCGGCCACGAATGGCGTGCCAGTATAGCCCGAGAGAGTGAACGTCCGAGAGGTGCCCGAACCCGTGACGGTAGCCGTGCCTCCCGGATACTGAACATTGTAGACGGTGGGCAGCACAGTCGTCACCCCGGCCCCGGCGCTGACATACGCATAGGTGTCGAACTTCCAGACGCCACCGTCCCACTTGGTGCGGTTCTCGGCCTGGTTGTACATGAAGCCTTTGATGAAGACGGTGGAGCCTGCGGGGATCGTCGCATTGGCGGTCTGCGTCGAGGTGGCTGTCACTGGAACAGTGACAAGGGACATATAGTCGTCGGCGGCGGCCGTGTTGTCAAGGTAGCAGTTGACACCGGCCCCGGCGGATACCTGACCGGGGCGGAACGCCCACGTGCTTCCTTCACGCACCAGCGTGTTGCCGTCAGTCGGCGCGGAGTTGGTCACGTCAGAGAGGTCTTGCAGTCTAGGCAGCGACGAGGAGCTGACAAGGATGCGGCCAGCCGTGGGATGAACCGTGATGATGGTGCCGAGGCTGACGTGCAGGGCCGGATCGGACGGCAACACGTTGGTCATCTCGCCGGCGACGACGTCGCTCAAGTAGACTTTCTGTCCGGCGGTCCATGTGGCGTAGTCGGTCTTGATGTCGTTGATGTGCCCACGCACCGTGCAGAGGCCGTAGGCTCCGTCCACCGTAGCCTGGGTCATGAGTCCCAGCACGATGGCCGTGCTGATGTTGTCGGAACGGGCCGGGGCCACGGTGGCCGCGTCGGGATTGCCGCCGGTGCCTGTGTGTGTTCCCGTGATGTAAACCGGTGTGCCGTTGGGAATGGGCGAGCCTGTGGCGTTGTAGACCCGGATGAAGGTCTCCTGGCCTATCTGCAACGTGACATCGGACGAGATGCTGACCGCAAGGGTCTTCCAATTCTTGTCATAGAAGAGTTGACCTTCTGTGAACGACCCAAGTGTCGGATCAGTACTGAGTTTAAGACTATTAAGGGTTGTGTCACCACTTGAATCGCGTTTCACCAGTGTGTTGATCGTGGCGGAAGCGGTGGCGTTCGTGACGGCAGCCGCATAAGCGCTGTCGGCGTTCGATCCTTGGGCGGCAGAGGCCGCTCCGACATCGGCATAACCCAACGTGTACCAAGCTGGAATAGCCCCATGTCCGGCACCATCTCCTGTCATCGTGAGAACTTGTCGAGTCAGCGTGGTGTTGGGAGCGAGGATGGCGGATGTGTCAACGGCTGATTGATAATGGATCGAACCCAACACACCGCCTACGAGATTAGTGGCTTTCGCGGCGGTGCCACTGGTGTTCTGATTGAACGTGGGCCAAGTCACCGAGGCCGATGTCCAAACCCATGTCCCTGTCGGTGTGTAGGAACCACCAAGTTCGAGAATGGTGTCATCAGCGTCTCGGACAGTCTTCGCCCTTGTGTTGCCGGCGGTCATCCCAGCCACAGTCATAAGACCGGTGGTGGAGGGGGATTTCAAACTTCCAGCGGAACCGGAAGTGCTTTGATTCAAGGTGGGAACATCACCCGCCACTATGGTATCCCAAGCCGGAACAGTTCCATTGGACCCATCACCCGTCATACGGAGGAACTTCTTGGTCGTGGTGACATTGGGACTGACCATCGAAGTGGTGTCAGTTCCCGATTGGTAAGGTACGGAACCAAACAACGTGGTGCCATTTCCACCCACAAGATTGGTGGATTTTCCAGCCGTGGCGGCATTGCCGGAAGTGCTTTGATTGAATGTGGGCCATGTGACGGTCGCCGAAGTCCAATTCCATGTTCCACTCGGAGTGTAGGAACCACCAAGTTCAAGAAGGGTGTCTGCCGCGTCACGGACAGTCTTCGCCCAAGTTGTTCCGATAGTCGGACCGGTCAATGAGATTTTACCCGTTGTGGCGCTGGCCTTGAGATAGGTGGCCGATCCAGTGGTATCCTGGTTCAACACCGGAACATCCCCGGCGACGATGGTATCCCATGCCGGAGCGGCGCCGTTGGTCCCATCGCCAGTCATACGAAGGAATTTCTTCGTGGTACTGACATTGGGGCTGACCATCAATGTGGTGTCGGTGTTGGACTGATAAGGCATGGAACCAAGAAGAGTCGTTCCATTGCCTCCGACAAGATTGGTGGCTTTCGATGAGGTTCCTGTCAGATTGGCGGTGACCGTTCCCGCGCTGAAATTGCCACTGCCATCACGCTTGACCAACGTGCTGACGGTATTGTCGCTGTGGGCGTTCGTGATAGCCGCGGCATAGGCGCTGTCGGCGGCCGATCCCTGCGCCGATGTGGCGAAGCTTGAAGGTGAGTAAACCGAATTCTTGATCTTTTTCCCATTCACACCATCGAACAAAGGTATGAAACCGTCTGTTGATGCGGATGGTCCGATGACCGAGGTGTTGACGATGTCAGTATAAGCGATATCCTTAAGAGACCCAACTAAACCACCAGTCCATTTTTGAGTGGTCCCATTCCATCTCAATTCCGCATTCGGATTCGCACCACCACGGTGGACTTTAAGTCCGGCGTCCTCACCACTCAAAGCAGGAGTGGCGTTGGAATTCAATTCTACAAAATTCGCGCTCAAGGCAAGATGCTCAGTGGTGATGATGACCGCGCTGGTGGCCTCGAAAACACCGTTGACTCTCACATATCCGTCAATCGTCTTCGATCCAGTGATCACCTGGTCGGTGTCCAATGTCACGAAATTTCCAGAATTAGACTCGAATGTGGAAGTTGTCGAATTCCATTTCCCGCTACTTGACTCCACAATCGAAGTGGCGTCGTTCCAGGATAATTGCTCGGCATGAGTTATCGGAAGTTCATGTTGGTGTAAAACCACCTTTGATTCCAAAATATCAAATTGAGGTTTCAGATTGTTTTTAAGATTCGACATAATTGCTCCTGGGGATCACATTCCAATTCGATTGGCGGGGCATGGTTGACACATCCATATATATTTATCAGATTTACCACCTGTTTACTGTTTCAAAAAATCCCTCTCGGTGAGAAGCATGAACTCCCCGCCTTTCTTACTGGCGAAATCATTGGCGGCTTTCCATTTGGCCGTGTTCCTGGCATAAGTCAAAACTTCATATAGATATGTCTTATCACTCTGCTTCTTCCGCACCGGCTTCAAAACCTGTCTGTAAGGTTTGATCTCCACATAATATTTTTTAAGTTTTCCGATCTTATCCTTGACAACCATGGTGAAGTCAAGTATATAATTCCTCACCCGGTCAGCGCTGTTGGTGGGTCTCACAGGATCAATATAAGGAATAACCACGCTTTCCGACCCCCATTGAATGACACTGGGGCTGGAGTCGCACCATTTCATGAACACCAATTCCCAGGAGGAACGGTATTTGATAGGCCAATGACCTTTGTACTTGGATTTGTCCTTCGGTTCGAAAGAACCGCTCTTAAAACCTTTTCCAGACATAAACACCTCTTTCTATTATTTACAGTTTGATTTCCAGCCACATGGTGTTATAGTAGTGAAAATAAGGAAAAAACATGGATATAACTCTCAAAGAGCAATTCGTCGATAAACACGCCCCGAAAACAATCGACGAGATGGTTCTTGATCAAAAATTGAAGACTATCTTCAAAAACATGATCGAGAAGAAGACTGTCGGGAATCTACTGCTTTACGGTCAACAAGGCATCGGCAAGACCACCTTGATGAATCTGATCACCAAAGGCGTGGAGGCCGAATACCTCTACATCAACGCGGCCTATGACAACTCCGTGGAGGTTGTCCGTGGAAAAGTCATCGACTTCTGCCAGGCGGCTTTCCCTAAAGGTGTCATCAAACTGGTCTTGATCGACGAGTTCGACGCCATGAAGGGAGACCCCCGTCCGAACGAGGGGGCGGCCATCAGCACAGGCACAAGCGCCCAGGGAAGCCTTAAAAACGTCATCGAGGAGCATAGCGATGACACCAGGTTCATTCTGACATGCAACAACCTCAACCGGATCATCGACCCGATTAAAAGCCGTTGCACCCCGGTCATCCTTAATTTCTCCAAGACGGATGTCCTGAAAAGAATATCGACCATCCTTCTAACCGAACAAGTGACGTTCAAAGAGGAGGTGTTGAGGGATTTCGTGAACGATGTCATGCTCAAATTCATGCCGGACATCCGCGCCATCATCAATACTCTCGAATACTGGATAGAAGACAATGTGATGGTGAACCCGAAACTCAAAATGGAAGCCAAAATCAATGAGGTCACCAACACCATTCTGTCGGTGAAGGATCCACGTCAGATACGAAAATACCTCATAGAGAACGAAGATATTTTCAATAGAGACTACCACTATCTCGGAGTCCAGCTTTTCGAAAAACTGCTGGATGACCAGAAAGCCTGTCTCACCATAGCGGACGGCCTTTATAAAATGGCCATTGTGAACGATCCCGAAATTCAATTCCACTCCATGCTGATAAAATTGAAAAATGACAATTAACCGAGTTCTAATCACAGTCGGAGACGGAATCGGCAACATGGTCGAAATGTTGCCTGCCATCAAGGCGGTCATGTCGAAACATCCCGCCGCTGAAATCACCATCCTCGACACCATCCCGAACAATTTCTTCTTCACGGAATATCTATTCAAAAACCATCCACGGATCAAATCTGTGGTGCATGGAACTTATTTAGGGGAAGTCGATGTCATCTATAATATGCCTTACACCAATCCCCTCAAATCAAACACCCCTCAAGGCAATATCATCATTCCGGTGAACTTGGATAGATACAAACAATCGGAAGTATCATTGAATCTCTCATCCGTCATGGGTCAGGGATCATACCCTAATGAATTCTACGATGTCTCCGAATTCTTCCCGGCATCCACTAAGAAACTGCCATATTACGATGTGGTGATACACAATGGCCGCTCCAAACACAATCCCGAAGTGTGGGATGTCAAATTGATCCACAACTTCCACCATATCGCCGAATATCTGATGTTGAAAGGGATGTCAGTGGGAGTGATTGGTTCAAAGGATGAATATCGGGATATCGGTTGTGATGAGACCGGAAGACCCATAGATGAGACGGTGGGGCTGATAAGGAACTGTGGATACTTCGTAAGCAGCGACACGGGGACCTATCACATCGCGGCGGCCTTGAGGAAACCAGGAATGGTTCTCTTCACCGCCACCTCTCCTGTCAAAAACCATGATCCCATATTCCATTCCACCATAGAGGTGGCGCACTCCAATCTTCCTTGTTTCCCTTGCCAGTCAAAAGGAAATAAACATTGGATGATGAAATGTGAGATCGGCCATAAATGCCGAAGACTGCTGTCTGTCGAATTATTGAAGAAAATATACGAAAAAGCCAACGAACCCTAAACAACGTAGGAGAACCAGAAAATGCCATTGGAATCACAATTGGACGCGAAGATGAAAGCCTGCGGAGACAAAGTAGTCATCAGGAAGCTGGAGAAGGAGCATGAGCGCGTGGTCAACGGGATCATCATCCCCTACGCCACAACCAAAGGCTTCAACATGTGCAAGGGCATCGTGGAGAGCATCGGCCCCGACATCAACGAGGGATGCCTCAAAGTCGGCGACCATGTCCTGTTCGACCACTATTCCACCTACGGGGAGACATTCCCCGTGTGCGTCACCAAGATCGAGAACGTCATAGCGGTGGTTGAGGAGGACTAACCTCATCGAAGACCGCCGTAGTGTGGAACTGATGCAACAATCCACCTATGGCGGTCACCACCTTCTCGTCATCATTCAAATCATCATACGCCAGCTTGTTCAAGATCATATGCGTCAACTCATGGTAGAACGTCTCCATCACCTGAGTCTCACATAAGATATCCTTCATCGGAGATTGTAAGATTATCCTGGCCGATTTGAAATCAGCCTCGCCATTGTTGCCGTTCTTGGCCACCAACTCAGGATCTAACTCCACAGTGATGGTCTCACCGAACAAATTGAATTTGGATGGAATCTTCATAATCACCTATAAAAAAGGCGCGGATTTTTAATACGCGCCTTTTCCCTTATGTTTCGCTTATGCGTTGTTCTTATCGTTTCGTATCCACCGACACTCCAGTATCCACTTTGACATCCGTGGAAGGCTTACTTATAAGAAGTGGAACCTGATCCAGGGTGATCTTCGTTCCGGTGTCAACTTTGACACCAGTGTCAACTGCCGCTCCGGTTGGAGGTGTGACTTCGATATTCATAGCATTTGATTGAAACGGATTAGACAACATAAGAACTGGGGTGTCAATAAGCTTCATAGGGGAAGATGATAATTTAACTCTTCCTAAATCACCATTCTTGGTCGAACCTCTAATCCTCACATAGTAGGTTGTGGCCGGAACTTGATTCCAAATACTCTTATCCTGTTGGAAATACTCCAACTCATTCTCATTGTCGACGGGGATGTCAATCCAAAAGAAATTGAAGAATCCGGTGGACACCTTGGGGAACGGAGTAGGCGATCCCGAACTTTGATCAATATCCATGGTCACTTTAAGACCTTGAACCGATCCTCCCATCACCACAGCCTTGTCTTTGAGATTCGCACAACCAGGCATTACGATGACCGTGAACATGGCCACGATTGACAACACTAATACTATGAACGATTTCACTGGGATTCTCCTTATAATACGCTCAAGGCGTGATTTCTCGCATGTTCTATCAAACCGAATTTATCACTCCACGTCATCAATTCAGACCTGAACGGCGGTGGCTGGATGATCACCACATTGGATAGATCAGTCCATGATTCCCACACCTGGTTGAACTCCCTCGCCATGGTGGCGTTCAACCAATCGATGGCCCGCACCGATTTCCAATTGAACATCCTCGACCAAAAATTGGGAGGATTGGTGACATCGTCATTGCACATGATAATGATGATCATCTCGTATTTCGGAATATCGACGATCTTAGGTATCGGAATATTGTTTTTCACTCCACCGTCAACATAGGTGACCCCATTGATCGTGACAGGCGGAAAGACCTCTGGAATGGCGCTGGTGGCCATGAGAGCGTCAACCGACCCTGGCAGCATCACGGTGGCCTGGGTGTCCTCGACGGTGGCCGACACTTTGACGGTCTTGGATATGATGTCGTTGTCCACATTGGCGGCGATCATCTTCTTCATCGGCTCGCGGGTGTAAACGCTCTTGGCCGTGTAGAAAGGGATATAGACCGTGTAATCAGTGGTCATGAGAGAACTGACCGGAGTCCTACGGATCAACTCCTCGATCTTATTGCCAGTCATGCCGGATGCGTGCATTCCACCGACAATGCCACCGGCCGAGGCGGCGTAGTAGTTGCTGATTTTGATGTTGTGGGAATCAATGGCCTGGAGAACGCCGGCCGCGCACTCCATCATACGGAAACCACCACCGGAAAGACAACAAAGAATATCTTTATTCTTATAACTGCGTTTGAGCATTGGGAAGGCCCTCCATGATAGTATTTATCATTTGGAGGGCATTATGGCGGGAAAATCAGTCTAACTCAATCGTAGAACCCTTTAGAGAAAATGCACTTCTGATGAGACATCTGTTGTTTGTGGGCCTCTTTTTTCCAAACAATGTAATTCAAATTCTCCTCGTACGGATGGAACACCGTCAAATCTCTGATAACGCAGACTGGCATATTAAGCATTCTATGAAGATTCAACATCATTTGTCCATCATTTCCACCATATAGGCCTCTACTTGTATCATACCCGTTCACCATCTTCCAATGCCGGAACGGGACGATAATGGCACCTCCGGCAATCCCCTCTCCATACGGATCGGCGAAATAGTCGAATCCCTTTCCGCTGTTCCGCCAATTCATCTTCCGTTTGAAAAGACTGTTCCCCAACTGCTGACAGACGATGCAGGAGACTTTCCCGGCCACCTTGGTCCATATGTCATCCAGCTTTGTGAAGAAATCATCCGCGATAAGACTGATATCGGAATCCAAACTGAAAACAAGATCATCATCCTTCAAACCATTTTTCCCAGCTTCGAACACCAGGCGGTCAATGGCGATCGCCTTCCCCACATTGGCCTCACTGAGGACGAGGGTGTCGATGAGGCCTTCATCCTGGAAACGCTTCAAAATGGTTTGACTGCCATCCTTGGAGGCGTTGTCAACCACAGACACCTTCACCTTCAAATCCTCTTTCAAATTCTTCCGGTTCTCCTTGATGGAGTCGAAGACAGTTTGAAGATGGGTGGAGGCGTTGTAATTACAGATGGCGAGGAGGATGGTCATTTCACTTTGACCCAGTCAAGCCGTTGAACCTTCAGATCGACCATCCCCTCGACTCCAAGCGTCCGGCCGCTCGATCTTTCCACGACACGGTATTCCTCGGCCTTGACATCAACCCAGTCCTTTTTGAAGACTGATCCGCCTTCCACCTTGAACTTGATGCCGTTGTCCTCGAACTCCACGACAGGAGGCCTCATGCCGGGAACAGGTATGGTCTCCCCAGCCGAACGGAAAGGGGCGATGCCGGGAGGGGTGGGTATCTTCCCCATTGCGATCTCCTCGGGAGTCAAAGGGGCCATCGGAGGCTGAGCCGGTCCGGCCAAATTCGATTTCTCCGGAGAACCAAGTCTTTCAATGATCTCAACCTTTTGTCCAAGCATGGTGCATGCCTGCATGAACTCATCCTCGTTGGCGGCCACCATCTCATCCAGCGTGAACTTGGATTTGTCGAATGTCCCATTGGAATCGGGATTAAACACTTTGAATTTGAATTTCACTGCGATTCTCCTAAAAATATCTTTAATTGACACATTATTACCTCAGTCTCGGCGGGAATCCTCTATCAAGGTGGTGAACCCGCCTTGTTTCACAACCTCCATCACCTTCTCGAACAACCCGTCATCGAAACATTCACGATGGGATATCAGATAGGCCGACAAACCCTCTGTGGACGTGATCCTCTTCAAAACGGTGGCCACGGCGTTGACGGCATAGGAGTCAAGATTGGAATCAATCAGCTCATCCACCACAAGGACATTCATCTTGGGGAATCCCATCGTCAACAGGATGTCGCGGAATGTCAACAGGATGGACAAATTGATCCTTGCCTTTTCGCCGGAACTGAAATTCTCATAACTGGTCGGACCGGTCTCAGTGATGAATTCGCAGTTAAACGAACCATCAAAGACGCAGGTGAAAGATGAACCAGTCTCATAGAGATATTTCTGAACCCTGTTGTTGACGATATCCACGATGTCATTGAGAATGTGCTTTTTGACCCCATCCTCGCCGACAATGGTGGTGATGACATCCAGCAACTTCCTTCTCCGGCAGAATTTGGCGAACTCCTCGTTCTTGGCATCAAGTCTGACAGAATACTCCTCGATCAGATTCTTGAAAGGATTCTCGGTCTTTACCAATTCCGCCTTCTTATCCTCGACCATCTTGATCCCATTGACCAACTCGTTGAAAAACTTCTCAACCTCTTTGATGGAATCCGACACCTTGTTCCGTTCAGCCTCTATCTCCAAAGCCTTTTTCTTGATCTCAAGGACAGCCTCCTCGGACTTCCTGCGGGATTTAAGGACAGCGTCATCATAGGCTCGTATAAGTTCACGGAGATTGTCATCATATCTTCTACGAGCCTCCAATTCGGCCTCCTCGTACTTAGCCTTCTCCCTGCGGACTTCATCCTCATGCTTGTTCTTGGCTTCCCGCACTTTGGCGTCAGCTTCGATCTTGTGATCAAGATTGGTCTGCACGGCTTTCCGCACAGACTCCTCCTCGGCTTTCTGAAGCTCGATTATCTGAACACGCTTGGTTTCAAGATCAGTCAAACTCCCAGCGCATTTGACAACCATATCCTTCTGCTCCTGGACATACGATCCGTCCTTGACATCGTACATCTTGGAGATGATCGGCTTGCAGTCATCACAGACTGCCGCCCATATGTTCTCACACTTCTTGAGATTCCTCTCATAGCTGGAAAGATTGCCCTCGGCCTCCGATTTGGCGGCCATGATCTTCCCCTTGGCGGCATCGATCTTATTCAGTATCTCGGAATAATCAGTCTTCGCCGGCATTGCGATCTCTTTGATATCCACTACCGGAGGAATAAAAGCAATCGAAGACGTGAAAGGAGGTGATGCCACAAACGGAGGTGGCGGGACGAAAGGCTGGAACTTCTCATATTCGATCTCAGGGACATGTGGTATCTCAGGAAGAGAGGCGTAGGTTTCCTTCAATTTGGAAAGCTTGCCCTCCAACGAAGGTTTCGACTCCATCAACTTCCCTATCTGAACATCACAGGCCGCCACTTTGTCATTGATGGATTTGACGAACTCGTCCTCTTTGACCTCAAACCCCTTGATGTCATTCACCAGTCTGCGGGTGGCATCCTGGGAGATGGCGATCTCCTTGTCCAAGGCGTTGAGGTCAACCCTCGCCTTCTTCAACATCTCACCGAAGACGCCAAGCTTGAAGATGGATTCGACGTAATTGCGTTTGGCCTCCTTCTTCATCTTGAGGAAATTGGAGTTCTCATCCGAGGTGAGGAAGAAGGCGCTACGGGCGACAAGGTAATCAAAACCGATGATCTCACGCTCGAAATACTTACGGGTCTCCTTGATGGATGACTTGTTCAGCATTTCACCGCGTTCATTATCGATGAACAGATTGAAGAACCCTGATCCTCTTCTCAATCCGGCTTCAAGATAGTAGGTTTTATCCTCTTTATACACGTACAAAGTGATCAAAGTGTCTTTTTTAGGCATCTGACGGTGGGTGATGAACTTGTTGGAGACTTTCCGGGGAGTCTCGCCAAACATGACGAATGACAACGCATCACCGAAGAATGTGCTTTTCCCACATCCGTTCCGAGTGCCATCGACATCCTTGTTGGTGCCGAAGATGTAGTTGACTCCCCTGTGAGTTCCGAAATCCAGTTCGACCTTCGGACCCACCGAGAGGAAATTCTCAACAGTCATCTTTCCAAGTTTCACCATTTGACGAAGTCCTTCACTTTCACTTCAATATCTTTCTCAGTGCTGTCGTCATCCCCGTTATCCACCAATGTGGTGCATGAGAGTGTCTCATTATCCTTCCAGCCTTTGAAGCTGTAGAACCTCCCCTCATACCATCCTATCTCTGTGTATGGAACCATATCCGGTTCGCTGAAATCAAACAAAACCAAATCATATGGACAGGCCCAATAACATCCGACCACCGCCAACAACTTGAAATCAGGAGAAGGTATAGCATCCGCCCAGCAGAACCCAACCCCGTCATACCCACCTTCGGGAAAATGAACGATAGTCTCACCCTTTGTGAGATTCACCACCGTCTGGCCCTGGTAATCCTCTCCGCAGAGAAGATAATCATTCCCGTTCGGATGATGATCAATATAGCTATGCCAAAACGATGCATAATTTCTTTTGACATCAGCGATGATCTCATCGACGGGGAATCTCTCACCGTATGACAATCTGCGGACTATCCCACGGGTGTAATCCCAACATCCGTTTCCCGTATTATAATGAGTGATCTCAAGTTCATATTTCTTGGAACCAAGGAAAACCCTCTCAATAGGCTGACATCTGCTCAGACTGGCTTCCCCGAAATGGGATTCAATGTCTTTCCGGCGTTCCAGATATTCCGTATATTGATCATTGTAGCGATAATAATTATTCATCACCGACAACCTCCTCGGCGGCCTTGTAATATCCGGCGAGCATTTCCATCACGTCTTTCCTCTCCCCGTCATCAAGAACCTTGGCGTCCAGTTTCTCCACATACTTCTTGATGTAGTCAACTGTGGAAAGTTTGATCTCCCCGCCCTCCCGTATGTTCTTGACATCAAGCAGTTCGGCGTCGGCGCTGTAGGCGTATTCAACTTCGACAGGCTTCGCCAGCTTGTCCTCATTGATACGATTGGCCAACGACACTACCTCCTCGTACTTGTACTTGTCATCGACAACCAGTTTCACGATGCTGTTTGTCAAGGAACGCTCCTCGTCCTTCTGCGACCACAGCACGATCTTATGTTCGGGGGATACGGTGTTCTGAACGAAAGTGAACCTGTTCTCCAAATCCATCCCAGGCTCGATGATGTGGAATCCCTTGGTGTTCCCGTAGTCACCCCAGTCAAGCTGGAACGGGGAACCCACGCTCATGATGGTGAAGTCATCCATCTTGTAATTCTTACGGATATGGTAATGACCGGTGAGGATGGTGGTTCCCAGTCTCCCGAGGTCTTTCATCCCGTATTTCCGGTTCTTGTCCACAGTGCCGCACAACGCCGCCCCGTTGAACTCGAAATGTCCGGCCGCGATCTCATATCGCTTGGAATCATCCCCAATCTCCATGTTCCAGGGACACAACAATGTGTCATAGCCGGATATGCTGGTGATCACAGGCTCATGGATGACATCCACATTGGGAATCTCCTGGAACACCCGGATGCTGTTGACATCGTTGGAGGTCTTTAGATTGGTGTCATGATTGCCGATGACGAGGAGGATGTGGAATCGTACGGAAAGTTTCTTAAGGCAGTCGTAGGCGGCGTTGATGGTGGGTACGCCGATGGTGTTCCGATTGTCAAACCAATCACCGAGAAAAAGGACAGTCTCAACCGAGCGGGATTGCATCTCATCGATCATCCAATCGATGTAGGACACGGCGGTGTCCATCTTCAGAGAGGATTCCCGTCCTGCTCCGAAATGGATGTCACTGAAGACTGCGGTTTTAGTTGAATTGAAATCGAACATTTCAAACCATACTATGAGGTTTCACACTTTACAAACCGAAAAAAAAGAAAATCAGATAATTTCAGCCGTGGCGTGGACGGAGATCATCGAAGGATCGCACATATCCTCGAACTGCTCGTAGATGTGATCCCTAAGACTCTCCTTGGTGGCCTGGTGCTTCCTCTCCTTGTTGATGGTGGCGAAGAAGCATCGACGGCAGGTCATGGTGAAATAGCTGAAAGGATTGCATTTCGGATGATCGAGATTGATCTTGTCGATCTGCTCAAGCATCCTGTAGACGGCATCGTTCACGAAATCATCCCGGTAGGTGTAATTGGAGAAACGGGGCGTGGTCGCGAATCTTGTGGCTATCTTCAACAGATACAGCCCAAGACGTTCGCTTACGATGGTGGTGGAGCGATACTTCACCAACTCTGACCGGAGATCCTCCGGGTCGACGTAGAAAGCCGATTTCGCACGTGCCATCTATTATTTGTTTTTCTATAAGACTGTTGATGTCCGAACCGAGTCGAACATCGTTTCGATTTCCGCCCTCGCGTCATTCAAGCCTTTGAGGATGGAATCTCTTGCCACTCTGACATCATCATCCTGTCCTGTCGTTTTTAAAAGAATTGACAAAAAAAGATTTTTAATTTCCTCACTTACCTGTTTCCCCGCTATTATATCGCCGACTAATGACTTTTTAAAGTCTTTATAGGCTTTTGATTCATTATTTTCCGAATATTTTTCTTCGGGGATGTCCGTTCCCTCGGGGGCCGGATTGGTTTCAGCGCTGAGCGGGGCGGTCGCGGCGGCGGTTCCACCAGTGGGTGCCACGTTGGCCTGGGGAGTCGGAGGAGTCACCGAATTAGTGTCCTCTTTAACCAGCCCGCACATTCTACCATACGCACTCTTCGCGACCATATCTTCATAATACATGGGAAATACCTCTGATTATATACAGGTATTTATCAAGAGCACTTCGAATATCCGCAATCGGCGCAGAAGACACACCCGTCGCGGTACTGGAGATTGGCCGACTTACAACTGAGGCACACCCCGACAGCCTTCTCCCCGTCCTTGATATACTTCTTCAACACCCGAGCCACCCCCTTCTCGAAGGTGAACATGGAGGTTTCCTCACTATCCTTATGCAACTGCTCACAGATGAATTTGATGGGTATCCCGTGCCGGAGCATGGCCGAAATCATCCTTGTGTAGCTTCCAGTGTCCGGCTGGAACACCGAGGCGATATCATGGATGATCATCCGATCCTCGCTCTCCTCAAGAGAACCAAGATAAAGATCGTAGGTGCTGAATCCACGATCATTCTTCCCATTCTTCTTAATCCAACCAGTTTTGAATTTCTTGGGAATCTCGACATTGTTCTTCTTGCCGCCGAAGATATCATACGGCCGACCATTGAGCAGACCGACAAAAAACATCCAATTGCTCTTGTCGATGGTGCTGTAATGAATATCACAGATAAGAGTGTTCGGACGCTTCGGAGCCGAGGTCTCGATGATATCATCAACCTTCCCTCCGGTGGAGAGAATGTTCTCCCTCGACCCGTCACGATAGACGGTGATGCCCTTGCACCCTTCTTTCCACGCCATCATATAGGCGTCGTTCACATCTTTGACGGTGGAGGTCTTGGGCATGTTGATCGTGCTGGAGATCGAAGAGGAGATATATTTCTGGATGGTGGACTGAGTCTTGACCCTGCCCTTCCATTCAAGCCGCCTGGCATCACATCCGTGATAAGGACTCTCATCCGGCTTCTTACCAGGATTGAGTTTCTTCCATTCCTGCTGACCACAATGTACGACGGTGTATTCCTTCCACTTGATGCCGCTGACATCGACATTTGAGGGTTTGACCCCACATGCCTCCTCCTCGGCGGTCATCTTGGAGCGTCTGACATATTCGACCTCGAACACAGGTTCGATGCCCGATGACGTGCGGGTGATGATGGAGACCGTTCCGGCCGGAGAACACGTCGATGTGGAGATGTTCCTCCGACCATGTTTCTTGATCTCGGCCTTGATGTCATCGGGAAGGACGGATATATGGCGATTATCCTTCTCCAAATCGTAGTTCCAGCCTTTGAACGAACCACGCTCTTTGGCGAGAATATATTCCTCGGCCATATTCTGAGTGTTGAACTCCTTGAAAATAGTCTCAATGGTTTTCAAGGATTCGGCGGAACCATACCGGACTCCCAGCATGGCGAGGCAGTCGGCCAATCCGGTCACACCAAGACCGACGCGCCGATCATCCTCATGGCGTTTGAGAATATTCTTCCACACATTCAACTCGACATGTTTGATCTCATCCGGTTCAGTGTCAACTTTTATCTTGGCGATGATAGCCTTAACCTTCTCGATCTCCAAATCCACAAGATCATCAATGAGACGGGTGGCCAATTTGACATCTTTGGCGAAAAGCTTGTAATCGAAATCCGACTTGTCGCTATACGGATTTTTCACATATCCAGTGAGATTCAACAACATGAGGACACAGGCACCCATGGGTGGAAGGGGGATCTCACCGCAATTGTGCATAGTAAGACCATTTCCATCAAAAGAATGAATCTCTTCAATAGTACAATCGTAAACTTCATGTACACCCTTAGAGTCAATAGATTTGATAGTTGCCGAACCCCTATCGGCGTACATGTCACGTTTATTAGACGATAACATATCATTCAAAGCCTGTATCTTATCAGGGTGGTGAAAAAATATACGTTCTTTGAAAGTTGTAATATTTTCCCTACCGATCACCAATTCATGAAGATCCTGGCATTCATATTCTTTCAATCCACCATTGCCATCAGGCATCATCTTAGTGCCCTTGGTTTTACGTTTTTCATATACGGTGGATAAAATACCCAGTCTTGACAACATCCTTTGATAAACCTGAAGATGTTCCCTATTTATTGAAGTTATCCTAAGACTTCTCCCTTTTTCAACAGATCCTTGAACACTACCATCCGCATCGAACCATCCGGCGAGAACACCCTTATAAAAAGCAGATGATGTTTTCTCGAATTCCAATGACAATGATTTATCTTTTCGAATTCCAAATGTATTCGCCAATTTGAATAATTCTGTTGAACTGAAGGTCATGACATCGCGATCTTTAATCACACCTCCCGATCCAAAATCCGATCTCACTTCCACACAATCTTTAGTATATTCCACAGCTATCGGAAATAATTCTTTTTTTCTTCCGTAAAACTGTAGCATGGCACTTTCGTCCTCTATTTCCATATTGCCATCGCCCAATAAAAACCCCATCAGCCAACCTTCTTGGAAAACTCCAGGGCCTCCCCATTCAACCTCAGAGTGTCGTTGAAGAACCCAGTCATCCCCCAATTCCACATCAGCGACAGTTTTCCAACAACGACCGTCACCGTCTTTATTTTCAATGTCGATCAAATGATTACTTGTAAGTTCAGCGGAATAACCCCTGTCTGTCTTTAATTCGAATAATTCTTTATCACCCGTCTTAAAAAAACCAGATTGACATTGATAAGGTTTACCATGAACAATCGCAGTAAACGGCACACCTAACAAATCTATCACTTGCCGTGGGCCTTCAGTTGTCATAATCCAAGTATTTTTAGATACGCAAGGGTTGGTTGTGACTATGTGTCTTTCATTATCATAGCAGTCTGAAATAGAACCTTTCGCCATGTTGTCCCAAAACAGACAACCAGGCTCGCCGCTGGCATGTGCGGCCTCCACGAACTTGTCCCACACCTTCCGAGCCTTCACAGTCTCAGTCATCACGGCGTCGGCGGGATCGGCATCCACCGGAAATCTTAAAATGTAATCTTTGTCATCCTGCACCGCTTGAAGGAAATCGTCAGTCCACTTCACAGAGATGTTGGCGCCGTTCACTTTCTTCAAATCACGCTTACATTCGATGAACTGCTCGATATCGGGATGACGGCATGAAAGTGAAAGCATCAACGCTCCGCGACGACCACCTTGAGCGACACCTTCCGATGTGTTGGAGTATTTCTGAGCGAAACACACCACGCCATCAGATGTCACGGCGGCGTTGTGGACCATGGACTTGGCAGGCCTCAATGTGCTGAGATCGATGCCGACACCGCCACGGCGCTTCTCTATCTGCGCCAGCTCCTCGTCCTTCCGGCATATGCCACCCCAGCTGTCAAGCGGCTGACCTATGACGAAACAATTGCTGATGGAGACCACCTGCTCATTGTTCCCGATCCCCGACAACGGAGACCCCTGGGGAACAATCCTCTTGAACCCGTCCAAGGCTTTCCGTATCTCCTCCTTTGAGGCGGGTTCGGAGTATTTCATCTCAATCCGGTGGAACTCATCGGCGCATCGATCAATCAATTGATTGGGGTTCTTTTCAAGCAGTTCCCCTTTTCTGTTCCGCAACAGATATTTGTTGATCATGGTGTCGGCGGCCATCTGATCCCCGTCGAAATACTTCAAGCACTCTTCCTTGGCTTCCGCGACACTATAGATTTGACGTTTATCCATTGATTGAGGCCTTTCCACAATAATCTATAAAATATTTTCCATTGGTAAACTTAATAATCTTCTTTTTTATCAACATACACACGATTTCATTATATTGTTGTTGAATTGCCTTATGTTTCGAATCTGATTCACATAGAAAAAGATTATCAAGTTTATTATTATTTCGAACAAAATCAATATGGTGAATTCTTTCTTCTTTAGTTATCGACCTGCCTATATATTTCTCTAATAATAAAATATGTTCATAAGTACGTTTTATAGAGGATGCCCGATGATGTTCAGGTTGATATATGGTCATATATCCATGCTTCAACCCCGTCCCACCTTTCCACGAAGGATGATTTGAACCTTTAAGTTTTTTAATAACTCTCCCAGTTTGAAGTATCAAATCAGTAACAGGTTGACGAGAAACCCCAATCAACAAACATATATGTTTAATAAAAACACCATCATCAAACAGTTTCAATATTTTATTTTTATTTTCTTCTGAAAAAATGTATTTACCCATAAATACCTTCACAAATTCGATATTTCCCATTTACAAATTCAATAATACCTTTGGAAATCAATTCCGCAGCCATATCGTATAATTGACCATGTATCAACATATGTTCTTTATTTGTTCCACATAAAAATAAATTATCAATTTCATTATTACGTCTATCAATATCAATATGATGTATCGGTTCTTTTTTAGTAATCATCCTTCCAATATATTTTTCAAGAATCAAAATATGTTCAGCTACTTTCCCATTTCCTTTATATGCCCTTGGGTGCTCCGGTTGATATATCATATTATACCCCGAAATCACCGCTTTATTTTTTCGACAGGGGTGTCCATATCCTTTAATAATAGGTTTAATAATTCTATTATTACGTTTTAATATTCTTTTAATTGAAGTGGAATTTTTACCAATATGTTTACCAATTCGAGTAGCTAACATACCAGTATCAAATAGTCTAACTATTTCATTTTCAACTTCAATTGGACAACAATGTTTATTTCGTTTATTTTCCACTATCAATATCCGTTAAAACTTTCAATAATTTTTCAGCAATAAACTTAGTTACTGGACAGGACACTGCATTTCCCATCATGCGATAAATCGTACTATCGCTCATCTTCACTTTATTACCAGTTTCATCAATACCCCAATCACACCAATCTACAGGAAATCCTTGAAGTATGCAACACTCCGAAGGCATAAGTCTTCTCAATGTCATACCAGACCTCACCGCCTTGTATCCCTGCCCAACCGAACCGCCTTGTCCAGCCAAAGTTCCTGTCAGATCGGACTCGTAGATATCGCCTTTCTGATTCTGATAGATGTTCTTCGGATTCACATGCGAATCATCCTCCAACACAAGATTCTCACCCCTCGAACTGGGAACACCGCCATCACCACCCGATCTGATCGTCATGGCGTAGTCCTTGCCATCGGCGGCATCGGCCGCCATGAACACGGCGTGTTTATCCCCTTTGGTCAATGTGGGACATGGATCGCCTTCCCTACCCACTCCAAGCCCATTGCCCTTGCCATCCGACTTATCCCCGTGCTTACCGGAGAAACGAGTGGCTTGATCATGTATAGGAATAGCCTCATTCATCATAATTGCAACATGTCCTCCCCCACTTATATGGGAATTTACCGAATTCATCGCTCTAAGAGTTGGTGATATCTCCTCCATGGCGTCCTGGCCATGGTCTTTACACGAAAAACCTAAAACTGTATTGGTGGTTCCTGTGATCACAGCCAAGGTCTTCGAGGCGTTCAACGTGGATGCGATCTCGGTATGGAGATTCATCGTGCTGGGCCTCGGATTATTGACATCATTGCCCTTCTGCCAATCAAATGTGGCAGACTCCACAACTGGTTCGGCGACTATGGGAGTGTTTCCGCCACCGGTCCCCCATCTGCGAGCTATGGTGGGACAGAGTTCTCCAGCCTCGGTGACGCGGGAATCATTGGGATGACTCTCATAAAGAACGGCGGGAACTTGATTGGTGCCACTGGCCGCCCCCTTCAATGTAGGAGCGATGCCTTCATGATAACCGATGGTTCCAGCGCACGCTGACTGACCAGCGAGAAATCCAGCGGCGGTGTCCGTCATCTTCTCGGTCATGGTGCATCCTCTATGGCCACAGCCGGAACAAAGACATTGGTGAGAGTGGGCGATGGATCGCCATCCTTCCCCACACCCATGCCTTGGCGATTCATCTCGCTCTTCTCAGTGGTGCGAGTGGCGTTGCGGATGTCGATGGGATAACATTCCTTCTCAGTCAAAGTAACCAATGTCGAACCATGGTCGTCACCCCTCGATCTTATAGGTGAGGCCACATCGTCCTTCATATAATAACCTATGCCGGACTCCCGTGACACCTCGATCTTCTCATGACTGACGAGTACTGGATTAACGGCCATGAGACTCATGCCCCCGGCCTTATGGTGCAATAAGGTGTTGCTTATCTCCCCGCCCAATTTGTCATGATGGGCATCGACAGCCAAAGCTGTCCTTTCCTCACCAGGGACAAGCACCGGATTCTGATAGTTCAAACTATAGCCGCCGGATTTCTTCGATTGAAGCGTTCCGCTGACATCGTCAAAAAGGTTCAGATTGCGGCAATCCACCGCGCTGGCTCCGTCAGTGACAAGATCAGTGGCATCCTTGTAGTCGCGCCGTTTCAAAGCCGAGGCGGTCTCGTCATCGGCATATTCACCGAAGGCCACCATGCGGAAACCGTTCAACCCGCCTCCTCTTCCTCCATCTCCTCCGAGTCCTCCTCCTGATCCTCCGGCATCTCCCCCAATATCGAGGGATCGTCCACCATCGAAGTCGAAGTCGAGCTGGATTGCGTCTCCAAGATCGCTGGCATCCCCGCCAAGGCCACTTTCTCCTTCAACGCCATCTCCAGCATGGGCGGAAGCTTTTTTCCCCTTTTTAGGGCTCTTCGGAGGATTCCCGAACACGCCTTTGGACTGAGAGAATATTTCCCGGATGTATCCTTCAGCAACACCTGGCTCAGTTTTACGGGTGCATAGCCCGAAAACTCGGCGCCTTCGCTGAGCAAGACCGAAGAATCGGCTATCCATTGTAATCCAGGTACAGTCGAACCCGCTTTTGTCCAAGGCTTCAAGACACCCTTCAAAGTCCTCCCCCTTAAACCCCGCACGTCCCGAGCTGATAAGGCCGATGACATTTTCGAAGATGTGGACTCGGGGATTGAGTTCGATGATGAGGTCGAGGGCGATGTAGAACAAACCTGATCTTGTGAGACTTCCGTCATGATTCACCATTCCTTTTCTTTTACCTGCGTGGCTGACGTCCTGACAAGGAAAGCCCCATGTGATCACATCCACTGGTTCGAGATCGGAGGCCTTCACCGCGGTGATGTCGCCATATAATTTAGTATTTGGAAACTGTTTCCTTAAAACATGCTGACAATTCTTCTCCCATTCCACGGCCCACTTGACTTCATATCCAACGTCTTCAAAGGATTTGTCGAAGCCACCCACGCCTGCGAAAAACGACCCAACGGTATAGTTACCCATCAACTATTTCCTCCCAATCAACATATACGAGACGCTCATCAACACAGCGAGTATCAACCAGAACGACCAGCGCGCCATCAACCATCCAAGCGCGAAATTGAACATGATGCCCGCTAAGTTGAAATGACCAATCTCCTCATCATCCTTGTCGAAATCCTCTCCCATGTGATCCAATCTGCTCATGTGGCCACTCCGATCTCGGGAGCCTCAAGATGCATGAGCCTCAACTGCTCGATGACCACATCCATAGAATGAGTGGTGACTTTGATGGAGGCTTTCCCTATGACATGGAAATAGAAGTCATCAGGATTCCGCTTATGGCAGACGACGACAATATTCTTATAACAGGGACTGACGACGATCATCCATTGTCTTTCCTCATTTCGGAAGACGATATTTGGAAGAGGCTCGACTTTGTATCCGGCGTGTTCAAGTCTTTTAACGAAATAAGACTTGGTGTACAACTTGTTTTTGGATTTGGTGTTCTTCACGTTTTTAACGTCGAGCATATCATCCTCATATTGATATTATAGATCGTGGGTATCATCCCGTCATTCTTCAACTCGATGGGGCAATTCACCTCAGTGATGAATATTCCCTTTCCGGTTATTCCTACAAAGACCTGGCTGTCAGGGAATAGATTTATCAATTTGAAACTATCCATCTTGACACATATCAATCTGTCGGGACTTCCCCTCCACATCGTGCCAAGAGGCAATCCGATGCTGTCACCGATCTTCACGGCGTGGTTGTCGAGATCGCAGACAACCTGTCCACCACGCTCTTTAAGATAGACGAACATATCCTGTCCCGCGAACATCGACATCTGCTGAATCACTTTACCTATGGCGTCCGAGGTGGTCTCGAAAGAGCAGACGGCCGGATCGAATGTCCCGAAATCACCGGACACATGCTTCTCGATGACATCGAATTTGACAGTCTTCAATTTGAAACGGGCGATATGCTCATAAAAGATGAAAGGCTCCTCGTAGGTGATATCCATATATTCAATATTCTCAAGCGATGCCACCACCTGTATGGATTTTATGAGATTGCCGACATTCATGAAATTCACGACAAACGGTTCGCCGTCTGACGTGGCGGCATCCGTCTTCAAAATCATCCTTACCGTCTTACCTTCATTCACCGTCCTGACGATCATCTCCTTTTCAGTGAACTGGAAATGGAAATGAGACGAGACCTTTCCTATTCCCTTGAGAAAAGTGGAGAAAGCCTCGATGTTTTTGACTTTGATCTTCATCATGTTCCTTGGTTGTTGGAGAGATCGGGAAGGCCCGTGGGCGGCCTCCCCTTGTGCTACGATCAGAGAGTGGCGAAGTCTTTGTTGATCCTGGCGAGGATGTTCTCGACATCGGCCTCACTGGAAGCCTTCGCGGAAGAAGCGGGTTTCGGCTCCTGCGGAGCGGCGGCCTGCTGTCTTTCGATCAGGGCGGGGGCGGTCTTGGGCGGTTGGGGAACAGCTGTCTGGACAGGAGTGCTGACCAGGCCGTCACCATCATCCGGTTTGGCCGGAGCCGTCTTCTGCGCGGGAACATCATACGATGCCTCATGCAGACTCTTGGCGGAAGTTCCGGTGTCCGAAGCTTGTTTCGGCAGGACGTAGTTGTTTAGGAACTTGTCCAAGTCCTCGATGGATGACTTGGTGTAGAACTCCTCATCGAACCGCAACTCGGCGACCATCTCCTTGATCTTATCCATCGGAACACCGATGCTGGTGGGATTGCGGGAGAACTTGGAGCTGTAGTCCTTGAAATCGGCCTTCTTCCCGTTGGCGAGGATGGTCGGCTTCGCGCTGACAGTCAGGATGTAGTCGAACCCGTTCTCGGTGTCGAAGGCTTTGAAGCCCACGATCTCGGCGTTCTGCTCTTCAGCCTCGCTGGCGCCTTTCTTGTCGTCATCGCCCTTGCCTTTGATCTTGATGCCGAACAGCTCCCACTTCAGGAACTTGTAGATGTTGAAGCTGTGGCGGAAGATCTTGACCTTCCCGTTGTTCTCGGGAGTGGTGGGATCGCTGATGACGTAGACGAGGGCGTATCCGGCGATCTGGCGTTTGAACAGATCGTAGAATTCCTTGGCCGAGGGGGATTTGGTCTTATCATACTCACGATAGACCTCGTTCATGTGCTTGCACACCGGGCAGACGTTGAACCCCTTCTTCCCGAGAAGGTATTCACTGGTGGGACAGGTGATGAACTCGTAGCTGTCCTCGTCATCCTTGTGCATGTGGGAGTACTTGTTGATGATCGGCTCCTTGCGGCCGGACTGCGGGTTCGGAACCCAAAGCAGACGGAAGCGGTAGGTGTTGCCGGCCTTGAGCTTGATGATGCGTTCATCACCGCCGCCTGACTCACTGCGCTTCTGCTCCTTCTGACGCATTTCCTCATAAAGCCGTTCGAGTTCGTTCATTTCGTTCATTGGGATGTTTCTTTCTTTTCTTTGATTTGTCTGTTAATGATTGATTCAATGTTGTCAGATATCTTTCTTAAAAGCCCGTCGGCGACCATCATCCTCTTCATGCTCTCCTTTCGCTTGAGGAAATCGCCAAAGTACTCCCTTCTGACATCGACGGGGTAGGCCGATATCACGTTGTCTATTTTCGGTATGAGAGCGAGAAGGAAAACGCTCACACCCCCACTACTCATATGCCTCGCCATTGATGGTATCAACTCGATGTCATCATAGAGATAGGCATTGAAGTCCAGTATATCCCGCTCGACGCAGAAATCAACTATGAAAAGAATATTCTTCCCTATTAATTTCGAAATCTTCGAGATGTCCACACAAATGTTCTCGGCATCGATCCTCGTCCTGTAAATCTTCAAAGATGAGATGTGGCATAATCTCTCCAAAGGGAAAAACCCTTTATGGAAATCCACAAGAATTTCAATATATCTTTCAGGATCGATCAAACCATTCGAATTGACAACCATCTCGGAAGTCTTCATCAGCCACTTCCATTCAGGCTTCGCTTTGATGCTGTCGAAATTGACCACCGGCCGAGGGACGAACCCCCTCGTCTTCAACATCGTATGTCTATGATAGATGTTGTATATTTCTTCAGGTGTCGTATTCAAAGTTGTAATTTTCCTTGATGAACTTCAGCAGATGATATTTGAATATGTCAGGTGCTAATTTAGTGCAGTGTTTGAGAAGTTCAAGTCTCGTTATCCCCAATTTCCCCCGCATCTCGTTGAAATCTTTCGGATTTCTTATCAAGGCTGCGATGACAGTGTCGTAATCGTCCATGGCCGAATCCCCGAACTTGGCCACGACATGCCGGATCACATCGGCGATGTCGATCTTGTTCATCAATTCAGCTTCGGTGTTTTTATTGAAATCGTAGAACATTTGTCAACCAGCTTTCATGATGTCGGCGACTTCATCGGTCGCCTTTGTGATCGGTTTGACTGTATCTACGAACGCGGGATCTGAAATCCGCAGAGTGTTGTAATCCACCTGGAACACGATGTTCCTGTCAGCGCCATTGCCGCCGTAGCGGTCTTTGAGGAACTTCATGTTGAACTTGCCAGCCTCCTTGTCGCCCTGCAACTGCCAAAACGCCCCGAGGAAATCACAAGCCTGGTTGATGCCCGCGCTGTCGCTGGTGTCACCCATGTCCACTTCGCTGTTGTCATATCCACCGCGGTTGGTCTGCGTGGCCGACACCACCGGACGTTTGAACGCCCTGCTGGTGCATCTCAGCTCACGGCAGATGACACCCACCTTCTCATACAGGGACTGTTGTTTCTCACGGTAATTAGGCGCCATCAGATTGATATAATCGACCAAGATCATGTCAGGTGTGCGTTTTTTCTTTTGGACCAATTTCTTGATATAGGCGGTCAACTGATTCGAATTCAAAGTATACTCCCCGAACTCCTTGATGACAAGCTCCGATTCAGGGAATCTCTGCTTTAAATCCTTCGACCCCACCCGTATCTTCTCCGCGCTGTTCCGAGTCTGCTTCATCTCAATATTGTATAGAGCGGCGTTCAACCTGGAGAAATACATCTTTTCAGACATCTCCAAAGTTATGATAAGGGGGAACTTTCCATGGGCGATCATATTGGCCGCCAAATTGGTCAGCATCATGCTTTTTCCAAGACCAGGCTGGGCCATGAAGACTGTGAGGGAAAGATCATCGTAAGGTATCCCGCCACCTATCAGAGCGTCAAATTGAGGATAGAATGTGGGAAGACGGGCGACCGGATTGGCCAAGTCCGCAAGGACCTTCTCCATATCATGGAAATAATCAAGACCGAAATCACTGTCGAATCCGATGTTCAGGATATTTTGAAAATTGGCCAAACACGTCGATACATCTTTTTTCTTAGTGATGATTTCAAGATTGTCGTAGATCGAGAAATATATGGACTTGCTTTTGATGAAATCAATGACATTCGAACGTGTGAAATCCTCAGTGGGTGGGAACTCCACCTTGAAGCACACATTGATCTCCTCCTGCAACTCCTCCATGTTGTATGTGGCTTTGGCTCCTTTCTCAATCAGCTTGTTCTTGAAGATTGGTCCAAGCTCTGAACCGAGATCGGGAACTTTCCCATGCATTTTGAAAAATTCGACTCCGGCCTCAAGGAGGTCGGCCGTGACCTCCTTCTCGAAGAACCGTCTGTCGAACTGATCAACTATCAAACTCACGTAATCATTATCGAAGAAAAACTTCTTGACTATGATGCGTTCGGCCGTCCTATCGTCTATTTTCATTCATCACCTGTGATTTGTCGCGGTTTCCGCTACTCAGCTTTTATTTCTTTGGCATCTTCCTCGGCGGCCGCTTTAACCTCCTCGACGGCCTTGGAAATGTCATCCGTGGCATCACTATCACCAGCTTCGTCAGAACCATTGAAGTCGTCAGGATTATCCTTCTCGCAATAACAGATGTCCTTCCGCGCCCGTTCATCGAGAATCTTGATGAAAGATTCCCATATCTCGGGACTGGAAATCTCAGTCTTGCGCAACTTCTTTCCAGGGGCGAATGTCGGCACCTCATACCATCCTTGAGCGGGGATTTTGATGCAATCATATTTGACCGCGAGATCAAATAAACCGCCATATTTGGAGAGTCCCTTGGAGAAATCAACATACACCTTCGCCTCATGGAAGGGTTTCACGATGCGATTCTTGATGGAAAAGAAGTTCAACCAACTTCCCTTATAGAAGGACTCATCCGGTTTAGCGTCCTTATCAACACAGGTCTCCACCATATCCTCCTCACCACTATCACCATCATCAGATTCCCCACCCTTGCCTTTTTTAGGTTTGGGATTGGTGCTGACGAGAGTCCGGGTGCTTTGAAGATTGATTGTACCCATATATTGAGCGCCTTCACCACCACTCTGATTTTGAATTTTGGATTTGAACATGGCGGCCGGATCACAATATACATGATTGAGGAGAATGGCCGGGATATCGGCGCGGAGAGCGGGAACTGTGATGGATTTGGCGAAGGCGTTCAACGACTTGGCCCTCAATCCCATATCACCAACTTGTTTACCCTTTTTCAAAGCATTGTCTATGAAACCCGTGCTGGTCATAGCACCCATGCTGTCAAGAACATACAAACACTTGAATTTCGGATGCGACTCTTTGAAGACTTTTATAGCTCGCATCAACTTCAATGTATTAACGGTGCAATCCTCAATGGAATCGATCAAAGCATATTCGATCTTCCTCATATCGACACCACACGCCTCGAAGAACTTCTTGAGAATACCACCCTCCGTGTCGAACAACACCACAAGATCATATTTACTCTTGTTGATGGCATTGATAGCGATCTGAGCGGAGATGAGGGATTTACCTGTGGACTTCTCCCCCGCCATGACCAACACTCTCCCTGCGGGAACACCGCCATTGATCATATCGCCAGACATGATCCTATTGAGAGCGTAACTGCCAGTGTCGATAAAATGACTGACTTTTGTGTGTTTGGAGGTGAGAAAACTTTCGCATCCGATTTCCTTACGCAGACTTTTGACGAGAGATGAGACATCCATGGTGAGACCCCTTTGATTGTTCCAGTGACAAAGGTCAGTATACCATCGGAAACAGAAATTTCCAACGCAGGAAAAGAAAAATGCTAAAAATCACAACCCATACGCCAACGAAAGATAATCGGCAGCGACGTTGTCGAATTTGTCATTGCCATCAGCGAACATCATGTCGGAGTTCCCGGAGACATCGGTGTATATTCTCGATACCTGCCATACCGGATCACCGGAACTGATGGTGCCGCTTGAGGGAAGAGCCATCATATGATAGCTGTAGAACCCATCGATCCTGAACAAATGGGAATAAGAGAGAGGTTTAAGATTCTCCATCACCCCCGACAATTTGGCTATTCCGGCGGCGACGGTGTCATCAATAACATGCATATCCCCGCCGACACTGACATCGACAAGGTTTCCAGCACCATCTTTGATCTCGACGGCCCCAATGGAAACGCCACCGGAAATAGTGACGGGAACCGTGTTCACCTGATAGGTCAACTGGGCGAATTTCTGTCCAGTCAGCGGAATGCTGTCCGAACCTTCAATTATATTGGCGGCCTCGGAGGCTGTCAATTGCATCTTGGAGGCGTAATCGGCCCAGCCGTGTTTCATTGAATCATATGGCATGTTAGTATCCTTCGGACATGTCGTCCAGTTGTTTCAATCCACGCTCCATGCGAGGAATTAGGTTGTCATTCTTATTTATAAATCCAAGAGGCTTGATCAAATAAACGTCCGGCGACCTCTCACAGACCATGTGGAAGCCCCCGTGTTCACCACCCTCAAACTGATCACATCGGAGATCAACGCCACCGCGAACGTGATATCATGGACATCACCTACGCTTGTTGAAAGAGTTTGATTGACGGAAATACTCCTCGATGATGGCGGTCCACCTCTTGGAGTGGAATAATTCCACACAGCTTTGATAAGGATGCTCACCGCATTGTTCGAGGCGGCGTTGATGACGGACAAATTCCAATCACAAGCGAAGAACTCGGTCGTCGGTGTGAAACTGTCAACCAGCTTGTTCTCCACGGCGGCCACAGGTGTCTCGGGGATGGCGATGGTGAGGGAACTCAACGCCTCCATTTCAGTTTGAATATTCCTGATCTCAATAAGATCATTATTGACTTCGGCCAGATTGTTCTCCATATCGACCACTATGCCGCTTAAGGAATTCAACTGACCTATCTGATCAATCGTGACATGGTATTTGATTCCGTTCTCGATGTCGAACTTCGTTATATGACTGTAATTCCGAGTACTCATGTTTCATCATCCCCTTTATATTCGGATTCGACATCGAACTTCTTCTGCCGGATATCTCTCAACAAATCAGTTATGGTCTCCAAACCCTGGTTTCTCCTAAGAAGTTTGAAAGTCTGATTCTCGGAGGATTTCAAAAACCCCTTATCGGACTCTTTACCCTTTTGACGGAAATCCTTGATCTCATTGAACAAATCCCGAACCTTCTCGGCGAACTTGTCATAATCGATGACACGCCCTGAATCGAACTCGGATTTAAGATCTTTCACCCTTCTAAGAAAACCCTCGGCCAAACGCCTCTGCTCCCTGGTGACTTCGATCTTCTCCTTGTCAGGTCCTTCCGCCCACACTTCCTTCTCGATGTCATAGACCCCAGGGGAGACGAAACCCTCCATTGTGTCCTGTATGTATATCTCAAGAGGATGTCCGTAGACGTTGAAGCCTTTCCGGTTGAAGTCTCGGGTATAATAGTTGAAATAGCCACTGGCCAGTTTTTTCTCTTTTTCAGTCAACCCGTCAAGATTTATCAAAAAATGAAGATCGACATCGCTTTCGTCATCATAATTGACTCCGGCGAGGCTTCCGACGAACATTATCTGTTTGAATTTGACATCCGACCCGGCCATCTCGGAAATGTCCTCTTTGACATCACCCGCGACCTCCATGAGAACATCCCTCACGGGCTTCCTCAATTTGTCCTCGGAATCCCAAAAAAGTTTATTTAATCCTGCCATTTTACGGTTATTCCTAGAAAATGATTGGACATCACGCCGTTTAGACTATAAATATATTTATACCGAAACCACTGGAGCCCGACTACTATGGCTGAGAAATTCGTTTTATACAAACTGCTCAAGTTCGGAAATGGTCACGTCACGCCTCCTGGCATAGTCGACGGCGGATCGATCTGGTCGAAGGGCGAAAAGATCGATGACACCATCTTCATCGGGAAAATCAACTGTGATGAAAACACAAAGACTCTCCCGGAAGGAGTGATTGAAACTGTGGAACAAGACAAAATAGATGAAATGACAAAAAGCAGAGATGCCACGGCATTGTCAAACTACAAAAAGAAAATGTACTCGAAACACACCGATCCTATGTTCATTGAAGCAATGCGGGACAAATTGACGGGTGATGAGACAAAGTGGAAGAAGTATCTCGAAATCATAACCAAAATCAAAAAACTCAAAACAATCCCTACACACGAAAACTTCCTCTAAACAAAAACACAGTACAATAATTAAGGCGTGGAGAAATCCACGCCTTAATTTTATCTATTGTAGTTTTCCACCATTTCTCTAATAACATCAGCCGACCCCTTACCCCTCTTCTCCAATAGAAGTTCAGACACACCCTGCTTAGTGTCAAGGGCGACAGTGGCGATCGCATTATTGTCGGAGAAATTGAACGGTGTGATCTTGTTGCAGGAATCCGGTAGAATAGGCTTTTCGACGGCCTGTAGATAACTTGAGTAGTTTCCAGCCCCGATGCCCATCATCCCGCCAATTCGATCCCTGTGCATCTGCGAGGCCAGTCTAATCCTCCAATACTCAGGTTCCTCGGCGCGGAACTGCTCATAGGTGAACTTCTTCCCGTTATCCTTCTCCAACTGGGCGCAGATCGCCTCCATGCACTGGACTTCCCTCAACAGACCTTTGATGCGGATATCATCATCCTGCAACTGTCTTTGAAGCTCGTAGATGTCAAGATCGCAGTTATCGTAGGTGCGATCCCCTTTCCCGGCAGTTTCAATGACCATGGTCAGCTTGTCGATCTTCCTCTGCTTCCTCTCACGCTCTATCATAAGCCGTCGAGCCTCCTGGAGGGCGACATAGCTATTATGGGAGATCATGCGGAAACGGGAGGCGGGTGTATGCTCGTCACAGGCTATGAACTTCTCGATTTGGAACTCGCTGCGTGACTGGCAGAACTCCTCCTGCCGGGAACGCATCTCCTCCAAATGATCGTTGATATCCTTGAAACGCTCATCGCGGACTTTGACTTGTAGTTCTTCCATCAAGCCAACCTGCAATGCCAAATGACTGAATCAGGGACCAGACTCGAAGCGAGATGGATGACCACATATGTGGAGGGAGAGGTGAAATACTGGACGCTGATGGCATCCACACGATTCCCATTGGCATCCACAAGCGTGACCACCGGATAATTGGTGGCCAAGGTGTGCGAAACCGTCACTGTGGCGTTGACACCCACTTTGACCACACAAACTTGTCCGGTGGTGGTCGTGGTGTAGATATCCGTCTCCTCAGAGCCTCGAAGACCTTCGAGATACTTGTCGTTCTCCAAAAGTCTCCGAGCCATCCGGTTGGCCACGGCATAGGTGTCGTACTCGTTTTGATGAACGAGAACCGATTCTACAGCATCATTAGGTAATGGCATACTAAATCATGGTCACCTTGAAGAGACCATCCTTGTATTTGAAGGTTATATCAGACTCGGTGATGTTCACCGGATCGATATTGTTGTCCATCAGAAGATTGACAATGGCTTTCTTGGTGTCCTGATTGAAGGCTTTGCCGGAGAACTTCGATTCGGCGGCCTTGAACGGTGATACTCCGACTGGAACTGAAGTTCCCGTAGAAGGAGGAGATGGCGGATTAAGAGTGGCCGGAATTTCCGGTTTCTTCCCATCCGTGTTGAACTGGGCATCCTTGAAATAACTGGTGTCCTTGAGCATTTGGGACATCTCGCCGTTCTCTCCCCATGGAGTACTCATCGCGCCTGGAGGTGGTTTAGCCATTTTACAAACCCTTTCAATTTATTCAGACTGTTCGTCGTCTTCTTTCCAATTGATAACCGTATCATCAGATTCCGAATCTTCAACCTCAGAATCCGTATTACTTAAAGTTTTATCATATTCGGGCTTCTCCATCTCAGGAACAGCCCTCTCCATGTCCAACCCGCTGGGCATATCCATATCCTTGAATCCACCCCTATTGAATGAAGGATCGACCTCATCAACCTCGTCATCCACCGACATGATATCATCAACCTCGGCCTCGGGGTCATAAAAAGCCGCCTGGACAAGTCCGCACACTCCCCCGACCTGTGTCGGAGTCAATTTGGCGAATTTATCAAGAATGCCTGTCAGTTCAAGAACCAAAGCGGGAATTCTCTCAGCCTCGACCTTGTTCATCAAACCCGTCTTGATCAATGTCTTCGTCCCAGCCATAAGATCATCGGGACTTATGCCTTTGGAACCTTTCGATTTGATCCATTTATAGATGGCTTCAACAGCCGAACCAAGTTCAAGCTCCGAACCCCTGCCACCTATATCGGTGCGTTCTATCATCTCACACAAAAATTGATCGAAATTCCTCATTTACTTACCCTCCCAAATGATTCTCCAGAACTGCGTTCCCGCCGGTGCCAGCTTCTTGGACACGTCGATGACCGCCTTCTCTATGATAGGTTTGATATAATTTTTGAAATCCTGCCCGGCAGGAATGTCACGAATGCTGTTGTTCAATCCGCTGTTGTTGATCCTGACGCTGAATATATTGGATTTATGAAGATGCGGGAACCGGAATTTGTACAACCCTTTGATGCGTTCAATAAGATCATAAGTGGCCATCGGACTGGAGGCATCATCGAAATATTTATAACACAGCCAACCCAATGTCTGAGCCTTCCCCACCCGCAGATAACTTCTGACACCGTTGAGAGAATCTCTTGAAGGAGTCACTGGAACATTGTAATTGTAATTATACATGTTTTTCAACTGGAGCGGATTGACATAGATTTTATTCTTCCCCGATGTCGGTCCATACACGATCTCCTGGCCGCTCAACAAATCTCCAGTACTGTAGACGGACTTGTTCCCGCCAATCCCGTTATCATAATCCGCATAGACTGTGGCCTCATCGTTGAATTTGACAAGAACGATAAGAGGTATCTCCTGGAGGAAGTTCATCGGAATAAGCTGACCACCGCCGGGACCATAGCACACATTGAAGAACTCGCTGTTGGGATCGAGACTCTTCACATAGGTTCTAATCATCGGAATTCCCGAAATTGTAACCCAATCCCCATAGATTTCATCATACACATTGGAGATGGCGTTGAAGTTCACTCCCGAGATGGTCAGATCGATCAAAGACCCCGATGTCGGCCAATCAGCGGAAGGGACAGGAGTCATGCTTCGAATATCCACTATATGCTGGAATCCACCACTCATAAAAGTGCTCAATGAAGCCAATGGGATATAGGTGACGACGCTGTTCGACTCCTCAACCCATTTCATCGCGGTTGGATCAGTGTTGGTGGCGCTGGATATGTTCTGTGTTGAAAGATCGGTCAAAGCGAACAGATAATCACCAAACTGGATCATATCTATTGGTTCATCGGTATTAGGCCGGACTTGTAGATCGAACCCGTTGCTGACGAAAGTTCCCGACAATTCGGGATTATTGGGGTAATAGTCCTTCTCAAACCAAGTGTATCGATAGAGAAGCTGATCATTGTCATACATGACGTAAGGATCGTCATTGATGCTCTCAAACTGTCCGTGAGCCATGGTGACCATGGGTTCCACGACAGTGGTGATAGTGGACTCCGAAGGCCCCTCCATGACATCAGCCATGGTGAATTTAGAGGAGGGGCCTCCGGCGAACCTGCGCAGTCTTAGTCTTTTTCTCATCAATGTTCCGTCAAAGTACTTTTATGTATTTATGATTTTCCACGGCAGAATACCACGCCCCTTGTGAGAGTGGATGAATACCACCCATGTGAAAAGTTTGAAAAATCATTTTTAAACTTCTTGACAATTACATATATCTATGTTATCATATAAATATGATGATGACACGCACAATCAAGGCCAGAGTGGAAAACGCTTTGGATGACTTGCTTCCAACAGTGGAAGCATCCACCAACGCTTACAACTACGTTTGTAAGACAGGCTGGGATGACAAAGATCATAATAGCGTGTCTCTTCATCATAAGACCTATCAGTATTGCAAGCAGACTCTCCCATCCGCTCTTGCTGCCGTAGTAAGGGTTCAAGCCGCCGAATCTCTTAAATCTGCTCATGAGCTTTCCAAAAAAGGAAAGAAAGTGACTTGTCCGCAATCTGATCGTATCAGCATCAGATACAACGCCACCTGCCACAACGTCATGTTTGACAAAGGACTCGTCTCTCTTCTTACCATAAGCGGAAGGAAGAAGTTCAAAGTGACAGTTCCCAAATACTTTGAGAAGTATCTTGATTGGCGACGGCGTTCCGCTACCCTTCTTGTTCGTAGAGGAAAGGTTTTCTTGAACATTGTTTTTGAGAAAGATGTTCCTGATGTCAAACCGACCACATTTATAATCGGCGTTGACCGTGGAATCAAGAAAGTGGCTGTCACCTCCAATGGCTTGTTCCTTGGAGGAGGAGAACTTAAACAGAAGATTTTGAAAATAGGAAAAATAAGAAAGGCGTTGCAGGAGAAAGGCACGAAATCCGCCAAAAGGCACCTTCGGAAATTGTCGAAGAAGGAGAACCGTTTCAGGCGCGATCAAAGTCATTGCATGGCGAAGAAGATAGTGAACAGCGTTCCGAAAGGGACCACGATTGTTCTTGAAGACTTGACAAACATCCGTTCCAGTGGCAAGAAGTTCAGGAAGGAGCAACGTTACTGGTTGAACAGTTGGAACTTTTTCCAGCTCGAATCCTTCTTGAAGTACAAATCCGAGAACAAGGAATGTGTCGTGGAACACGTTGACTCCCGTTACACGTCTCAGAAGTGCAGCAAGTGCGGGCACATTGAGCGTGGAAACAGGACTAAACAAAGCCGTTTCAAGTGCAAACATTGTGGCTATTCCCTCAACGCTGACTATAATGCCAGTATCAATATTTCTAAAAATCACCAAGACGCTATACGCCATCTTGGTGGGGCTTCAGTCAATAAGCCTATTGTGGCAAGCCTCACAGCTTAGCTGTAAGCCACGGGGCTTGTTCCCGTGGTGTTTGACGACGGTCAACGATCCTTACGGACGAATATCGGGGCGGTGGTCGTCTTACCCCTCAATTTGTCGATGATGAAGAATCCCTGTTGAGGAGGCTCATAGGAGGCTTTGATCGAACAGGCGAAGGCGTTGTATCCAACCATCGACCCGTTTGAGACGAACTTCCCGGCGACTCCCGTGTCCAGCATGGCGGTATGGAAATGCCCGAAGACGTCGAGATAGGCTTTCCTCTGCTTATCCCACTGCGCGATGGCCTTGGCCACCGGAATGGTGATTCCACCCACGCCGCCCCAATATTTGAGATTATGGCCATGATGCAGCCTTATGGGACGGTCATACACGTCAAGGTAGGTCAGATAACTGTTGTCTATCACGAAATTGACCCTATCCTCGCGTTTGAACTCCTTCTTGAGCTGTTGGAACATCATCCATTCAAAAGAATTCTTATGCTCCGTGGAGACCCTGCGTTTGGCCGTGGTGCGGCCGTGGTTGCCGATCTTACAGGGAATGGTGAGTTCACATTTGGTGTGTTTGAGGATGTGTTCGATGCCGCTGCCGATCAAATCGGAGGCCAGCATGGTGGCCTGGGTGGGGCTCAGATGATTATCCTCAAGCAACTCCTCATGGATATGACCGGAGATGATGTCACCGAGAATGGCGAGGACGATGTTCTTGATCTGAATGTCCCTGCCGAATATCTCACAGAGGTTGACACCCTTCCTGAAGAAGTTGACGAATGAATCCTTGGCGATACCAGGATTGTACTCGTTGAGGAAGTTGACAGTGGAAGGATCGACGTTCTCCTCGATATGGGTGTCTGATAGAAGAAGGAAAGCTGTTCCCTCGTTCTTGGTGGAGAACTTCCTTGAACCGATGACCACAGGCTCCGGTTCTCTTTCCTCGATCTCGGTCATCGCCTCGATGATGCCGTTGGAGGCCTCAAGTTCGGCCATGAGGGTCTTGTTCTTGTTCTCGGAGTGTTTAAGCTTCTCTCTGAGCTTCGTGACCTCGCCTTCCGTCTTCAACCAGGAATCCTTGTCGATCTCGACATCAGTGTCCTTGATCTTCAAGGTGGCTTTCGGATTCACATACTTGGCGTCAACCGGACGAAAAAGTCCGTAAAGCTTCCTGGCCTCTCCGATTCTTTTACGAAGGGTGTCCTCCCAGACGTGGTCGAATTCCTCGGGGTACTCCTTCTTGGCGATAGACATTATCTCCCAATTCGTTTTGCGGACGTTTTTTTCGACAATGTCTTTGAGAATCTTCCAATTCATTCTTCACCTCGTTATATTACATAGGTATGACTATATGCCATAACTTACGAATTTCAACCACGTTATGACATTTTTCCGAAAATGGACTTGAAATGGACAAAATCCTCCTAATGGATTTATAATGAAAATGGAGAGAAAGGATACACGTTTTCGTTGATCAAAATATGATCACGGGGTATGGTTGCGAAACCGTATGCATCTGAAAAATCCCGATACGCCATGTATGCCTCCAGCAATTATTTATATGATTTAGGTCTCACAACTATTTCAACGCGTTAAACATGGTGTATATTGTGTTCAAAGGAGAACGTGTTATGAAAACCAAAACTTGCACTTATGAAGTGAGGCCTGAAGACCTCTCACCGGCGGCCGCCGGATTCCGGTTCCTGCTGGAAGTCATCCTCGGACAGAAAGTGACTGTGCGGAAAATACGGAAACCGGAAAAGCGGAAATGATCACGAAGTCGGAAAAGGTTGTGAACCACACCATCGACTTCACCATCGGCGTGTTGGCGGTGAAGGCTGAATGGAAGAACGGCATATTGTCCGTGGAAGTGGTCAACGATGACCATAGCAGGGCGGCGTTGGGCTTATACACCTGTTTAAAAGGCGGGATGTGGTTTTCGTTGAAGACCATGGATTTCGTCTCCGGAGACACCGTGCTGGACAGGACATCCGGCACAAATCTGCACATGATCGGGCAAAAAGCCGTCGAACTAAGATATAAAAAAGAACTGACAGCCATGATCGAAGAAATGGCGTAAAGGAGCATTATGATCATCGTAAACGTCATCGGACTGCTGGAAACCGCATTGGACTCGGAGTCGAGCAACGACAAAGCCTGGGAGGCCTTCAAGAAGATAAAGGCCGACCCGACCAATCTCGACTACATCTGTAAAATCCTCATGATCAAATTCAGTTCGAAAGCCGGAAAGCTTTTGACGCTGGCGTTCGACAAGGCGGCGCCGGAAGGGGAAGCACGTTCATCGTTCATGCGGATACGGACGATCTTCGTGAGATCGAAGATGCGGGTGAGATCGACCATGGAGGCCGCCACCGCCCAGGGGATCTCCATGCGCAAGGACGATCTTTCGAAGGTGTTCCGGCCAGGCACCGAGTATGAGGTCATCCAGATAATCCAATCCATGAAAGGTGACAGAGGCCGGAGAGACCGGAACGTGTGGGATCACTGGAGCGTCAAGCTTCCCGATGGCCGGACCGTCAAGCAATGCATGGAGGACGATCCCGAGTACATTCTTCTTATGTCACGGAACTTCGACATATTGACAGGAAACGCCGATAGGATGTCGGCGGTGATGTGGGCGGCTGATGTGGTGAAGGGAAGGAAACAATCAGTCAGCGGAAGATAACTTTCAACGCGTTTCACATGGTGTATTGTATATCAAACCAAAACAAAGGAGTTGTTATGAAGAAGATCGTGTTCATGCTGGCCATTCTGATCGGAGTGGGGATTCAAGCAGGGGATTTGAAAGTCAAAGGACAGGCGCCGAAAGCCACGTCCGAAGTCAAAGAGGCTGATGATGAACCCAAGGAAGTCACAGTATTGAGAAAGGGATATGAAGGGAAGGTCGAGATCGCCAAAAAAGAATACCTGGCCGGACTGGAAAAACTTCGTTTATCTTATGAAAAAGGAAAAAATGAAAAAGGAAACGAAATTGTAAAAAACATTATAGATGAACTCAAACCTACTGATGAAACAACAGGATTAAATATATTATCAAAAACTGGAGAAGATCAATGGCTTAGTAAGGATTCCACATATGAATTAAGTAGTAATGGTAATACATTATTAGACCCTTCATTTTTATCATGTGATAAAAAATCAGCATACACCGTACATACCCGTACTCAACAAGAAACCGGAGAATATCAATGGGTGAAAATCAATTTGGGGAAAATATATGATATAACTTCAATAGAAATAGAAAATAGATTAGATACTGCCCAAAATCGTATTGTAGGTGCCACATTATTAATAAGTACTGATGATAAAAAATGGAATAAAATCGGATTATTTAAGAATCCCGATATGAAATTTATTTTCAAACTAAAAGGAAAAAAAGCACAATATGTCAAAATACAACAAACTACTGGTGAATTAATAAATCTTAAAAGTGTAAAAATTTTCGGAAACTAATATAATAAATACATCTATAATTTTATTCTACTGGCCACATAATTAGAATATTGATAATCATCTATAGGATTTGTAATTAAATTTAAACTATTAGGTTCTATTAAATATACATACCATCCCTTAAAAAAGGTAAACATATCAAATAAAGTTTTACCAGCATCCAAATAAGTCCCACCATATTCAAATTGAATAAATTTCGTGCGTTCTTTAATTATATCTCCTCCCCCAATAAGAACATTATATTCAAACCCTTCAACATCCATTTTAATAAAATCAATATATTCGATATCATTTTCAATACAAAAATCAGATAATTTTCTAATTTCAATATCTTCTTGTTGATCACAATCTTTAAAAGCAGGGTGTTTTCTCTTAAAAATAGATCCAGAATCAATATATATCTTAGTTTTTTTATTTTGATCGCCAAACCCAAAATTATATGTCTGAACATTAGACATACCATTACATTTATAAACCAATTCATTAAATTGTTTTTTCATAGGTTCAAATAAATAATATTTCACCAATGGATTTATATTACAAAAATAGGTATCTGTTCTTGCACCAACATCAAAAAATATTTTACATTGAGGTAATAAAAATTCCGCTAAATTATATTCTCCATTTTTATATAGATCACATTCCATTGTTACTTTTTGTGGTTCTTGTATAATTTTCATAAAAAATCTTTTCTAACAAACATAGTATCACATGGACTTACGCTAATCACACTATAACCTAAATTGACAATATATTCAGTAAAATCCTCCCGTGTAGTATTAGTATCATAAGTGTGAAATTCACAGGCCTCTGCGAAAATTATTTTTGGTTTTATTAAAGTCAACCCTTTCATAACTTTCAATTCCGCCCCCTGGACATCCATATGTAATAAATCAATTTCCTCAATGCCAATTTTCGTAATAACATAATCCATAGTTCTTGAAAATACTTTTTCTTTATGATATGTGAAATTCCAATATTCTTTATGTTTTTCATAAATAGGTTCACATATAGACCCACTATAATCAGATTGCTCCACTTCAAAAAAAACAAGTTCACCCTCTACATCCGAAATGGCAATATTATATGCGTGAACATTTTTTATAGGTAAGTTACAAGTGAAATGATCATAAAATACTTTCGATGAAGCTTCAAAACAATATATCCCAGTGTTAGGATATAATGAATGAATCATAGCTGGAATATCATACGGATCGTGTGATCCAACATCGAATACAACATTAGGTATAATATTATATTTCTTAAAATTATTAATATTGAAATCACTCATTATATACCCAATTTCCTATTTTATTATATTTATCTTTATATGTATCCATCCTCCTTGTTTCATCATTATATTCAGGAATATCATTTTTATGATATTCCAATTTATATAAATCCCACATATCCATATTATAGTCCATTGAAATAAAAGAATTTCTATATGATGGATTCCATTTATATATACCAATATGATATACAAAATACTCATAATCATTTTGTTTATTTAATAATTTCCCATTTTTCCAAATCAATCCGGCATTTGAAGCACAATCACTATCTATTTTAGAATTGAGAATATTAATCCGTTTAATATTTGTTTTAACATCTTCTCTAAATAATATTTTTTCACCTAATTCTATTTCATCCATACCATAATCTAAAGTTGTATCACTCATTTTATATTCAACATTATCGGCTAAAAAGATTAACTTATTCATATATTCAGTATTACGTAATATCGTCAGACACCCATCTAATTTATAATCTTTTGTAGCTATAATATCACATTCTTCAAATTTTATTCCAAGAGTATCACATTTTAAAAGAAAAGAATTCATATCTCCAAATATCACATCCATATCTATCATAGCCCAATGACTATATTCTTTTAAATCATCTTTAAAAACATAACCATAAAATGGCTTTAAATCACAAAATTTAAAAAAACCAGCCCTATCTGTACCTCCATATTGAAAACCTATTTTTTCAGATACACTATCAATAAATTCACCCATTGGGAAATATTTCACTTTCACATTCGATAACTTCATACCAAAAGGCAATTCACGTTCTTCAACACTGTATATAATATAATCGCATGTATTTCTATTCTCATAACACGATCTAAAAAAATGCATTGCAAACCAAGGCCATTTCCCTCCCCATACTAAAATACAACATAATTTATTATTCATATATACCATCCATCTTTAAACATATAATCCATATTTTTATATTTCATATCTATATCGGAATACCCATTCATTTGAGTAGTCATGCTTTTAATAGGAAATAAAAATTCAAAACCTTTTTCCTGAAGTTCCACATATTGCCAATCGATAACCTTATGCACATCATGAACAGATGATATTTGTGTAAGAATGGTATCATAAAAATGTTCAAATACTAAATAACAACCACCCCCATAACATTTTGATACATTGATATCAAGTTTTCTTATTTTTCCAGGAACTATAATAGGATAACTATGAAGTACCCCAAAAGTATAAAACATATCACAGGGTAAATGATTTTCTCGTATAATATCTACATATCCATTCAACAAATTAATAAAATTATCACAAAATACAGCGTCATCCTCACATACTAATATATGGTCATAACCTTTATCTTTTGCATTTTTAATAACTTGATAATGACTCATCGTACAACATATACGCGCTGAATGACATTTATCTTTTTTAAATTCATTCTCATTTATTTCAATAGGAAATGTTTTAATATCACTATTAATAGAAAAAGCTTCAAATCTTTCAGCTTTAAATCCGCATCGCATCATTTCAGATTCAAAACTTTCACGACGATCCACTCTATGTTCTAAATTTATATATACAATATTATTAATTTCCATACAACTCCTTAAATTTATCCATAGTTAAAATTTCAGCCGGATATAAAATAGAATTAGGCAATCTAAGATAAAAATCATGCAATTTATTTTCCATTTCCCAACAATGTTTTTTACAATTCGGCATATATATATGTGCAGCGTCCGATAAAAAAGCAGAAAACCAATGAAAGGTACTCATACATAAAATAATCTTATTAAACTTAGAAACTGTAAACATTGTTTTATCACGATTTTCATCATCAAATGAATAATCAAATTTTACTTTATTAGAATATTTTTTAAGAAAAGTCTTTTTAAAATAATCATGAAAAGGTTCATCTGTAATTATTTGAATATATCTATAATCCATATTTTCTAAA
>SESA01000012.1_pt1 | contig 161512 bp, 162 predicted proteins | sample 3171451 | NCBI WGS metagenome assembly SESA01 (sample SAMN06051862, study PRJNA518727) | freshwater metagenome | biome: subpolar coniferous forest; feature: holomictic lake; material: water; isolation source: holomictic Lake 227, 8 m depth | place: Canada: near Kenora, Ontario | collected...
AAACTCGCTTTGATCTTCATGGTCACGCAGTGATTCATACAGCGCCGAATGTGCGAAAAGTACCTATTAGCAAGGCATTTCCTGCTGGTTACGAACCGATCTGCATTGGAACGACAACCTCTGATCGTATGGAGCGGTTCACTCGTCCCTTGATGACGCAAAACGGTGTACGCATGATTGTTGGTAAAGGCGGTATGCGTGAGGGTTCAGCAGAGGCGTTCAAAGAATTAGGTGGGGTTTATTTAGCCATCATCGGTGGTACTGCAGCTCTCGAAACAACTTGGATAGAGCAAATAGAGGATGTGGACATGGATGATCTCAATCCAGAGTCTCTCTGGCGTTTCAAGATTAAAGATTTTGGCCCCTTATTGGTAGCCATGGATAGTCATGGCGGAAGTATTTATCAGGAAGTGAAGAGTGAAGTAGCCCGTAAAAAAGAAGCGGTATTAAAAAGTCTCGGTATTACTCCATGAGTGCTATTCCCACGCTAGACACCGACATTTTAATTTTGGGCTCCGGTGGCGCCGGCCTCTTTGCAGCCTTGCATGCCCATCAAACTAACCCCAATCTGCATATTACGATTGCCGTTAAGGGCTTACTGGGTAAATGTGGTTGTACACGCATGGTTCAGGGCGGCTATAACGTAGCCTTGGCAGAAGGTGACTCAGTCGAGCGTCACTTTATGGATACGATCGAGGGTGGCAAGTGGCTATCCGATCAAGAGTTGGCTTGGACCTTAGTGAGTAAGGCTGTAGAGCGTATTCATGAGCTGGAGAACGAGCTCGGTTGTTTCTTTGATCGCAACGCTGATGGCACGGTTCATCAAAAGGCATTCGCTGGGCAAACCTTTGATCGAACTGTTCACAAAGGTGACTTGACTGGGATTGAGATTATTAATCGTCTAGCGGAGCAAGTATGGTCAAGAGGCATTCACCGACTTGAAGAGCATCGTGCCATTGAGCTCATTCACAGTAAAGATGGTAAGTCTCTCGCTGGTGTGTTGATGCTGAATATGCAGACGGGTCAATTTACATTGGTGCGTGCCAAGGCAGTTTTATTAGCCACTGGTGGCGGACCGACTATGTATAAGTATCACACTCCATCAGGTGACAAGAGTTGTGATGGTTTGGCTATGGCCTTGCGTGCAGGCTTGATCTTGCGTGATATGGAGATGGTGCAGTTTCATCCAACTGGCTTATTGGCTGGACCTGGGACGCGGATGACTGGAACCGTTTTGGAGGAGGGGCTTCGTGGAGCTGGTGGATATTTGCTAAACGGCAATCACGAGCGCTTCATGAGTAACTATGATCCTCGCAATGAGCGAGCTACCAGAGATATTGTTTCAAGATCGATTAATTCTGAGATTCGAGCAGGGCGTGCAACACCTCATGGCGGTGTTTATATTCAGATGAGTCATTTGGGTCCTGAGAATGTTCGTAAGCAATTTAAGGGTATGGTTGAACGTTGTGCTGATAGCGGGTTTGATTTGGCGAATGACTTGGTTGAGGTTGTGCCAACTGCGCATTACATGATGGGTGGTCTAGTCTTTAAGAAGGATTGCAGCACAGATCTACCAGGGCTTTTTGCAGCTGGTGAAGATACGGGTGGCGTACATGGCGCCAATCGCTTGGGTGGGAATGGTGTTGCTAATTCAACGGTATTTGGTGGTATCGCAGGTGAGACTATGGCGCAGTGGGTGGGTACTCAGCAATTGCGCGAGTGCAACATGGAAGAGGTGATCGCAAGTATTCGTGAGCACGAGGCACCTCTTCAAAAGCCCCCAGGAGACATTGAATTCATTCGAGATACTCTAGCGGAGTGCATGTGGGATGATGTTGGAATCTCACGAACACAAGAGAGCTTGTTGCGCGCACGTCATACCTTAAAGCAATTGGCATCCCAATTAAAGCAAATGGGTGTTGGTGATATACAGCGCGAATACAGTATTACTTGGCAAGATTGGATGAATCTCCAAAACTTAATTCTGGTTAGCCAGGCTGTCACAGAGGCTGCCATTGCCAGAGAAAATTCAAGAGGGGCTCATTATCGTGATGATTTTCCTGAGCCAGGTTCATTGGAAGGTTCTTATTTTACGGCGGTAAATATGCTGAATCAGAATTTGCATATTGAAAATAGGCCAGTCAACTTCACTATGGTTAAGCCAGGTGAAACAATTCTAGTTGAGAGTTAACCATTTTTGATTTAATTGAGCCATTTCAATTTGCGCTGGCGACGCTGATTGTTTTTAGTGGCTACTTTATTTTTGGTATCTCTGGATTTGGCTCATCTATTGTTGCAGTCCCCTTGCTAGTCCAGATGTATCCACTAAAAGTAGTCGTTCCCATGATGGTCATTATCGACATCTGTGCATCCCTGTATGTTGGCAGAAAGTCCTCTGCGGATGCGAACTTTAAAGAGTTAAAGTGGCTTTTTCCATTTAGCTTGATTGGTATGGTGTTGGGCATAGTCTTACTCATTAAGGCGCCAAGCGAGCCATTGTTATTAACCTTGGGTTGTTTCGCAGCCGCTAATGGGCTACGTGTCCTTTGGCAAAGGAATAATGAGGCACGCGATCCGATTAATAAATGGTGGGCTGCTCCCTTTGGATTTATAGGGGGAACATTCACTGCATTATTTGCTACGGGTGGCCCCATTTACGTTTCTTACCTCGGTCTGCGTATCAATGATCCAAAGGCATTACGAGCCACAATGGCCTTTGCTATTTTTATGCTCACCTTTTTGCGCTTAACCCTCATGCTAGTAACGGGATTAATTTTAAGTTGGCCTGTTATCGGTTTGGCTATCTGCCTAATGCCCGCAACCTTTCTTGGGATTTGGCTTGGAACCCATGTGCACTCCAAGTTAAGCAATGCTGCAATGAGGATAGCCTATGGCTCCATCCTGGTTTTCTCCGGAACTATGCTGTTGATTCGCCAACTCTAAAAAGAAAAAGCGAAGAAGACCTTCGCTTTTTTGATGATTGAGTGAGGGATTTATTGAGCGCTAATATTGCGACCCTTAATAACCTTTTCCCAGCCAATAGATTCTGTCTTTACTTGAGTCTCAAAATCCTTTTGGTTATTTACGACAGCAGTCAAACCGTTTAAATCAAGACTGGTTTTCATAGCATCTGAGCCAACTGCCTTGACTGTAGCCGCATAAATCTTCTCAGTAATTATCTGAGGAGTATTTGCTGGAGCGACTAGCCCGAACCAGCCTGTCGATTCGAAGCCAGGGATGCCAGCTTCAGAGACAGTAGGAACATCTGGAAGTTGTTTGGAGCGTTTTAAGCTTGTTACGGCTAGAGGTCTGATTTGTCCAGATTTTGCAAAGCCAGCTGCTGCAGTGAGATTGCCGACCATAAAATCAATTTGACCCGCTACTAAATCATTGAGAGCGGCTGACTCACCTTTGTATGGCACATGTGTGGCTGGAATATTGGCGGAATAAGTAAAACTCTCTTCAGCCATATGCACCTGACTGCCAATACCCGCTGAGCCGAAATTCAAATCCTTAGTTTTGGCGTAGGCGATAAATTCAGCTAAATTTTTAACCGGCAGTTTTGGGCTGGTTGATATCAGCATTGGGCCGCTAGCCACGTTAGTAATATAGACAAAGTCTTTGGCGTAATTAACGGGTAATTTTTTATAAAGATTTGGGTTGACTGTCAACATGCTGCCAGATGCCAACATGATGGTGTATCCATCAGCAGGGGATTGTGCAACATACTCTGCTGCAATGTTTCCTCCGGCACCAGGTTTGTTTTCAACAATGACGTTTTGTCCGAGATCTTTTGTTAGCTGCTGGGCAAGAAGACGCCCAAGAATGTCAGTAGTGCCACCAGCAGCGAAGGGAATAATTAATTTAATTGGCTTTGTTGGCCAATTTTGCGCATTTGCAAGCGGGGACCCAATGAGTGCTAGCGCACCTGAGATTAGGATTAATTTCTTAACTAACTTACTTATTTTCTGCTCAAACATTCACATGTTCTCCGATGGTAATTTGATCTAAAGATATTATCTGCATTTGCATCTAAGAATTCTTATGATCTCTATTTATTAGTTATAAGCTTATGTATTGCTAGTGTCTCCTCCAACCACCGATTTACGCAATTGAATTCGTAATTGCGTTGCACAATAATGAGGGTATTGCAAGATATCTAAATCATCTATATGATTTAGATATGTCATCCATTTTGATCTCTGAGTTCATTACAAGTCAAGCCCTAGAAACCCTGCGCCGTCATCATGAAGTGATCTATGCGCCTGAGCTATATAAAGATCGCCCTGCATTGATTGCTGCGCTGCAAAATATTGAGGCTTTAGTAGTACGCAACCTGACACAGGTAAATGAAGAGGTATTAGCCGGCGCTGCCAAATTAAAAGTAGTGGGCCGCCTGGGTGTTGGGCTTGAAAATATTGAGCTGTCCGCATGCGCAAAGCGCAATATCAAAGTGATACCTGCAACTGGGGCTAATGCTGAGTCTGTTGCCGAATATGTTGTTGGGGCTGCAGTGGCATTAACCAGGGGCTTTATCCCCGCCACGACTGCCACGTTTAACGGTGAGTGGCCTCGCCCGCGCTTCTCTGGCTACCATGAGTTTTTAGGTAAGACAATTGGGATTGTTGGTTTTGGAAGTATTGGCAGAATTGTTGCTAAGAAAGCCCATGCATTTGGTTTGCGCTGCGTTGCCTATGACCCAATGCTTTCAGGAGATTCTGTAGAGCTTGATGGTTTTTCAGTGCCATTACTTTCCTTAAGCGAGTTACTTTCAGAGAGTGATGCGATTACTTTGCATCTGCCATTTTTACCGGATACCAAGAATCTATTTAATGCTGCAACTCTAGATCAAATCAAAGAGGGCGCTTGTCTTATTAATACTGCACGAGGCGGCATCGTGGATGAGAAGGCTCTAGCGGATCGTTTACGCTCTGGGCGTCTTGGAGGTGCAGCGATTGATGTCTTTTCAACAGAGCCTGCAAAGGACTTAAGTCACTTTGCTGGAATCGAAAACCTCATACTTACTCCTCATATAGCAGGGGTTACCCAAGAGAGTAATGAGCGCGTCAGTCAAATGATTGCCGATGAAGTTAATCGGTTTTTAGGAGCTTAAGATGAACTTATCTTATCAAGAGATGGTTAGGTTAGCATCTGCTGGTTTAGAGGCTGCTGGCATTGGTAAAAAGGCAGCTTTTGAGACGGCACAATTTTTGGCTCTTGCTGAATTAGATGGTTTGGCTTCGCATGGCCTAGCCCGTGTTGCGCAGTATGCCGGTCATGCAAAAAATAACCGTGTTGAATTGGCTCCCAAAATTAAAGTGCGCCCATTTAAGACTTCGGCAGCTTTAGTAGATGCTTGTGATGGCCTTGCATTTCCAGCACTACGCTTTGCAACGGATTTATCGGTTAATTTAGCTTCCAAAGCTGGCGTTGGCTTGGTGGCAGTTACAAATAGCCATCACTTTGGAGTGGCCGGCCATTTTGCAGAGGCAGCAGCGCGAGCAGGGTATATCTCTCTCTTGTTTGGTAATACGCCTGCTGCTATGCCGATGGTAGGTGGTAGCAAAGCAATCTTTGGAACAAATCCTTTGGCCGCAGCATTTCCGATTGCTAACTGCGACCCGTTAGTCATTGATATGTCTTTATCGGCAGTTGCTCGCGGGAAATTGCTGGTGGCTGCCAAAAAAGGTGAGTCCATTCCAGAGGGGTGGGCCTTAACGACTGATGGCAAGCCTACAACAGATCCCCAGGAAGGCTTGAAGGGCTTGATGGTTCCATTGGGTGGTGATAAGGGCGCATTGCTTGCCCTCATTGTTGAACTTCTCGTTGTAGGTTTATCGGGTAGCAGATTCTCCTATGAGGCTGATTCATTCTTTGATACCAAAGGTAATCGCCCTCGTATTGGACAGCTTCTATTAACAATCGATCCAGGTTTGGCAGGAAGCCAAGTCTTTGCCAACAAAATACATGATTTTCTTAAAACCCTAGCGGCTGATGCGGGAACACGTTTGCCAGGTCAACGGCGTTTCAAGCAACGTGCAGCTGGGTTTAAAGACGGTGTGAATGTTTCTGAAGTGGTAGTTGAAGAAATTCAGACTGGTATCCGCCAGTCATGGGCTAGCTAGAAGTTAAACAAGATTAAAGAGGAGAAAGTAATGATCCATTTTGTCGTGCATGAGCCAGGAGATGGCGTAGGTGTAGTGGTAGTTGAAGGCGTAAAAGCTGGAGATGATTTAATTGGTTGGGTAATGGATGGAGATTTAACGCTCAATATGAAGTCTGAGAGCGATATTCCTATCGGCCACAAAATTTCATTAAATGATTTTAAATCAGGCGATACGGTGATGAAGTATGGCGTAGATATCGGTAAGGTTGTAGCCCCTATCAAAAAAGGCGAGCACCTCCATGTCCAAAACGTAAAAACGAAGCGCTGGTAATCCAGGCCCTTATTCACCCATTCATTTAGAAAGAAAACAAGATGATTAATTTGAAAGACGCGAGCTTCATGGGTTACCGCCGTGAAAATGGCCGCATGGGAATTCGTAATCACGTATTAATTTTGCCTTTAGATGATTTATCCAATGCAGCTTGCGAAGCTGTGGCAAATAACATCAAAGGAACTCAGGCTATTCCTCACTCATATGGCCGTTTGCAGTTTGGTGCTGACTTAGATCTGCATTTCCGTACCTTAATTGGAACTGGCTCCAATCCAAACGTAGCTGCTGTAGTGGTGATTGGCATTGAGCCACAGTGGACCAAGATTGTTGTTGACGGCATTAAGGCGTCAGGCAAGCCAGTTGAAGGATTCTGGATTGAGGGTAATGGTGATACCGCTACGATTGCGTCCGCTAGCAAGGCTGCGTACAAGATGATGAAGCACGCATCCAAGCAGCAACGCGTTAAGGCGCCTTTATCTGAATTGTGGGTCTCTACCAAATGCGGTGAATCTGACACCACCTCTGGTTGCGGCGCAAACCCAACAGTAGGTAATGCATTCGATAAGCTGTATGAGATTGGCTCAACTTTGGTTTTCGGTGAAACCACTGAGTTAACTGGTGGCGAGCATTTGGTGGAAGCCCGCTGCCGGACTCCAGAAGTAAAAAAGAAGTTCCGCGAAATGTTTGATCGCTATCAGGATGTCATTGAGCGTCACAAAACCAGCGACTTGTCTGACTCGCAGCCTACCAAAGGAAATATTGCCGGTGGATTGACCACGATTGAAGAAAAAGCCTTGGGCAATATTCAGAAAATCGGCAAGAAATGTATCGTAGATGGCGTCCTGGATAAAGGCGAAGAGCCAAAGATTCCTGGTTTGCACTTTATGGACTCTTCTTCAGCTGCTGCTGAAATGGTGACTTTATGTGCCGCCGCTGGTTTTGCTGCCCACCTCTTTCCAACAGGCCAGGGCAATGTGATCGGTAATGCAATTCTTCCGGTCATTAAGATCTGTGCAAATCCGAAAACTGTTCGCACTATGGGTGAGCATATTGACGTTGACGTATCAGGTATCTTACGTCGCGAAGAGAATATGGATCAGGCTGGCGATAAGTTGTTGGAGTGTCTCTTGCATACAGCAGATGGTGAAATGACTGCATCTGAGATTCTCGGCCACCGTGAGTTCGTATTAACGCGTTTATACGAATCTGCGTAAGTTATAAAGCATGAAATCCCTGACCGCTTATGAGGAAGTAAAGCAAAAGATCACCGAAGATCTGGTCAGGGGTCGTTATCCTATGGGGCAGGCTTTGCCTGCCGAAAAGGATTTATCAAAAGAATTAGACGTCTCTATAGGCACACTACGCAAAGCGGTAGATGAGCTTGTCGCAGAGGGTATTGTGGTTCGCCGTCAAGGCAGAGGCACCTATGTTGCCGAACATGATCTAAAAAGATTGCTGTATTACTTTTTTCATGTTGTAAAGCATGATGTTGATAAGAAAGCCAACCCAAGAGTTGATCTGGTGTCTTTGAATACTGCAGTTGCTACCAAGGAAGAAGCTGGTAAGTTAAATATCAAAGAAGGCGCTCCAGTATGGCGACTGGTGAATTGCCTCTATCTAGAAGAGCGCTGCGTGATGATCGATCAAATTACGCTAGATAAAAAACGCTTTAAGAATCTTACTCGTGCTGAATTTATTAATCGTGAAGGTAGTATTTATCAGTTGTATCAGATGAAATATGGTCAAACTGTAGTGCGTAGTAGCGAGCGCTTGCGTGCTAGCTTGGTTAGTAAGCAGCATGCAGAGTGGCTCGACATTAAACCTAATTCCCCTGTATTGGTGATTCGAAGGGTGGCCCTAGGAATTCAGGATGATCCAATTGAGTGGCGGATTTCAACGCTCAATACAAATCAATATGAATATTTTAGTGAGCTACAAGTTTAATTAGTTCAATTAATATAAAAATGAACTATATAAAGAATATTCCAGGCATTTTATTTGCTACTGTGGTCGCATTGGTTGCGATTGAAATGTCTAGTAGATATCCAGCATTGGGGAAAAATGGCTTAAGCATTCTTACTCTAGCCATTCTAATAGGTATTGCAATCGGTAATATGCCGATATACAAGTTCCTGATTTCCTCTTGCGGATCAGGAATCAATTTTTCAAAGCAAAAAGTATTGCGTTTGGGCATCGTGCTTTATGGTTTTAGGCTCACTTTTCAAGACATTGGTGTAGTGGGCTTAAGCGGGATAGTGATAGATTCACTAATGTTGATATCCACTTTTTTATTAGCTGTATTTTTGGGCGTGCGATATTTCAAGCTAGATAGAGATACATCTGTCCTTATTGGAGCTGGAAGTTCAATTTGCGGTGCTGCAGCAATCTTGGCGACTGAGCCAATCCTGAAGGCATCTAATGAGCGAGTAGCGGTAGCAATTTCTACGATTGTAATTTTTGGCACACTAGCAATTTTTATTTATCCACTCATCTACGCTTATGCGATTTTGAATTATTCAGAGTACTTAAGTCCTGGAAAATATGGGATATATATAGGCTCAACAATACATGAGGTTGCGCAAGTAGTTGCTACTGCCGATGCAATTGGCGATGATGTAACCAATACGGCCGTGATAGCTAAAATGGTCCGCGTTATTATGCTGGCCCCATTTTTAATTGCACTCTCAGCTTATATATCCTTGCAATGGAAATCGGCGAAAACACCACAAGCTACCGATGCTAAAGCGGATACCAAGAAGGGATCAATTGGCCAATTTTTTCCAGTGTTCGCAGTCTTTTTTCTGCTTGCGATAGGCGTTAATTCAACTGGGTACATAAGCCAACCATTACGCACGGCACTCATTACGGCAGACAATTTTCTACTCGCCTTAGCCATGGGCGCCTTAGGTTTGACCACTCATTTATCTGCTATAGCCAAGGCTGGAATTAAACCCCTTAAATTGGCGGCAGTATTGTTCATTTGGTTAGTTGTTGGCGGTGGGATAATTAATATCGTGATTGGCCAATTTATTCCAGCATAATTTTCCTTGGCCTATCATCTGACCCAGGTCTTCAGTCAAGGTAAATTAGGCGATTGCCTCACGAATCATGCCAGCAGCAACGGTGTGGTTGGTGGCTTCATCAATCAAAATGAAAGCACCAGTACGCTGAGACTGATCAAATAAATCAGCCACGATTGGCTTTTGCAACACCAAGTCAATGCGACCAATCTCGTTGGCGGTTAAGGGGTGGGTATCGCTAGCATGGGATAGAGTTTCCACATCCAGTACTTGTTTAATCTCTTTCACTTTTGCGCCAACGGTATTAGTGGTATGACGCAAAGCATATTTACGACTGAGTGAAAGTGGCTCACTATCAAGCCAGCAAAGATCCGCAGAAATTTGCTTGCTGAGAGTGGGTGGCGTTGCATCATCAGTACCCACGAAGAGGCAGCCTCTCGACACATCAATATCTTCAGCCAAGCGAATGGCAACAGCTTCACCGGTTTGTGCGGACTCTACTTCATTGTTAGCATTGGCTTGATCGCGGTTTGAGCGATTGCCTAAATAGATCTCTGCAACCGTAGCTTCAGTATTTCCAGGAAGCACTCTGATCTTTTGTCCTTTGCGAATACTGCCAGATTCAATTTGACCAAGGTAGCCACGGAAGTCATCAGAAGCGCTCCCGTCTTGACGAGCGACATACTGAACAGGGAAACGCAATTCTGTTTTTTCAGACTGAGGACTCGTATCCAAACCTTCTAACCATTCCAAGAGGGTAGGGCCTTTATACCAAGGCATATCTTTGCTGGCAGTAACCACGTTCGCACCCAGTAAAGCAGAAATTGGCATCAAGATTGGTTTTGGTAAACCAATCTTTTGGGTTAAATCTTCAATAGCGACTGCGATGGTATTAAAAATCTTCTCATCAAAGTTGAATAGATCCATCTTATTAACCGCAAAGACCACATGACGCAGGCCGAGTAAATGAACAATGGCAGCATGACGTTTGGTTTGCGCTAAAAGAGTAGCTGGTGAGGTAGTTAAATCCACGCGACTCGCATCAACCAGAATCACAGCAACATCCGATTGGGATGCACCAGTAACAAGGTTACGCGTGTACTGCACATGCCCAGGGGCATCAGCCACGATGAACTTACGTTTTGGTGTAGAGAAGTAGCGGTAGGCGACATCAATGGTGATGCCTTGCTCACGCTCAGCCTCAAGGCCATCGGTTAAGAGCGCTAAATCTACGCCAGCATCTGAAGAAGTGACGCGGGCATGTTTAGTTTTGGAGAGCGACTCTAGCTGGTCGACCAAAATAGATTTAGTGTCATAGAGTAAGCGACCTATGAGCGTGCTTTTGCCATCATCAACGCTACCAGCGGTGATAAAGCGTACGACGTTTTGATGTGGATGTGTTGTTTGAGTCATCAGAAGTAACCTTCTTTCTTACGGCGCTCCATCGAGGCCTCATTGGTTTGATCGTCCATGCGAGTAGCGCCACGCTCAGTAATCTCGGTAATGGCGGTTTCGGCAATGATGTCGATAGGATTCGCTGCAGTGCTCAGTACTGGGCAGGTGCAGCTGATATCGCCAACAGTGCGGAAGCGTACGTCCAATATTTCACTAACGTCGTCAGGAGCTTTTGGTGTGACATCGGTTACTGGGAGTAACAGACTATTTTTTCTAACCACTTCACGTTTGTGGGTGTAGTAAATGCTTGGAAGTTCTAATTTCTCACGAGCAATGTATTGCCAGATATCAAGCTCAGTCCAGTTCGAGATCGGGAACACGCGCATATTCTCACCCTTAGCAATGCGAGCGTTATAGAGGTTCCAGAGTTCTGGGCGCTGAGCTTTCGGATCCCATTGGCCAAAATCATCGCGGAAGGAGAAAATGCGCTCCTTAGCACGGGCTTTTTCTTCGTCGCGACGAGCGCCGCCCATCAGGGCATCGAATTCATATTCGGCAATCGCTTCAAGCAAGGTAACAGCTTGAGCAGCATTGCGTGAGTCGGTTTCTTTGCGTAGGCGCACTGTGCCCTTTGCAATGGAGTCTTCCACGTGACCAACAATCAGCTTTACACCAGTCTTTTCAACCACAGAATCACGATAGGCAATGACTTCTGGATAGTTATGGCCAGTATCAATGTGCAGAATTGGGAATGGTAGTTTTACAGGGCGATTGCCAAACTGAAAAGCCTTACGAGCTAAATGAAACATGACGATTGAGTCTTTGCCACCAGAGAACAGCATAGCTGGATTGGAGCACTGCGCTACTACTTCGCGAATGATATAAATGGATTCAGCTTCAAGCCAATCCAAATGATCATCTAATAATTGGTTTTCTTGCATTCTGTACTTCATTCTTCTTGAGGATTCATTATTTGTTAACGTGCAGACCACATTCTTTACTATCGCTTTGTAACCACCACCAGCGACCGGCTCGAATGTCTTCACCTTTTTTGACTTGGCGTGTGCAGGGCTCGCAGCCAATGCTGGGGTAGCCCTTTAAATGTAGCGGGTGAATCGGTACATTTTCTTGTTTGATATAAGCCCAGATATCTTCTTCAGTCCAATCAAATAAAGGATTGAACTTAGTAATACCTCTTGCATCATCATGCTCTTCGAAGTCCAGTTCAACGCGAGTAGTGGATTGTTCACGTCTTTGACCGGTCAGCCAGGCATCTGCACCAATCAGTGCAGCGTTTAATGGCTTAATCTTGCGGGCGCCGCAACACGCTTTCTTAGCCTCTTCACCATCATAAAAACCATTCATGCCATATTGATCAATAAAGGCTTGCACATCAAACTCTTCAGGGTAAGCCTTGGCAATAGAAATGCCATAGCGATCTTCAGTAGTCTTGGTCATGTCGACCGTCTCTTGATGCAGGCGACCAGTTGCTAGTGTGAATAAAGCAATCTTTGCCTTGGACTGTGCAATCGCATCAGTCATCACCATATCTTCAGCAGCCAAGCTAGTAGCAAAACGCACGTCTGAGAACTTCTCAGTAATGCTCAGTAATCTATGCCTTAGGGTAGAAGTCTTTTCTGCAAGTTCAGCGGTTGTTAGGGTGCTATCTGGTATTGACCAAAATTCAGGAGTCATCATGAGGAAACGAGTTTAATTCCAACTAAAAATAAAGTTGCCGCAAGCGTGGTTCTCGTAGCTCGCTCGGATAGCGTGCTGGACAACTTAGCCCCGAGCCAGATAGCTGGAACAGATCCAAGTAAAAGGCCAAACAGTAAATCAAAATGGACGTTACCAAGCCACCAGTGACCCAAGCCAGCTAAGGCAGTTAGAGGAACTGCGTAGGCGATATCTGTGCCTGCTACTTGTGCGGGTTTTAGATAAGGGTAGAGGACTAATATCAACGTTGCACCAATGGCGCCTGCACCAATGGATGAAACGGTTACCAACACTCCGATGACAGCACCAACTGAAATGGTCGCTATTTTTAAATTGGATCCGCTTGGTAAAAAATCAGGATTATCTTGCACCCACTTTAAAATCTTAGCTCTGAATAAAAGTGATCCAGCTGTGAGAAGAACTGAAATGCCGATTGATATGCTAATCAGGTGATTAAAGTTTTTTGAAACAGGCCCGACGTATTTAAGTGCGAGGATCGATAGAATCGCTGTAGTCAGACTTCCAATGCAAAGCAGTCTCACAATGTCCCATCGAACATTCCCATGCAGCCTATGTGCAGCAGTGCCAAATCCTTTAGTGATTGCTGCAAATGCTAAGTCGGTCCCAACTGCAGTCGTGGGAGAAACCCCAAAAATGATTGTCAACAAAGGCGTCATTAAGGAGCCGCCACCAACACCGGTCATTCCCACTAGGAGACCAACTAGTGCGCCAGAAATAATGAATTGAGTAGAGTCTAGAAAAAATTGGATCATTTTGAGTATTTCTCCTGCTTATGCGAATGACTGTTCAAACTCTTCGAGTTTGATGGCATTCATGAGAAATAGGATTTGACGCTGAAAGCTTTTGCGCTCGTCAACCTTGTCGTGTGGCAGGCGATCGTGCTCACGCAATAAGTTGGTTATAACGGGGTTGTAATGCTCTCTGACTGGGGACACTTCAATTCCTTGGTAAATATCTCGTTAGAGACAATGTACCAAGGGGTCTATATATCTACAAGGAATATATAGCGATATCTAAATTACTTTTAGGTATATAGACTATCTATTACTTCTCTACGAAAGCACGTTCGTAGACGTAGTCACCTAGTTGACCAAGGCTTGGAGAGACCTTAAAGCCTTTGGCATCTAGCATCTCAGAAGTTTCTTTAAGCATTGATGGGCTGCCGCAAATCATCGCACGATCGACTGCTGGATCTAAAGGCGGCAGACCGATATCTTTAAAGAGTTGACCAGATTCAATCGCAGTAGTTAGGCGACCCGTGTGTGTGAAAGCTTCACGAGTCACGGTTGGGTAGTAGATTAATTTCTCACGAATGATTTCACCTAAGAACTCATCTTGCGTAAGTTCATTTTTAAGGTAGTCAGCATAAGCAAGCTCGCTTACCAAACGGACACCATGAATGAGCACGACTTTTTCAAACTTGTCGTAAGTTTCTGGATCACGAATGATGCTCATGAATGGCGCAAGGCCTGTGCCGGTACTAAACAGGTAAAGATGTTTGCCTGGGTTCAAGTCATCGATTACCAATGTGCCAACAGACTTCTCGCTCACCAAGATGGGATCGCCAACTTGGATTTTTTGTAAGCGTGAGGTGAGTGGACCATTTTGAACTTTAATGCTCAAGAACTCGAGGTGCTCTTCATAGTTTGGGCTCGCAACGCTATAAGCTCTGACGAGAGGCTTACCTTCAACCTCTAAGCCAATCATCAAGAAATGGCCGCTACGAAAGCGTAAGCCTTTATTTCTGGTAGTGGTGAAGCTAAATAGGGTGTCGTTCCAGTGGTGAACGGTGAGAACGGTTTCAGTCTGATATGCGGCCATAAATACGGATTCGTTTGAGGATTGCAAAACGATGATTATCCCATTCTTGAGGGGGGAATTTGATGGGAATCACGCAAAAAGTAGGACTCACTCGTGATATAGATCAGACTTTTGGTAATAAGGAGGTGATTTAGATGGTATTCCCAGCCCTTTAGCTATCATCTCTATATGAAAAGAAGCCAATACCTATTCCTGTCTCTCATTAGCCTAGGTTTGGTTGCTTTCGCAGTCATCCTCCAGCAGGTGGGCTATCAGGGTGTGAGTTTTCTGCCATGCCCTTTATGTATTTTGCAAAGAGTGGGCTACTTAGGCATTGCAGTCGCCTGCGTTATGGCTGCAAGCTTTAATCCTCTGAGAAAGCTATTCCATGCCCTGGCAATTTTGGCTGCTGGATATGGGGCAGCAGTTGCAGGACATCATGTGTGGCTCTTATCTCATCCGGGCGCTTCTTGTGGAATTGATCCTCTAGAGCTTTGGATTAATCAATTTCAAGTAGTGCAGGGCTTGCCTTGGTTATTTAAGGCGGACGGCCTTTGCTCTGCTCAATTACCCGCCATACTGGGTCTACAAGTACCAGAGTGGTCTTTATTGTGGTTTAGTGTTCTGCTGATTGTTCTAGTAGTGACATTCTTCAAAAAGTCTCGTTAGAACTTAAAGTACTGACCTTATGACGAGAACTTCTTTGGCTAAATGAAGACATTCCCATAAGATCTATTCATTATTCTTTGATTTAAGGAAGCCGCATGACTTACTTTACCGATAATTCACAAACCATTGGTCACACACCTTTAGTGCGATTGAACCGCGTCACCGATGGCGCCAAGGCAACTGTTCTAGCAAAGATTGAAGGGCGCAACCCTGCTTACTCAGTCAAGTGTCGAATCGGTGTAGCAATGATTAATGACGCACAAGAAAAAGGTTTGCTCGGGCCTGGCAAAGAGTTAGTTGAGCCTACTAGTGGCAATACAGGCATTGCTTTGGCATTCGTGGCTGCTGCGCGCGGCATTCCGCTGACCCTAACAATGCCTGAGACTATGAGCTTAGAGCGTCGCAAGTTATTAACTGCTTTGGGTGCGAAGATTGTTTTGACTGAAGGTCCCAAGGGAATGAATGGCGCCATTGCCAAAGCAAAAGAGATAGCTGAGTCTGATCCTGGTAAATATGTTTTGCTACAGCAATTTAGCAATCCATCTAATCCAGCGATTCATGAAAAAACCACCGGCCCAGAAATCTGGGATGACACTGAAGGTAAGATTGATGTGTTTGTAGCCGGCGTTGGCACTGGCGGCACAATTTCTGGTGTTGGTCGTTACATCAAACACACCAAAAAGAAAGCCATTGAAGTCGTGGCAGTGGAGCCAACCGCAAGTCCAGTGATTACGCAAAAACTCAATGGTGAAGAGATCAAGCCAGCCCCACATAAGATTCAAGGAATTGGTGCAGGCTTTGTGCCAGAGAACCTCGATCTGTCAGTGGTGGATAAGGTTGAGCAAGTTACCAATGAGGAGGCTATTGAGTTTGCCCGCCGCATTGCCAAAGAAGAGGGTATCTTGGTTGGCATCTCTTGTGGTGCTGCAGCTGCTGTAGCAGTGCGCCTGGCTAAGAGACCAGAGTACGAAGGTAAAACCATTGTGGTAATCCTACCGGATACGGCTGAGCGTTATTTAAGCTCCGCTTTATTTGAAGGCGTCTTTGATGAAAAAGGTTTGCCTACCCAAGTAGCTGCTTAATTAAAGATAAATCAGTGCTGTAATGAAAAAGCCACCCTAGGGTGGCTTTTATTTTGTCTCCAAACTTTCATTTGAAAATTAATTCGATAGAACTTACTCTTCTTCGCGACGCAGGTGAGGGAAGAGAATCACGTCACGGATATTCGGCACATCGGTGAGGAGCATGACCAAACGGTCAATACCAATACCGCATCCACCGGTTGGAGGCATGCCGTATTCAAGGGCGCGGATGAAGTCATGATCGAAGTACATTGCTTCTTCGTCACCAGCTTCTTTTTGCTCTACTTGTTTACGGAAACGATTAGCCTGGTCTTCAGCATCATTTAATTCTGAGAAGCCGTTAGCAATTTCGCGTCCGGTAATGAAGAGTTCAAAACGCTCAGTAATACCTGGGCGTGTATCGGATTCACGGGCTAAGGGGCTGACTTCAATTGGGTAATCAATGATGTAAGTTGGCTCCCAGAGATGTTCTTCTGCGACCAATTCAAACAAGGCCAATTGCAAAGCGCCAATGCCGGCGTTCTTCAGTGTCGGGCTGTCTGGGTTTTCGCCACCTTTTTTCAATTCAGAACGAATGAAATCAGCATCTTCTAATTGCGCTGGCTCATAGGCCTTATTGGATTGGGGTCCGTACTTCAGAATGGCTTCAGTAATCGTTAAACGGTGAAATGGCTTGCTGAGATCTAGTTCACGACCTTGGTGAGTTAAGACTGCAGTACCTTGAGAGTCCATTGCTGCTGCACGGATCATATTCTCAGTGAAATCCATCAGCCAGTTGTAGTCTGTATAGGCTGCATAGAATTCCATCATTGTGAACTCTGGATTGTGACGTGGACTCACACCTTCATTGCGGAAGTTGCGGTTAATTTCAAAGACACGCTCAAAGCCACCTACTACTAAGCGCTTGAGGTAAAGCTCAGGGGCGATACGCAAGAACATCTGCATATCTAAAGCATTGTGGTGGGTGATAAAGGGCTTAGCAGTTGCTCCACCAGGAATCGGGTGAAGCATTGGTGTTTCAACTTCCATGAAGTCAGCATCAAGCATATGGCGACGCAATGAAGCGATGGCATTACTACGCGCTTTAAAGACATTGCGACTTTCTGGATTGACAATCAAATCCACATAACGCTGGCGATACTTAGTCTCTAAATCGGAGAGGCCGTGGAATTTGTCAGGCAGAGGGCGCAGTGATTTGCTGAGTAAGCGCAGGTTGCTACATTCAACTGAGAGCTCACCCTTGTTTGTTTTGAAGAGATTGCCTTCAGCAGAAATGAAGTCACCCATATCCCAGTGCTTAAACGCACCATGGGTATCCGCACCGCTCAACTCATCGCTAATATAGAACTGAATCTGTCCGCTGCGGTCTTGGATGGTCGCAAAACTTGCTTTACCCATGACGCGCTTGAGGACCATACGGCCTGCGACCTTCACATGAATCTTCTTAGCAGCCAATTCTTCTTTAGTGAGGCTGTCGTAGTGAGTATGTAGATCTGCCGCTAGATGGGTGGGGACAAAGTCGTTAGGGAAGGCGATACCAGCTTCGCGTAACTTAGCTAACTTTTCACGACGCTCCGCAATGATGTGATTCTCATCAACTGCTTCAGTAGCGGGGGAGGGCGTAGTGCCTAAATTCGTTTTATCGTTCATATTTTTTGATGGTTGCAGTGAAGGTTAAACGCCTTGCTTTAAGCTGGCTTCAATGAAGGCATCGAGGTCGCCATCCAATACTTTCTGGGTATTGGAGATCTCAACGTTGGTGCGTAAGTCTTTAATACGGCTTTGATCCAAGACATAGGAGCGGATCTGATGACCCCAACCCACATCCGTTTTGGTAGCCTCAAGCTTATCCTGCTCTACCCGACGCTTTTGCATTTCGTGTTCGTATAAGCGGGACTTCAACATCGTCATGGCTTCAGCGCGGTTGCGGTGTTGGCTACGATCGTTCTGACACTGCACCACGATACCGGTTGGTAGATGGGTTAAACGTACGGCTGAGTCGGTTTTATTAATGTGCTGACCACCAGCACCAGAGGCGCGATAGGTATCAGTGCGAATATCCGCTGGATTGACGTCAATCTCAATCGAGTCATCAATTTCTGGATAGACATAAATACTGGCGAAAGAGGTATGACGACCATTTGAAGAATCAAAAGGTGATTTACGGACCAAGCGATGCACACCAGTTTCGGAGCGAAGGTGTCCGTAAGCGTACTCACCATCAACCTTAATAGTGGCGCTCTTGATGCCGGCAACGTCGCCATCAGATTCTTCAAGAATTTCTGTTTTATAGCCTTTGCGTTCACAGTATTTCAGATACTGGCGATAGAGCATGCTTGCCCAGTCGCAAGCTTCAGTACCGCCTGCACCTGCTTGAATATCAATAAAGCAGTTGCATGGATCCATTTCGTTATGGAACATGCGACGGAATTCTAAATCCCCAATGACCTTGCTATAGCCTTCAACATCTGTTTTGATCGCGCCGATGGTCTCAAAATCACTTTCTTCTTTGGCCATATCGAAGAGTTCGAGGGCACTAGTGATATTGGTATTTAAATCAGTGAGGGTAGAGACCACGCCATCGAGCAATTTTTTCTCTTTGCCGAGTGCTTGAGCCTTCTTTTGATCGTCCCAGATGGTGGGATCTTCAAGAATAGAGTTAACTTCAGTAAGACGTCGTGACTTTACTTCGAAGTCAAAGATACCCCCGAAGTGCTTGCTCACGGGTGAGCAGGTCAGATAGAGTATTCGAAATAGTGTTTAGTTGTTCAGCTTCCATGCCCTAATTATAGGGGGGTTATTACTCCAGAGCCCCTAAGTCTAGACTCTTTAGCTCTCGTCGTGCGCTTCGATCATGAGCTGAACCCTAGCTCGCCCTTGGTAGCGGTCGGTTACGAGGCGGTAGGCCAGATTGGCCTTTTCTGGCAGGGTCTGGGTGCGGTTAAACCAAACCCCAGTAAATGGTTTGCTAGCAAGCGAGCCCTCTCCGAGAGGGCGCAATTGCAGGCGTAGGTGCTTGTCTTTCATCAGGCTTTGTTGGCTGATCTCAAATTCGCCATAAAAGATGGGCTGAGGAAAGCCTTGCCCCCAGATTTCTTCGGCGAGGAGGTCCCCCGTTTCTGGAGTGAATTCAGATAAGGCTAGAGCGCCATCGTGGATGTGCCGACGCTCTAATAGCTCATCGTTTAAGAGCTCACTAGCGACCTTCTGAAACACAGCATCAAACTTTTCAAAGTCGGCTTTGCGAATCGTGAGGCCAGCCGCCATGGCATGGCCACCAAACTTTAGGATCAGACCAGGCTCGCGTTTGGAAACCAAATCCAATGCATCCCGCAAATGAAAGCCCGTCAACGACCTACCTGAGCCTCTAAGCTCTTCACCGGTAGCGCCTTCTGCGGGGGCAAAAACAATCGCGGGGCGATTGAAGCGCTCTTTCAATCTCGAGGCAACAATGCCAACGACACCTTGGTGCCATTCTGGATTCCAAAGGCAAATGCTAGTGCGCTCTGCCATAGTCCCCGCCAATTGATCTTCGGCGAGATGGGCTAGAGCGGCTTCTTGCATCCCAGTTTCAATGACGCGGCGTTCGCGATTAATGCGATCAAGTTCTTGAGCAAGTTCTAGCGCTTGCTCAGCGTTATCGCTGAGCAACAGACGAATACCCAGTGTCATATCAGCAAGTCGACCGGCTGCATTCAGACGAGGACCGATAGCGAAACCGAGATCAAACGTATTTGCACTGCGCGGATCTCGCCCCGCCGCCTGAAATAAAGCACCTATACCTGCCTGGCAAATACCTGCACGAATGCGCTTCAAGCCATTGGAAACCAGAATGCGATTGTTGCGATCAAGTTGCGCAACGTCAGCAACAGTGCCTAATGCAACGAGATCTAAAAGATTTTCAATCTTAGGTTGATTCTCATTCGTAAATTTTCCGCGATTGCGTAACTCTGCACGCAAGGCAACCAATAAATAAAACATCACACCAACTCCGGCTAAAGCCTTGCTAGGAAAACTGCATCCCGGTTGATTAGGGTTCACAATCGCAGTGGCTTTAGGAAGTTGATCGCCTGGTAGGTGATGATCGGTAACAATCACCTCCATACCGAGTTCGCGGGCGCGATCTACACCGGCTTCGCTGGCAATACCGTTATCAACGGTAATGAGATATTTGGGCTTAGGATTTTGTTGCGCAGCCAATTCCACAACCTCAGGCGTGAGGCCATAACCCATGGTGAAACGATTGGGTACTAAAAACTGAATGAGGGTTTCTGGACCACCCAGCATCATTAAGCCACGAACTGCTACCGCACAGGCGGTTGCGCCATCGCAGTCATAGTCAGCAACCACCAGCATGGGTTCTTTTTTCTCAAGAATGTCCGCTAACAGACTTGCTGTGCTTAAACAGTTTTTGAGCTCAGTTGGGGAAAGTAATTTTTTAAGGTCAAGCGACAACTCATCGGGCGATTGCACACCGCGTGCCGCAAAGAGCCTCGCTAGCAGTGGGTGTAAACCACTTTGTTCTAGCCAGGCGCTGGTTCTTTCCGAAACGGGGCGTTGAGAAAATTGACTCATTGCTTGGCAATCTCTTTCCAGTTGAGCTCCTCAGCTTTACGCCAAAACAGTAAAGATTTTTTTTGTAGATCTCGTGTTGTGAACGTACGTTCACGCTTTTCTCCCTTGGGAAAATCAATGATCGTCACTTCATCAAGCACCTTATCAACCAATGCTTGCTTCAGTGTTGGCCAAATCGATTCGGGATGGCTAAACCAGCCAAAGCCATTGGCTAAATCAGAAAAGTTGGCTAAAGGAAGTTTTTTTTGATGGGCAATGTTGAGCAATTTTGAGAGCCCTGCTAGGAGAGGGTGTTCTCCATAGATATTCTGAGCTTGCTTTAATAGCTCTGGCGCTTGGACATCATTCAGTTTTCCAATACCACTAATCCAAATCGAATTGATCATAGGGGCGCCGCGTTGCTCACGGACCTCATTGACGGGATCAATATGCCAAAGCATCTGAATTTCATTCTGGAGTTTGCGCCACGTTTTGGCTACGCCATCTTCATGTGTATCGCGGGGCATCCACCAATCAATATTGCGACCATGAGCTTGGTCAATACTGTGGCTTGCTAGACTAGCAAATGGGCCGGCAGCAATGAACCAATAATGCTGACCTTGCAAAAGTACTGGACCCTGAAAATCCTCCTCGATAAAAGGGAGTGCCACTTTAAGTAATTTTACTGATTCCTCATGGTTGAGATCAACTTGGCCTTGACTCATCAGAACTAGATGATCACGGGTGGCATGGAGGTGGACTGGCTGTAAACAAGCAATCATTTCGTCGGGGTTGACTGTCAGTTGAGATTGACCCAAAAGTAGGATGGGTGCTGCAGGCACCTTTTCACCCAAGAGGAAGCGCTCATGGGGTAAGCCATTGAGTGGCGCGCTCCTGATCGGGTGGTCATCAAGCTCCAATGCATCCTCCCCCGAGAGCATCAGGGTAAAGCGCTTTTCGTGGGTCATATTGGCAGTCATTCCCCTGATTTTAGGTGGCAATTGAGTATTCCATCAGTATGCCCGCCAGATTCACTAAACTGTGGCTATGTTGAGACTTCCTATTGAGCTAGAAATTGGCCTGCGCTACACCCGATCCAAGCGTCGTAAGACGGTCGGAAAGCGTGATGGTTTTCTATCTTTTATCTCAGGGATCTCTACCGCAGGGATAGCTCTTGGCGTTGCTTCGCTGATTGTGGTGCTTTCTGTGATGAATGGTTTTCAGAAGGAAGTTCGCGATCGGATGCTCTCCGTTTTATCCCATGTGGAAATTACCGCACCTGATGGGCTTGCTAATTGGGAGCCACTTGCCCTAAAAGTAGCTGCTCAGCCTCACGTCATTGGTGTTGCGCCGATGGTCAGCTCTCAAGGTTTATTGAGCCGCGAAAGTGTGATGCGTGGCGTTGCTATTCGGGGCGTCTTGCCCGAAGAAGAAGGTAAGGTTTCAGACTTACCAAAACAATTTGTTGCTGGCAGTATCAAGGATCTTCAGCCGGGCAAATTTGGTGTTGCCTTGGGCGCCCAACTTGCCTCAATGGTGGGTGCACGAGTGGGCGATCGCATCAACATGATCGTTCCTGAGAGTGATCTGACGCCAGCAGGTGCCATGCCCAGAATGCGCACGCTTCAGGTGGTTGGCATTGTCGATAGTGGTCACTATGAATACGACAGCTCTTTAGCCATCATGCATTGGAAGGATGCCGCTGCCTTATTGCGCTTGCATGAGCCTACAGGCTTACGTGTGAAAGTGGATGACATGCAGCGCGCTCCAGAGGTGGCTGCTGAGTTAGCTCAAGTCGTGCCCCAAGCTTTATGGGTTACAGACTGGTCAAGATCAAATCGCAATTGGTTTGCCGCAGTTCAGACTGAAAAGAAAATGATGTTCATCATTCTGACTTTGATTATTGCCGTTGCTGCCTTTAACTTGGTCTCCACTTTAGTAATGACTGTGAATGAAAAGCAGGCAGACATCGCTATCTTAAGAACAATGGGCGCAAGCCCCGGACTGATTCAGCGAATTTTCTTAGTGCAAGGTTTGGCAATTGGATTGCTCGGGTCTCTGGCTGGCGTTGGTTTGGGTCTGCTGATTGCACTGAATATTGATGTCATTGTTCCGGCGATCGAAGCTATTTTCCGCGTGCGCTTCTTGCCGCGGGATGTCTACTTCATCAGCGAACTTCCATCAGACGTGAGATTTTCAGATGTACTCACCGTCGGCCTCATGGCATTTGGGCTTTCCGTTTTAGCAACCTTATATCCAAGCCGTCGCGCTGCTAAGGTGCAACCAGCGGAGGCCCTACGTTATGAGTGAGGCTATCAATAACTCAAACAGCTTGGTGCTGAGCGCTAGAGATTTGGCTAAAACCTATGGCCAAGGTCCCTCAGCAGTTGAGGTTCTCAAGGGCATCCATTTGGATGTGTCCCCGTCAGAGAAGGTAGCGATCGTTGGCTCATCTGGCTCAGGTAAAAGTACTTTGTTACACCTTTTGGGCGGTTTAGATACCCCAAGTGCAGGTTCTGTTGTTCTAGCTGGATCCAATCTAAGCAAGTTATCGGTTGCCAAATTAGACCAATTGCGCAATCACAGTCTTGGTTTCATTTATCAATTCCATCACCTCTTAGATGAATTCAGCGCTCAGGAGAATGTAGCTTTGCCGTTGCGCATTCGTGGATTGAGTAATGAAGAGTCCATGGATAGAGCCAGCAAGATTCTAAAAGCCGTTGGTTTGGGCTCGAGAGAGCTTCATACCCCTGGAGAGTTATCCGGTGGAGAGCGTCAGCGCGTTGCGGTTGCGCGTGCTTTGGTGGGTAATCCCGCTTGCGTCTTAGCAGATGAGCCCACAGGTAATCTTGATACAGAGACGGCTGATAGTGTGTTTGATTTGATGTTGGATATAGCGCGTGAGCAGGGCACAGCCTTCGTGATCGTGACCCATGACCCCATTCGCGCCAAACGTTGTGATCGTATTTTGCATTTAGAGCGTGGAGTATTAAAGAACTTCGCTGCATGAGTCAGCCCCAATCGTGGGTTGACACCCATTGCCATCTGGATGCGCCTGAGTTTGAGAGAAATTTTCCTCAAGTCATCGAAGCCGCAGCTCAGAATGGCGTTAAGGCAATCCTTCTACCAACGGTTAAAGCCTCTGACTGTGACCATGTCCGAGCGCTTGCCTCTCAATACGCTGAGAAAATCCCAGGACTGGTCTATACGCTGGGAATCCATCCGTTGTACATCAATCAGGCGCAAGAGTCTGATATCACCATTCTGAAAGACCAGATAGAGCAATCTTTGTCTGATCCTCGCTTTGTTGGCATTGGTGAGATTGGTTTAGATTATTTTGTTGAAGGCCTGGATCTGAAACGACAAGAATGGTTCTTTCACGCACAACTTGATCTGGCTGAGCAATTTCAATTGCCGGTGGTCTTGCATGTGCGTCGTTCACAAGATGCGATCCTGAAAGCACTACGCTGTAGAAGCATTCCCAGTGGAATAGCCCATGCATTCAACGGCAGCATTCAGCAGGCGGAACAATTTATCGCGCTTGGATTTAAATTGGGTTTTGGTGGCGCCGCAACTTTTGAACGCGCATTGCAGATTCGTCGATTGTTAAAAGAGTTATCGCTAGATAGCATTGTTACCGAGACGGATGCACCAGATATACCGCCAGCATGGTTGCGCGAAGAGGGTATTGCGTTTAACGAGCCTGCATTCCTACCCCGAATTACTAATGTATTAGCGCAGGTTCGCGGCATCAGTAGCGATGAGTTTGCCATTGCTGTGTGGCGCAACGCCATGCAAGTATTGCCTCGCTGGTCAGCGTTGCTGGCTACCAATTCAAATCTCAACTTAGCCTCTTAAGATCTTGCGTTTAGCTATTGCGGCGTTTATCGCCGGGGGCTCGCTTCTCCTATTTTTGCCCACAGTGCCTGATTATTGGTTGTCAGCAGCTATTTTTACAGTGGCCATTGCTCTACTCGGACTGCGCTTCTTTTCAAAGGCAACCAGCTCCCAGCATATATTCATCATCTTGATTTGTGCGGCGCTTGGCTTTGCTTGGAATGCAAAGTATGCAGACGACAGGTTGAACAATATTCTCTCGGAAGAGTTGGAGGGACAGGAGTTGAGCATTGAAGGTCGCGTAGCGGCATTACCTCAAAGTAGCTCGGCTGGAGCTAAGTTTGCCTTTGAAGTTCGGCAAGCCTTATTAAGTGGAGATAAGGTCGAGGAATTTCCTGAACGAATCTATCTCAGTTGGCAGCCTGCCTGGAGAAATGCACAAGAGATTCCAGAAGTGATTCCAGGTCAGCGCTGGAAGTTTAAGGTCAAACTAAAGCGTCCTTACGGCTCGCTAAATCCCTATACATTTGACTTCGAACGCTGGTCCTTTCACCAAAACTTTGGTGCCAGTGGGTCGGTTCGATCTGGTGAACTACTGCTTGAGAAAGATATTGGCCTCACCGATTTTGAATTGGCAATGGAATATCAGCGCTGGAAGTTACGCAAAAAGATTCAACGCCTACTCCCACAGGACGCAGCATATGCAGGCGTGATTGTGGCGTTGGTGATGGGTGATCAAAATGCGATTGATCAAGAGGATTGGCGAGTATTTAATGCTACCGGCATCGGTCACCTCATCTCCATATCCGGACTCCATGTCACCATGCTTGCAGGACTTGGCGCAGGAATTGCCACAAGACTTTGGCGTCGCAAGTCCTTGCCACTGATATTTCCGGTTAGCAAGGTGGCGGCAGTATCTGGATTCTTGACAGCTTTTATTTATGCATGGCTAGCAGGCTTTCAAATACCAGCACAAAGAACCATGTATATGGTTGGTGTGGTTGCTGTTGCTTTATGGTCTGGCCGTAACCCTCGCTCCTTTGATATTTGGTGGTGGGCGCTTGCCTTTGTATTGTTAGTAGATCCTATGGCGCCTTATACCCCAGGCTTTTGGTTATCTTTTGGAGCTGTAGCGGCCATTCTGTATGCCATGGGAGATTCCGCAGGTTTGCTTGGTATCCCAACCGGTAAAGAGTTGGAAGTGCATTGGATAAAAAGAGTTTTGCAGGCTTTGCGTGAGGCCTGCCGCGTTCAAGCGGTAGTTACCATTGCCCTACTGCCATTTACTTTGTATTGGTTCTATCAAGTATCAGTAGTTTCCCCCTTGGCAAATGCATTTGCGATTCCCTTAGTGAGTTATATCGTCACGCCGCTAGCAATTGGCGGTGCACTTTTGCCGGATTTCATCGGTAAATGGCTACTGCTTCCAGCGCATGCATCGATGGAGTATCTGGCAGTCATGTTGAGATGGATGGCGAGCTGGAAATGGGCAGTCGTGTGGTCCAGTCAGCCTGCTTGGTGGGCGCTTCTGATCTCTGGGGTGGGAATCATTCTTGCTATTCGACCTGGTGCTATAAAAGCGAGCTGGCAGTCAAGGATTCTGGGAATTTGCTTAACCACTCTTTTATTTCTTTCACCTCTTGCAGATCTAAATTTGCAAGAGGGCGAGTTTCGAGCAACAGTTCTCGATATTGGCCAAGGCACTTCTGTTCTAGTTGAGACAGCAACAAAGCGATTGCTGTATGACACTGGGCCCATCCAAGGAAAGAAGGATGATGCTGGCAATAGAGTGATCCTTCCTTATCTCAGGGGGCGGGGTATTGATCATATCGATCGCATGGTCATAAGCCATAGCGATAGTGATCATGTGGGTGGGGCTGCAACCTTATTAAAAGAAGTGTTATTCGATTCCATGATGGGCTCTCTACCAAACACAAACCCCCTGTTGAAAAACTTGCAATCTAGACAGATTCCGACTCTCCCTTGTCGCTTCGGTCAACACTGGGTATGGGATGAGGTGGAATTTCATATTTGGCATCCACATGAGGAAACTCATTTTGAATCCCAGTACCCAGGCAAACCAAATGAAATGAGTTGCGTTCTTGAAGTTCGCAATAAGAGTACTTCGTTTTGGTTAACGGGAGATGTTGAGAAGCAGGGTGAAGCTGAAATGGTAGAGCGCCTAGATGCAGCAGCGTTGCAAAACCTAAAAGATAAGGAGCTGGTCTTTATGGCGCCTCATCACGGTAGTAAAACTTCTTCTTCAGAAGAATTATTGAAGCGCTTGAGTCCAGATCAGGCATTTGCACAAAATGGATATCGAAACCGCTATGGACATCCTCATCCAACAGTGAGCGCGCGCTATAGAACTCTGGGTATTCCGTTTTACCAGTCACCGAATACGGGTGCGCAGATTTGGACTTTTACCCATAAAGGTGACGCACCAAGAAAACCAATCTTCTGGAGGGAGGGCACTAGGCGCATCTGGCATAGGCCAGCAGAAGCATTGATTCGCTAATAAGTGTGTATGGTGTGTATAATTAATTAGGAGATGAATGCATAGCCGAAAAGTCGTTGAAAAGTTAATTGCGGACGGATGGGGTTTGCGAGGGGTACGTGGGTCGCACCATGTTTATGTGCACCCAATAAAGCTAGGACATATTGTTGTGACTCATCCTAGAAAAGATATGCCTATAGGATTGTTACGAGCGATATTTAAACAAGCAGGGATAAAGGAAGGATGGAAATGAAATATCCAATCGCAATTGAGCCAGGAAGTCAAAAAGATGCCTGGGGCGTCATCGTTCCAGATTTGCCAGGCTGCTTCTCAGCAGCTGATCGTGGAATGGATGAAGCCATCGATAACGCTAAGGAGGCTATAGAACTATGGATAGAAGTCGCACTAGATGAGAATCAGCAAATACCAAAACCTAGTTCTTTAAGAGAGTTACAAAAACGAAAAGAGTTTAAAGGCTGGACTTGGGCAATCGTGGAGATTGATCCCGCACTTTTATCTGATGACATCGAGAGAATCAATATCACCCTTCCAAAAAGAGTCTTGGCAAGATTGGATGCCAAAGCTAAAAAAGCTGGGGAGAATAGATCTGCATTTATTGCCCACTTAGCTCTTATGGCTTAGTCTATATCAATTAATGGAACCGAGCTCATGATTAAACTAAAACGATTTAGCATTTTCTTGATTGTGGGTTGCCTGTATTTAAGTTCCCTCAATGTCTTTGCTCAAGCTACTACCTACTCTCCGTACACCAAGGAGCAATTGCAGCAATTTAATTCTCAGCCGATTTCACCGGCAATTTCTGTGAATGAGATTGACGGACAAACACGGGGACCGCAAGATTTCAGAGGCTCAAAATTCTATCGACAACCTCAAGGGGAAGAAGAGGCTGAAGCCCTTGAGACCCAGTCGGCTGATCCGTACACCCCACTACAGCCTGCACTTACTTTTTAAAGGAAAACGTTAAGGCGTAGCCGATAAGTGAAATAAAAGGCCGGCCCTAGTTGATTAAATGGAGTTACGGTTTTAGCTAAAGATCGGCGATTCACACTTCCCTTGGAAGATCTCCTTGGTTTTCTTCTCACCACCCTTAATTTTTTGCGTAGTGATCGTTGTCTCGTAGAGGGCGCCCAAGCTACGATTAAGAATCATGTAGTGATTGATGCTGGAATCACCTTCATCCTTGATTCGTGAACATTGGATTACCTTTTCAGCGGTGGTACACAAGTGATCGGGTATGGATTGATTTTGAAATTGATATTTACGTACCGTATCTTTTGATTCGGTTAATTGGTTATCAACAGCAAGTGATTGCTGGCCATAGCATTGAAGGCTGAAGTTATTTGGATTCTTCGAACATGCGGCCAATCCCAGCAAAATCACTAGACTGAGTAAATATTTCATATGACACTCACTTATAAATTTTATAAGTTATCTTACTGTTTTTTTTGATTTTCGCTCTGAGCACTATCCTTTTGTGGAAAATGGTCATCTAATGATGGGGGTCGATTGGGCACACGTTAGAAGGATGCACCTAATAAGCAAAAAGCCCTTATTAAATAAGGGCTTAGAGCTGTAATACTGGTTGCGGGGGCAGGATTTGAACCTACGACCTTCGGGTTATGAGCCCGACGAGCTGCCAGACTGCTCCACCCCGCGTCTGAAGCTGAGATTCTACCATTTTTAGGACCCCTCTGTCGAGGTTTACCTTCAATTGGTGCATAAATAGAGCGTTTTTTAGCAATAATTAGAGGCTTCAGACAGCCTGCATAAGGAGTAACATATTGCCACGCAACATGTATACAAGGCTTATTGATGTCAGTTAGTAACCCAGAATTTTCAGATTCTTCACTACTAAGACCTGTAGAGATTTCTCGACAAGATCCCGGCCATCGAAAAGGCGCATCTTTCACTTTGATGCTCGCTGCTATTGGGGTTGTGTTTGGCGATATTGGGACGAGTCCCTTATATGCATTGAAAGAGTGCTTCAGTCCGGAGCATGGCATTCCGTTCTCTACAGATGCTGTCTACGGCGTTATCTCCATGGTTTTCTGGGCTTTCGCAATCGTAGTTTCTTTGAAGTATGTTTTGTTTGTGATGCGTGCCAATAACCATGGTGAGGGCGGCATTTTGGCTCTGATGGCCTTGGCTTTACGTACCGCTCCAGCGGGCTCTAAGCGATCATTGTTAATCATCATGGCAGGAGTTTTTGGGGCCTGCATGTTTTATGGCGATGCCATTATTACGCCAGCTATATCAGTGCTATCGGCTGTAGAAGGTATGGAAGTGATTTCGCCAGACTTCACTCGCTACGTCATACCCGTAACCATTTTTATTTTGGTGATCTTGTTTGTTATTCAAAAAACAGGCACTGATGTTGTTGGAAAATTATTCGGACCAGTCATGCTGGTTTGGTTTGCAGTGATTGGCCTGATGGGCTTGCACCAGGTGGTTCAGAACCCTGCAATATTTGAAGCTATCAATCCAATGTACGCCATTCATTTTATGGATGAGCATGCGCTCCAAGGTTTTATTGTGCTTGGTGCTGTATTCCTTGTCTTGACGGGTGCTGAGGCTTTATATGCTGATATGGGTCATTTCGGTGCCAGACCAATCCGAATGGGCTGGTTCTTCATTGTTATGCCTTGCTTGATCCTCAATTATTTTGGCCAAGGCGCGATGTTCCTCAGTCATCCTGAGGCCATTACTAACCCATTCTTCTTGATGGTTCCTGAAGGTTTTGTATTTCCTTTGGTGATTCTTGCCACGCTTGCTACGGTGATTGCATCTCAGGCAGTCATCTCAGGCGCTTTCTCAATGACGAGTCAGGCCATCCTTCTTGGCTTTGTTCCGCGCATGAAAGTACGTCACACATCTGATCGTGAGATTGGTCAGATCTACATGCCTTTGGTCAATTGGACTTTATTAATTTTGGTTGTTGCTGTCGTTCTAGCGTTTAAGAAATCAGAAAATTTGGCCGCTGCCTATGGCATCGCTGTGACAACTACGATGATTGTGACCACTTTCTTGGCAGCAATTGTGATGCGAGTAGTGTGGCGTTGGAATACTTTATTGGTGACATTGGTTATCAGTGCATTCTTGATTGTTGACTTAGCATTTTTAACTGCCAACTTACTCAAAATTATGGAGGGTGGCTGGTTCCCATTATTACTTGGTGCCGCTTGTTTCTTACTGCTGATGACTTGGTATCAAGGTCGCCAACTATTGCGCCGGCGTGCAGTTGAAGAGGGTATTGAGCTCAAAGGTTTTATTGACGTCTTGATGATGAATCCTCCGCACCGTGTAGAGGGCACCGCTATTTTCTTGACTGCGCATGTTGATTACTTACCAGTTTCTTTCTTGCATAACTTAAAGCACAACCATGTTCTTCATGAGCGAGTATTTTTCTTAAAGGTCAGCATTTGGGATGTGCCTTATGTAAAAGACGAAGAGCGTATTACGCTACGAGATCTTGGGAATAATATCTATGTCGTCCGTGCTGTTTATGGCTTTAATGAAACGCCAGATATGGGTAAGATTATTGAGTTGATTGAAAAATCCTCAGGTCTTCAGTTCGACTTAATGAATACTTCATTCTTCTTGTCACGTGACACGATTGTTTCCACTGAGATTCCAGGGATGGCTTTGTGGCGTGAGCGCCTGTTCTGTTGGATGTACCAAAATGCTGGTCGTCAATCAGACTTTTTTAAGATTCCGGCCAACCGCTTGGTTGAGTTAGGTGCGAAAGTAGAGATTTGAGAGTCATTAGCTCTCTCCGCTCAAAAATATTCATTGGGATATTGTTGTTCGTCTGTTCCTTGAGTGGCGTGGCTTTAGCCACTCCTGCTGAAGAAGATCAATTAGAGCAACTCGATAAGATTGAGAATGAGCTCGAGGTTCAGCGTGACTGGGCAAAATATCGTTGGGAAAAGGCTTCATCAGACTGCTATCAAAACTATTGGGTTAATTACTGCTTAGGTAGTGCTCGGGCTAATTACCGTAAAGAGATCGATCCCATTAGGGCGCAAGAAGTGGAGTTGCATGAGGTTCAGCGTAAATTGCGTGAGAGCCTGAAGGATCAGCGCGACGCTAAGCGAGCTGCTGAGCGTGCAGCTCCAGAAAAGGCTGCTGAGCGCACTGCCAATCAACGCGAGTATGACGAAAAGCAAAAGGAGGCAGCAACTCGTGCAGCCGATAGAGAGCAGCGCCGTCAGGATGCGCCTAAGCGCGCACAAGAAAACAAAGCAGGCACACAGCTCGATTAATCTCGGCTGATATCAAGCGGCAATACAAAAGGGCAATACTTTGGCTAAGGTTAAAACGGTTTATATCTGTCAGTCATGCGGCGGTACATCTGCCAAGTGGCAGGGCCAATGCCCGTCATGTCAGGCATGGAATACCTTGGAAGAGGGTTTGCCTGAGGTCAGTTCCAATTCTCGTTTTCAGGGCTTAGCGCAATCCCTGCCAAGACAAAAGCTTTCCGCGATTACTGCAGAAGACTTGCCAAGATTTAGTACTGGCGTTGAAGAGTTTGATCGAGTGCTGGGTGGTGGCTTGGTTCCTGGTGGTGTTGTTTTATTAGGCGGCGATCCCGGGATTGGTAAGTCAACCTTGTTATTGCAGGCCTGTGCCGAGATGAGTGCTGCTGGCATGGACGTGCTCTATAGCAGTGGCGAAGAGTCCGCTGCGCAGATTGCGCTTCGAGCTAAACGAATTGCGCTTGATGCTCCCCAACTTGAAGTTCTTGCAGAAATCCAGTTAGAAAAATTGCTATCCATCATGGATACGGTCAAGCCTCAGGTCTTGGTAGTCGATTCTATTCAGACTTTATATTCAGAGGTGCTCAGTTCTGCGCCTGGTTCGGTTGCACAGGTAAGGGAATGTGCCGCTCAATTAACGAGGGCCGCTAAGTCCAGCGGCATTTGCGTATTGATGGTGGGCCATGTCACCAAGGATGGCCACCTCGCTGGACCACGAGTTCTCGAGCATATTGTTGATACTGTTCTTTACTTTGAAGGTGACACCCATTCTTCATTCCGTTTAGTGCGTTCGATTAAGAATCGCTTTGGTGCAGTAAATGAACTTGGCGTTTTTGCCATGACAGAAAAAGGTTTACGAGGTGTTGCTAATCCTTCCGCGATCTTCCTCTCGCAACATGCTGAGATGGTGCCTGGCGCTTGTGTCTTAGTAACCCAAGAGGGTAGTCGCCCCTTGTTGGTGGAGATTCAGGCGCTAGTAGATACAGCGCATATTCCTAACCCTAGAAGGTTGGCTGTGGGCTTAGAGCAGGCCAGGCTTGCTATGCTCCTAGCGGTATTGCATCGTCATGCTGGAGTAGCTTGTTTTGATCAGGATGTCTTTTTAAATGCAGTGGGTGGCGTCAAGATTTCTGAGCCAGCTGCAGACTTGGCTGTACTCCTAGCAATTCAGTCATCGATTCGCAATCGCGCTTTGCCAAAAGAGCTAATTGTGTTTGGTGAGGTTGGATTGGCTGGAGAAATTCGCCCATGCCCACGCGGTCAAGAGCGACTTAAAGAGGCTGCAAAGCTTGGTTTTACTATCGCCATTATTCCAAAGGCGAATATGCCTAAGGCGAAGATTCCTGGGTTGCGAGTGATACCGGTCGAGAGAATTGATCAGGCAATCGCTGCTGCTGCCGAGTTGAGCTAATTCAGCTTATTGCTTGAGTACCTAGCGTAGATCTTCTGCCTGAATTAAAAGCACTTGCTCTTCACCAGCTGATACTTCCATCCAAATTGCTGGTATTTGAGGAAAAGCTTTTTTGAAGTGCTCATATTCATTGCCGATTTCAATCAGAATAGCACCTCTGTCTGTGAGGTAGTCTGGCGCTGCTGCAATAATGCGTCTGATTAAATCCATCCCGTCATCACCACCAGCTAAAGCAAGGGCAGGCTCTGCATGATATTCAGCGGGCAGAGAATTCATAGAGCTTGAGTTGACGTAAGGTGGGTTGCAGACAATTAAATCAAAACGATTGTCGTCATTAGGCTCTTCTAGCGCATCCCATAGATCGCCGCTTAGCAATTCCACTTGATTGCTCAAGCCGTGGCGATCGAGATTACGTGAGGCTACTGAAAGCGCCGGCATACTAATGTCACATGCTGTTACATGGATATCAGGACAAGATAGTGCCAATAGGATTGCTAATGAGCCGTTGCCTGTACAGAGATCCAATGCATTGCCATCGGCTGGCAACCAAGTTTCTAGTGAGCCATTAACGATGAGTTCTGCAATCCAGGAGCGGGGCACAATACTTTGTTCGCTACAGAAAAAAGGCACACCCATCAGCCAGGCTTCGCCCAATATATAGGCTAAGGGTTTGCGACTCTCGATGCGAGTCTGCGCAACTTGTAAGGCATTTTGATATTGATCGGGTGTAATGGTTTGATCTAGCTGATCAAGCGCATCCGCTGGGCTGATCTCTAATTGTTTGCTGGCAATCCACAGCGCTTCGCTTTGGGCATCAATGGCGCCATGGCCATAATGCAAGTCTGCCGTCTCTAGTCTTTGTGCAACTTGATCGATGCACTGATTTAAGGTGACTGCTTGAGAAGGCTCAGGGTCCATGATGACTTGTTTGGATTATTGAATTAAGCGATCAGCTGCTCAAGGGTCTTGCGGTAAATATTTTTAAGAGGCTCTACATCGTCAACAATGACACACTCATTAATCTTATGACTTGTGGCATTGAGAGGGCCGAACTCTACAACCTCTTTGCAAATCTTAGCAATAAAGCGGCCATCGCTTGTGCCACCAGTAGTAGAGAGCTCTGTATCAATTTGGGTTTCTGCTTTGATCGCATTGCGCAAGGCATTTGCTAGCTCACCATTGCCAGTGATAAATGGACTACCACCCAAAACCCAATCGATTTCAAAATCGAGATTGTTGGACTTGAGGATGCGTTCAAGGCGCTCGCGTAATTGCTCAGGTTTACTCTCAGTGGAGAAGCGGAAATTGAAATCGACTACCAACTCATTAGGAATCACATTGTTCGCGCCTGTGCCAGCATGAATATTGGAGATTTGGAAACTGGTGGGCTGGAAGTATTCATTGCCTTGATCCCATTCGGTTTCAACCAATTGCTGGATCGCAGGAGCAGTGATATGAATTGGATTTTTACCAAGATGGGGGTAGGCGATATGCGCCTGAATACCTTTGACCCTCAACTTGCCTGAGAGTGATCCGCGACGACCATTCTTAATCATGTCGCCGATGTTATCTACCGAAGTGGGTTCGCCAATCACGCAATAGTCCAGGCGTTGCCCATGCTTTTGCAAGCGCTCACACATGATGACGGTGCCATCATTTGCTGGCCCCTCTTCATCACTAGTGATCAGGAAGGCAATAGAGCCAGCGTGATTAGGGTGGGTAATAACAAACTCTTCGGTAGCCACAACAAAACCAGCGAGAGAGGTTTTCATATCAGCAGCGCCGCGACCATATAACAAGCCATCACGAATGGTGGGTGTAAATGGATCACTGTCCCACTTGTCCAGTGGACCGGTTGGCACCACATCGGTATGGCCGGCAAACATTAAGACTTTGCCCTGATCGCCAGCCGCACCTTGTTTGATTGCCCAAAGATTGGTGACCTGGAAACTCTCCGGACCACTAACGATACTTTCAGTATGAAAGCCAATCTCTTGAAGTCGCTTAGCAATTAAATCCTGGCACCCACCATCGGCAGGCGTCACTGAACGGCAGGCGATAAGGGCCTCAGTTAGGTCAAGAGTGGCACTCATATTGTTATCTGATGCTCGACTTAATCGCGGAGTAATTCGTTGATGGCGGTTTTGGCTCTGGTTTGAGCATCAACCTTTTTCACGATGATTGCCGCATATAAGCTGTACTTGCCACAAGCGGAAGGTATTGAACCAGGAACCACAACTGAGCCAGCAGGAACGCGGCCATAATGCACTTCACCAGTTTCACGGTCATAAATCTTGGTGCTTTGACCAATATAGACACCCATGGACAGCACGGCGTTCTCTTCGATGATTACGCCCTCAACCACTTCGGAGCGTGCGCCGATGAAGCAGTTATCTTCAATAATGACTGGGCCAGCCTGAATCGGCTCCAAAACACCACCAATACCAACTCCGCCAGATAGGTGCACGTTTTTGCCGATTTGGGCACAAGAGCCTACTGTGGCCCAGGTATCAACCATGGTGCCTTCACCTACATAAGCACCAATATTGACGTAAGAGGGCATTAAAACAGCGTTTTTGCCAATAAATGAGCCGCGGCGAGCCATTGCTGGTGGTACAACGCGGAAGCCACCCTTGGCAAAGTCTTCAGCAGTGTAGTTTTCGAACTTGCTTGGAACCTTGTCGTAGAACTGGGTATAGCCACCAGCACCCATTGGTTTATTGTCTTCAAGGCGGAAAGAAAGCAGGACGGCCTTCTTAACCCATTGATTTACTTCCCACTTGCCAACGCTAAGGCGCTCGGCAACGCGGATATTCCCCGCATTAAGGCCCTCTAGGACGGCGGCAACCGCGTTACGGATCTCAGTAGGAGCAGACTCAGGTGAGAGGTTTGCGCGGTTTTCCCAGGCTTGTTCGATGATGCTTTGTGGTGATTGGCTCATGCTTTTCAGTTAACTATCAGATTGTTAAGGGGTTTTGACCCTGAAGGTAGATTTATCATTATATCGATGGGGCAAAAAGCCGTGCGAGAAGCTTTAAGCTTGCTATCATCTTCCCACTTTAGTCTTAATTTTTACCCCCTTATTTGAACCCCTTTTTTACCCTATAAAGTACGCCGTGCAACTGAAATCCATCAAACTTTCCGGCTTTAAGTCTTTCGTCGATCCAACCCATTTTGAAATGCCAGGTCAATTGATCGGTGTTGTGGGCCCTAATGGTTGCGGAAAGTCGAACATCATTGACGCCGTCCGTTGGGTTTTGGGTGAGTCTCGCGCCAGCGAATTACGCGGCGAATCCATGCAAGACGTGATTTTTAATGGCTCGGGTTTGCGCAAGCCATCAGGTCGCGCTAGTGTTGAGCTAATTTTTGATAATGCGGATGGTCGCGCACAGGGTCAGTGGAGCGCATTTACCGAATTGGCAGTAAAGCGTGTTTTAACTCGCGACGGTAACTCTAGTTATTACGTGAACAACCAAGTAGTGCGCCGTAAAGATATTCAAGATATTTTCTTGGGTACCGGTATGGGTCCAAGAGGCTACGCCATTATTGGTCAAGGTACGATCAATCGCATCTTGGAAGCCAAGCCAGAAGAACTACGTGTGTTTTTGGAAGAGGCGGCCGGCGTTTCTAAATATAAAGAGCGTCGCAAGGAGACTGCATCACGCCTCGAGGATACGCGAGAGAACTTAGTGCGCGTTGAAGATATTCTTCGCGAGCTCGATCAACAACTAACACGCCTAGAAAAGCAGGCAACGGTTGCTGAGCGTCATGCAGAGCTTTCTACTGAAATGAAGTCTCAACAGCAGTTACTCTGGTTTGTGCGTCAAACCGAGTCTGGTAAAGAGCAAGAGCGTCATGCCAATGGTATCCGTGAGACCCAAGTAAACCTGGAAGAGCAGACAGCAAAATTGCGTCATGCCGAAACTGAGCTCGAGACGATGCGGACACAGCAGTACGCATTACAAGATAAAGTTTCAGAGGCGCAAGGTGATTTGTACCAAACCAACTCTGATGTGAGTCAGGTTGAGTCCCAGATTCATTATGTGCAAGAAGCGCGTCAACGCCTGCAACAACAAACCCAAGATTTACACGCACAGTTGCAGCGCTGGACAGTGCAAGAAACAGATGCTGCACAAGCTCAACGCACTGCAGAGCATGAGCTCAGCATTGCTTCTGAAAAAGAACAGTCTTTATTGGTAGACCTCAATGGCATAAAAGATCAAATGCCTGGCCATGAAGAGGCTTATCAAGTTAGCGCAAGAACGTTAAATGAGGCGCGCGAAAGCTTGGCCACTATCGAGCAACGTTTAGCCAGTTTAGGTGAGCGCACCAGAGCTATCGTTGCACAGTTAGAAGAATTAAAAGGGCGCGAAGCGCGTCTTAATGGTGAGTTGGCTGGAATGCGCAAGCCAGATGCAGAGGCATTACAGATGGCCTTGGATCGGCATTCGATGGCGCAGCGCAAAGTAGAAGAATCTAGACAGCGCGCTGGTGAAGCTCAGCAACGCGTACCGGCTGCAGATGAAGCGCGGAATACAGCTCAACAACAAATTCAAGTGGCTAACCAGGATTTAGCACAAACAGAAGCGAAGTTAACTGCATTGACTGCCTTGCAAGCTAGTGTGCAGGCTCAAGGAAAAATTGGCCCGTGGCTTGAAAGTAAGGGCCTCAAAGAGAGCAAGCGTCTCTGGCAAGAATTAAAGGTTGAGAGTGGCTGGGAAGCTGCTTTGGAATCTGTTTTACGCGAACGTCTTGCAGCAGTTACCGCAAAGAATGTTCAAGAAACTTTAGCTTTAGCGAATGACGCACCGCCAAGCCGTTTGGCAATCTTATTAACCGAAGAGATTTCTCCTGCGCATACTGCCGTGCCGGCGGATTTCACTCCACTATTAAGTAGAGTGCAGAGTGCGGGGGCGCCAAGAGTCTCTGCGGTTTTACAAGAATGGCTCGACAACATTTATATAGCCGATAGCCTTGAGGATGCTTTGCATCGTCGTGAAAAGTTACCAGCAGGTGGTGCACTTGTTACACAGCAGGGCCATTTGGTTAGTCGTGTTGGCGTGCAGTTATATGCCGCCGATTCTGAACAAGCAGGAATGTTGGCGCGCGCTCAAGAGATGGAAGGTCTCGAAAAGCAATTGCGGGCACAGCGGTTAATTCAGAGTGAGTTGCAAGGTGAGCTAGATCAATGCATTGCCAATTACCAGGCTGCTCACCAAACTGCCGAGCAGACTCGCATCAATGCAGAGCATGCCGTGCAAGAAGCACATGGTTTTGAAGTTGAAAGAATGCAGCTGACTCAGGCCGAAGAGCAATATAGTCAGCGAGCTGCGCAAATTCAAGGTGAATTAACTGAGTTAAGTGGGCAAATGGAGCAGTTGGCCATTACTCACGAGCAATCCTCATCTGAACTACTTCAATCTGAGGAATCAAAACAAGGGCTACAAGAAGGTCTGGCAGTTGCTCAAGAGAAGCTCGAACTTGCAACACAAGAGAGAGATCGTTTACGTGAGTCCTTACGTGTTGCTGAAATGTCAGCGCAAGAAGCTGCGTTTGCAACCCGTTCTTTGCAGCAACGTATTGCTGATTTACAACGTGATCAAAGCACCGCGCGCACCCAGATCATGGAGATTCAAGATAAACATGCTCTCGCTGAGCAAGAACTTGAAACTCTCAGTGATGAAGAGGCGCAAGATAAATTACAAGGCCTATTGCTTGCCCGTAGTGCACGTGAGGCTGCTTTAGCCAATGCGCGTACCGAGCAGGATGCTTTATTGCATCAACTGCGCGAGGCCGATGAGGCACGTATGCAAATTGAGCGTAGCTTGCAGCCGATGCGTGACAAAGTAGTTGACCTCCAACTGCGTGAGCAGGCTGCTCGTTTGAACTTCGAGCAGTTTGCAACTTTGCTATCTGATGCTGAAGCTGACTTAATAGCGCTTGAAGCGAACTTTAGTGTTGATCTCAAAGTAGGCGCCTTGCAAACTGAAGTGAATCGTCTGAGTGCAGAGATTCAGTCGCTTGGTCCCGTCAACATGGCTGCGCTGGATGAGTTGTCAAGCTCACGTGAACGTAAGCAATTCTTAGATGCTCAGTCTGCTGACTTGAATGAAGCAATGCAGACTCTGACGGATGCGATTGCCAAGATTGATGCCGAGACTCGTGACTTGTTACAGGGTACCTTTGACCAAGTGAATATGCATTTCGGTAAATTGTTCCCTGAGTTATTTGGCGGTGGCCATGCTGAATTGGTAATGACTGGCGAAGAGATTTTGGATGCTGGCGTTCAAGTGATGGCACAACCTCCAGGTAAGAAAAATAGCTCTATTTACCTGCTTTCTGGTGGTGAGAAGGCGTTGACTGCGATTGCTTTAGTGTTCTCTCTATTCCTCCTCAATCCTGCACCGTTCTGCCTCTTGGACGAGGTCGACGCACCATTGGATGATGCAAATACCTTGCGCTATGCCCAGCTAGTCGCCAAAATGTCAGATAAGACGCAGTTTTTGTTTATCTCTCATAACAAGATCACTATGGAAATAGCCCATCAGTTAATTGGTGTCACGATGCAAGAGCAGGGTGTTTCCCGAATTGTGGCGGTGGATATTTCTTCTGCTGTATCGATGGTGGAGGCTGCTTAAGTGTCACTAGAGCAAATCATGACAATCCTAGGTTTGTCTGAGTTGCAATTTGCGCTTGCTGTGATTGGTTTACTGATTTTGATAGCAGTTGCTATTCTGAATTTCAAATATGCACGCGCTCGTCGCAAAGGAAGAGAGCAAAGCAATTTCTCTCTAGATGAGCATTTTGTTCGAGAGCCAAGTTTTGGTGGAGCCTCTTCTTCAGATGCTCAAGCACGAACAGAGCCCGGTTTCTCGGAATCTTTGATGCCAACGATTGCGCCAGCGCAAAAGCATGCCATTGATCCTCGGATTGACTGCGTGATTACCTTGCGTTTCGATGAGCCAATTAGTGGTGCTGAAATCTTAGATGAAATCAATGCGTGGTCTGATCTGGACGGACAATCCACTGCAAAGTGGATGTGCGAAGGCTTGAATGCAGATATAGACGCCGCGGAAGACTGGGAAGAGTTGCGTGAAGAAGCTTCTTATGCCGAATTGCAATTAGCTATTCAATTAGCAAGTCGTATCGGACCCATAGGTGTCTTAGAGCTATCCGACTTTTGCTCACGCGCACAAGCACTTGCCGAAACTTTGGGCTCACAGATTGATATGCCAAGTGTTAATACGATGCTTGAGGGTGCAAAAGAGTTGGACGCTATGGCCGCAGAGAGCGATATCCAATTAAGTATTAATGTGCTGTTCGATGAGAAACTCTCGTGGTCGGCTCTGCAGGCTCTGATGCTGCAGAGAGGATTTCGGCTAGCCTCCAATGGCAGACAGTTTGATTTCTTTGGAAATGATCAATTACTTTTCAATAGCGCCGATGTAGATCCTAGTGCTCCAGTAAGCCAACTGACATTACTCTTAGAAGTTCCTTTGGTTGACCATGAGCAACGCCCCTTCGAGAGAATGTTGGGCGAAGGTATTGAGATTGCTCAATCAGTTCATGGACGCTTGGTTGATGACAATGGTATTAATCTCACGGAAGCTGCAGTAGTCAGTATTCGTCAGCATTTGGATGCCTTGTACGCCAATCTTGAGAAGAGTGGCGTTGCTGCTGGCTCTTCCACCGCAAGTCGATTATTCAGCTAAGGAAGCGCTTTGCAGTCCTCTAGTCCGACACATTTAGCGGATCGTTACGCTTTCTTGCAAGAAGAACTTGCCCGTCTAGAGCACGCTTACTATGTGCTTGATGCGCCCATACTCCCCGATATTGAATATGACCGCTTATATCGAGAAATGCTTGAAATTGAGGTTATTCATCCAGAATGGGTTAGTTCCGAATCTCTTTCACAGCGTGTAGGTGGCACCGCCCTCAAAGAATTTGATTCCGTTCAGCATGCTGTGCCAATGCTGTCTCTCAACAATGCTTTCGAAGATGTAGAACTCATTGCCTTTGATCGTCGCTGCAGGGAGGGCTTGCATACCGAGCACGTCGACTATGCAGGTGAACTCAAGTTTGACGGCCTAGCCATTTCGCTGCGTTATGAAAATGGTTCCCTAGTCAGGGCTGCTACCCGAGGTGATGGCGCTAGTGGTGAAGATGTCACTACCAATATCAAAACCATTCGGGCAATTCCTCTAAAGCTATTGGGAAAAAATATACCTGCAGTGTTAGAGGTTCGTGGCGAAGTCTTTATGTATCTCAAAGACTTTCAGAAAATGAATCAACAAGCTGCAACTCTTGGTGAAAAAGAATTCGCTAATCCGCGTAATGCCGCGGCAGGTAGCTTGCGTCAATTGGATTCGAAGATTACCGCTAAGCGGCCATTATCTTTCTTTGCTTATGGCTTAGGAGCTCTAGAGCCACAATCCTGGCTACCGGCTACACATGAAGAACTGCTTAATGCTTATGTAGAGCTGGGCTTACCAGTGTGTCCTGAGCGACGGGTTCTGAAGTCAGTTGCAGAAATCCTTTCCTTCTATAACGAGATTGGTGCCAAACGTGATTCTTTGCCATATGACATTGATGGAGTGGTCTACAAGGTCAACTCTTTTGCACAGCAAGCTAAGTTAGGCTTTGTTTCTAGGGCCCCACGTTTTGCTCTGGCACATAAGTACCCAGCGCAAGAAGCCTTAACCACTGTGTTGAGTATCGATGTACAGGTAGGTCGCACGGGTGCAATTACTCCAGTAGCAAGACTTGCTCCAGTTGAAGTGGGTGGTGTGACGGTTACTAATGCCACACTTCACAATGAAGATGAAGTGAAGCGTAAGGATGTGCGCGTTGGCGATACAGTCTCAATCAGAAGAGCGGGCGATGTGATTCCCGAGGTCGTATCCGTGATTAAAGAACGTAGACCAGCAGATGCAGCAGAATTCACAATGCCAATTCGCTGTCCAGTATGCGACTCTCATATTGAGCGCTTGGCTGATGAAGCGGTTGCGCGTTGCAGTGGCGGACTCTTTTGTGGCGCCCAGCGCAAGCAGGCGCTGATTCATTTTGCCCACAGAAGAGCATTGGATATTGAAGGTTTAGGAGAGAAGATTGTTGATCAGTTGGTAGATCAAAACCTAGTCAGAACCCCGGCCGATCTCTATCGCCTTGGATTTACGGCCCTAGCCAATCTAGAGCGTATGGGCGATAAATCTGCTGATAACCTGATTCAAGCGATTAACAAGTCCCGCAATACCAGTCTTGCTAGGTTTATTTTTGCCTTGGGTATTCGCCATGTGGGAGAAACTACCGCAAAAGACTTGGCCAACCATTATCAATCGATGCATGCCGTAATGGACGCCACCTTAGAAGACCTCTTAACGGTTAAGGATGTTGGTCCGGTAGTAGCCGACTCCATCGTTAGCTTTATGGAAGAAGTACATAACCGCGAAGTGATTGAGCAACTTTTAGCTTCTGGTATGCAGTTATCTGTTGAAGAAAAGATCATTAGTGCCGCGGTAGCAGGAAAGACTTTTGTTCTGACGGGGACTTTCCCAACCATGACTCGCGACGAAGCAAAAGATTTACTGGAAAAGGCCGGCGCTAAAGTTGCCGGCTCTGTCTCAAAGAAGACAGACTATGTTGTTGCTGGATCAGATGCCGGTAGCAAGCTCACCAAGGCTGAGGAGCTGGGCATTGCCGTCATAGATGAAGCGGCGATGCTAGAACTCCTAAGTTCCTAGAACTTCCAGTAACTCAGTCTCTAACTGGATCTGTAGCTTTGGATTCTTGCTTAGATTTGCCGCATCCAGAAGCAGTACGTCTTCAACACGTTCACCCAAGGTATTAATTCTGGCTGTATGCAATGAAACTTGATGTTTTGCTAATACCCGAGAGATTGCATAGAGCAATCCAGTGCGATCACTTGCGGATAAGGAGAGGGAATAGTACTGACCTCTTTCATCTGGAGCGATGTGCACCCTAGCTTGAATTGGGAAACTGCGAGACTGTCTCGAAAGGCGTCCCATACTTGGATTGGGTAAAGCATCAGTGCTTTGTAGGGCTTCAGTAAGCTCATATTCAACCAATTGAATCAGATCTCGATAACTGCCACCTTCGTCCACTAAATTACTGCCGGAGATTTGGAAGGTATCCAATGCATATCCGTGGCGCGTGGTATGAATGCGAGCATCCCAAATAGAGAAGCCATGGCGCTCAAAGTAAGCGCAAATACGGGCGAACAAATCTTCCTGATCTTTGACATACACGGCGATTTGCAAACCTTCGCCGATAGGAGAGAGGCGAGCGCAGACGATCGGTGTATCGCTATCTACTTTATTAAAGAGGTGGCGTGTGAGCCACGCAATATCTGCGGCATCTTGTCTGAGGAAAAAGCCAACATCTAATTGATTCCACAACTCTTCGTATTTGGCATCTTCAATGCCGTAGAGACGCAATTTACTGCGGGACTCTTCTTGATGTTGTGCAAGCTCTGAAGAAGCATCCGGCTTTGCGCCGCCCAAGACGCGCAAGGTCAAGCGATACAGATCCTCTAGAAGCTTGCCTTTCCAGGCATTCCAGACCTTAGGGCTAGTGCCACGTACATCGGCAACTGTTAATAAGTAAAGGGCGGTAAGGTGGCGCTCATCACCCACTTTTTTGGCAAACCCTTTGATGACATCTGGATCGGTAAGGTCTTGTTTCTGAGCTACTTGGCTCATATTGAGATGTTCAGAAACTAACCACACTAATAATTCTGTATCAGTCTTATCAAGTCCATGATCTCTCGCAAACTTGCGCGTATCTGCTTTCCCTAAAACTGAGTGGTCACCACCGCGGCCTTTAGCAATATCGTGAAAGAGTGCCGCAATCACCAAAAGCCAAGGCTTTTCAAAATGGGCGATAAGTCTGCTGCAGAAGGGAAACTCATGGGTATGCTCAACCACCATAAAGCGCCGCACATTACGTAGCACCATCAAGATGTGCTGGTCTACTGTGTACACATGAAATAAATCATGCTGCATTTGACCAACGATTCTTCTAAATGCCGGTAAGTAACGACCCAAAACACTCGTGCGGTTCATCAAATGAAATGTGCGGCTGACGCCTTCAGGTTGTTTCAGGATCTCCATAAAGAGAGCTCTGTTAACAGGGTCTGAGCGCCACTTGCTACCCATAGTCTGTCGGGCGTTGTACAGCGCCCTAAAGATCGTAGCGGATAGACTTTTGACATTGGCTGTTTGCGCAAATGCGAGGAATGTTCTCAGGATTTGTTCGGGGTGCTTTTGGTATAGCTGAGGATCTGTGATGTCGAGTACACCCTGACGCTCAATAAAATATTCATTTCCTTCGCCAGGAATTGGGCGGATTGTTTTAGATTCTTGAGAAAAGAGTAGCGCCTCAATATTTTGCAGGAGCACGTCATTTAATTGGGTTACTGCTTTTGCAGCCCAATAGTAGCGACGCATAATGGCTTCACTCGCCAGACGAGAAGAGTCTTCAGTAATGCCCATGGCTTTTGCTAGCGGGGCTTGTAGGTCAAATGCCAAGACATCCTGTCTGCGTCCAGCAAGTAAATGCAAATTAGCACGCAGGGTTTCTAGGAATTTCTGGTTGCGATTGAGCTCTGTTAACTCTCTTTGTGTGAGTAATCCAGCTTGGTGTAAATCCTTAAAGGTATTACCAAGCAACGCAGCTTTACTGACCCAGGAGATGACTTGAAGATCACGCAAACCACCTGGACTCTCTTTGCAGTTGGGTTCGAGTGAATAGGGTGTGTCTTGATATTTATAGTGACGCTGAATCTGTTCTGCTAACTTGGCTTGGAAAAAAGCTTTTGGATCCAGAGAAGATTCAAATGCTTTGGAAAATTCTTTAAAGAGCGTTGTCTTGCCACAAATAAGGCGCGCTTCCAGTAATGAGGTGCGAACGGTAATGTCTTGCTCTGCCTCGCTGACACATTCGGCAACTGTTCTGACGGAGGAGCCAATCTCCAGGCCGGTATCCCAGCAATACGCAACAAACTTTTCAATCTTGCTTGATAAGACTTCTGCAATGAGTTTTTGATTATCTGGAAGCAGAATCAAAATATCGATATCGGAAAAAGGAAATAGCGCTCCTCTACCAAAGCCGCCAACCGCAACCAGGGTAGCTTCATTATTTAAGTCACATGAGCTCCATAAGTTCATTAAGAGTTGATCGCTTAATTTACTGAGTTGCTTAGTCAGTTTTGTGACGGATTGGTGTTCACGAAATTCTGCATAGGCAAGTTCACGGGCGGAGCGTAAGCTCTTCGCATCATGAATTGGCGCCAACGGTTGCACTGCCTTAGTCATCTACTTAAACGTTTGCGAGAGTGGGTCTAAAGGACAATCCTTTAACGCAATCAGGCGGTGGGTTGCTGCCTTCAGACCAGGTGAGTACCTCAACGCCAGTGGCAGTAACCAAGAGGGTGTGTTCCCATTGCGCAGAAAGGCTGCGATCTTTGGTTTTGACTGTCCACTGATCTGGCATGGTGCGAATATCACGGCGCCCAGCATTAATCATGGGTTCAATCGTAAAGGTCATGCCTGCTTCTAATTTTTCACCGGTACCAGGGCGTCCGTAATGCAGAATTTGAGGATCTTGATGAAACACTTTGCCGATGCCGTGGCCACAGTATTCACGCACAATGGAATAGCCTGCTTTTTCAGCATGCGTTTGGATTACGTGACCGATATCACCTAATGTCGCGCCAGGTTTAACTTGAGCAATGCCAAGCCAGAGGCACTCATATGTGATTTGGGTCAGGCGTTTTGCCATCACGGAAACTTCGCCAACCATAAACATGCGACTGGTATCGCCGTAGTAGCCGTCCGGTGTAATGACTGTAATGTCTAGGTTGACTACGTCGCCCACCTTCAAAATCTTCTCCCCCGGAATGCCATGACAAATCACGTCATTGACGGAGGTGCAAATAGAAGCTGGAAAAGGGGGGTAGCCAGGTGGCTGGTAATTAAGTGGGGCAGGAATCGTTTTTTGGACATTCAGCATGTACTCATGGCAGATGCGATCCAGCTCACCGGTACTCACCCCAGGCTTCACATGTGGCGTTACATGATCCAGAACTTCGCTGGCTAAGCGGCCGGCTTCGCGCATCCCTTGGATGTCTTTTTCTGCGGTAAATACACTATTCATGCCTTGATTATCAACGACTTGGCAGATTTCAGTTTGTGACAAATGCCTAATTTTTAAGCATATTGCTTATTTTGGTGCAGGTTTGCAGTGAAAGGTGAGGGGTTAAGGATGGGTAGGGCTAGCTAGATCCTTGATATTTAAGCTATAATTTCGGTCTCAGGTCTATTTTGGACTTGAAATCGCGAGTTGGGCCTTCCAGGGTGGCACTTTTTAGTGCAGCTAGGACCCAACTTTAGAACACAACCCTTAGGAGAAGTTATGTCAGTAACTATGCGTCAAATGCTGGAAGCCGGTTGCCATTTTGGTCACCAAACCCGTTTCTGGTCCCCAAGAATGGCCCCTTATATTTTCGGCCATCGCAACAAAATCCACATCATCAATTTGGAAAAAACATTGCCAATGTTTCAGGACGCCCTGAAATTTGCAAAACAAATTGCTGCTAATCGTGGCACGATTTTATTTGTTGGTACAAAGCGTCAATCACGTGAAATCATTGCTGAAGAAGCTGCACGTGCTGGTATGCCTTATATCGACAGTCGTTGGTTGGGTGGTACGCTCACCAACTTCAAAACTGTTAAAGGTTCACTGAAGCGTTTAAAAGACATGGCAGTTGCTAAAGAAGCTGGCGACTGGGAAAAGCTTTCCAAGAAGGAAGCTTTGACTAACGACCGTGATCTCGACAAATTGCAAAAAGCACTTGGCGGTATTCAGGATCTGAATGGCGTTCCTGATGCCATTTTCGTAGTGGACGTTGGCTATCACAAGATTGCTATTACTGAGGCTAACAAGCTTGGCATTCCAGTAATCGCCGTGGTTGATACCAACCACTCACCAGAAGGCATTGATTACATCATTCCTGGTAATGATGACTCAAGCAAAGCTGTTCTTCTCTACACTCGCGGTATTGCTGATGCGATCCTCGAAGGTAAATCAAACTCTGTTCAAGAAATCTTGACAGCCGTTAAAGAAGGCGAAGAAGAGTTTGTTGAAGAAGGGAAAGCTGAATAATGGCCGCTATTACCGCTGCAATGGTTGGCGAATTACGCGCCAAAACTGATGCTCCGATGATGGAGTGCAAAAAAGCTTTAACCGAGGCTGATGGTGATATGGCTAGAGCAGAAGAAATTCTGCGTGTAAAGCTGGGTAGCAAGGCTGGTAAAGCTGCTTCCCGCGTTACTGCTGAAGGTATTGTTGCTTCATTTATCAACGGCACTACTGGTGCTTTGCTTGAAGTGAACTGCGAAACCGATTTCGTTTCGAAGAACGATGACTTCTTGGCATTCGCAAACGAGTGTGCAAAGATGATTGCTGAACAGAACCCATCTGACGTAGCTGCTTTATTGGCCTTGCCGATGAACGGTTCAACTGTGGATGAAGTTCGCAGCGCCTTGATCGGTAAGATTGGCGAAAACATCATGCCACGTCGCTTCAAGCGTTTTGCTGGTAGCAATAAGCTGGTTTCTTATCTCCACGGTGCTCGTATTGGCGTGACGGTTGAGTTTGAGGGTGATGAGACGGCTGCTAAAGACGTATCAATGCATATTGCTGCAATGAAGCCAGTAGCTTTGTCTATGGCCGATGTTCCTGCTGAAGCAATTGCTATTGAACGTAGTGTTGCCGTTCAAAAAGCTGCTGAATCTGGCAAGCCACCTGAGATTGTTGAAAAGATGGTTGAGGGTTCTATTCAGAAGTTCCTCAAAGAGGTGTCTTTATTGAACCAAACTTTCGTGAAAAACGATAAGCAAACTGTTGAGCAAATGCTTAAGGCTGCTAATACGACAATCAAGGGTTTCACCATGTTTGTTGTAGGTGAGGGCATTGAGAAGCGTCAGGATGACTTTGCGGCTGAAGTAGCCGCCCAGGTTGCCGCTGCTAAAGCAACTGCTTAAATGATTTGGCTGGGGCAATCCCAGTCTTAGTAATGCTCAAAAGGGCATAGGAACCTCAGTTTCTATGCCCTTTTGTTTTATCCGGCTTAAGACCTTTATAATTTGCTGGAGATATTAAAAAGTACTTAAAGATCAATAAGCTAAGTTGTAAATGACTTGGCAAATTACGGAAAACAGGAAACCATGCCAGCCTACAAACGCGTCCTACTTAAACTATCTGGTGAAGCCCTTATGGGGGATGATGCCTTTGGCATTAATCCAGTCACGATTGACGCCATGGTCGCTGAAATAGCAGAGGTTGTGGGTAGCGGGGTGGAGTTGGCTATCGTTATCGGTGGCGGCAATATTTTCCGCGGTGTGGCGGGTGGGGCAGCCGGCATGGATCGAGCCACAGCTGATTACATGGGAATGTTGGCAACCATGATGAACTCACTGGCCTTACAAGATGCTTTGCGACAAAAAGGCGTTGAGGCGCGAGTCCAGTCTGCCTTGCGTATGGATCAAGTGGTTGAGCCGTATATTCGCCCAAGAGCGATTCGTGCGATGAGCGAAGGTAAAGTTGTTATTTTTGCAGCAGGTACTGGCAATCCATTTTTTACCACTGATACTGCAGCCGCTTTGCGCGGTGCTGAAATGGGTGTCGAGATCATGCTTAAGGCCACTAAAGTTGATGGCATTTATAGCGCCGATCCAGTAAAGGATCCTACCGCTACTTTGTACAAGACTATTACCTTTGATGAAGCCCTCATTAAGAACTTGCAGGTTATGGACGCAACTGCGTTTGCATTATGCAGAGACCGCAAGTTGCCAATCAAAGTATTTTCAATTCTTAAGCCAGGCGCCTTGATGCGCGTGGTTCGGGGTGAGCCTGAAGGCACACTAGTACACGTTTAATAGGAGGCTTGATGTCCGCAGCAGAAATTAAATCCACTACCGATCAAAAGATGCACAAGTCTCTTGATGCTTTAAAAACCAATTTAGCGAAGATTCGCTCTGGACGTGCTAACCCTGGAATTCTGGAACACATTCAAGTCGATTATTACGGCAATCCAACGCCATTAAGTCAGGTGGCTAGCTTGGGCTTAGCGGATGCTCGCACTATCAACGTTCAACCATTTGAAAAAACCATGGTTGCGGCGATTGAAAAAGCGATTCGTGATTCTGATTTAGGGCTAAATCCGGCATCTCAGGGAACAGTAATTCGCGTACCAATGCCAGCTTTAACGGAAGAGCGCCGTCGTGATTTAACCAAGGTAGTTAAAAACGAAGGTGAAGAAACCAAGATTGCCGTACGCAATTTACGTCGCGATGCCAATGAGCACCTTAAGCGCTTAACGAAAGATAAAGAAATCTCTGAAGATGAAGAGCGTCGCGCTACCGATGAAATCCAGAAGATGACTGATAAGGCCGTAATCGACGTTGACAAGATCGTTTCTGAAAAAGAAAAAGAGATCATGACGGTTTAGTAACCTGATTGATTGAATTCTTTATTCTGTTTTTATGACCCTACACGCTAGCTCTACCTTGGTCGTTCCTGAGGTGAGTACTATTCCTCGTCATGTGGCGATTATTATGGATGGCAATGGCCGCTGGGCAAGTAAACGTCACATGCCGCGTGTAGCAGGACATGCTGAAGGCTTGAGCGCTGTTAGAAAAATTGTCGAAGAGTGTCGCCGTATCGGTGTTGAGTATCTAACGGTGTTTGCCTTTAGCTCCGAGAATTGGCGTCGCCCACCAGAAGAAGTGGGTTTCCTCATGAAGCTGTTTCTGAAATCCCTTAAAGGTGAAGTGGGGCGTCTTGCTGAGAATGATATTTCTCTGCGCTTGATTGGGGATTTAAGTCGCTTTGATTCTGCAATTCAAGAGATGGTGCAGTTTTCCGAAGAGAAGACCGCGGGCTGCAAGAGTTTGACCTTTACGATTGCAGCGAATTACGGTGGTCGTTGGGATATTTTGCAAGCCATGCGTCGCTGCCTTGATGCTAATCCAAACTTAACTTCTGAACAAATCACCGAAGAGTTATTGCAGCCGCATTTATCGATGGCTTATGCGCCAGAGCCTGACTTATTTATACGGACTGGTGGAGAGCAGCGGGTGAGTAACTTCTTATTATGGCAACTCGCTTATACCGAGCTGTACTTTACCGATATTCTGTGGCCTGATTTTAATGAAGCTGAATTACATAAAGCTTTCGAATGGTTTGGTCAGCGAGAGCGTCGTTTCGGTCGAACAAGTGCTCAGCTTGTGCCGCAAGCAATGAGCGATGCAGTTTGATCCAATTCCAGAAAACAAAATGCTAAAGACCCGAATCATTACTGCCACTATTCTGCTGGCAGTCCTTTTGCCTATCCTTTTTTTACTTCCAGCAATTTACCTAAGCGCTTTTTTTCTCTTGACCGTTTTGCTTGCTGCATGGGAGTGGAGTCGCTTAATTACGCCAGGATCTCGTCGCGGAGAAATCATCTACCCTATATTTTGCTTGATGATCATCTTGGGTTTATTGGCCCTCAATAATCCAGTATGGCAATTTTCTTTGCTGGCTATGGCCGTGATGTTTTGGTTCTTTATTGCACCTTTTATGCTTGCAAGAGGCTTAAATCTCCCCCTAGATAAGTGGCGTTACTTCTATTCCATTTTGGGATTGATTTTGCTTCCAGCCACCTGGTTCGCTCTGATCTTTTTGCGGGAGATTGGTTTAACTTTTCTGTTATCGACAATGGTGTTGGTATGGATTGCTGATATTGGTGCCTACTTTGTGGGGAAGGCTTTCGGCAAGCATCGCTTAGCTGCGCAAATTAGTCCCGGTAAATCCATTGAGGGGGCCTTAGGCGGCCTCCTGCTTTGTTATGGATATGCAGTTTCCTGCGTTTTCTTTTTACCGCTGGATTCCACATTATTTGGCGCTTGGGCAATTCGTTATGGCTGGCTACCAATGCTGTTAATGGTAACTGTCTTAACTGCCTTTAGCATCTTCGGTGATTTATTTGAGTCCCAATTAAAGCGGATCGCTGGCGTGAAAGATAGCAGCCATTTGTTACCAGGCCACGGTGGCGTTTTGGATCGCGTTGATGCATTGATACCGGTAATGCCGATCGCTGCATTGCTTGCAGGATTAGTCTAATGCCCTTAAGACGAGTTGCGATTCTAGGTTCTACAGGATCTATCGGCGTGAATACTTTGGATGTAATCCGCTCACACCCAGAGCGCTTCAAAGTGGTTGCACTGACTGCGGGTAAACAAGTCGAACGTTTGGCAGAGCAATGCCTAGAATTTAATCCGGCCATTGCAGTGGTTGCCGATGCCGATGGTGCAGCGCGCCTCAGCGCAATTCTTAAAGACAAGAAGATTGCTACAGAAGTACTGTATGGCCCTGAAGCTATGGTTACTGCAGTGACACAATCGAATTGCGATACGGTAATGGCTGCCATTGTTGGTGCTGCCGGTTTAGTACCGGCCTTAGCAGCAGCTAAAGCCGGCAAGAGGGTGCTGCTGGCAAATAAAGAAGCGCTGGTCATGTCTGGCGATTTATTTATGCAGGCTATGCAATCGGGCGGGGGCGAGTTACTGCCTATTGATAGCGAACATAACGCCATCTTTCAGTGTCTTCCTCAGCAATTTACTAAAGCCCCTCATGGTTATCTCGGTGTTGAAGAGCTCTGGTTAACGGCTTCAGGAGGCCCATTTAGAGATACTCCTATCAGCGAGTTGTCGGTTGTCACTCCTGAACAAGCTTGTGCTCATCCCAATTGGGTCATGGGTAGAAAAATTTCAGTAGATTCGGCAACGATGATGAATAAAGGACTTGAAGTCATCGAGGCATTTTGGTTATTTGGTTTGCCATTGGAAAAAATTAAGGTGCTGATACATCCACAAAGTGTGGTGCACTCCATGGTGCGCTATCGTGATGGGTCGGTGCTTGCTCAAATGGGTCAGCCTGATATGAGAACACCTATTGCTTACGGGCTAGCATGGCCAGAACGCATTGATGCTGGTGTTGCACCTCTTAATTTGACTCAGTTCTCAGCACTCAGTTTTACTGAACCAGACCTAGGACGTTTCCCTTGTCTAGCACTAGCTTTTTCAGCAGCAAAAACAGGCGGCACTGCTCCGACGATCTTAAATGCTGCCAATGAAATTGCGGTAGCGGCCTTTTTGGATACTGGCTTGCCGTATTTACGAATTCCAGAAGTAGTTGAAAAAACGCTCAATCATATTCAATCCGTTCCAGCGAGTTCTCTTGAGCTCATTTTGGAAGTGGATGCGCAGGCTAGGCAAGTGGCCACAAGTCTGATGAGCGAGATGAATATTTAGTGGAGCTTGTCTAGTGCAGACCTTGATTGCCCTCGCAGCTTTTTTGCTAACACTCGGTATTTTGGTCAGTTTTCATGAGTTTGGCCATTTTCTAGCAGCGCGCTTATGTGGAGTTCGCGTTCTTCGCTTTGCTCTTGGATTTGGCAAGCCGCTATTTACTTATGTGGCGCGTAATCGTACCGAGTGGGTTGTAGCCGCCATCCCTTTAGGTGGATATGTGAAGTTATTGGATGGTCGCGATGCTGGTCAGCTTATTTCGGAATCAGAAAAGTCCGAAGCGTTTGATGCCAAGCCGCTCTGGCAACGATCATTCATTGTGGCTGCTGGACCTTTAGCAAATTTTATTTTGGCGATCGTATTATTTGCCATTATTTACATGAGTGGGGTAGCTCAATTACCCGCACGCCTCGATGCACCTCCAGAGAGTTCATTGGCGGCTAAGCTTGGCGTTATTGCTGGTGATCAGGTCATTGGTTGGAAGTCTCTGCCAGATGACTCTGAAGATACGACTATTTCCGGGGATTTTGATCCCGTTTTGAGCTGGAATGTTCTACGTTGGAGACTTCTGGATGCGGTTACGGGGCAAGAAGGCTTTATCTTAGAGTTGCGTGGGACTGCGGGGGGAAGATCTTTTAAGCTTTTTAAGGGTCTTGATTTACCTCAAATGAGCCCTGAAACTGATCCTTTTATAGCCTTAGGCATTCGCCCTCAGATTAGCCCTCAAGCCGACTGGTTCAAGCTTAAATTGGGCCCATTGGACGCCTTAGCTTACGCCGCCGACAGGGTCTGGTTAATTACCAAGGTCTCGACACGCCTGATGTTGGGATTATTTACGGGAAATACCTCCATAAAACAGCTAGGCGGCCCCTTAAGCATTGCGGATATGGCTGGTAAGTCTGCGCAGTTCGGGTGGCAGCCATTTTTGGCCTTTTTGTCACTTTTGAGTATTAGCATTGGCCTGCTTAATCTAGTACCCCTACCAATGTTAGATGGGGGTCAGCTCCTGTATGATGCATGGGAGTTGGTTGCTGGTAAGCGGATTTCGGTTTCAATGCAGGAGCAGCTCCAAAAAGTGGGCTTTTTCTTGCTGATTTCACTCTCGTTACTGGCCTTGTTTAACGATTTACAACGCTACCTTTCGCCTTGAATTTTTTGACCTCATTCCCTCGCTTTTTTATCCGGTTTCTTGCGCAAGTAACACTAATTGCTGCTGCTGGATTATTTGTCAATGCCCATGCCGCCGAATCTTTCGTCATTAAAGATATTCGTATCGAGGGATTGCAACGCGTAGAACCTGGGACAGTTTTTAGTTATTTGCCGGTTCAAGTGGGTGATACATTTACTGAAGAGAAAGGCGCTGAAGCCATTAAGGCCCTATATAGCACTGGCTTTTTTAGGGATGTACAGATCCAAGCACAGGGCAGCGTCTTAATTGTTATTGTTGATGAGCGGCCAACGATTTCCCGAATTGAATTTACAGGGATGAAAGAATTTGACCAGGAGATTGTGCGTAAATCCCTGAAGACGGTGGGCGTTGCCGAGGCGCGCTTCTACGATAAAGCGTTGATTGATAAGGCTGAGCAAGAATTAAAGCGCCAATATATTGGTAAAGGTATGTACGCAGCCGAGGTAGTTGCTACCGTTACCCCTATAGAGCGCAATCAAGTCGCTATTTACTTCAATATTGATGAAGGACCCGTTGCCAAAATCCAAGAAATTAACTTTATTGGTAATAAAGAATTTAGCGAAAGCACACTATTGAGTCAGATGCAGCTCAAAACAGGTGGATGGTTATCTTGGTACAGCAAAGACAATTTGTACTCCAAGCAAAAACTCACCGCCGATCTTGAAACGATTCGCTCTTACTATTTGAACCGCGGTTACCTTGAGTTCGTGATTGATTCGACTCAAGTTTCTATTACTCCGGATAAAAAAGGTATCTACCTCACCATTAGCATTCGTGAGGGTCAGATGTTTACCGTTAAAAATGTACGACTTGCCGGAGAGTTGCTTGGTAAAGAAGCTGAGCTAATGCAGTTGATTACCTTAAAACCTGGAGATACCTTCTCCTCTGCAGAGTTGACTAAGAGCACTAAAGCGATTGCGGAGATACTAGGTTCTTATGGATACGCGTTCGCCACGATTAATCCTCAGCCTGATATTCGCCGTGAATTAAGTGAGGTAGATCTCACTTTGGTGGTTGATCCGGGTCGACGTGTTTATGTGCGCCAAGTGGCAATTAGCGGTAATGCTAAAACGCGCGATATGGTGATTCGCCGTGAGATGCGCCAGTTTGAAAGCTCCTGGTTTGATAGCGATAAGATCGATTTATCGAAGAAGCGTTTAGGTCGACTTGGTTACTTTACCGAGACTGACATCACGACTCAAGATGTGCCAGGCTCCCCTGATCAGGTTGATGTGAATGTGAAGGTGACCGAGAAACCCACTGGCGCGGTGACGATTGGTGCCGGCTTCTCCTCAACAGAGAAATTGATTTTGTCCGCTGGTATTAATCAAGATAATGCTTTTGGTACGGGTACTGCGATTGGTTTAAACGCCTCGGTCGGTAAGATTAATCAAAACTTGACCCTGTCTCAGTACGACCCCTATTTCACTGAGGATGGCATCAGTCGATATAGTGATTTGTACTACCGTTCATCCAAGCCTTTGTACTATGTTGGAGATCCTGATTACCAAATCAAATCAGTTGGCTCAAATCTAAAATTTGGTGTTCCTTACACCGAAGTTGATAGGGTTTTCTTTGGTACTGGCATCGAAGCTTTTCAGATAAATACGACCTCCAATACCCCCCAGCCATACCTGAGCTACGCTCAAAGCTATGGTATTGCAGCCCCTGGGTACCCAGCGACCTTAACTACATATAACGTTCCCTTGACGGTGGGTTGGGCGCGCGATGGTCGTGATAGCAGCTTAATTCCTTCTGAGGGCTCCTTGCAGCAACTTTCTGGGGAGGTTGGAACCCCGGTTGGAAATATGACTTTTTACCGTCTTTTTGGGCAATATCAAAAGTACCACTCATTCTCAAAAGGCAATATCTTGTCGTTTAATGGCGAGGTGGGCTATGGTGAGGCCTATGGTAGCAATCCCTTCCCAATTACTAAAAACTACTATGTAGGTGGTATTGGCTCTGTTCGTGGTTATGCCCCTGGATCCCTTGGGCCACAGTATTTCAACACAACTACAGGGCTTTATCAGCCCACTGGTGGTCAATCTAAGATTGTAAGTAACGTTGAGTACACCTTCCCAGTGCCTGGGTCTGGCGTCGATAAAACCTTGCGACTCTTCACTTTCGTGGATGGTGGTAATGCATTTGGCACCAATATCAACCTAGTTTTGCGCTATTCCTACGGCTTGGGTTTATCATGGATATCACCACTGGGACCGCTAAAATTCAGTTATGGTATTCCGATCAAGTCTCAACCAACGGATAATATCCAGCGTTTGCAGTTCCAAGTAGGTACGGCGTTTTAATTGTTTAAGGAAAGTTTTATGAAGCTTTGTTTCTCTTCTAAATGGGTTCAATTAGGCTTAATTGCTTGTGCATCATTTGCCGCAGCACCACAGGTGTTCGCTCAAGACGCTGGCACACGGGTTGCCGTCGTGAATTCTGAAAAAGTCTTTAACGAATCTAACTTAGCAAAAGCGATGCAAACGCGTTTGCAAAATGAGTTCACAAAGCGCCAAAATGAACTGCGTGATAGCGCTCAAAAGATTAAATCTGCGGCCGAGAAGTTGGATCGCGATGCAGCAGTCATGAATGAAGCTGATCGTGTACGTCGTCAACGTGAGTTGGCCGATCAAGATCGTGAATTGCAACGCAAACAACGCGAGTTCACAGAAGATTTGAATCAGCGTACCTTTGAAGAGCGTGCCAAGATTGCTGAAAAAGCAAATGCCGTGCTGAAGCAAATTGCTGAGCAAAGAAAAATTGACGTCATTGTTCAAGAAGCAGCTTATGTTAGCCCTAAGGCTGATGTAACCGATGATGTCATCAAGGCTTTGAATAGTCTCAAGTAAGTTTTATGCCCACCGCCATCGAGCTGGCCGAACAGTTTCAAGTAAGCTTGGTGGGGGATGGCTCCCACGCATTTCAGGGACTCGCTCCCCTAGAGCGCGCTCAGTCGAGTCAGATTTCCTTTCTCTCCAATCCACTGTATCGCCAACAGGCTGGCGATAGCAATGCTGGCGCACTCATAGTTAGTAAAGCTGATCTAGAGTTCTTGCAGGCTAATCCGAGTGCTCATTCTGCACAGCGGGTTTACTTCGTCTCTAAAAATCCATATGCTACTTTTGCAAGGATGGCACAGCACTTTGCCAAGGCAAGCGCTCCAATGTATCCGCCCGGAATACACTCTAGCGCTGTTATAGATTCAACAGCAACGATTCCTGCTTCTTGCCATATTGGGCCTTTTGTGCAAATAGGGGCTGGCGTTACATTGGGTGAGCGGGTTGTTATCTTAGGCAACACTTCCGTTGCAAGAGATAGCAACATCGGCGCAGACACTTTGCTTTACCCATCAACTTCCATTTATTACGGCACTGAAATCGGTCAGCGCTGCATTATCCATAGCGGAGCAGTCATTGGCGCCGATGGTTTTGGTTTCGCTCCTGATTTTTCTGCTACTGGTGGTGAATGGGTCAAGATTCCGCAAACCGGTAGGGTGGTTATTGGGGATGATGTTGAAGTTGGAGCATCGACAACGATTGATCGTGGGGCTTTGAGTGACACAATAGTCGGCTCGGGAACCAAGATCGATAATCAGGTCCAAATTGCGCATAACGTCGTTATTGGCCAATGTTGCGTTGTGGCGGGTTGTGCCGCCATCTCCGGCAGTACCAAAATTGGAAACTTCTGCATTATTGGTGGGGCAGCTAATTTTGCTGGCCATCTCACGATTGCAGATAGGACGACGGTTTCTGGCAATACCTCGATTATTCGCTCCATTACAGAGCCAGGACAGCACTTTACGGGTGTTTACCCGTCGATGTTGCATAGCGCTTGGGAGAAAAACGCAGCTATCTTGCGTGGGCTAGATAAAATACGTCAACGTTTGCGTTTGTTGGACAAAAATAAAAACGCGGAGTCATAGACTTCTTCGTTACGGATGCATCAATTTAATTTTTTATGTGGGCTATCAAATGAGTAATGCTGCTGCAATCGATATCAACAAGATCATGAAACTCTTGCCGCATCGCTATCCATTTTTACTGGTGGATCGCGTGCTGGAATTTACGCCTCGCCAAAGTATTACGGCCATTAAGAATGTCACTATTAACGAGCCATTCTTTCAGGGGCATTTTCCAGATTTCCCGGTGATGCCTGGTGTTTTAATTATTGAAGCGCTTGCACAAACAGCTGCTCTGCTCACCTTTACCGAAGAGAAAAAAGATGATGCCATTTACTATTTCGCTGGGATTGATGCCGCTCGCTTTAAAAGACCTGTTGTTCCTGGGGATCAACTGTTGATGGTGGCTACGTATCAACGTGAAAAAGCGGGCATCTATAAATTTCATGTGACAGCAACAGTCGATGGTGAATTGGCTGCCGAAGCTGACATTACCTGTGCAGTACGTACGAAAGGTGCGTAATGACTTTGATTCATGCATCCGCTGTAGTCGATAGCAAGGCAGAACTCGCTAGTGATGTGGTGGTTGGTCCATTCTCAGTGATTGGCCCAAATGTCAAAATTGGAGCCGGCACTAAGATAGGTTCTCATACCGTGATCGAGGGTTACACCACGATTGGCAAAGAGAATACTTTTGCGCATTTCGCTTCGATTGGCGGACCTCCCCAAGATATGAAATACCGCGGCGAGCCTACACAGTTAATCATGGGTGATCGCAATACTGTGCGAGAGTTCACAACCATTCATACGGGTACTACTCAAGACGTGGGCATTACCCGAGTTGGTAACGACAACTGGATCATGGCTTATGTACATATTGCCCATGACTGCCAAATTGGAAGCAACACCATTTTTGCGAGTAATGCGCAGATTGCGGGTCACGTGCAAGTGGATGACTGGGCGATTATGGGCGGCATGTCTGGAGTGCATCAATTTGTACGAGTAGGCCAACATGCCATGCTCGGCGGCGCTTCTGCGCTAGTGCAAGATATTCCGCCATTTGTCATCGCTGCCGGTGATAAGGCATCTCCCCATGGGATTAATGTTGAGGGTCTAAAGCGTCGTGGTTTTTCAAGTGAAACCATTACGGCTTTGCGTCAAGCCTACAAAGTCCTCTACAAAGATGGTTTGAGTTTTGAAGATGCAAAAGTAGAAATTCAGAAGATGGTATTAGCTCATGCCGCTGATTCTGCTACTGCAGAAAAGCTTAAATTGTTCCACGACTTTATCGCCGCCTCCACGCGCGGCATTATTCGATAGCACTAGGTCAGCTTTGCCTAAATTAGCCTGCGTAGCCGGCGAACCTTCTGGCGACTTGCTGGCCGCTCCTGTACTAAGTGCCTTAAATCAAATTCCAGATATGTCTGGTCTAGAGGTTTATGGCATTGGCGGTCCTCGTATGCAAGCAGAGGGGATGCGTTCTGATTGGCCAATGGAAACCTTAAGTGTTCGTGGTTATGTTGAAGCCATCAGGCAACTGCCAGCCATTCTGAAGCTACGTCGTGAGCTCATTGCCAATCTACTAAATGAAGGGCGCCCAGATGTTTATCTAGGCATCGATGCGCCTGACTTTAATCTGGGGGTTGAGCTTCAACTTCGTAAAGCCGGTATTCCAACCCTGCACCTTGTTTCACCTTCTATTTGGGCATGGAGAGGCGGGCGCATTACGAAAATTGCGCAAGCTGTTGAACGCATGCTCTGTATCTTTCCCTTTGAAACCGAAATTTATGAGCGAGCCGGGATAGCAGCTACGTACGTTGGACATCCATTGGCAAGCGATATTCCACCAGAACCCAATACAGCGCTTGCTAGAGAACGGATTGCGCAGATTCTCAAGATTGCTCCAGTTGACTTGAGTGGAAAGGTGATTGCGGTGTTGCCTGGCAGTCGTGGTTCAGAGATTGAGCAGATTGCCCCGATCTTTTTTGACACCATGAAACTCCTAGCCGATCGATTGCATGGAGAAAAGCTACAGTTTTTAATTCCGGTTGCTACGCCGCGTTTGCGTGAGCCACTTGAGAATCTCTTGTTGCGAGTAAAAGAAGTTAATCCTCATATTCAGATTCATTTAATGGATGGCGAAGCCGATGCCATTCTTGAGGCCTCTGACGTAGTGTTGATTGCCAGCGGAACAGCTACTTTGCAAGCTGCCCTTTGGAAAAAACCCATGGTGATTTCTTATAAGGTACCTTGGTTAACAGCGCAGATTATGAAACGCCAAGCCTATATGCCTTATGTTGGCCTGCCGAATATTTTGTGTGGGGAATTCGTTGTACCTGAGTTATTACAGGACGATGCTACCCCTGAAAAGCTCGCTAATGCAGTGTTGGAATGGCTTAATAATCCCGTTAAGGTGAGCGAGCTTAAAGCGCGTTTCGCGCAAATGCACGAAACCTTGCGTCGCCCAACTGGCCTATTAGTAGCGCAGGCCGTGGTCCAAACCATGCACGATCATCAACTTCGTAAAAACGCATGAGTACCATCTGGATTTGTGGCGTGGATGAAGCGGGTCGAGGACCTTTGGTTGGTTCAGTTGTCGCTGGCGCCGTTGTGCTTGATCCAAATAATCCAATCGCGGGACTAAAGGACTCCAAGAAACTCACGCCTGCAAAAAGAGAGTATTTATATGAACAAATTATGCTCAAGGCAAAAGCTTGGGGCATTGGCGAGGCCAGTCCAGAAGAGATAGATCAAATCAATATTCTGCAGGCAACGATGTTAGCGATGCGACGTGCGATTGAGGATCTTGCAAGCAGATTGGGTTCATGGCCAGACCAAGCCTTGATCGATGGTAACCGCTGTCCTGAATTGCCGATACCTGCTGAGGCGATTGTGAAGGGTGATGCTAAAGAGCCAGCGATTTCGGCGGGATCGATTTTGGCAAAAGTCACGCGTGATCGTCAGATGGCAATCTTGCATGAGCGTTTTCCGCAATATGGTTTTGCTCAGCACATGGGTTATCCAACCGCCGCCCATTTTGCGGCCTTAAAAGAATTTGGTGTATGCGAAGAACATCGCCGCAGTTTTTCTCCGGTGCGAAATGTTATAGAGGCGATGAGTAGATAAATGAAAATCGAAATTATCTCCTCTAAAGAAAACCCCCTGTTTAAAGAGCTACGCCTTTTGCAGGCCACAGGCTCGAAGGGGCAGAAGGCGCGCATTGCTAGCGGTCAGGCTTTGCTCGAGGGAGTTCATTTGGTGCAGGCCTGGACTGGCGATCCAGCTCTAACAGCTTTGCTTACCTCTGAGGTGGGCTTTAAAAACCCTGAGATTTGTCAGACGATCTATTCCCATTTAGAGGTTTATCCGGATACTCGTGTTTATCAGTTGGATGTCGCTCTATGGGATTTATTGAGTGAGTTGGCCAATGCCCCTCATATCGCAGGCTTGTTAAATCTTCCCAAGTCTTGCATTAGTCCGCCCCAATCGATTTCCAACTTAGATGGCGATGTATTGATTCTCGATCGGATTCAAGATGCGGGCAATGTAGGCTCGATTTTGCGCACCGCTGCTGCTGCAGGCTTTACCCAGGTGATCGCAGTGTCTGGTTGTGCGCATCTATGGTCAAACAAGGTATTGCGCGCTGGTATGGGTGCCCACCGTCTCCTCGATCTTTATGAGGGCTGGTCAACACAACAAGTGCTGAGCGCTGTTATTGCACCGTTGATGGCTGCCACTGCCGATGGGGCAAGTGATATCTACGACCTGACAAAAGAATTAAAGCATCCAGTTGCCTGGCTAATGGGTAGCGAAGGGCAGGGCGTCTCTGAAGAATTCTTAGCGCAAGCTAAAGGGATATCGATTCCGATTGATCCACGCGTTGAGTCGCTCAATGTGTCGACTGCAGCTGCTATTTGCTTATTTGAGACCGTGCGCGCAAGGCGTGGTTAAGAGCCCGCTGATAAATTTCATTAGTTAGAAAAAGAAATTGTGAGTCTACTTGAGATTGTTCAAAACTATCTGTAGCACTTGCAAACCCAGCAATAAGACGAGTGGCGATATATCGAGCGCCCCCAGATGAGGTATTACCCGTCGAATGGGTGTAAGTAGTGGATCAACTAAAAGAGATACAAGATATTGGATTTGAGAACCTGCGCTGATCCAAGAGAGGATCACGCTAGCGAAGACTAGCCCAACGAGACCAGAAAGGATTAAGTCCAAGAGGTCGATGAGAGCAAAAAGCAGCCAAGACAGAAGCGAGGGTGCGAAGCCGGCGATCAAAGACAGGACAATTGTTTTTCCTAAAACAAGTAGGTAGGCGGCAACAAAGCTAGCAGTATCAAATCTACCTAAGCTTGGGATGGCCCGACGAAACGGAAGAACAATCCAGTTGGTAATGGGGAGCAGGTAAGAGCCAATAGCTTTGTTTTGACCAGATCCAAGGTTAAATGCCAGCCACTGCATATAGCAGCGTAAAAGACAGGCTCCAGCAACGATGCTGACAAATACTTGAAGTAGTAGGTTTGTAATTTGTATTAACATTCGCTCATTGTAGGCAATGTCTCTTGTGGGTCAAAAACGGGCATCAGAAAACATCAATCTAACCCAAAATCGTTTTATCAGATTTAATTGCCTGCAAGACCGTAGTGGCAATTTCTTCGATGGATTTGCTGGTAGTGACAACCCATGGAATGGATTCTTTCTTCATCATTGAAGTGGCTTCATTGATTTCATAACGGCAATTTTCAAGCTTGGCGTAATTGCTTCCCGGGCGGCGCTCATTACGAATTTGCGACAACCTTTCCGCATCAATCATCAGACCAAATATTTTGCTGCGATAGGGAACGAGATCTTTAGGAAGATGGCCTCGCTCAAAGTCTTCAGGGATGAGGGGATAGTTTGCTGCCTTTAATCCATATTGCATGGCCAAATAAAGACTCGTAGGCGTTTTACCCACCCTAGAAATCCCAACCAGGATGACATCCGCTTCTGCCAGGTTTTTATTGGACTGACCATCATCATGGGCTAGGGAGTAGTTAATCGCTTCAATCCGGTCTCTGTACGCATCGGTGTCGGCATTGTGGTGCAGGCGGTTCATGGCGTGGGTGGATTTGATGCCCAGTGCGTTTTCAAGGGGCGCCACAAAGGTCTGGAACATATCCAAAACCAAGCCGTTTGCTTTGCCGACGATGGCATTGAGTTCCGGATTCACCAAAGTGGTGAAAACAATCGGTGGAACCCCATATTTAGAGGCGGCTTGGTTGATGTTGCTGACGGCATCGCGGGCCTTATCAACGCTATCCACAAAAGGGACGCGAATGTGCTTAAAAGTGGCCTCAAATTGGGCCAAAATCGACTGGCTGAAGTTCTCGGCGGTAATGCCGGTGCCATCAGAAACAATAAAAACAATACGGGTTTGGGTAGTCATGAGAATGGCCTAAAAGTCGAGGTCAGCACTACAATAGAAAGTTAATGAAGTATGCCCCATTTTGAGTGGCCGCTAGACCAGTTTCCTTATCTTTAGAGAGTATTTTATGTCCAACCAACAGCAACAAAATAGTAGTGTGGCAAATGCCTACGTTTTACCTTTTGAGCAGCTTCGAATGACGGATGTTGAGTCCGTTGGCGGTAAGAATGCTTCCCTTGGTGAAATGATTTCTCAGTTGTCCTCTACGGGCGTTCGTGTTCCAACTGGTTTTGCAACCACCGCATTGGCTTTCCGAGATTTCTTGGAGCATAACAATCTGACTGAGCGTATTCGAAAGCGTCTAGAAAACCTCAATATCGATGATGTTCGCGCTCTTGCCCAAGCGGGAGCTGAGATTCGAGAATGGATTGAGACTGCACCATTTCAAGCGCGTTTGGATGAAGAAATCCGCACAGCGTTCAAAACCTTGGACGATTCTGGAAAAGGTTCTTTTGCAGTGCGCTCATCTGCTACTGCTGAAGATTTGCCTGATGCCTCTTTTGCTGGTCAGCAAGAGACTTTCCTGAATGTTGAGGGCATTGATGATGTCCTGAAAAAGATTCGCGAAGTATTCGCCTCGCTATATAACGATCGCGCTATTTCTTATCGGGTTCATAAAGGCTTTGCTCATGCTGAAGTAGCCTTATCTGCCGGTATTCAGCGGATGGTACGCTCAGATTTGGGTGCAGCCGGCGTGATGTTTACATTGGATACAGAGTCTGGCTTTGAAGATGTGGTCTTTATTACCTCAAGCTATGGCTTAGGCGAGACTGTCGTTCAAGGTGCAGTCAACCCAGACGAGTTCTATGTTTTCAAGACTACTTTGGCGCAAGATAAGAAAGCGATTATTCGTCGCTCTTTAGGCTCTAAATTAATTCAGATGCAATTTGCTCCAGCAGGTTCTGCTGAGAAAGTGCAAACCGTTGATGTCACCCCAGAAAAACGCAACCGCTTTTCGTTGGAAGATGCTGATATTACTGAGTTGGCTAAATATGCAGTCATCATCGAAAAACACTATGGCCGTCCAATGGATATTGAGTGGGGTAAAGACGGTCAAGATGGCCGCATTTATATCCTGCAAGCTCGTCCAGAGACAGTCAAGAGTCAAGCTGCTGGCCAGGTAGAGATGCGCTACAAGCTCAAGGGTAGCTCTAAGGTATTGGCTAAAGGTCGTGCCATTGGTCAAAAGATTGGCGCAGGTCCCGTCCGTATTATTCGGGACCCAAGCGAAATGGATCGCGTTCAGCCCGGTGACGTATTGGTTGCTGATATGACAGACCCGAACTGGGAGCCGGTAATGAAACGCGCTGCTGCAATTATTACCAATCGCGGTGGTCGTACTTGTCACGCTGCGATTATTGCTCGTGAGCTGGGTGTTCCTGCAGTAGTCGGTTGTGGCGATGCCACTGAGCATTTGCAAGACGGCATGATGGTGACAGTTTCTTGTGCGGAGGGTGACGAAGGCCATATCTATGATGGCTTGATTGAAACCGAAGTCACTGAAATTTCCCGCGGTGTATTGCCTGATATTCCAGTCAAGATCACTATGAACATTGGCAACCCACAGTTGGCATTTGACTTCTGTCAGATTCCGAATGCAGGTGTTGGTTTAGCGCGCCTCGAGTTCATCATCAATAACTATATTGGTGTGCATCCACGCGCGGTATTGGAGTACCCAAATATTGATCCTGACCTCAAGCGTGCAGTGGAGAGTGTTGCTCGTGGTTATGCAAGTCCACGCCAGTTCTACGAAGATAAATTGGTTGAGGGTGTAGCAACGATTGCGGCAGCCTTCTATCCGAAGCCGGTGATTGTGCGTTTGTCTGACTTTAAGTCAAACGAGTACAAGAAACTCATTGGTGGATCACGCTACGAACCTGATGAAGAAAACCCAATGTTGGGCTTCCGCGGTGCATCACGTTATGTTTCTGCAGACTTTGGCGAGGCTTTCGCTATGGAATGTGCGGCAATGAAACGCGTTCGTGAAGACATGGGTCTTGATAACGTAGAGATCATGGTCCCGTTCGTACGCACGATCAAGCAAGCTGAGCGCGTCATTGACATGATGGAGAAGCTCGGTCTCAAACGTGGTGTTAATGGCTTGCGCCTCATCATGATGTGCGAGATTCCGTCGAATGCGATTTTGGCCGATCAATTCCTCGAGCACTTTGATGGTTTCTCCATTGGCTCTAACGATATGACTCAGTTAACCCTAGGTCTAGATCGTGATTCTGGAATGGAATTGTTGGCGATCGACTTTGACGAACGCGATCCTGCGGTGGAATTTATGATTGCGCGCTCTATCGATGCTTGCCGCAAGCAAAACAAGTATGTCGGTATTTGCGGTCAGGGCCCTTCAGATCACCCAGACTTTGCTCGCTGGTTAGTCGAGAAGGGAATTACTTCAATCTCATTGAATCCAGATAGCGTTATTGCAACCTGGGAAATGTTGGGCAAGAAGTAGGGAGCAGACGCAAGTTTCAGCAGTAAATTGATGAAGTAAAAAGGCCCAGTACACACTGGGCCTTTTTATATCCACAAAAGATTAGTTGTAAATCTAAGGCTTTATTTTTTTAACAAGCCTTTTTGTTGGTGCGCTAGATTTGGTAGCAACACGAGCCCCAACTTTTTTTGCAATGATCTTTGGCGGCTGATGGTTGATGGGAACAGCACCCATTTTTTTAGCAGGTGTAGAGATGGCACTGGCTTTATGAGCACCACTCCAGCTTGGCTCTGCAATTGAGTTAAAAGCCTCTCGCAGCTTCTCGCCCCAGTGTTGATGAATCATCTTATAGTAGGGATTAGATTCATCCACGGTAACCAACTTAGTTGGCTTTAAAGAATTCTTCTCGTACACCAATAGATCCAATGGTAGACCAACGGAAATATTACTATTGAGTGTTGAGTCCATGGAAATTAAGGCGCATTTGGTCGCGAGATTGAGTGGGGTGGAATGATTTAAGACGCGATCTAAGATCGGTTTGCCATATTTAGATTCACCAATTTGGAAGTAACAGGTCTCTGGAGTTGCCTCAATGAAGTTGCCGGCAGAATAAATATTAAAAAGACGCGGGCGCTCACCTTTGATTTGACCGCCAAATATCAGATTGCAATTGAAATCAATACCAGCTTTTTCAAGTGATTTATGTTCGCGCTCATAGACCTGCTTGACTGCATCGCCCACCACTACGGCAGCATCGTGTGAGTTTTTAACAGTCCAAAGATTTTCTTCGTTAAGTAACTGACCTTGGAGCAGGATTTCTTTAACGGCTTGGGTGATCGCAAGATTCCCAGCGCTCATGAGGGTAAAAAAGCGATCATTGTTCTTTTGAAACAATGTCATTTTTCTGAAAGTGCCGATTTGATCAACGCCAGCATTGGTGCGGGAGTCAGATAAAAAAACTAGACCATCTTTTAGACAAAGTCCAACGCAATACGTCATCCCACAACCCCTTTAATGAATTCCTTGGAATTATCTCTTAACTTGAGTGAGCTTAAGTTAATTGCTGGATCGAGATACTGGCACTGAGTTCTTCGCCTCCGCCTCCAGAGCGAACCCCTTTGACTGGGGCAGCAGAGTAGTAATCCCGACCAATCGCTAAACGAATATGGCGAGAATCTACCAAACAAGCGTGAGTGATATCAATGCTAGTCCATAAGCCTTTGTCGACATCACTGCAAAAATCGATCCAGGCATGGCTTGCAAGGTTAGGGGACTCTTCTGCAAAGAAATAACCGCTAACATAGCGCGCCGGAATTCCGGAGGCGCGGCAGAGTCCCAGCATGACGTGCGCATGATCCTGGCAAACACCCGATTGCATGGCAAAGGATTGGGCTGCCGTCGTTGCAAAATTCGTTTGTCCAGGGACATAAGTAATCGCTTCTTGAACCGCAGCTGCTAGCTTAAGCACCGCATCAACAGAATGCTGCTTCGGTAATTTGCCCTCAAAGTAAGAGAGCATTTCTTCCGAGGGCTCGGTGAGATTGGTTTGTTGCAGTAGATAGTACGGGGAGACAGCTTTTGAGTCATCAATATATTCAAAAGCGCCTTGAGTTCTCACTTCCCCTTCAGCCTCAATCATCATTGAAGTGTAGGGAGTCTCTTGAACAAAGACGCTGCAGGTATTGCCAAAAGCATCCTGAGAAACAGTAGATTTAATCGGTGTGCTAACCTTCCATTTTTCAATCTGCTGACCCGCTACTTGTGGTGGGGTCAAGCGTAATTCTTGAATTGAATAATGCACTGGGGTTTCATAACGATATTCGGTGCGATGACGGATCTTGAGATGCATATACTCTTTGTTGGTACTTAGGCCACTGCCAATGGAATGAGATAGGCATTACTGAACTCATCTGCGATGTGATTGATGCGCTCTAAAAATTGCTCAATGAACTCTTCTAAACCCTGAGAAAAGACCTCATCGATATCTGAGTAATCTAGACTTGCCTTGAGTTTTCCAAGCAAGCGCTCAATTTCTTTCGATTGCTGATTCTTCATCTCAGATATGAGTGGGATTAACTCGTTGACGCAGCACACTAATGAGCGAGGCATTTGCTTGTTAAAGATCAGTAATTGGGCAACTTGCTTTGGTGTGACCTGATCTGAATAAATTTGACGGTAGATTTCAAAAGCAGACACGGAGCGAAGTAGAGCGGCCCAGTGGTAGAAATCAAAGAAATCCACTCCCGCTTCATCATCAGATTTGTTTTCAGCACGTAGCGCTTTGAGTGATGCCTGGTCTTCGTATTTTGTTTCTAAGATGCGGGCAGTGTTATCAGCGCGCTCTAAGAGGGTGCCAACACTCATAAAGTAGAAGGCTTCATTCTTCAGCATGGTCCCATGCATTACACCTCTAAATAGGTGGCAACGATGCTTGACCCATTCTAGTAGGCGACTTGGATCGGCCTGATTTCTGGCTTCCAGAATGCGTTGCAACTCCAACCAAGTGGTATTTTGTGTTTCCCAAACTTCAGATGTAATCTTGCCACGAATGACGCGAGCATTCTCACGCGCCGCAAAGAGACAGGAGACGATACTCGAGGGATTGCTGGTTTCATAGATCATGAAATCCAAGACATTCTCTCGATTGACAACATCGTATTGACTCATGAAAGCTTCTTCGAGCTTGGAGATGGTGAGAAGCTTTCTCCAGCTTTGCTCTAAGAACTCTTCGGGTTGCGGCAATAGGGAGGTCTGATGATTCACATCGAGCATGCGAGCGGTGTTCTCTGCACGCTCGGTATAACGAGCCATCCAATACAAACAATCAGCGGTACGACTCAGCATATTCTTTTCTCCGCCTTATTCTTCTAGAACCCAGGTATCTTTAGTGCCGCCACCTTGGGAGGAGTTCACGACTAAAGAACCTTCTTTAAGGGCCACGCGGGTTAATCCGCCGGGAACCATCTTGATGGTTTTTCCAGACAATACGAATGGTCTTAAATCGATATGTCTTGGGGCAATGCCGGATTCCACAAAGGTAGGGCAGGTGGAGAGCGCTAGCGTGGGCTGAGCAATATATTTATCAGGGTTAGCAATCAAATGACCGCGAAACGCTTCAATCTCCGCTTTTGTCGAAGCTGGTCCAACCAACATGCCGTAGCCACCAGCACCATGAGTCAGTTTAACAACCAGCTTTTCAAGGTTGGCAAGTGTGTATGCCAGGTCATCTGGTTTACGACATTGGAAAGTCGGCACATTATTAAGAATAGGTTTCTCACCAAGGTAAAACTCGATCATCTCTGGAACATAAGGGTAGATCGATTTGTCATCGGCTATTCCAGTACCAATCGCATTCGCTAGGGTCACATTACCGGCGCGATGTGCGGAGAGAAGTCCGGCAATACCAAGAGTCGAATCTGAGCGAAACGCAAGTGGATCCAGGAAGTCATCATCGACGCGGCGATAAATGACATCAACACGTTCTGGACCTTGAGTTGTACGCATAAAGACTTGTTCATTCTTCACGAACAAATCTTTACCTTCTACTAGCTCAACACCCATTTGTTGTGCGAGGTAGCTGTGTTCAAAGTAGGCCGAGTTGTACATGCCTGGCGTGAGCACCACGACATTTGGTTTTTTGACATCATCTGGTTTGACGGACTTGAGGCACTCCAGCAATAAGTCGGGATAGTGTTCAACCGGTGCGACACGGTATTTCTGAAACAGATCCGGGAAGAGACGCATCATCATCTTGCGGTCTTCCACCATATAAGAGACACCAGAAGGAACGCGTAAGTTATCTTCAAGAACGTAGAACTCGCCTTCACCGGCGCGAACAATATCGATCCCTGCGATCTGTGCGTAGATATCACGTGGCACACTGACATTGCGCATCTCGGGACGGTATTGCGCATTGTTAAAAATTTGCTCAGCAGGGACAATGCCTGCTTTGATAATGTTTTCGTCGTGGTACACGTCGTAGATAAAGCAGTTGAGCGCTTTTACACGTTGACGTAAGCCAGCCTCAAGCTGTTCCCATTCTTTTGCAGCAAAGATTCTGGGGACTTGGTCAAACGGAATGGTTCTCTCGGACCCCAGATCGTCTCCGTAGACTGCAAAGGTAATACCAACCCGACGAAAGATCAGGTCAGCCTCAGCTCGCTTGAGACCCATCAGGGTGTCACTTTGCTGTTTTAGCCAGTTATGGAAAACTTGGTAGTGGGGTCGCGCTTTGCCTGTGGCATCGAGCATTTCATCAAAAGGCGATTTCATAGTTACAAACTAATGCCTTTGGATGGATTGATTTTAATAGTTTGAAGCAGCTTGGTGCTGATATGCACTTTTATAGTGCATAAATGTTCGGATTTGACCCTATTAGCCCTAGGGATAGTCTACACCGCTTTTTAGGCGTTCAAGTCGCCCCTGGCAATGCGACCTTTTTGAACTTCCCATTCCCGCTCTTTGGTGGCAGCCCGCTTGTCATGTTGCTTCTTGCCACGTGCCAAGCCAATCTCACATTTAACGTTGCCTTTGGAGAAATGCAGGTTTAAGGGGACGAGGGTGTAGCCCTTTTGCTCTACTTTACCGATGAGCTTGCGTATTTCGATGGCGTTGAGCAGGAGCTTGCGGGTGCGGGTGCTATCTGGAACGATGTGGGTAGAGGCTGAGAGCAGGGGGGTGATATGACATCCGATTAAAAACAGCTCCGCCTTGCGAATGACAACATACGCTTCCTTGACGTGCACGCGGCCTGCCCGAATGGCTTTGACTTCCCAGCCTTCTAGAACCAGCCCTGCCTCGAAGCGTTCCTCGACAAAATAATCGAAGAAGGCTTTTTTGTTATCGACGATACTCATATTTATTTAGCTTCTCAAGATCGATTATGGCAGACGTCTACAAGACCGTTTTAATTGGGCAGTCAGCCGAGCGAATGTACGGTTTAGTAACCGATGTCGCTCGCTATCCCGAGTTCCTGCCTTGGTGTGGCGGTGTAGAGATTTTTGAGCAAACCGAAACCGTTTTAGAAGCCAAAATTAATATTAAGTTCAAGGGCATTACACAGTACTTCCACACCCGTAATATCAACCATCGTCCAGAAACCATCGATATGGTGTTCGTGGATGGCCCCTTTAAGCATTTTTCTGGTCAGTGGAATTTCATTCCCTTGAAGGAAGATGCCTGTAAGGTCGAATTTAAGCTCCATTGGGAATTCAAGAGCAGCATTCTCGATAAGATCATCGGGCCTGTTTTTGGGCATATCGCAGGAACCTTTGTAGATTGCTTCGTCAAGCGGGCTGAAGATATCTATGGCCAGTAACTCTATTGAAATCTTCATCTGTGACGCTAGAAATGGCGAGCCTGTACTGCAGTCATTTCAGCTCAAATTAGCAGATGGTCAGAGTGCTACGGTTGGGCAGGCACTGCTCCAAGTGGGCATTGCCACAAGTCCAGAAGACCCTGTTTTGGCTCGAAAGGGCTGTTTTGGGGTGTTTGGTAAGCGTAAAGACTGGGATAGCCCTATTTATGAGGGCGATAGGTTGGAGCTCTATTCCATGCTCTTAATTGACCCCAAGACGGTACGTCGCAAGAAGGCCAATCAAAACCAGGATGCCAAATTCCAGGCTGCCGCAGCTAAAAGAAAGGCTAGGAGGCTATAATCTGTTTTTGTGACTAGGGGTTTTGCATGCGACTCATTCAAAAAGCACTCACTTTTGACGATGTGCTCCTCGTACCGGCTTATTCATCGGTACTCCCTCGAGATGCCAGTCTGGCAAGTAAGTTAACTCGAGATATTTCACTCAATACACCATTGGTATCTGCAGCGATGGATACCGTGACCGAAGGTCGTTTGGCAATTGCCATGGCCAGCGAAGGCGGCATCGGCATTGTTCATAAAAATCTCACACCTTCAGAGCAAGCTCGTGAAGTGGCTAAGGTGAAGCGTTATGAATCTGGCGTTCTGCGTGATCCAATCACTGTTGGTCCAGATGCTACCTTGCGTCAAGTCATTCAGTTATCACGTGAACACGGATTCTCTGGTTTCCCAGTTCTCACAGGCAAAGAAGTGGTTGGCATCATTACTAACCGCGACTTACGCTTCGAAGAAGATTTGGATGCGCCGGTAAAAACCAAGATGACGCCCCGTGAGCGCCTCATTACTGTTAAAGAAGGTTGCACATTAGACGAAGCAAAACGTCTAATGAGTCACCACCGCTTAGAGCGCGTTCTGGTTGTTAATGACAAGTTTGAATTGCGTGGACTTATTACTGTTAAAGATATTCTGAAAGCGACCGAGCATCCCAATGCTTGTAAAGACAGCGAAGGTAAATTGCGCGTCGGAGCTGCGGTGGGTGTTGGTCCAGATAATGATGAGCGTATTGAACTCTTAGTTCGCGCTGGCGTTGACGTGATTGTTGTCGACACTGCCCATGGCCATAGTCAGGGCGTATTAGATCGCGTCAAATGGGTGAAGATGAATTATCCGCAAGTTCAAGTGATTGGCGGCAACATTGCTACTGGTGATGCTGCAAAAGCATTGGCTGATCATGGTGCTGATGGCGTGAAGGTTGGTATTGGCCCAGGCTCCATTTGTACAACGCGTATTGTTGCTGGTGTTGGTGTTCCGCAAATTAGTGCGATTGTGAATGTAGCCAATGCGCTCAAAGGTACTGGTATTCCGTTAATTGCGGATGGTGGTGTGCGTTACTCAGGTGACGTTGCTAAAGCATTGGCAGCAGGTGCAAGTTCGGTCATGATGGGTGGCATGTTTGCTGGCACAGAAGAGGCTCCTGGTGAAGTGTTCCTATATCAAGGGCGTTCATACAAGAGTTACCGCGGCATGGGTTCTTTGGGCGCAATGGCCGATGGTTCTGCCGATCGTTATTTCCAAAGCGACATTGTTGCGAATGCAGAAAAACTCGTGCCAGAAGGTATTGAGGGGCAGGTGCCTTACAAAGGTAGCGTGCTCGCGATCTTGCATCAACTGACTGGCGGTATCCGTTCATCGATGGGTTACTTAGGTTGCCGAACAATTGATGAACTCCATGAGAAAGCCAATTTTGTGGAAATCACTTCAGCGGGTGTGCGTGAGTCGCATGTTCATGATGTGAAGATCACCAAGGAAGCGCCGAATTACCATATTGATTAAGACTTAAATGAAGGCTGTTCTTTAGTGCACGACAAAATACTGATTCTCGACTTTGGTTCACAGGTAACTCAACTCATTGCAAGACGCGTGCGCGATGCACGTGTCTATTCTGAGATTCACCCCTACGATTGCGATCCAGAATTTATTCGTAAATTCATTCAAGAGCGGGGCGGCAAAGGAATCATTCTTTCTGGCGGTCCAAGTTCAGTAACCGAAGATGGCAGCCCTCGCGCTCCACAAATTGTGTTTGAGCTCGGTGTTCCCGTGCTCGGTATTTGTTATGGCATGCAGACTATGGCAACCCAATTGGGTGGCGCGGTAGCTTCTGCCGAGTCTCTAGGCAAGGCCCGTGAGTTTGGTTACTCAGAAGTTCGCGCTCATGGTCACACCAATCTACTAAAAGGCATTCAGGATTTTTCCACCAGCGAAGGCCATGGCATTCTAAAGGTGTGGATGAGTCATGGTGATTCTGTAACGACCCTGCCACCATCATTTAAATTGATGGCCTCTACCGAGTCTTGCCCGATTGCTGGTATGGCTGATGAAGAGCGCCGTTTCTATGCCTTCCAGTTTCATCCAGAAGTGACGCATACGATTCAAGGTACCGCCATTATTGAGCGCTTTGTGCATGAGATTTGCAAGTGCAAGCCTGACTGGGTGATGGGTGATTACATCTCTGAGGCTGTAGAAAATATTCGCAAGCAAGTTGGTGATGATGAAGTCATTCTCGGTTTGTCGGGTGGTGTGGACTCCAGCGTTGCTGCGGCTCTCATTCATCGCGCTATTGGTGATCAGTTAACTTGTGTGTTTGTTGACCATGGCCTGCTTCGTCTAAACGAAGGCGACATGGTGATGGAGATGTTTGCCCGCAACCTCGGCGTAAAAGTCATTCGTGTCGATGCTGCCGCTACTTTTATGGGCGAGCTGGCAGGCGTTGCTGATCCAGAAGCGAAGCGCAAAATTATCGGCAAAGAGTTCGTCGAAATATTTCAGACTGAGTCGGGAAAAATAAAGAATGCCAAGTGGCTTGCTCAAGGCACTATTTATCCGGATGTGATCGAATCTGCTGGTAAAGGTAAAAAGGGTGCTCACACCATTAAGAGCCATCACAATGTTGGTGGCTTACCTGAAGATATGCATCTTAAGTTGCTTGAGCCATTGCGTGAGTTGTTCAAAGACGAAGTGCGTGAACTCGGTGTTGCTCTAGGCTTACCCCGTGAGATGGTGTATCGCCATCCATTCCCGGGGCCAGGTCTTGGGGTTCGCATCTTAGGTGAAGTAAAGGCAGAATTTGCTAGTTTGCTGCAACGTGCCGATGCGATCTTCATCGAAGAGCTACGTAATACGATCGATGAAGTCAGTCAAAAATCCTGGTATGACTTAACAAGTCAGGCTTTTGCCGTCTTCTTGCCAGTAAAGTCAGTGGGTGTGATGGGCGATGGCAGAACATACGAATATGTTGTGGCACTCAGAGCAGTACAAACACAAGACTTTATGACCGCACATTGGGCGCATTTACCCCATGAATTATTGGGTAAAGTTTCCAATCGCATCATTAATGAAGTACGTGGCATCAACCGTGTTGTTTACGACATCAGCGGAAAACCACCAGCCACAATCGAGTGGGAGTAGGCGATTTAAGCCTGCTATCACCCATGCTCGAGTTACGAGAAGCCTCCCTCGCAATCTTGGCAAACACAGATGTACAAGCTAAGGTAAGTCAGCTATATCACTTGTTTGATGAGTATCAGCATCAACACATTGCTTTAAATCTTTCGGCCAGCTTGGACGCTCAAGAATTAATACTGCCTGGACGTCCACTCAAGCCAGAGCTCGTTCCACCTTTGCAAGCCCCAAAAAGAAGAATGACTACTGTTGAAGGCAGGGCAATCCTATTGCACTCGCTTGCGCATATTGAATTTAATGCCATGAATCTTGCTTTGGATGCCATCTGGCGTTTTCCGGATATGCCTCAGCAATACTATGAAGATTGGTTAAAGGTTGCTAAAGAAGAGGCTTACCATTTCAGCTTGGTGAATGAACACATTCAGTCATTTGGATTTACCTATGGTGATTTTCCAGCGCACAACAGTTTGTGGGAGATGGTTGAGAGAACGACAGATGCAGTGATCGCTAGAATGGCTTTGGTTCCAAGAACGATGGAGGCAAGAGGTTTGGATGCGGTCCCAGGAATTCGTGATCGGTTTAAGCAAATCAAGGATGATAGGGCAGTCGAAATTCTGGAGATTATTCTCAATGATGAAATTGGACATGTATTGATTGGTAATCGCTGGTTTAATTTCTTATGCGCTAGGGATAATGTATCCCCGATCACGGCATATAGAGAACTCGCAAAGAAATATCACGCACCGGTCCTAAGGGGTCCATTCAACATCGAAGCGCGTAAGCAGGCTGGGTTTACTTCGGAAGAGTTAAGTCTGATGGAGTCGCCATGAAGGTTCTCAGTCTGATCCCACCGATGACGCAGCTCAATACGCCGTATCCATCGACTGCTTATCTCACTGGTTTCTTAAGATCTCGCCAGATTGACGCGGTACAAGAGGATTTAGCGCTTGCTCTCGTGTTAAGTTTCTTTACCTCGCAAGGTATCTCCGAGATACATAGTCAAGCTCTTACCCTACCAGAACAAGATCGCAGCGCTAGCGTGAATTATTTCTTAGATTATTTTGAGAGCTACCAAGATACGATTGAGCCTGTAATCGCATTTCTGCAGGGGCGCGACAGCACTTTGAGTCATCGCATTAATACCCGCGATTTTTTACCAGAAGGCCCTCGTTTCTTCTCCCTTGATGCCTATGATGATGAAGATTCTGCCGATCCATTAGCTTGGGCATTTGGAGCGCTAGGCTCTCATGATCGCGCACGTCATTTAGCAACGCTCTATCTCAATGATTTGTCTGATGTATTGCGTGATGCTGTAGATGATCGCTTTGAGTTTGTGCGTTATGCAGAGTCACTCGCAAGTAGTCAACCAACTTTTAACCCATTGGCTGAAGCTTTGGCAGCTCATCCTACTTTAATGGATTTGAGGCTACAGAAATTAACAATCCAAGCGGTAGAGAAACACCAACCGAGCCTCGTTATTTTGTCCGTGCCTTTTCCCGGTGCTATGTATGCAGCCCTCCGAATTGCACAAACAATAAAAGCCAAATATCCAAAAATCAAGATTGCCTTAGGTGGCGGTTATGTCAATACTGAATTACGCGAGCTTACTGAGCCTCGCCTATTTGATTATGTGGACTTCATCAGTTTAGATTCTGGTGAGAGACCTTTGCTCAATATCCTGGAGCATCTCGATGGCAAAAGGTCAGTAGAGCGATTGGTTCGTACCTTCGTTCGCAACGCAGCTGGTCAGGTTCAATATATGAATTGGCAAGAGCCTGATATTCCATTTGAGGATGTTGGTGTGGCGACTTGGGATGGTTTGCCTTTAAATTCTTATTTGTCGCTGTTAGATATGCTTAACCCGATGCACCGTCTTTGGAGTGATGGTCGGTGGAATAAGCTCACGGTGGCACATGGCTGCTATTGGAAGAAGTGTAGCTTCTGTGATGTCAGCTTAGATTACATTTCACGGTATGAGACTGCATCAGCCAGCTTATTAGTAGATCGTATTGAGCAAATCGTTGCCGAGACTGGTCAGACAGGGTTTCATTTTGTTGACGAAGCTGCACCACCGAAAGCCTTGAAAGCGCTTGCTGAAGAACTCTTACGTCGCAAGGTAATGATTTCTTGGTGGGGCAATATTCGCTTCGAGAAAACATTCACCCCTGACCTAGCAGAACTACTTGCCAAGAGTGGCTGTATTGCGATGTCAGGTGGTTTGGAAGTTGCATCTGATCGATTGCTTAATCTGATGAAAAAAGGTGTCACTGTAGAGCAGGTAGCTCGTGTGACAAAAGGATTTTCTGATGCAGGAATTTTGGTGCATGCCTATTTGATGTATGGATTTCCAACACAAACAGTTCAAGAGACTGTTGATGCTTTGGAGTATGTGCGTCAGCTATTTGAAAACGGCTGTATTCAGAGTGGATTTTTTCATCGCTTTACTTGCACTGTTCATTCGCCTGTTGGTAAAAATCCAGAGGAATATGGCATTACCTTGATACCACTTCCTCCCGTGAGTTTTGCCAAGAATGACATTGCGTTTAATGACCCCAGTGGCATTGATCATGACGCTTTAGGTCTAGGCCTTAAAAAGGCTATCTATAACTTCATGCATGGCGTTGGGTTGGAGCAGGAAGTGCATACTTGGTTTGATGAGTGCGGCATGTCAATTCCTAAGTCAAAAGTTCCCCGCAACAAAATAGTTAAATGCCTCTAGACACCTTCATTTGAGGACTATCTTTAAGTACAATATTTAATAGAAACAAGAGATTAGATCATTCACTTGCAACGCATAACGGGGAAAATATGAAACTATCACGTCGCGCTTTCATTACTTCAGCAGCTTTAGCTCCAGTAGCTTGTGGTGTGCCGCTTTCATATGAACGGGGTACACCTGTAGCCCAGCCAAAACCCCTGCCTGCAGTTCGCCCTCCAGAAGTTGGTCAAGAGTGGTCTTATGTCAAACGTGATGTATTTAATGGAAAAAATTTGAGCCTTGTTACAGAGCGTATTGCTTCAGTTGGGTCAACAATTGTGGTCGAGCGCACTGACGAAAATGGTGGAAAGCTTGCCAATGAAGTGCAGGGTCCGTGGGGAATGGTGATTACAGATCCACATTGGTCACGCGTTATAAATTTCAATCCAGCAATTCCGCTTTGGCCGCAAGAATTATCTGCAAGCTGGAATAAGCAAGTCAGCACTAAATACAAATTGGCTGGATATCCGGACGCCTCTTATGGATGGCAGTTGTATATGAGCGCTCATGGTTGGGAGCAAGTTAACGTGCCCGCTGGGAGCTTTCTGACTTTGCGTTATCAAAACTTGATTAACTACGAAAGTGATGATGACAACAAAGTGAACTGCATTCGTAAAGAAACGATTTGGTTTGCTCCTAGTATTGGTCGCTGGGTCGCTCGGGAGTCTTCAGGTTCCTACATGATTCAGGGTCAGTTAGGCATGCCTAACTTGGAAGATAGCCTCCAGTGGCAACTCACCACCTACAAATAAAAGTGCATCAACGTTTACTGCGCGCAGCATTCTTGCTGACGGCAAGTCTGTTGCTATCTGCTTGTATTGCTTCACAACCCTACCCAAGTGGAGTGCCTGCGACTCAACCCATTCCAGCACCTACTACACGCGCTCCGAAGATTGGTCAAGAGTGGGTGTACAACGTACGAAATGTGTTTAACCAAGAATTAGTGGATGTTGTTACTGAGAGAGTAGTTTCGGTTGGTGAGCAGGTTCGCATTCAGAGGTCGGGCGCAAAAGCTGGTCCTTTGCCAGATGAAATTCAAAGTCCATGGGGATACGTACTTCAAGATGCTCACTGGAATCCGCCACAAAAGTTTATCAAGCCAATGCCTCTCTGGCCCGAACAACTGACATCTGGTTTTAACCAGTTTTACAAAACGCAATATCAAGTTCTTGGCTACCCTGATGGCAATTATTACTGGGGTATGAGTATGAAAGCTCGCCAGTGGGAGTTGATCCAGGTTCCTGCCGGTCAATTTTTGACGCTCAAATACCATGATGAGATGCCTTACTTTGAGAGTAATGACGTTTTCCGGGTGAGCAATATTCGTGATGAAGATGTCTGGTTTTCACCAGAAATTGGCCGCTGGGTCATTCGTAGGGGTACTGGGCGCTACATTACTAATGGTGTCGCCTGGGCCAATGCCTATTGGGAAGACTACCTCCAGTGGGAGCTTGTGTCCTGGAAGTAAGCTTAGCGCTTAAAATCAGTGCATCACTATGTATACCGTTAAAGAACTTTTTCCAACCCTTCAGGGTGAGGGCGCTCACGCAGGTCGTTCCGCCGTCTTTTGTCGTTTTGCAGGCTGTAATCTATGGAGTGGTCGCGAGGAAGACCGTGCTACTGCTATCTGTCAATTTTGCGACACAGACTTTGTGGGCAGCGATGGTGATGGTGGTGGAAAATTCGAGACAGCACTGGCACTTGCTGAGGCTATTGAAGCGGCTTGGAGAAGCACTTCAGCAGGCCCGCATAAGCGTTATGTTGTTTTTACTGGTGGCGAGCCTCTATTGCAATTAGATGAGGCATTAATTACAGCCTTACATCACAAAGGTTTTGAAGTTGCCATTGAGACCAATGGCACTATTAAAGTACCCAAGGGCATTGATTGGGTTTGCGTGAGTCCTAAGGCTGGATCTGAGTTGATCGTATTTCAGGCTGACGAGTTAAAACTCGTTATTCCACAGGCCGCTCATGACAATCTTCCTGCGCTAATGGATCGTTTTGAGAAGATGGATTATCGCAATCGATTTTTGCAGCCAATGGATGGCCCTAACCTGAAGGACAATATTGAATCAGCAGTCCGTTTATGTCAAAAGCATCCATTGTGGCGATTGAGTCTTCAGACTCATAAGCTCATCGGCATTCGCTAGACACTGCAGTGCAATTGGAAGAATTACAAATGACTACTAAACAACCTGCTATCTCGATTACTCGCCGTCTTGAGTTCGACTCTGGCCATCGCATCCCAAATCATGGTGGCCAATGTAAACATCTACATGGGCATCGTTACGCTATTGAGATTACTTTGAAGGGGCAAATTGCAGATCACCCAGGTAAAGCGGATGATGGCATGGTCCTGGATTTTGGAGACATTAAGCGCTTAGCAAATCAGTATGTAGTTGAACCTTGGGATCATGCATTCTTGGTAGCTAAAGAAGACGCAGGGCTGGTTACATTTTTAGCGAGCTTGCCAGATCATAAGACTGTTGTGATGGAGCATGTGCCAACAGTTGAAAACCTTGCCAATGCAGCCTTTCTAATTTTGCAGCCTGTATTTGAGAAAGCATTTAGCGGCCAGTTAACACTGTCATCCATCCGCCTTTACGAAACCCCCAATTGTTGGGCAGACGTTACTCACCCATAAATCATGCAAGCCGAGCTTGATCGTCAGTTTATGCAGGAAGCTCTAGAGCAGGCTAAGTTAGCTGCTCTCGCTGGTGAAGTTCCTGTCGGAGCTGTGTTAGTTCGCGATGGACAGGTGATTTCTCGATCTTTTAACAAGCCTATTGCTAGTCATGATCCTAGTGCCCATGCTGAAATGTTAGCCCTGAGGGGTGCTGCAAGCGAAGAGCAAAACTATCGGCTACCCGGAACAACCCTGTACGTTACTTTGGAGCCCTGTGCCATGTGTGCTGGCGCCATCCTGCATGCTAGGATTGAGCGCGTTGTTTTTGGCGCAGCAGATCCTAAAACGGGTGCTGCAGGGAGTGTGTTAGATTTATTCTCTATGAAGCAGATCAATCACCAGACGGTATCTGAAGGTGGCATCATGCAGGAAGAGTGCGGTCAATTACTGAGAGATTTTTTTAGGGAGCGACGTTGAAGTCTATTCACCTCATTGCTCCTTCGGGGGCTAGCTTGGATATGCGCAGCCCTTTGGCTGGTATTGATTGGCTGAAGAAACAGGGTATCGCTATTCACAATGAAAATTGTGTGAGCAGGGTTGAGCAACGCTTTGCTGGGACCGATGCAGAGCGCCTAGCTGAAATCAATCAACTTCAAAAATTATCCTCCGATCATCTCGTGATGGTCATGCGTGGTGGATATGGCATTCATCGCCTGTTACCCGATATTGAATGGGATGGCATTGCTAAAGCAATTCAGGGTGGTTTGCAGATTTGTGGGCACAGTGATTTCACAGTATTTCAGTTGGCGCTATTGGCAAAGACTGGAGCCATTACTTTGGCCGGCCCAATGCTCAATTACGATTTTGGTCGTCAAGATGACCAAGGCAATTCGCTTGCGCCAGATGCTCTGATGTGGAAGTACTTCCAGTCTGCAGTTCAAGGGCGCAAGTTAGACTGCCAAGTAACCACCACTCAATCTTATCTTGGCAAAACAGAGTCTGGATCCAGTTCTGGCTTGCTATGGGGTGGTAATTTAACGGTGTTGGCTGGGTTGGTTGGCACACCTTATATGCCAAGTTCCAAGCAAATCCAAGGCGGCATCTTATTTTTAGAGGATGTGAATGAACATCCCTATCGCATAGAGCGCATGTTGATGCAGTTATTGGATGCCGGAATTCTTGCCAGTCAAAGCGCTGTTGTATTGGGTGGATTTTCAGCGTATCGCCTCTACGATAACGATCGGGGCTATCAGCTTGAGAGTGCCATTGAGGCTATTCGCGCAAGGCTTCCAATCAATATTCCGATATTGACGGGCTTACCATTTGGCCACCAAGCAGAGAAGTTAACCTTGCCGGTTGGGGCTAATGCAAACCTTAGTTATAACACCCAAGGTTTTGCCCTCCAGTCGCAATGGTAAGCGCATAGTGCATTGGCGTTCGATTTGCAGAGCGTCTCTGCTTCCAATAGCTTTCCTACTAACAGGTACGGCCATGGCAATTGAAGAGCCAAAATATTTTGTAATAGAAAATGCTCCCCCCTTTGAATTAAGGGTTTATGAGTCTTTAATACTGGCGGAAGTAAAGGTAGATGGCGATATGGATTCAGCCTCTAGCCAAGGATTTCGATTAATCGCAGCGTATATTTTTGGGAAAAATCGGATTGAAGAAAAGATCCCCATGACTGCCCCGGTTGGCTTGGAAGAAAAAAGCGCAACTATTGCTATGACGGCGCCCGTCGGCATTGAATCGAATCACAGCCTTTCAACCGTTTCATTTGTTATGCCTTCGCAATATACGCTTGCAAGTTTGCCGCAACCGCTTGATGAAAGGGTGCAATTGCGCGAAGTTCCAGCCACTAAAAAAGCAGTGATCATGTTTTCCGGTTTCTATAGCGAAGAAAAAGTAAAAGAAAAAACTGCGGAACTTGAAAGATGGATCCAGATTCAAAATTTGCAGGCTGTAGGCCCACCCAATTTTGCTCGTTACAACCCGCCTTGGACCTTGCCTTTTTTAAGGCGCAACGAGGTGATGATAGAAGTACGGGATCGGTAAGCTTAGGGCTTAGCCTCAAAACTCTTTAGTAGATATTCAGCGCCACTGCCTTGGCCTAAGGCTTTAACCAGTGTTGGTAAAGCTTCTACCAGATTCTTTTCTAGCGTCCAGGGCGGATTAATCACAAACATACCGCTAGCCTGAAGGCGACGCTCACCAGGGGCATTCTCAACCCGTAATTCCGTGTGGAGCCAAGAGCGTTTATGGTTTGCGGCAATCTTTTTCAAGCGATCAGGCAAAGAAGCAGATTCTCTTCTGGAAAGAATCGGGTACCAAATAGCATAACAACCGGTTGCAAAGCGCTGAAGAGCCTCTTCCATCGCCGTTTCAAGATAGCGGTAGTCTTGCTTATCTTCGTAAGAAGGATCGATTAAGACTAAACCTCTTCTGCTTGGCGGAGGGAGCAGGCCCTTGAGCCTTGCAAAGCTATCTTCAGCGTACACATCAATTTGTTTGGCTTGTTTTAACTGATGGACGTTATGACGCAAGATATCAATCTCTTTGGGATGAAGTTCAAAGAGCTTGAGGCGATCTTGCGGTCTGAGGAGACGCGCCAAGATAAAAGGGGAGCCTGGGTAGATGGTGATCTGCTCTTCAGAGTTTTCAGCGCGAACGTAATCCAAATAATTCTGAATACTTTCACCAACACCCTTGCCAGAGGATTGGCATTCATCGGCAAATTTGATTAGCCGAAAAATACCACTATCTGCTTCTTTGCTAACAGCGGCAAAGCCATCTATGAGGCTGTAGATACCAGCCCCAGCATGGGTATCAACGATTGTGAGGGCACCGGGTTTTTCTTGGAGGTATTCGACCAGATGAATCATAGTCAGATGTTTGAGGATATCCGCATGACTACCCGCATGAAATGCATGGCGATAACTAAACATAGCAACTCAACATGGTGACTTAGGAGGCATTGGGCATTTGGGCTTTGATAAACAAAACCAGAGTCGCTGCAATCAATGCAACCGAGGCGTACTGTAGTGGTTGGTTTAACTCTAGGTCCATCGTTTGGGTCAGCAGCGCATAAATCGTAACGAGTCCGCCAATAGCAATAAAGCGAGGCCAAATCTTATTTGGAAGTAGCTGGCTGCCATGAATATATTGAGATAGTGCGACCCCAATCATTCCGCACCAGAGGCCTACGCCAGCACCAGCTAGAACATCGGTGAGCCAGTGTGCCCCAACCGCAATACGGGACAGTCCAACCAATGAGGCAAGGATAAAGAGCCAAAGCAGCGACCCACGTTTGCTTTTGGCTGAGGCGAAATAGAGTGCGCTAGCAATTGCAAAAGCAGTAAGGGTGTGACCTGAAGGAAACGCCTTGGAGAGCAAGAGTTCTCCGATGCGATGAAAGCTGCTCTCAGGCAAAACACCTGCAGGCCTAGGCAAATCAAAAAAGGGTTTTAGAACAGAGCTGGCAATTGCTGAAATAGCCCCAGCAAAAATACCAGCCGTTAATAATCTTGGGGCCAGTAGAAGCAAAGGGAAAGCAATTGCAAATACTCCCCAGCCATTACCTAAATAGGTAAGAAAGGCCCAAACAATATCTGGAACTCCTTGGGTAAGGCTGTTGATGAATAAGAAGCTGCTTGTCTGCAGGCCTCCAAAATAAATGATGCAAGCCAAGACTATTGGCAAAAGCGGAAGAAGCCATGCAACTGGCGAGAGGTTCTGATTGCTCATGCCAGTTAGCGATTCTTTGCTTGATCAGCACCCTGAATTTGAATCGACACCTTCTCGAGGACTTGGGCAACCGTGATGGCTTGCATGCAAACGTTATCGTGACATGGTGTTTTGCGATGATTGGCAGCACTAACGCAAGGTGAGCAGGCTAGATTTGCAGTAATCGCAATCGAATTACCAACAGAGCCATAAAGGGCTGGCGTTTCAGGGCCAAAGAGCACAACAGTTCTAAGTGGGGTCACGGCTGAGAAGTGTCCGGGGCCAGAGTCGTTGGTAACCATCACATCTGACAATGTATAGAGTGGGGGCAATTCAGCAAAGCTTACTTGGCCAGCAAAGTTAATTGCATTTTTAACATTAGCGACTGCGCGAACTTTTTCAACGTACTCAAATTCAGCAGGAGAGCCCGTAATCAAAATAAGATCGCTTGGATACTTCTGATGAACACTAACAATGAGCTCAGAGAAGCGTTGCTGTGCCCAACGGCGCTGTGGCAATAAATCACTCGCATTAGGATTAATCAGAATAAGGCGCTCTTTACCCTGGGTAAACAAAATACCTGCTTCACTTGCCAATTTTTCAATGCGTTGACGGACCTTATCCATTACTACTGGATCAATCACTGCTTGCTCTAATTTCACTTCGGCGTCAGAGATATGAATTTTGCTAAAGGGAACTTCGATCTTGCTTGCGAATGCCGCATGAATCAAAGAGAGAAAGTTCTTCGTAATATGAATATGTGGGTTGTAGTGCACCTTGCGAGTCAGCATGGCACCGCGCCACAAACCTTCGCCATGGAAGATGTGATAACCGACGCGACGACGTGCACCACAAAGACCGGTCAATAAAGCAGTGAAGCGTGAGAACAGCTCAAGATCAATGACAGTGTCGATACGATGACGGCGGGCGATCATTAAAAAACGCAAAGTATCTTTAATCAAGCCACCTAAGCTAGAAGAATCAATCGTAAAAACATTCTCAGGCTTGACTGTGTTCAATAGGGTTAAGCTGGCACGATTACTTTTGAAGATGAGGAAAAATAACTCTGCGCCACGGGCTTGAGCATTTCGCATTGCCGGGTCAACGAGGATTGCACTCCCCATTTCTGATAATTCAATAAAGAGGAGCTTGCGTGGGGTTTCTGGTCCACGAGAGAAGACGTTCTTAATACCGTCTATTAAGGCGACAAGCGGAGTTGCTACAGCGCAAAGCGGAACACCGACCCAATGATCGATGGCGCGCATGGTGTTGACACTAATACTCATAGTTTCACTTTAAATATTATTTTCGTTTTAATAAAAAGTACGCACCTGGAAGTACGCATAGTACTGTCAGTGCACCATAGCTCATAGAGGCCAGTACCGTCAGGGATGGATTAACCCCCCACAGCGCTAACACTGAAGATAGCGTTGCTTCACGCAGTCCCCAGCCCGAGATGCTAATCGGTAGCATCAATAAGAGGCTTAAGGCGGGTAGACCAATCATCAGACCTTCGATGGGCGCATCGGCACCATAGGCTTTTAAACAAAAACCTAAAGCAAGAATAGTCAGGAAGTGAATGAAGATTGCAAAGCTCGCTTGGGCAATATTCATTGGCCAGGAAAACGCCAGCTTAATGCCTGGGAGAGCATGATTCATCTGCAGTCGGTCTAATCCTTTTTGGAGCAGATCGCGGCTTGGCGTCCAAGCCAAAATAAAGGCAATCACCAAGCCTGCAAAAATCATGATGGCAGTGACGCCGTAGCCAAGGGCAGTTCCCCACGCGGCTAAAGTGGCACCACCCAATATGAGTCCGAGGCCACCCAAAAGGTTATTGCCTGCCAAGCCCAATAAACGATCTACTAGCACCATCGAAAAGCTGAGGCGCAATTTAGGAGGTGCGTGTTCAAGATCAACTTTGTGATGCAACTCTTCATCGAGCTCTTTAGTCTCGCTAAATTTACCGCCGCTATTTAAATGGCTTGCTGTGATTGCGCGATAGCTATCACCGCCGAGAGTACTGGGGAGACCTTGATTAATTAATCCGCCTGCGAAGTAGAGTGCAACGTAGTCTGTCGCGCTGCCTTGAAATCCAACTTTGCGCATCAGAAAGCCCCAGCGTAGACCGCCGCAAATAAAAGCCAAAGTAATGGCAAGACCAGCAGCTAAAAACCATTTCGGCTGCATCTTGATTTCTGAATCGAATAGGGTGTGCCAATCAATACCGCTAGTCGCCTTCCAGAGGAGAGCGAGGGATAGCAAAATACGAATAGTTGGCCAAGCACGCTTAAGCATTGCTTTCCACCCAGATGTGGCTTTAGGGGTGGTTTGGGGTATTGAACTCATAGGCGTAAGGATAATGCCTTGGGCACCTAAGGTCTTGAAATTACTCCGGTAAAGCGGTGTTTTGCCAATTAGTGCAGAGACTCAAGTCAAATTTAGATAAATTCTGTCCAAAACGCTGGATTTCAATGCTCTCTAATAGCGCGCATTTCTCAAATCCTGGCTTGTTTCCAGCGGGGTTGGCAAAACTCATTCCAGACCAATTGATGAGCAGCACGCTAGCGCCTGGAGGTAGTTGCCCAAACCAGAGATCGAATTGATCTTGGCGTTGATCTAGGACGAAGACAGGAATTGGACTTGCATACCAGGCTGCGCGACTTCCTAGAGTCCAGTTTTGAACGGCAATACCATCCACCAGATTTGCTTGCGCAAGCTGTACGGCTTTTTGACCTGCGATTTCCCAGCCATAAAGATCTGCAATCGGATTGGATTTCATGGAAGTTGAAGGAATGCCACCAGCCAGGACCAATCCAAACCCAAGTAAGCACAGCAGAATTTGAATACTTAGAAATAAGCGAATCAAAATGCGCTGATGCATTGACCATGCCTTTGCTAAACCAATGCCAGCAAAGGGAGCGAGACAAAACCAAGCAGGCGTTGTCCAGTGAGGCAATCCACCGCCACCCGACAGAGCTGCAAAGATGGCAAATGGGATAAAGAAAAAGCTCAGCAAAGATGTTAAAGATAGCTTGGCACCATGAAAGCAGTTCTTTAGAAACACAAATCCACCAAGCAGTAGAAGAGGGCCAAAACAAGCAATTTGAACACCTAAAAATGCGGCGACTCTGCGCCATGCCCAAGTACTGCCACCACCATGCGCGATTTGATATTTAAAGGAGATCCAGTCGTTTATCCAGTTCCAATACAGAACAGGCATGATGAAGAGGAGTGCAATGAATGCCGCTAGCCAGAAACCTGCTTTAGTAATCCAAGGTTTTTTGAAGGAGCTGAAAAATACTAAGAGCAGGGCAAAAGCAGCAAAGACACCTGTGTATTTACTTAGTCCAGACAAGCCTAAAAGAGCCCCCGTAATCAGCCAATTCCCTAAACTGAATTGATCTTGTCTTAGCCAGCGCAAAGCCATCAACATCAAGCCAAGACTAAATAGTGACAAAAGGCTATCTGGCAATAAGCCAATAGCCAAAACATGCGGTAGTGGGGCTGCAATGACAGCAAGAACGGCGAACAGACCACAGTTGCTTGCGGAAGGGAGTGCGCTGGTGAGGTAGCCAGTATTGCGACCCTGAATGAAGTGATGAAGCTCAATCGTCACTTGATAAACCAAGTAGCAAGAAAGGATCCAGAGTAATTCTGGGATGAGTCGAATAATTCCTTCGGAGGAAGTCAATGCTACCAGCGGCCACTGAACCCAACCTACTAGAGGTGGGTGATCAAAATAGCTCCATGCCAAATGCTGGGCATAGAGTGCGTAATGCGCCTCATCGACAGAAAACCCAATTGAAAAACCCAGCGCAAGATGAATCAGCGCAGCAATGAAGATGCAAATTGCTGCCCATGTCGATGGCGATTGCGAGGGTAGTGGATAGCGCATCTAGCTCTTTATTGTGTGATCTAAAACGATTTTAGACTTACTTAGCTATTTCTTTGGGACAATATGAGGATGAGTCGCAAACACCCATTTTTCAACGATAAGGCCGTCACCACTCGCTTTTGGGCTTATGGCTGGATATTGATAGCGGCATTCAATTTAGTGGCTTGTGCCGGTCTCTCACGGGATTCAGTGCAAGACGAGTCCGGGCAAGTGCTGTCATTGGATCAATTGCCAGCGCAGGAAGAGCTGCCCAAATTTTCTGCTGAGACTGCACGTGATGGCATGCCAGTGGGGTGGCACTTTTATCGCATCGCCCCTTATAAAAAGAATACTGTTTATCGCTTGGAAAATTACCAGGGTAGAACAGTGCTGAGTGCTAATTCCAAAACATCTGCTTCCGGGCTGGCTATTAAGCTAAGACCACGGCAAGCTCAAAATCTCTGGCTAAAGTGGGAGTGGAAGGCGATCGCCCCCATCCCTGAGGCTGATAACACTGAACGCCATCATGATGATGCGCCACTGCGTATCTTGGTGGCATTTGATGGTAATAAATCTAAGTTAGCGCTCAAAGAAAAAATGACCTTTGAGATGGCGAGTTTAATTAGTGGGCAAGAGATGCCTTATGCAACCCTCATGTATATCTGGTCCGGTAAATCACCCGTGAATTCTGTGTTAGATAACGCCCATACATCACGCATCAAAATGATTGTGGTCGATTCTGGCTGGGAGGGCCTAGGAGATTGGCGCAAGCATGAGCAAGATCTTGCTACCGATTACAAGCGTGCTTATGGAGAGAATCCTGGAGAGGTGATTGGGATTGCATTGTTGACTGATACCGATAACACCAAGTCAGAAACGCGCGCACTCTATGGCGATATTGAATTGATTCGGAAGAATCAGAAATAAAATCACCGATCAATGAGCAGGTCGCCACCGTTTTAATAGCAGGGCGTTGCTCAGAACGCAGAAGCTTGACAAGGCCATAGCACTGCCAGCAAGCATTGGCGAGAGATAGCCTAGTGCCGCCAGCGGAATGCCCGTGGCATTAAATATAAAAGCCCAAAATAAGTTTTGCCGAATTTTATTCCACGTTCTCTTTGAGATATCAATAGCATCAGCCACTAAGCTGGGGTCACCCCGCATCAAAGTAATGCCTGCCGCTTGCATTGCGACATCTGTGCCAGTAGACATTGCCATACCAACATCTGCTGAGGCTAAGGCTGGCGCATCATTTACTCCATCACCTACCATGGCGACCCAGTGACGCTTTGCATGATCACCAGGCATTTGCAAGTGCCGAATAATTTCCGCTTTATTGCCAGGCATGATTTGTCCATACACCTCATCCATGCCGATGGACTGCGCCACCCTTGCTGCTGAAGCCTGGTTATCGCCGGATAACATGACCGTACGAATTCCAAGTTGATGTAATGCTGTAATCGCTGCTTTCGCATTGGGTTTGAGCTCATCACCAAAGGCGAGCAGTGCAATGGGGCTTGTTGGCGCTTCTGTATTCATCAATACCGAAACGGTTTGCCCAAGATCAAAACAGGCTTGTGCTTTTGCAAGAATGGATTGGTACTCTGGATGTGCATCAAGCGAAGCAATGCTTTGCAAACACAGTCGTTTGTCCGCCCACGGACCAAAGTTAGGAATGCCTGCAATTCCAATGCCTGGCAAGGCTTTACTTTCAGAGTTTGCAATTGGAGAAATATTCTGCTCCTTTGCTGCATCTAGTAGGGCTTTAGCCAAGGGGTGCTCACTTCCCAATTGCAGTCCTGCTGCAGTAGCTAAGATTTCTGATTCAGGTGAGCTTACAAAAGGCATCAGCGCTAGCAGTCTCGGGTGACCAATTGTCAGAGTGCCCGTCTTATCAAAGGCGACAATATTTAGTCTGTGTGCTTGCTCCAAGACTTGTGGATCTTTAATCAAGATGCCAAAGCGCGCAGCTACGCCAGTCCCAGCCATGATGGCCGCAGGAGTAGCCAGGCCGAGCGCACATGGACAAGCAATCACTAACACAGAGACAGCTCGCAAAATTGCAATCGATGCGGAATCTAAATACAACCAGTTAGCAATACCGGTAATGATGGCAATCACAATCACTGTAGGTACAAAGATGGCGCTGACTTGGTCAACCAGTTTTTGAATCGGTGCTTTTTGTGTTTGCGCTTCTTCTACTAAGTTAATGATCTTGGAGAGAACGCTTTCTACACCAACAGCTTGCGCCTCAATGATGAGGACGCCTTCGCCGTTCAGTGCGCCACCAATGACTGTGGAGCCCACCTGTTTCTTCAGGGGCTCGCTCTCACCCGTTAGTAAAGACTCATCTACATGGCTATTGCCCATCAAAATGATGCCGTCAACAGGGATTCTTTCTCCTGGCAATACTAGGACACGATCTTTTGGGAGAACTTGATCTAGTGGGAGATCCCGATATTGATCTAATGCAGTATTGCGATCAATGACAAGCGCAGGATCTAAAACCTTGGCATGCTCTGGCCACAGTTTTTGCAGCGCTCGAATTGCTTCACTGGTTTGACGTTTTGCTCTTGCCTCCAGCCACTTGCCCAATAAGACCATGCAAATAATGACTGCCGCACCTTCAAAATACAGCTCATGCTGAGCGTGAACCGAAGTCAGCATGAGATAGACGCTTAAGCCATAAGCAGAGCTAGTCCCTAGGGCAACGAGTAAATCCATATTGCCAACACCGGCCATGAGTGATTTAAAGCCAGCTTTGTAGAAGCGCCACCCCAGAATGAATTGCACTGGTGTTGCTAAGGCGAGTTGCCACAGCGGGGAAAGGCTCCAATGAATACCAAATGGCATGAGAAACATCGGCAAAAAGAGTGGGGCAGACAAGGTAAAACTCAGAATGACTCGAGCCAAGCCATCTGCCGCCCAAAAAGACTTCGGTGGTTTTTCGCAATGAGGACCCTTGGAGTCGCTAAGTTTTGCCTCGTAGCCAGTTTTTTCCACTGCGGCAATCACATTTGCGATGGTGGTCACAGAGCCGCTCTTTAGTCTAATCCGGGCCTGCTCAGTCGCTAAATTGACGGTTGCTGCTTCGAGGCCGGGAATCTTACCCAAAGCCTTCTCAACTCGCCCAACGCAGGAGGCACAGGTCATCCCACCAATATCGAGGGTATAAAAGTCTGAATTTGCTGTTGTTGGGGTGCTCATATAGAAGATAATCTACCTTATGACCTCTTTACAGGGGGATTACTTGACCAAAATCGAAGGGGGATCTGCCATGATCAGCTTGAAAGTATCTGGAATGACCTGTGGGGGCTGTATTAATGCTGTTACCCGTGCAATTCAGGCTCAGGACCCTCAGGCTCAGGTCTTCGCAGACTTGGCTACACAAACAGTTGAATTAGAAACCAGCTTAAGCTCTGAGATTGCCGGTCAACTCATAACAGATGCGGGTTTTCCAGTCTCTAGCTAAGCTTTGTTTAGAATCTCATCAAACCTAACAAAACCCGTAGTTTTTGTTCCCAAAGGATCGTGATTTATGTTCTTCAGTAAGCTAATGCCTCACGATGGTAACTTTTTTGCATTATTCAATCAGCATGCCGAGCAAATTGTCGCCGCATCCGAATCTTTTCTGAAGTTCATTGAGCATTACAACGATGATGCTCTGCGTGCGAAGTACACCCAAGAAATAGACAAAGCAGAGCACGCTTGTGATGATATTGTGAAAGAAGTGCATCGTCGCTTGCACAAGACCTTTATTACACCCATCGATCGTGATCAAATTTTCTCCTTGATTAACACCATGGATGACGTAGCAGATTTGATTCAAAATGGCACTGAGGCAATGCATCTCTATAACGTCAAGCAAATGACGGAAGAAATGTTGCATATGGCTCAGTTATGCAATCAATGCTGTATCTGCCTGAAAAATGCAGTTGGCACCCTCAAAGACATTTCTGATCCTGAGGTAGCAAAAGCAGCCCTAAAGACTTGTGATGAGATTGACCATCTAGAGTCTGGTGCAGATCGACTGCTTTCAACTGCGATTACCAGATTGTTCCGCGAAGAGACTGAAGTACGTGAGCTCATTAAATTGCAGCGCATTTATGAGTTGCTTGAAGAAGTCACTGATAAATGTGAAGACGTTGCCAATTTGGTTGAAGGCATCGTTCTTGAGAACTCTTAAGGCCCATTAACTTGCCTTCGATACAAGCAGCTTTTTGGGTGGTAGCGCTCTTGGTAGTGCTAGCGTTAGCCTTTGATTTCATGAACGGCTTTCATGATGCGGCAAACTCTATTGCCACAGTAGTTTCTACTGGCGTCTTGAAACCCCAGCAAGCAGTTATTTTTGCTGCATTCTTTAACTTCCTCGCGATTTTTATTTTCCATTTGAGCGTTGCGGCGACCGTTGGCAAGGGAATTGTTCACCCATCATCGGTGGATTTGCATGTGATCTTTGGTGCTTTAGTCGGCGCGATCATTTGGAATATCCTGACTTGGTATTACGGCATTCCCTCTAGCTCATCTCATGCTTTGATTGGGGGATTGGTTGGCGCCACAATTCCTAAGGCTGGTTTTGCAGGCTTAGTTTGGTCCGGCATTATTAAGACAGTAGCCTTTATTTTTATTTCACCGTTTGTTGGCTTCTTGCTTGGCTCTCTGATGATGTTGTTGGTGGCTTGGGTTTGCAGAAACGTCAACGTAGCAAAAACAGATCGCTGGTTCCGTCGTTTGCAATTAGTATCAGCCAGTGCCTATAGCTTGGGCCATGGCGGTAATGACGCGCAAAAAACCATCGGCATTATTTGGCTCTTGTTGATTATTACTGGCTACGCTGAAGCTGGTGCTAGCATGCCGCCAACGTGGACCATTATTGGTTGCTATATCGCTATTGCCATGGGTACGATGTTTGGTGGTTGGCGAATCGTTAAAACCATGGGTCAAAAGCTGACAAAGCTCAAACCGGTAGGCGGCTTTTGTGCGGAGACGGGTGGGGCAATTACTCTATTTGCTGCAACAGCCCTTGGCGTTCCTGTATCGACTACCCACACAATTACTGGGGCTATTGTTGGTGTTGGTTCAACGCGGCGTGCCAGTGCAGTTCGTTGGGGTGTGGCTGGCAACATCGTCTGGGCTTGGATCTTTACTATCCCAGCCACTGCGCTGATGTCGATGGCGGTTTATTACTTAAGTCTCTGGATCTTCTAAATCCAGCCATTTGCCCTGTAAGTCCTGACTTTTCTGCAAAGAATCCCTTGTGCGGTTAATCTACCCACTATTCAAAAATTCGCAATAATTCACAAATCGATGCATCAAGATGTCCAATGAGGGCATGGCTATTCTTAGGAGAATGTAGTGGCAGTCACTATTGAAGTTGTACAGGCGGCGTTAAAAGGTCTCGTTGACCCAAACACACAAGTGGATTTTGTAACAGCAAAGACTGTTAAAAATTTACGCGTTGAAGGTGGTGATATCTCCTTAGATATTTCCCTGGGGTATCCCGCAAAAAGTCAGTTCGAAGCAATCCGTAAATCGGTTATTAACGTGTTACGTAATTTGCCTGATGTAAAAAATGTCAGCGTCAATGTCAACAGTCAAATTGTTTCGCATGCGGTTCAGCGTGGCGTGAAGCTGTTACCAGGCGTTAAAAATATTATCGCTGTCGCTAGTGGGAAGGGTGGTGTGGGTAAATCAACTACTGCCGTCAATCTAGCATTGGCTTTGGCTGCAGAAGGCGCCCAAGTGGGTATTTTGGATGCTGATATCTATGGACCAAGTCAGCCGATGATGCTTGGTATTACTGGTAGACCAGAATCGATTGAAGAAAACACGATTGAGCCTATGGAAGGTCATGGCTTGCAAGCAAGTTCTATTGGTTTTTTGATCGAAGAAGATGCACCCATGGTGTGGCGTGGCCCAATGGTTACTTCTGCTTTAGAGCAATTACTTCGCCAAACACGTTGGCGTGATTTGGACTATCTGATTGTTGATATGCCTCCAGGTACAGGCGATATTCAGTTAACACTTGCACAAAAGGTACCCGTTACTGGCGCTGTGATTGTCACCACTCCTCAGGACATCGCCTTGCTAGATGCACGTAAAGGCCTCAAAATGTTTGAGAAGGTTGGCGTACCGATCATTGGCATTATTGAGAATATGAGTACTTACGTCTGCCCAAAATGTAATCATGAAGAGCATATTTTTGGCACTGGCGGCGGCGAAAAGATGTGCAAAGAGTATGGGACTGATTTCTTGGGTGCTTTGCCATTAAATCTTTCCATTCGTGAGCAGGCCGATGCAGGGCGACCTACCGTAGCTGCCGACCCTGATGGCGCGATTAGTGCCATCTATAAAAATATTGCTAGACAGGTTGCAATTCGAGTTGCTACTCTCTCAAAAGATATGAGTAGCAAGTTTCCTAACATCGTCGTTCAGAACACCTGAGGATTTATGCGCTTTGCGGTAGTGATGCGTAAACAGAACATTGACAACCCATGGATTTCATTTAAATGGGTGCCGCAAGAGGTGTTGCCTGATTTTGGTCAATTTGCAGCCGCTACAAAACATCACAATCAGATTTCTGGGCAGTTTCTAGGGCGCGATGATGGCGGCGAGTCTTGGCTCTTTACAGGATATGAACTCAATTTGTTTCCGGATGAAGTCGAAGGCTACTACCTCAATTTATCCGCCACTCAACCATGTTGGTTTGTGATGTGGCGTTTAGAAGAAGATATTGAGCGCTATATAGATGAGCAATCTATAGCGCTTGCTAAATCAGAAACCACTACCGCTGTACCTCACCGCCTGTCAGTAAGTTATAACGAGGCAGGGCGCCTATTAGATGGCGGTGAATCGGTAGATAACATCCCGATGACAGTTGAGCATGCGTCTTGGTTGCAAGAGTATGTGAATGAGCATTACCATCCCGAGCCTAAGAAGCGTCACCGCCCTGAATCATTTAAGGGCGCCGATCGCCCGGTGGAAAAATAATGGCTGGGGGCTTTCTGAATCGCTGGTCACGCCGTAAAGCGGGTGAACAAGTAGAGCCAGAAAAAAAGCCAGTAGATTTAGTCAAGCAGACAGAAGTCGTAGAACCCAATACTCAACCTCAGGAGCAAGACCTTCCGGCGCCTGCCACTCTAGAAGATGTTAAGAAGATTGATCGCTTTGCTCCCGACTTTTCTGCTTTTATGAAGCCCGGGGTAGATCCCAGTGTTCAGCAAGCCGCCCTGAAAAAGATGTTTTCAGATCCCCATTTCAATGTGATGGATGGCTTGGATATTTATATTGATGATTACTCTAAGCCTGACCCCATTCCCCTGGAAATGCTCAAGCGCATGGTGCAGTCAGATATGCTCAATATTTTCCGCAAGGATGACGGCAGGACGGAGGAAGATGAAAAGCAGCTTGCTGCCACTCCCTCTGAAGATAGTGGGAAGCCTTTGCTATCTAGTGACAAAGTTGATTTAACATCCACACATTCAAGTGCTGATCTAGGGGGGATTTCCTCAGACAGCACTCCTTCGGACAAGAAAAATAGTTAAGAAAATGATTCATGAGCCAAAAATTAGTCTGTAACTGCAACGGCACCATGCCTTTAGATGCAAAGGCCTTAGGCGTCACGATGCATACCTCTTTGTGTCGACAAGAGGTGGGCTCTTTTCTGAAGGCGTTGGATGGCGATGATTCACTGGTCGTTGCTTGTACCCAAGAGGGTGCCTTATTTAATGAGTTAGCCGCTCAAACCGAAAAGCCATTGGTAGCGCCATTGCGCTTTGTGAATATTCGCGAAGTTGCTGGCTGGACCCAAGAGGCCAAAACATCCGGCCCTAAGATTGCCGCTCTACTTGCTCTAGCAGAAATGCCTGAGGCCGATCCAGTGCCTGTGGTGAATTACGAAAGTCTGGGAAGATTGCTGATTGTTGGGCCTGGGACACAGGCTTTACCTTGGGCGGAAAAACTGAGCGACTCATTGGATGTCTCGGTTTTATGTACCGAGCCTAGCGCTTTACCAATTGCCAGAAATTTCCCTGTCTATACCGGAAGCGTTACCAGGCTCGATGGCTATCTCGGTCATTTCTCAGTCGACTGGGATTTACAGAATCCGATTGATCCAGAGATGTGTACGCGTTGTGGCGCATGTGTGGATGTTTGTCCAGAAAATGCAATTGACGATGCATTTCAGATTAATTTGGATAAGTGTAAATCGCATCGTGCTTGTGTAACTGCTTGCGCTAGCATTGGCGCCATACAGTTTGATCGGGTTGAGCGTCAGCGTAATTCAGAATTTGATTTAATCATGGATTTACGCGTTGATCCCATGATGCGGATGAGTCAGACGCCTCAGGGATATTTCGCGCCAGGGAAGGATCCATTTGAGCAAGCGCTTGTCGCCAATCAATTGCTCGAATTAATCGGCGAGTTTGAAAAGCCTAAATACTTTTCCTATAACGAGAAAGTTTGCGCCCATGGGCGTAACGGCAAAGTCGGTTGCAATGCGTGTATTGATGTTTGCTCTACTGGTGCCATCACATCCTTGTTTAAGAGCGGGCAGGGCACAGTTGAAGTCAACCCCAATCTTTGCATGGGTTGCGGCGCCTGTTCTACGGTTTGTCCGTCTGGCGCAATGCGCTACAACTACCCAAGCGTTGAACACCAAGGCAAAGAAATCAAACTACTGGCCAATGTATTTGGCGCAGAAAGCATTAAAGCGAAGCAAACAGTTGCACCGAGTTTGTTGCTGCATTCCCTTAAGGCTGGTACAAAATTGATTGATCTGCTGGGCCGCTCAGCACATTTGCGGTCTAAGCAGTTTGAAGGCTTACCTTTCTTTGTTCTGCCTTATGGCATTGAGCATATTGCTTCTACTGGCTTGGATCTTTGGCTAGGTGCCCTGAGCTACGGCTTTGGTGAAGTGATCTTGCTTTTGAGTGGTGATGAGGATCCGGCCTATCGTGAGGCATTAGAAACCCAAAGCGCTTTAGCCAATGCCATTTTGAAGGCTTATGGATTTGACGCCCGCATTCAGTTGATCCAAGCTAGCGCTGCTGATGACCTTGCGCCAGTTTCGCTCGCTATGGGTAAATTACGTCAGCGTGGCTCCTTGCCATCGGCGTGTACTCCAGCAACTTTTGGATTGAGCAATCAAAAGCGAGAGACTCTTGAATCTGTTTTAGAGCATCTACAAAAGCAGGCTAAGACACCTATTCCGATCGAGGGTGTTGTATTGCCGAAGTCCTCGCTCTTGGGTGGGCTGAATATTAATAAAGAGGCTTGTACTCTTTGTATGTCTTGCGTTGGCAGTTGTCCAGAAGGTGCGTTGTTGGATAACCCCGAAGAACCCAAACTATCGTTTATTGAAAAGCAATGTGTTCAGTGCGGGATTTGTGTGCAGACATGTCCAGAACAAGCGCTTACCTTAAGTCCGAGATTATTGACTGTTGAACAGCGTAAACAAAGAGTGGATCTCAATGAGACCCAAGCCTTCCATTGCATTAGTTGCGGCAAGCCCTTTGGCACCATGAAAATGGTAGATCTGATGTTGGCTAAGTTGGGTGCGCACGGCGCTTTTGCTGGCGCAGCAATGGAAAGACTCAAAATGTGTAGTGATTGTCGGGTAGTGGATATGGTGAAAAAAGAAACATGAGTGAACAAGCAAAAGAAAATGCCTCTACCGAAGTGGGTGACGTAGGCTTGCCAGAAGATCTTGCTAGAGCTGACTTATATGGCTTGATCGCTCGACTCTTTCATCAACCGCCAGATCAAGACCTCCTGAATTTAATTACTGCATCCATTCCAGAGGGTCAAGAAAGCCAGGCAGACGATGCCCCCTTATCCAAGGTTTGGCATAGCGTTGTTGAAGTGGCCAAATCCAATACGGCAAAAGCTTGGCACGATGAGTTTGACTTGAACTTCATCAGTGTGGGGCGCCCGAATATTGTTCTCAATGGCTCTTTTTATATGGCAGGCCATTTAAATGAGCGTCCACTAGTCGAAATCCGTCGTGCCTTGGAGGCTTTTGGTCTAGAGGCGGCTGAAGAGGTGACTGAGACGGAGGATCATATTTCTGCACTGTGTGAGGTAATGCGTTACCTCATCGCCGGGGATGATGTGGAGATCTCTAACCTTACTAATCAAAGGGTTTTTTTCAATGACCATATTCGTCCTTGGTATGACGAGTTGTGCGATGCAATTGAAGGCATTCCTGAGATGCATCTGTACCATCCGGTGGCCGCTCTCACTAGGGAATTCCTGGCAATTGAAGGACAGAGCTTTGACATGATTTGATGTTGCGTCGCAACATACTTTGCCTTATCTAAGAAATGTTTCAAAGATGTGTCAAAAGTGCTATTTCCATTTACACTTGACGGAGATCAAGAATAACGAAATAGGAGCAAGCAATGAGCACTAAATCTACAACTGCAACTATTGAAGACAATAAGCCGTCTCGCCGTAAATTTTTTATCGGTGCAAGCGCAGCTGTTGGCGCTGTGGCAGTGGCATCGCAAACCACTATTGGTAAAGCGGTCATTCAAGAGATTGGCAGCAGCGTCAAAGGTAAAGACGATGGTTACCAGTTATCCGAACATGTTCGCAAGTATTACGAAACCACTTTGCTTTAATCAATCGTTTTTTAAAAATATAAAAATCTTTCTCAGGGACAACATATGAGTCTGACTCGTAAATCCAATACCCCACCAAGCAGTCGTTCAGCCCCTAGCTCCCGCCTTATCGGCAGCCTATCGCGTGGACTTAAAGCTGCGGTGCCGACGATGGATCGTCGTACATTCCTCAAGCGATCAGGAGTGGGCGTAGGAGCCGGTATTGCCGCTAGCCAATTAAGCTTGGTACAAAAAGCGGTAGCCGAGCCAAGCAAGGCCATGTTGGATGGTAAGGGCAAGATTGAGGTTAAAAGATCGATTTGCACCCACTGCTCAGTAGGTTGCGCGGTTGATGCCACTGTTGAGAATGGCGTATGGGTGCGTCAAGACCCCGTATTTGATTCCCCAATTAACTTAGGCGCACATTGCGCTAAAGGTGCGGCTCTGCGGGAGCATGGTCACGGCGACTTCCGCTTACGTTATCCAATGAAGTTGGTAGACGGCAAGTACGAAAGAATTTCTTGGGATCAGGCTTTAACCGAAATTACTGCGCAGATGAAAGATCTCCGCACGAAGTACAGTCCTGATTCCTTGTTCTTTATTGGTTCTTCTAAGCACAATAACGAGCAAGCTTATTTATTGCGTAAGTGGGTTTCATTCTTTGGAACCAACAATACAGACCATCAGGCGCGTATTTGCCACTCCACAACGGTTGCCGGTGTTGCAAACACCTGGGGCTATGGTGCGATGACCAATAGCTATAACGACATGATGAATGCCAAGGCTGCCTTGTACATTGGCTCTAATGCGGCTGAAGCACATCCAGTATCCATGCTCAGTCTTTTGCATGCTAAAGAAAACGGTTGCAAAGTGATTGTGGTTGATCCGCGTTACACCCGTACTGCAGCCAAATCTGATCAGTATGTGCGGATTCGTTCTGGAACAGATATTCCATTCCTTTTTGGCGTGCTGTATCACATCTTTAATAACGGTTGGGAAGATAAGAAGTACATCAACGACCGCGTATATGGCATGGATGAAATTCGTAAAGAAGTGATGGAGAAGTGGACTCCAGCGAACGTAGAGCAAGCTTGTGGTGTGCCTGAAGCCCAGGTCTATCAGGTTGCCAAGACCATGGCTCAGAATCGTCCAAGCACCTTGGTATGGTGTATGGGTCAAACACAACATACCATTGGTAATGCGATGGTTCGTGCATCTTGCATCTTGCAATTGGCCTTAGGCAACATCGGTAAGTCTGGTGGCGGTGCGAATATTTTCCGCGGTCACGATAACGTACAGGGCGCTACAGACGTAGGTCCTAATCCAGATTCATTGCCAGGCTACTATGGTCTTGCAGCCGGCTCATGGAAGCACTTCGCTACCGTGTGGGGAGTTGACTACGAGTGGATTAAAGGTCGTTACGCTCCTGACATGATGGAGAAATCCGGCACAACGGTTTCTCGTTGGGTTGATGCTGTGCTCGAGAAGAATGACATGATCGACCAGCAAACCAATGTCAAAGGTTTGTTCTTCTGGGGACATGCTCCTAACTCACAAACTCGCGGCCTCGATATGAAGCGTGCGATGAATAAGTTAGATCTCTTGGTAGTAGTTGATCCATATCCAAGCGCAACAGCAGCCATGGCTGCAATGCCTCCAGCTGAAGGCGATGTCGTTAATAAAAACCGCAACGTGTACTTGTTGCCAGCGACTACCCAGTTTGAAACCAGTGGATCTGCAACAGCTTCCAACCGTTCACTCCAGTGGCGTGAGAAAGTCATTGATCCATTATTTGAATCTGTTCCTGACCACGTGCTCATGCAAGCATTTGCTGATCGCTTAGGTTTTGGTCAAGAGTTGTCTACTAACTACAAGATGCTGAGCTCGAAGTTCGCTGGTAAGCAGTGGAGAGAACCGCAGATTGAAGATATCTTGCGTGAGATTAATCGCTCCTGCTGGACGATTGGCTACACCGGCCAAACTCCAGAGCGCCTTAAGGCTCACATGAGAATGGTTGCCACGTTTGATCCGAAGACATTGAAGTCTCGTGGTGGCGTTGATCCAGTAACTGGCTACGACACTACTGGCGACTACTATGGCTTGCCTTGGCCTTGCTACGGCACGGCTGCAATCAAGCACCCTGGATCGCCTAACCTTTATGACACCAGCAAGAGTGTGATGGAGGGTGGTGGTAACTTCCGCGCCAACTTCGGCGTTGAGAGAGAAGGTAAGAGCTTGTTGGCTGAAGACGGTTCGTGCTCTAAAGGCTCTGCGATTACCACTGGATATCCTGAGTTCGATCATGTGTTTATGAAGAAGCTAGGCTGGTGGGATCAACTCACTGATGATGAGAAAAAACTGGCCGAAGGCAAGAACTGGAAGACAGACTTGTCTGGCGGTATTCAGCGCGTTGTCATGAAAAACGGCTGCCATCCATTTGGTAATGCTAAGGCACGTGCAGTGGTTTGGAACTTCCCAGACGCCATTCCAATTCACCGTGAAGCTTTGTATAGCACCAATGAGCCAATGATGCGCAAGTATCCAACGGCTGCTGATAAGAAGAATTTCTGGCGCTTGCCAACCCTGTACAAAACCGTTCAGGACAAGAACTTGAATGAGAAGCTGTACGAGAAGTTCCCAATCATTCTGACTTCTGGTCGCTTGGTCGAGTATGAGGGCGGTGGTGATGAGACCCGTTCCAACCCATGGTTAGCTGAGTTGCAGCAAGAAAACTTTGTGGAGATCAATCCCAAAGCAGCTGAGGCACGTGGTATTAAGAACTGGGATTACGTTTGGGTTAAATCTCCAACCGGAGCTCGAATCAAAGTACGCGCATTAGTGACTGAGAGGGTTGATCAAGGTACAGCCTTTGTGCCATTCCACTTTGCTGGTTGGTGGCAAGGTACTGACTTGCGTAAATACTACCCAGAAGGTGCAGCGCCAATAGTTCTAGGCGAGGCCGTTAATACTGCAACCACTTATGGTTACGACATGGTGACGATGATGCAAGAAACCAAAACCACCATGTGCCAAATCGAAAAATTTGCCTAAGTTAAAAAATAAGGTCAGGAGAACACAATGGCAAGAATGAAATTTATTTGTGATACCGAGCGTTGCATCGAATGCAATGGTTGCGTCACTGCCTGTAAGAATGAAAACGAAGTGCCTTGGGGCGTCAACCGCCGCCGTGTGGTGACTGTCAATGATGGTGTGATTGGTCAAGAGAAATCCGTTTCTGTTGCCTGCATGCACTGCTCAGACGCACCATGCATGGCTGTGTGCCCAGTGGATTGCTTCTATCGCACCGACGAAGGTGTGGTCTTGCATGACAAGGACATTTGCATTGGATGTGGCTACTGTTCATTTGCCTGCCCATTTGGTGCACCTCAGTTCCTGAGTAAAGGCGCCTTTGGTGTGCGTAGCAAAATGGATAAGTGCACATTCTGTAGTGGTGGCCCAGAAGCAAACGGCAGCGTTGCAGAGTTTGAGAAGTATGGTCGCAATCGTTTGGCTGAAGGTAAGTTACCTTTGTGCGCTGAGATGTGCTCTACCAAGGCTTTGATTGGTGGCGATAGCGAAGTGATTTCAAGCATCTATAGCAAGCGTGTAGCAGTTCGTGAGTCAAATGGTAAATATGCTGGATCCAATATTTTTGGTTGGTCTACGGCTTATGGTCCTTCAGGTTCACCTGCGCCAACACCCACTCCCGCTGACAAAATCCCAGGAGCGAAATCATGAAATTGAATTTCAAAATCCTCGGAGCCTGTTTAGTAGCAGGAGTGCTCTTGGCAGCTTGCTCTGAGCCTCCTGAGATTGCTGCTAAGGTTGCCAAGCGTCCCGATGTTGCTCCTTACATGGGAGCTGATAACGGCTTCATGACAAAGGGTTGGACACCAGGCAATCAGGAAAGTTGGACGGAGGCGATTAATAAGCGCAATCAGAATCAGTCTGAGTATTCACGCGTTAAGTGATCAGTTAAACAACAATAAAGATAACGAAGACGTTTAAGGACATTTGTATGAATCGATCATTCTCTAGTGTTAGTCGCTCTTGGGTTCTGGCTCTTGGCGTATCGCTAAGCCTCCTAAGTGGGGTCTGTTTGGCAGAACGTGCGCCGATGGATCCACTCCCAACACCAAGTGGCGTTGATGTTCCTAAAAATTTGAGTGCCATCCCGAATGGCACTCAAGCTCAATCGCAACCGGCAAACAGTGCGCCTGCGAGTGGCCCAATTTGGGAGTCTGCCAATAGCGATCCGTTGAACTACGTGAGCATTCCTGACAAGCAAGCTGGCGTATTAATTCAGAGATCAGGTCAGCAATGGCGCTTGATTCGCAATGGAATCATTACGGTATATGGCGGCTGGCTTTTGGCGCTTGCCTTTTTTGGCATCATTGCGATGTACACCTTAAAGGGTTCGATCAAATTGCACGCGCCTGTATCAGGTGTCAAGATTAAACGTTTTAACGGTTTTGATCGCCTGGTTCATTGGACGATGGCCGGAAGCTTTTTAGCTCTTGCGTTTACTGGCTTATTGATTCTCTACGGCAAATTCTTCGCTTTGCCTTTAATGGGCGGCATGGCTTACGGCTCATTCTTAATGCTTTGCAAGAGTGTCCATAACTTTACGGGCCCACTATTTACTTTAAGTATCGTGATTTTCTTCTTCCTGTTTGTTCGCAAGAACATCTTTGGAGAGGGTGATATGGCATGGCTTCTATCATTTGGTGGCATTTTCTCTGGCAAACATGTTCCCGCAGGATTCTTTAACTTTGGTGAAAAGTTTTGGTTCTGGTTCGGCATGGTTTTCTTGGGACTCACAATCTCCGCATCAGGCTTTGTACTTGATATGATCGTGCCCTTTATGGATGTTCAGTATTGGCGCGGCACAATGCAGTTAGCCAATATCATTCATAGCTCAGGAGCGGTATTGATGACTGCAATGGCTATGGGACATATCTACATTGGTACGATTGGCATGCAAGGTTCAATTGACGGCATGAAGACTGGTTATGTAGATGCTACTTGGGCCAAAGAGCATCATGAAATTTGGTACAACAAGATTAATAAATAAGGACAAAGCCATGAAAAAAATCATTGCTTTCACATTCTGCGCATTTGCTAGTGCTACTGTATTTTCAGCCTTGCCACCATTAACGCCTGAGGCTCAAGAAGCAGCAACCTTAGCAAAAGCAAAAGCAGCGTATGGGGATAAAGTGGGGGCGTATCAACTCTGCCAATCTCAAAACCGCGTGGCTGATCGTTTCAAGGTTGCTGGTACAGCAGCTCCAGCTGCTTGCGTAGCACCACCACCATTTGTTGCTCCTGTAGCAGCTGCAGCGGCACCAGCAAAGTAACTAATCAGCCAATAGCTCTTGATGTAGGTAGCGTTTAGCTGCCTGCGTTTGAGGGGTAGAGAAGAAAGGACCTACGGGTCCTTTTTCTTTAATCTGCCCATCATCAATGAAGATGATGTATTGGGCAATTCTCTGGACTTGTGCAAGCTGATGAGAAGAAAAAATTACTTCAAAACCTTGATTGGTAAATTCACAAATCATGCGCTCCACCTGCTCGGTGGTATTGGGATCCAAGTTGGCCGTAGGTTCGTCCAGTAGCACGACATTGGGTTTTTGCAGAATGACTCTACCAAGACATAGCTTTTGCCTTTCGCCTGCAGATAGCTTATGCGCAGGACTATTGGCAAGACGGGTTAAATCAGTCTGCTCAAGAATGGCATTGATTTGTTCTGTCGTAATACTGGGGTCTGCATCCATCACCATACTGAGATTGGTGCGAGCCGAAGCCTTAATCATGGGTGTGTGATGCAAAACCAAAGCAGTCTTTGCGGGAGAAAACGAATAGCTAACAGTGCCTGAGTCTGGAGTAATTAACCCAGCTAGGAGCTTGAGTAGGGTTGTCTTGCCTGCACCATTCGGGCCAATGCAAGCGGTAATCCGATCGGCTGGTATGACAGCCTGCGGGATATTGAGGATGGTTCTGCCATCACTCTTGACGAGCACATCCTTGAGCTCAATGAACTTTCTAAATTGTTCGTCTTGATTAACCATAGCGACGCTCTGCAATTTGGCGCACTGCGAAGGTAAAGAGATTGGCCATCAACACAATAGACAGCAGAATCATCCCAAGAGCTAAAGCAAGCGGAAGATCTCCTTTGCTGGTTTCCAGGGCAATGGCAGTTGTCATAGTCCGGGTAGAGCGGTCAATATTTCCGCCAACGATCATGACCGCGCCGACTTCAGAAATGGCCCTTGCTAAACCAGCCAGAATGGCAATACTCAGTGAAAAGCGGCAATCCCAAACCAGCCACTTTAAATAGGAAAGGCGTGGCAGGTGGAGGGCAAGGAAAGAATCTCTATGGATACGCCAGGAGTCTTCTAGTATTTGACGGCTTAGGGCGGCAATTAAAGGGGTTGTCAGCAGTGTTTGGGCGATGATCATACCCTTGGCGGTAAAGAGCCATCCCCATGATCCTAGAGGGCCTGTGCGGGACAAGAGAAGATAGACCACTACACCAACAATCACAGTTGGGACCCCCATAAGGGTGTTTAAGGTGACGATAATCCCTTTTTTGCACTTGAACTCCTCAGTCGCAAGGAGGGCGCCTAGCGGGAGTCCTATTAGGGTTCCGAAGAATAGGGCGGTAAGGCTGACCTGCAGGGAGACTAAAACGATCCCCACTACGCCGCCATCTAAATGGGCTAGAAGTGAGAGGGCGTCTTGAAAGGCGATAAGCATGCGCTCGATTCTATCAAGGGGATGGCAAAATGACCCTAATGCTACTAAATCTTCAAATTTTTACCGATGGCTGAGGTGATTTGCCTTTGCAATGAGGTCTGGGATCTCGATTTACGCGAGTACCTAGACGTGCATCCCATCAGCTCTATCGAAGAGCTGCGGGAGCAGGCGTCTATTTGTAATAAGTGTATGCAGTGCCAGGAATTGGTTGAGGGTGAAATTTATCAGGCGCGCATGAGACGCCAGCAAGCGCAGGCATAGTGTGACACCCTTAAATCAGCTTGGTCGGTTTAGCGTGATGACAATGAATGTTCATAAAGGTCTATCACCATTGCATCGTCAATCCACTATTTATCAGTTGCGCCAAAAAATGAGAGCGCATCATCCAGACCTACTGTTTTTGCAGGAGCTACAACAAGAGCACCGTGGCAGAGTTAGAAGATTTGGTCAATGGCCCGTTAACGAGTTAACCCACTTCCTATCGGAAGATTTTTGGCATCACTGGCATTACGGAAAAAATGTTGAGTACCCCGATGGACATCATGGCAATGCCATTCTGTCGAAACTTCCACTTCATAAGGGCAGTAATTACGACATCTCCGCATATCGCTTTGAGAAGCGCGGTTTATTACATAGCGTGACTTATATTGAGGGCTCTACTAAACCCATTCACTGTTTTTGTGTTCACTTAGCATTGTTTGAGGGTGGGCGGGAGCGTCAGCTTGGAGAAATCATTCGGTATATAGATGTTTTGGCAGCAAATGGACCGGCGATCGTAGCGGGCGACTTTAATGATTGGCGTAACCGCATTAGCGCACCCATGAAAGAAGCAGGGTTTAGCGAAGTCTTTGAAGTTCTGACTGGTTCACCAGCGAAAACTTTTCCAAGTGTTAAGCCTATGCTGCCAATGGATAGAATCTATGTGCGAGGATTAAAAATCCATTCGGTTGATGTCTTGCACGAATGGCTCAAATTATCTGATCACTTAGGCATTACTGCAGAATTGGAATTGATATGAATTTGATTGCTTTTTTTCTAGATGAATTTTTTAACTTCAATTTGTTTTGGCTAACCCCAATCCATGCTGCGATTGTTATCACATTCTTTATTCGTCTGATTTCTGTGAGAAGGCCGGTGGGTGTCGCCTTCGCCTGGCTCTTAATTGTTATTTTATTACCCCTGCTTGGTGTTGCCTTGTATGTATTGATCGGGGAGCGTCCTGTGGGGCGAAGTCTGATGTTGAAAATCGATCGTATGAGTAAAGACTATGTTGCAATTACTGGCAGCATGCGCCAAAGGTTTCGGGAAGATCGTAAACTGCTGCCTTTAGAGGGTAGGGCATTAAGTCTTTTAGCTGAATCTAAAAATGGCTCACCGGCTATAGCGGGCAATCATATTGAGTTATTTACGAACTCCTTAGAGATTTTGCAAAAGTTTATTGATGCCATTAATGGTGCCAAGAAAAGTTTGCATCTTGAGTTCTATATCTGGGCTTTAGGAGGTGATGCTGACCGCGTTGGAGAAGCATTGATCGCTGCGGCACAGCGGGGGGTTGCCTGCCGAGTTTTATTGGATTCCTTGGGCAGTAAAGACTGGCTCAAATCAAAGTGGCCAGCACGTTTCAGAAATTCTGGAATTCAGGTGACTGAAGCTCTACCGATTCAAATTGGCCGCTTTCAGTTTCGTCGTGCCGATATTCGCCTGCACCGAAAAATATTTGTGATTGACGGGGCTGTTGCCTGGACGGGCAGCATGAATATGGTTGATCCACGTACCTTTAAGCAGGATTCTGGGGTAGGCGAGTGGGTTGATGCCTTAGTGAGAATTGAGGGGCCAGTGGTTTCTCAATTTGATCTCACTTTTCTTTTTGACTGGAGCGTTGCAACTACAAGCGTCACGAAGTTCAATGATCCGGACCCTGAAATTACTACTCGGGCAGGTGGAGCATTGGCTCAAGAATTTGCCTCTGGCCCCGTTTATCGCGATGATATTTTGTATCAGGTTTTACTTTCGGCAATCATGGATGCGCGAGAGGAGCTCACCATTACCACGCCATATTTTGGACCTGATGATGGTTTGATTCAGGCGATGATGGCCGCAGCCAATCGAGGCGTCAAGGTCACTTTAATTGTGCCTAAGCTGAATGACTCTACTTTGGTGGCTTGGAGTAGTCGCAGCATCTATAGTGACCTCTTAAGTGCTGGTGTCAATATTGCAGAATTTCGCGGCGGTCTTTTGCACACTAAGAGCATGTTGATTGACAAGCGCATTGCAATCTTTGGATCTGTGAATTTTGATCAGCGTAGCCTGCGTTTGAACTTCGAGATTAGTCTGATTGTGTACAACGAAGATTTTTGCGCGAAGCTTGAAGTGCTCGTTGATTCTTACTTGAAGCAGTCTGATTTTGTTGATGCGCAGGCTTGGGCGAATCAGCCGCGGTGGCGCACTTTATTAGAAAATGCAGCGCACCTGGCTTCGCCGCTACTTTAAATCGCTTGGCTTTTAGCCATCTCCTGGATTTGCTCTTCACTTAGACCAATTTCAGAGAGGATTGTGTGGGTATGCTCGCCCACGGCTGGAATGGCATCCATTCGATACTCATAACTATCGTTCAGGCCGGGCGGAAGCAGTGCAGGGATCTGACCTACCGGTGTATCGACATCGACCCAGCGATTACGGGCTTTGAGTTGATCATGCTTCCAAAGTCCAGCCATATCATTTAGTCGTGCATTTGCAATTTGTGCTGCTTCTAATTTGGCAATGACCTGCTCAGTAGTGAGTTTGCTAAAGCAAGCATCAATAATGGCTAGCAGTTCATCACGCTTTTCATTGCGCTTGAAGTTTTGGTTGAAGCGTTCATCTTTGCCTAGGGCAACATTTTCCAACACAACTTCACAGAACTGCACCCACTCACGTTCGTTTTGCAGACCCAACATGACAGTCCCACCATCGCCCGCCTTAAAAGGGCCGTATGGGTAGATGGTGGCATGTGATGCACCATTTCGAGGGGGCGGCTCCGCGCCATCAAAGGCGTAATACATTGGAAAACTCATCCACTCACTTAATGATTCCAGCATGGAAATATCGATGACTGAGCCTTTACCTGTTTTGCCTCTTTGTAGAAGGGCGGCAAGAATATTGGTATAGGCATACATGCCTGCAGCAATGTCGGCAATTGAGTTACCGGATTTACTTGGCGTTTCTGGCGTACCAGTGACCGATAAGAAGCCTGCCTCACTCTGAATCAGCAAGTCATAAGCTTTCTTGTCGCGGTAAGGGCCGTCATTACCGTAACCGGAGATATCACACAGAATGAGTTGTGGATTCTCCTTTTGCAATGCTTCAGCAGTAAGGCCCATGCGGGCTGCAGCACCTGGAGCCAAGTTTTGCACCAAAACATCGGCTGTCTTTAGTAAAGTTTTGAGCGCTGCTAATGCTGATGCTTGCTTTAGATCTAATGTCAGACTTTCTTTGGAGCGATTGACCCAAACAAAATGGGAGCATAGTCCATTGACTTGCTTGTCGTAGGCACGAGCAAAATCGCCAAGGCCAGGACGTTCTACTTTGATGACTCGCGCACCGAGGTCAGCGAGTTGGCGCGTACAAAAAGGAGCAGCAATAGCATGCTCTAAGGAAACAACAGTTATGCCGTCAAGTGGGCGAACCTGTTTTGATGTCATGTCAGATTTTCTCTTAGAACGATCTTGGTAAACCAAGAACGTGTTCTGCGATATAGGAGTAAATCAAATTCGTTGAGATTGGCGCCACTTGGTATAGGCGCGTTTCTCTAAACTTCCGCTCGACATCATACTCATTAGCAAATCCAAAGCCACCGTGAGTTTGTAGGCAGACATTAGCCGCTTCCCATGAAGCTTTAGCAGCAAGATACTTAGCCATGTTTGCTTCTGCACCACAAGCTTGCTTGTTATCAAACAACTCGCAAGCCTTAAAGCGCATGAGATTGGCGGCTTCAGTCTCAATGAAAGCATCCGCAATCGGAAATTGGACCCCTTGGTTTTTGCCGATAGGGCGATCGAACACGATGCGATCATTGGCATAGCGTCTAGCCTTGTCTATGAACCAATAGGCATCGCCAATGCATTCAGCTGCGATCAGAACGCGCTCTGCATTGAGACCATCCAAGATGTATTTAAAGCCTAAACCTTCTTGGCCAATCAGGTTCTCTGCAGGAATCTCCAAGTTATCAAAGAACACTTCATTGGTTTCATGATTGACCATATTGGCAATCGGTGAAATTTCCATGCCCTTGCCGAGCGCATCTTTTAAGTTGACGATGAAGATCGACATTCCTTCAGATTTTTTCTTCACTTCCGCAAGGGGAGTGGTACGCGCTAAAAGAATCATCAAATCAGAATGCTGAATGCGGGAGATCCATACTTTTTGACCATTGATGATGTATTTATCACCCTTCTTAACGGCCGTCGTTTTCAGTTTGGTGGTGTCAGTCCCTGTTGTAGGTTCAGTAACGGCCATTGTTTGTAGTCGTAATTCACCGGTAGCAATCTTTGGAAGATATAACTGCTTTTGAGTGTCAGAACCATGGCGCAGCAAAGTTCCCATGTTGTACATCTGACCATGGCAAGAGCCTGCATTGCCGCCAGAGAAATTAATCTCTTCCATGATGACTGAGGCTTCAGCCAGCCCGAGCCCAGACCCGCCGTATTCTTCAGGAATCAGGGCAGCCAACCATCCTGCTTGTGCCATAGCATCTACAAATGCTTCAGGATAGGCGCGCTCATGATCTACTTTTTGCCAATAAGCGGAGTCAAAACTGCCGCACAGGTCGCGTAATGCCTCCCGCATATCTTGATATTGATCTGGCTTGGGAATAGGGTGGTTCATTGAAGTCTCTATTGTTATGATTTACAGCACATTAAGGGCTATTACCGATAGTTTAAGCAAGTTTTGAAAATCCGTGAAAATAGCGTATTAAGATAAATAATCGTCCATAAGACTTTGAAAAGAATATGAATTTAAAGCCCAAACAGATACTTTCAGGAATTAAAGTTTTAGAACTGGGGCAATTGATTGCCGGCCCCTTTGCATCTAAAACGTTAGCTGATTTTGGCGCTGAAATTGTTAAGGTTGAATCTCCAGGTGAAGGCGACCCCTTACGTAAGTGGCGCATGCTTCATCAAGGCACCTCTGTATGGTGGCAAGCACACTCGCGTAACAAGCAATCCATCTGCTTGGACTTACGCGTCAAAGAAGGTCAAGAGATAGCACGTCGTTTGGCGCTAGAAGCAGATGTTGTGATCGAGAATTTTCGTCCTGGTACTTTAGAAAAGTGGGGATTGGGCTGGGAGGCATTACACCAAGCTAATCCTAAACTCATCATGCTGCGCATTTCTGGATATGGGCAAGATGGACCAAAACGAGATGAACCGGGCTTTGCAGCGATTGGCGAGGCCATGGCTGGTCTGCGCTACATCACTGGGCACCCTAATGAAATTCCTGTGCGTGCAGGAGTATCACTGGGCGACACTATTGCTGGCTTGCATGGCGCCCTAGGTGTTTTGCTTGCTTTGTATGAGCGTGATGCGCGTGGTGGTGAAGGGCAGATGATTGATGTGGCCCTTTATGAATCTATCTTTAATTTAACGGAGAGTCTGCTGCCAGAGTACTCAGTCTTCGGCGCTATTCGTCAGCCTGCTGGAGGCGCTTTGCCTGGCATTGCTCCTTCCAATGCTTACCGCTGTGGTGATGGTCAGTACGTCCTGATTGCTGGCAATGGTGACTCTATCTTTAAGCGTTTAATGACGCTCATTGGTAGATCTGATTTGGGCGATGACCCAAGTCTGGCCCAGAACGATGGTAGGGCTAAGCGAGTTGTAGAGATTGACGCAGCTATTAATGCTTGGACTGCTACCCTTGGCTTGGATGAGGTACTAAAGGGGTTGATTCAGGCACAAGTGCCATCTGGAAAAATATACACAGCCAAGGATATTGCGGAAGATCCGCATTATCAGGCGCGTGGTGTGATCGAAACCGTAGAGAGTGCTGATGGCCTCAAGGTACAAGTGCCTGGAATCATTCCAAAACTCTCACAGAATCCTGGCGCTATTCGTCATCGAGCGCCAACTCTGGGGGAGCATACTGATCAGATTATGAAATCAGCTGGTTTAACTGAAGAACAAATCGCTATCCTCAAAAAATCCGGGGTACTCGCTTAATGGAGCAAATGTTTGAGCATTTCTTTGGATGGTTTGGAATGCCATCAATTGGATTGCCAGCAGTTTTTCTCAGTGCCTTCATTTCTGCAACTCTTGTACCGGTTGGATCAGAACCCATCTTATTTGGCTACATCACAGTTAATCCACACCTCTATTGGATTGCGATATTGATTGCCACGATAGGCAATACCTGCGGCGGCATGTTTGATTGGTGGCTAGGCTTACTTGCCCATAGCAAACTGAAGTCACTTAAGGGCCCGCAAAATGGTCGGGTGAAAGCGTGGCTAGAACAGCATGGACCAAAGGTGCTGCTCTTATCTTGGCTACCCGGTTTGGGGGATCCTTTGTGCTTAGCAGCTGGATGGTTGCGCCTTGCATGGGCACCTTGTTTGATCTATATGTTTTTTGGGAAGCTTCTTCGCTACCTCACCATGACATGGTTGCTCACTCTAGTGCCAGATAGTGTTTGGCACCAGTTAGGCCACTGGCTTCATTTAATTTAAACAGCGCAATATTTTTGCTGAATCTCATCGTTTTCTAAAAGATTCTGAGCGGTGTCATGAAACACAATTTCACCCTGATCCAGAATATAAGCCCTATCGGAAATCCTCAGCGCCTGCTGGACATTTTGTTCGACAAGCAAAATGGTCAAACCTTGCTGCTTCAGCTTTAAAAAGAGTTCGAACATTTCATCTACGAGGACCGGCATGATGCCTTCCGATGGCTCATCTAAGAGGATGACCTTTGGCTTGCCGATCATTGCCCTGGCAATGGCTAGCATCTGTTGTTCACCACCAGACATGGATGTGCCGTCTTGATGAAGGCGCTCTTTGAGGCGAGGGAAGATCTCGGCAATCTCGTCGACCATGGCGCTGATATCGCCATGATTCTTTTTAGCGATCACACCCAATTCTAGATTTTCTTTAACGGTGAGCCCTGGAACAATGCGGCGATCTTCCGGAACATAAGCTAGGCCCAGGTGATAGCGTTCGTGAGCGGCCAAATCCAAGAATGATGTGCCATCGATAAAGGCGCTACCTTGACGCTTAGATAAAAGCCCCATGAGTGAGCGCAGGGTAGTGGTTTTACCGGCACCGTTACGGCCCATGAGCGTCACAATTTCACCCTTATTCACTTCAAGGGATACGCCTTGTAAGACATGGCTTCTGTCGTACCAGGCATTTAAGTTTTCTACTCGCAACATATTTAACCTTAATTCCTTTAGCCTTGGCCTAGGTAGACGCGGCGCACTTCTGCATTATTTTGAATTTCTTCTGGAGTTCCCTCTGCCAGAAATTCGCCGTGATGAAGTACGATAATTCGCTTGCAAAGTCCCATGATCAGTTTCATCTTGTGCTCAACTAGGATGACCGTTCTTTCACTGGCTAGAGTGCGAATTAAATCCATCATGACCATCGTCTCTTCAGGTGACATTCCTGCGGTGGGTTCATCTAGCAATAGCAAGCTAGGGTTGCAGGCTAAGGCCATAGCGATTTCTAGTGCACGTTGCTGACCATGAGCCAAATCACCTGTTGTTTTATTGCGTAAGTGTTCTAAGTTCACTCTACGTAAGAGTTCATCGGCAAGCTCAATCGGCTTTCGATAGTTTTTCGCATTACTCAAAAAGTTATAGCGCGAAGTTTCCATTTGCGCAGCGACGCGAACGTTTTCATGAACTGACAGTTGTTTGAAAACATTGGTGATCTGAAAGCTTTTAGAAATACCAATGCGCGCAAATTCATGCTGTGGAATACCGGTGATATCTTTTCCATTAAATAGAATTTGTCCGCTAGAGGGCGGGAATGCCCCGCTGAGGACATTAAAGAAGGTGCTTTTTCCTGCGCCATTAGGGCCGATGATGGCTGTAATAGTGCCAGGCATGAAGCGGGTTGAAACATCATTCAATGCTTTGAACTTGCCAAAGCTCTTACTGACATTACGTGCTTCAAGAATAGGGGTTTGATCCATGTTGCTCATATTATTGGACATCCTGATTGATGCGTAACTTGCTCAGAATGGTTCCCCAGATGCCTTTGGGGAAGAACAGCACAAAGAACATAAAGACTAGGCCAATGACCGCCATCCAATGCTTTGTGAAGGTAGTGACAACATCCTCTAAATAAAGCATGACCGCAGCACCTACAAATGGTCCAAAGAAAGTGCCCATACCACCCAAGATGCTCATCATGACAGCTTGGCCTGATTGCAGGTAGTGAAGTGAATCAATAGGAACAATCGATAAATGTAATGCGCGTAACGATCCAGCCAATCCACAGATGGCTGCGGATAAAACAAACACCAGCAATTTAGTTTTGGTTACATCAAATCCACAGGCCGCTGCACGCTTCTCATTTTCACGAATGGCTTCCATGACGGCGCCGAGTGGTGAGTTGAGGATGCGAGAGATTAGCCATAGGGCAATAGATACAAAAAATAGAATGATGTAGTACTTAGTGAGGGGGTTGAGAAAATCAACTGGTATGCCAAGGATGTTGAAGGTCTCCACTTTTACACCCCGTAAACCGTTCTCACCACCAGTAAAACTCTCTGCCTTATAGAAAATGTAGTAAACGATTTGGCCAAGTGCTAGCGTCACCATAGAGAAGTAGATGCCCCGTGTGCGGATCGCTAAGAAGCCCATGATGAGTCCACCAATGGCCGCCCCAATGACACCAACCAGGATTGCAGTACCCCAGGGGAGGGAGTAATGAACAATGCTGATGCCGGTGAGGTAGCTACCAATTCCTAAAAATGCAGCGTGCCCAAAGGAGAGCAACCCCATATAACCAAACAGTAAGTTAAAGCCCATGGCAAACAAGCCAAAGATCAAGATATTGATAGCTAAGGCTTCATACGGCATAAAGAAGGGGAAGACCATCAAAAACAGAATGCTGGCAAACAGTCGATGACGAGCAATGAATTGAAAAAATGCGTTCATAATTTTCACGAGCCTTAGCCCATTGCTCCTGCTTTACCGAATAAACCCTGCGGACGAATCAGTAGGACGACAGCCATGAGAACAAAGATAGAGAGCTCTGCAAGATCCGGGAAGAAGAGTGAAGTCATGCTGTAGACAATGCCAACTAGTAGGCCTGCAACCACTGCGCCAGCTGGTGAACCCATGCCACCAACTACGGTGACAACAAAAGACTCCGCCAGAATCGGAATGCCCATCTCTGGATTGACTGAGCGGGTTGGTGAGGCCAAGATACCGGAGAGGCCGGCAATGGCGCACCCCATACCAAACACCAAAAGCCATACTTTGGCGATATCAACACCTAAGACTTTGACGATCTCTTGATCAGCAGCGCCCGCTTTGATGATGAGTCCATAGCGTGTTTTTTGAATAAACAACCAGACGGCAAAAATAATGAATGCAGTGGCCGCAATCAGGAATAAGCGATATTTAGGGAAGGTGCCGATGCCAACATCCACGGTCCCACCTAAACCCTCTGGCGTAATGGAGGGGAGACCTTCAATCCCAAAAGTAACTCGCATCGCTTCAATGAGAACGTAGGAGAGGCCAAAAGTGAGGAGTAGCGGGTAGTCAAGTCCGCGACCATAGAGTGGGCGCACTAAGAAGCGCTCCGTGATTAAGCCCAGGCCACCAGTAACGAGTGGGGTCAGGATGAGGCTAAACCAGAAATTGCCGGTAATACCCAGAAAATAGACGCCCAAGAATGCACCGACCATAAAGAATGCGCCATGCGCAAAATTCACCACGTTGAGCATGCCAAAAATCAGACATAAGCCAAGCGCAAGCAGTGCATAGATGCTACCCAAGGCAATGCCTGTGAGCAGCTGCATGCATAAAAGTTCGAATGAAAGTCCGGTCATAGATGTACTCAGAAAAACTCCCCTTAGACCAAGGTCTTCAGGGGAGTGAATCAGGGTTAATCAACGATCAACCCTGAAATTTCAGGATCAGGCTTTATGGCCCAACTCTGCGCAACTGCGCATGTTTTTCTCAGTAGTAGGTTCAATCGTCAAAATCTTAAAGACATCGTACTTATCTTTCATATCTTTGGATTTGGACTCTACGATGATGACGGACTGCACGGCTTGGTGGTCGCACTTGCGATAGTATTCTGGACCTTTGTACCAGTCGTACTTGAGGTTCTCCATCGCAGACACCACTTTCATCGTGTCAGTAGATTTGGCAATCTTAATAGAGGCTAGGACGCTCTTGATGCCAGCGTAGCCTAGTGCGCCGTAGTCTGATGGTACTGAACCGTTATACATTTTACGGAAGGCATCATTAAATACTTTGGCGCTAGGGATGCGGTCTTCCAGACCCCAGTAGTAAGAGGTGCCACCAAGAATGCCTTCAAAGGCTTCTGGGCCACCAGCAAGACGCGAGGTGTAGAGCAGTACAGGGGCAACGATCTTCATATTTGCTTTTAGGCCGAAGTCAGTACATTGCTTGGCAGCATTAACAAGATCACGACCAAAATTACAGAGCACCAAGATGTCAGGGTTCAAGGCCTTAATACGTGGCAAGAAAGCTGAATAGTCAGAAGCACCCAATGGATGACGAATATCCGCAAGGGTAGTGGCGCCCATTTCTTTGCCTGCGCGCTCAAACGCACGCACCATCTCATGACCATAAGCATAGTCAGCCGTTAAGAAGACAATCTTTTTACCGAAGCGCGGAATACTATAGCGCGCAACAGCACCAGCAGTCATGGTTGGATTGAGAGCCTCGTGGAAGGTATAGACGCTCCAGTCTTTCACTTCATTGATCGCATCGGATTGGCTGATGGAGTTGAATAACACTTTACGTTCTTTACAAACTGCATTGATCGAGAGTTGGGTTGCTGCTGAGAGTGAGCCAACAACATAATTCACTTTATCTTTTTCAATCAACTCCAGTGTGCGGGTTGCAGCCTCACCAGGATTGAGTTTGTCATCGCGCACTAATAACTCTGCTTTGCGACCATTAAAACCGCCGGCATCATTAAATTCTTTAATCGCGAGTTCTGCAGCTTTCACTTGATCTTGGGCTTCTGCAGAGAAGGCGCCTGTCAGCGGGGTTGGAAAACCAATCTTGATGGTATCGGCTTGTGCGCTTGCTCCGCTCATCCAAATTGGCGTACTTGCAGCCGCCGCTCCACCGATGAGGATCTTTCTTCTTGTCTGATTCGTTACTTTTTGTTTCATGGTGTCTCCTCCATATAAAACAGTTAATAAATCTGATACTTTTTTGTAGTTTTGTAAATCTTAACTGAATGCCCAAATTAATGTGTGGCTTCAGGTACTGCCTTTCCTTGAGCTAAAAGGGTGCTGATATCAATCGCCGTTTCGGACATCACAGTGGTGGCATTCCTTTTCAGGTTGCCGCTATCGCCATTCCCCTTTAATCCCTGAGCCTGCATATAACGACCCAAATACTGCGCCCTGGCTACGACTTGTTGCCCTAAGGCTAGACGTTCTCTACCGTAGGCTGCCAAGGCCTCAGGCGTAGCCCCCAACGCAGAAATATGTCTAGCGATCACCAAGGCCTCATCACCTGCTTTGGTGACACCCATGCCCACATGCGGACGGCCAACAAAAGCAGCATCACCCATTAGAGCAATTCTTCCAAAAACAATTTGCTCTGATCTCACGTCATAGATGGGTTGCAAGAAAGGGGTGGCAGTTTTTTCAAGTATTTCGGCATATTGCGGAGCGAGAATCGCTCTTGCAGCCTCACGCATTTTCGTTATATGTTTCCAAGAAACTTTTAATGGGGGAATTCCAAAAGGGAAATAGTTGCCATCGGCATCCGTGAGCAAATCAATTAGTTCCTGATCTTCAGAAGCAGGTCGGTACCAAACAAAGTTATAGCGACGCTGTCCCACTTGCGTGTTATTACCAGGCCCAGCAACTGGGTAGCCAAGCATTTGCTCGCCATTAGGCAGGCAGAAGCCAAAGTAATTAAAAAGCGTATCTAAGGTGTGCTTGGATAAATGGCTTTCATCACAGACGCCACGCCAAGCGATATACCCAGCGTATTCTGGCTGAATATTCGGAGCGACTTGCGCGCGTACTACTGAGCGAATGCCATCAGAGGCAATGAGTAACTCCGCTTCATGCTTGCTACCATCTTCACAACTGACTTGGACCCCGTTGTCATCTTGAGTAACGGTTTTTACAGTCTTGCCTTGTAGGTAGCGTTCATTTGGAAAACTTTCTTTGAGCATGTGATACAGGCGGCTCCAGGACGTTAGTACTTGTGGTAAGACCATCTCGCCAAGTCGTTCTCCATCAGCTCCCAGAGTGACGCGACCGGTTACGGGAACGCCAAGGCTTTCGTCAACCGTAACGCCTGCTGCTCGCAAGGCATCTGCCAATGCGTCATGCGTCACAATCCCTGCGCCGCGACCATCCATTGAGCCCATTGCTTTTTCTAGTAGGGTGACGTCATGCCCCTGGCGCAGCAATATATTTGCCGCGAACAGGCCACCAAGCGATCCACCAATGACCAGAATTTTTGCCATATCTCTTTTATGCACTCTTGGCATCAAGCGCTGCTTTTTCAGCAGCGGGGTAGTTCAGTTCAATCACTACGCCATTTGGATCATCTAGAAAGATTTGATGCAGCTTTAGAACGGGTACCGTGCGTTCACGGTAAGGCACCTTTAACGTTTTCAGTAATTGAATCTTTTCTTCCAGGCCATTTGCAAAGAAGGCAATATGGTCAACAGCCCCAGAGCCATGGAGCGAGCTGGTATCCCGGTCTCCTAAGTATTTCTTCAGACCTTCAGGATCATTTTTATCGATAGCGATCAAATGCAATACCGCATTAGCCCAACTACTCTCATCGCCGTTATAGAGCCACACACCCGGAAATGGGAACTCTGGGCGTGGGCCAATGGTTAAGCCAAGCACCTGATTAAAAAAGGCGGAGGTCTTCTCGATTTCCAAACTCCGAATAGAAAAGTGATTCAGGCTTAAGTTAGACATGATGGCTTTCTACTTATTAAATAAGGTTTTTGCAGAATGTAGATAGGAGCTGATTCGATCTCGAATAATTTCTTGTTCAGCATGGGGGCTGCTGGCGTCATATATAGCTTGGCCATAAATCCAGCGACGGATGCCAATATAAAAGACCCCACCATGTAATCCCATTAAGTGCTCTAACTCTCTGTGGCTGGGCTTTGCGCGCGTATTGCGTTGGCAATATTTACGAGTTTCTCGGATCAATCTTGGTAGCAAACGTGACCGTAGCATTTCAAAGAAGCGATCGCTAATCGAATGATCGCTCAAGCCCGAAAAAATCAGAATGCGAACGAGGTCATAGGTGAGGACGGTAGCAGAGTAGTCTAGATAAAACGCATTGAGCTTTTCTTCTGGAGAGAGCTTATTGTCATCAAGCAAGGCTTCCCATTCTGGCTTCCAACGAGACTCAAAAACGTCTTCATAAACTTGCTTAATCAGCGCGTCTTTTGTTGGAAAGTAGTGGTAGAGCAGGGTATGCGTAATTCCTAGCTCTTTTGTGAGATTGCGCAATTGACCATCTAAACCATGGGTGGCAAAAAATTGAATAGCACCATCAACGATCTGGCGCCTACGGTCAGTAGTATTCATTCGGCGACGAACAGGCATAGCTGGGCTAGCAACTTTATTTGCTTTACGCAGGCTTGGAATGCTGTCTTGAGTGAGGCGCATGAAGATCAGGGTTTATCCGAAGTTGGGCTTATTGACCAAAAGTTAAATAATGGTACATTGTTGAGCAGTTGGTCAATAAGACTCTATTCGTACAAACCCCAAGGAGAAGTAATGGAACTCAATGGCGAGCAACTCATAGCCGCTCCAATCCCAGAAGTATGGAAGGGATTGAACGATATTGATGTTCTCGCTAAGTCCATACCAGGCTGCGAAGAGATTAATCGTATTGCTCCAGAAGAGATTCACGCTAAGGTGATGTTTAAGATTGGCCCAGTCAGAGCCCGCTTCGCTGGAAAGTTATTGCTCAGCGATATCGTTGAGGATCAATCCTGCTCTATGGCATTCGAAGGATCTGGCGGCGCAGCAGGGTTTGCTAAAGGTAAATCGCGTGTTGAGCTCAAGCCTGCTGATGGGGGTACTTTAGTTTGCTACACCACCGAAGCTTCCATTGGTGGAAAGTTAGGTCAAATTGGTGGACGCTTAATTAGTGCTTCTGCAAAAAAAATCGCAGATGATTTTTTTCAGAGGTTTGCAGCAGAGCTGGGTGGCGAAATCATCCCCTTAGAAGATGTGCCCACAGAAGAATAAGTCATTAAAAAATACACATAGTAAAAAGCTAAATGGCAATAAGACCAAAAGGCATTACTGAGATAGAGGTGGTGGAGGAGACAATATGAAATCAGCAGCATTCGATTATGTAAAGCCAGGATCCTTAACAGAGGCGCTAGGGCTGCTGGCCGAGGCGGGCGAGGATGCACGCTTGATTGCTGGGGGCCAGACCTTATTGGCTACTTTAAATATGCGCCTATCAGAACCAAGTGTGTTGATCGACATTACTAATGTAGAGGAACTTAAGGGCATCACACTCGATGGCAAGCATTTACGCATCGGTGCTTTAGTGACCCATACTGAAATTGAAGAATCTGACTTAATTGCCAAGCATGCGCCTTTACTCAAGGCTGCAGCACCACATATTGCACACCGTGCTATTCGGAACCTAGGTACTTGGGGTGGGTCGCTGGCATATGGAGACCCTGCTGCAGAATGGCCAGCCTGTAGTTTGGCACTGAACGCTACGATGATTATTCATAGTCCATCAGGCGAGAGAAGAGTTGCCGCCAGCGATTTTTTCATCGACCTGTACACCACATCATTAGAGCCGGATGACATTTTGGTGGCTACTGAGATTCCAATCGCTGATAGCGCACAAGTATTTTGCTTCCAGGAACTGGCTCGCAGGCATGGAGACTATGCCGTTGCTGGCTTAGCAGCAGTAGCGCAAAAGCAAGGCGATATGTTGACCCAATGCAAATTCATATTCTTCTCTGTTGGCGCTACTCCGATCATGGCTGGCAAGGCTCAATCATGGATTGATGGCAAAAATCTCAACGAGCAATTGATCGTCGACGCCGTCAAAACCGCAAGAGAAGAGATTGAAGTCATTGCCGATTTAACCAATAGTGCCGAAGCAAAACAACATTTAGTGGGTGTTTTGCTGGAGCGCGCCCTCAAGCAAATGATGGCTTAAAGACAGAATAAAAAGTACTCGGAGACTGCGATGAGTTTGAAGAAAAAAATTACCTTAACTGTAAATGGTATTCAAGTGACGGCAGAAGTTGAGCCGCGCATGCATCTAGTTGATTTTCTGCGGGAAGATTTGCATCTGAAGGGCCCACATCTTGGTTGTGAGCAGGGTGCCTGTGGGGCTTGTACCGTGAAAGTAGATGGACAAATTATTCGCGGATGCCTGTACTTGGCAGTACAGGCTAATGGCTCAGTTGTTGAAACCATTGAGGGATTAACCAAAAGCGGTGCCTTGGCAGATCTGCAAGAATCATTCATGCGTCATAACGCGATGCAGTGCGGCTTTTGTTCTTCAGGGATGTTATTGGCCGCTGCTGAATTGGTTGAGAAGCAGCCTAAAGCAAGTCGGGAGCAGGTGCGCGAGTGGATCTCTGGAAACTATTGCCGCTGCACAGGCTACCACTCCATTGTTGATGCGATTGTTGCCGTGCTTGATGCTCGCTCAAAAGGTCAAAAAATTAAACCTGTTGTTGCTAACGCTTAATGGATTTGGATACGCAATATGAATAAGCCAAGTGATTTAAAGGGATTAGTTCTCGATCCTGTGACTAATGATCAGCGTTATATCGGTGTTAGCGAACCTAGACATGGCGCGCGTCGATTGCTCGAAGGTCAGGGTACTTATATTGACGATATTAAATTGCCTCGCATGGCACATGTGGTGTACTGGCGATCACCAGTCGCACACATGAAGATCGGCAAGATTCATAGTGAGCACGCCCGCAAGATGCCTGGCGTACTAGCCGTGGTTGATGGCGTGCAGATGGCAGAAATTTGCAAACCGTGGGTTGCTACCCTTGGTCACTTAGTGGGTATGAAATCAGCCCCTCAATACGCTTTAGCAATAGATCGTGCCTGTTGGCAAGGTGAGCCAGTCGTAGCAGTCGTCGCAGAAACTCGTGCCCAAGCTGAAGATGCCTTGCAACATATCGAGGTGGAGTGGGAGGAGTTGCCGGCGGTGGTGAGTATGGAGACTGCGCTAGATCCTACGACACCGTTAATACATCCTGAGCTAGGCGATAACCTTTGTTTTAGTCGGACTTTAGATGTGGGGCAGGTAGATGAGGTGTTTGCTAGTGCCGATGTGGTCGCAGAAGCCACATTTGGTTTTGGACGTCATACCGGGGTCACACTTGAGCCTCGTTGCCAAATTGCAGATTACAACCCAGGAGACAAGCGCTTAACGGTATATCACTCACAACAAGCCCCCCACATGATGCAAGATTTATATTGCCGTCAGTTTGGCTTGTCTGAGTCGGATGTGCATGTGTTGTGTAAGGATGTTGGCGGTTCTTTTGGTATCAAGGTTCACGCATATCCTGATGACTTTGCTACTGTTGGTCTGGCAATCATGCTGGAACGTCCAGTGAAGTTTGTGGCAGATCGCTTAGAGTCGTTTACCAGTGATATTCATGCACGTGAGCATCGTATTAAAGGCCGTATTGCCGCAAACAAAGCGGGAGATATTTTGGCCTTTGAGATCGATGATCTCACCGCGATTGGCCCGTATTCTATGTTTCCAAGAACCAGCGCCATTGAAGGTAATCAAGTCGTAAATTTAGTTGGTGGACCCTATAAGCATCAGCATTACCGCGCCAATTTAAATGTGGTCTTTCAGAATAAGACGCCTACTTGTCAGTATCGCGGTGTGGGTCATCCCATCGCTTGCGCTGTCACTGAAGGCTTGGTTGATCTAGCCGCTCAAAAACTGAAGATGGATCCATTGGAGTTTCGTAAGCGCAATGTGATTCCGGACGATGCTTATCCATGCTCTGGCGCTTCGGGAATTAAATTAGAAGTGCTGTCTCACGAGCAATGCCTACGCACGATTGAGAAGATGATGGACTACCCAGCCTTGCGTAAAGAGCAGGCTGAATTACGCAAAAAAGGAATTTATCGGGGCATTGGTTTTGCTACTCTGATTGAGTTGACCAATCCTAGCCCCGCCTTTTATGGTGTGGGAGGTGCTCGCATTGCCTCGCAAGATGGTGCTTCTGCACGACTAGATCCAAGTGGGGTCGTGTCTATTCTGATTGGTGTTGGTGAGCAAGGGCAGGGAACTGAAGGTATCTATGCTCAGATTGCTGCTGATGCCGTCGGCATTTCTATTAAAGATGTTCGAATTGTTACTGGCGATACAGATGTCACACCTTATGGTGGTGGAACCTGGGCGTCGCGCGGCGCAGGTGTTGGTGGTGAAGCAGTCTTGCTTGCTTGCCAAGCTTTACAAGAGAATATTTTGAAATTGGCTGGAGCGATCTTGCAACGAGCCCCAGAAGAATTAGTGGTGCGCCGCAGTCATGTCTTGGATAAGGCGACAGGCGAACAGTTATTGCCTTTTAGCGAGATTGGTCGCATCGGGTATTTTAGGACTGACACTTTGCCAGCTGGATTCTCGGCAGACTTAATGGTGACTCGTCATTACACCCAAAAAGATTACCCATTTATCTTTACGAATGGGGTCCAGGCCTCCTATGTTGAAGTGGATCCGGATACTGGCTTTGTAAAACTCTTAAAGCATTGGGCGGTGGAGGATTGCGGCCGTGTATTAAATCCAATGTTGGTGGATGAACAAGTGCGCGGTGCAATTGTTCAAGGTATTGGTGGGGTGCTATTTGAAGAGTGCCTCTACGATGAGAGTGGCTTACTTCGAAACGGGAGCATGGCCGATTACCTAGTGCCGATGGCTAATGAAATGCCGGATATTGAGGTTGCGCACGTCGAGACACCAACTCAATCTTCCAAGCTAGGTGCAAAGGGTGCAGGTGAGGCTGGTACTGCTGGAGCCCCAGGCGCAGTCATGAATGCGATTAATGATGCCTTAGCCCCATTTGAGGCAAGCGTCTTTGATCAACCCATTACTGGTGAAAAGATTCTGCGGGCATTGGGCAAGATCTAAAAAAATCTTTGCGCCGGAAGGTGTAGTCGATAGCTTAAGACCCATAAAAAAACCCAGGAACAAGTCCTGGGTTTTTGATAATGATCTAAGGACAATTAACCAGCTTGAATGTTGGTAGCCTGTTTGCCTTTAGGACCTTGGGTAATATCAAACGTTACCTTTTGGTTCTCTTGGAGGGTTTTGAAACCACCCATATTGATTGCGCTGAAATGCGCGAACAACTCTTCTTCACTATCATCAGGTTTGATAAAGCCAAAACCTTTTGCATCATTGAACCACTTAACAATTCCGGTCGCCATGCGAACTCCATTACATAAACTTAAAACAACCGTGATGAGGGTGAATACTTTTTAATCAGTCTCGCTCTACAACACGCCTAAATAGGACTTCAAATAAAGCCTACCCCCCGATTGTTTGCCCTTTATGGTGGGGTGTCAAGGAATTGTATAAAAGAATCGATTTAGGCCTCTGCTTTGGCTAGAAAGAGACAATAAACGAGTTTTCTTGGTGCATACCCCATTTTGCAGGGGTAATTTGCTCCTGTAACATCAAGTTTTAGAGGTTTTATAACTTTTCAACTTGATGGCGAATACGGATATGTCTACATTAAAAGGTAAAACAGCCCTGGTAACAGGTTCCACCAGCGGTATTGGTCTGGGTATGGCAATTGCCCTGGCAAAGCAGGGCGTCAATATTATGGTCAATGGCTTTGGTGAAAAAGATGCCGCCATTGCACAAATTAAGGCTTGTGGCGTAGAAGTGGATTACCACGGCGCTGATATGAGCAAGCCCGCTGAAATTGAAGATCTTATTAAGCAAACCGAAAAACGCTTTGGGGCGCTCGACATATTGGTGAACAATGCAGGCATTCAGTACACAGCCAATATTGAAGATTTTCCAGCCGATAAATGGGATGCCATTATTGCAATTAACTTGAGCTCTGCTTTTCATACAACTCACCACGCACTTCCTGGAATGCAAAAGCGTAACTGGGGTCGCATTATTAACATAGCCTCAGTGCATGGCTTGGTCGCCTCAACCCAAAAAGCAGCCTACGTTGCTGCTAAGCATGGCATTGTTGGTTTAACCAAAGTCACCGCTCTTGAAAATGCGCGCACTGGTATTACGTGTAACGCTATTTGTCCTGGTTGGGTTTTGACGCCATTGGTTCAAAAGCAAGTGGATGCTAGAGCGGAACGTGAGCACATCTCGAATGACGCCGCGAAGATTGCCTTGGTTTCTGAGAAACAACCTTCTGGTGAATTCGTAAGCCCAGAACAGTTGGCTGCCTTAGCAGTGTTTCTCTGCGGGCCAGATGCCTCAGAGGTAAGGGGTGTTGCTTGGAATATGGATGGTGGTTGGACTGCTCAATAGATTGACTTGCAGTTACTCACTTCTTAGCATCAATACCGCTGAGTAGGTACGGAATAAATCCTTACTCGGCGGTAATTTTTCTGTCAGCAATAATCTTGCCCCAAGTGGCAGATTGACTCGCAATATATTTGGCTAAATCTTCACGCGATCCTGGATTGGGTGTTAAGCCATGTTCAGCTAATTGCTTATTAGTTACTTTATCGGTCAACACGGCAACTAAGGCTTTATTCCATTTATCTAAAATGACTTCAGGTGTTTTGCCTGGAGCCACGAATGCGTACCAGTTGACAGCATCAAAGCCTGGGTAGCCTGACTCTGCGATCGTAGGAACATTTGGTAGGGTAGGTGCACGCTTTAGTCCAGTGGTAGCAATCGGAATCAGTTTGCCGCTCTTGATGTAAGGCTCCGCAGTTGCTAATGCTGAATAGTAAGAAGAGACTCTGCCGCCGAGCAAGTCAACCATCGCTGGACTACCTCCCTTATAAGGTACGTGAACCGTATCGATATCTGCTCTAACGTTGAAGAGTTCGCCCTGCAGGTGTGAGGCTGAGCCGCTTCCAGTAGAGGCAAAAGTAATTTTGCCGGGATTCTTCTTGGCATACGCTACGTACTCTTTGAGAGTCTTAATGTCCAACTCTGGAATCACTACCAAGACATTGGGGAAGGTCACACCCATAGTGAGGGGCGCCAAATCTTTTTGAGGATCGTAAGGCAACTTCATCAAGTGAGGAGCAATTGAAAGCGGTCCAATCGAGCCAAACAAAATCACCGATCCATCGGTTGGCGCATTCGCAGTAAAAGCGTGGGCAATATTCCCACCGGCACCAGGCTTGTTATCGACAATCACATTCTGCCCAAGATCCTCACTCAGTTTTTTGGCAATGATGCGAGCCGCGTTATCAGCAGATCCACCTGCAGCAAAGCCAACCACCATCGTGATTGTTTTCTTTGGCGGAAATTCTTGTGCGTTCACTGCTGAGCTAGCACTTAAAAACACGATAGCAAAAGAAAGAATAGATTTAACTAAGAAGGATGGTTTCATGATCTTGTCTCGGATATTGTTTAATTTTTTTGAGTGTTTACTAGATCTGGCAAGGTGCTTTGTACACGCGATCTACTTTACCAGCCATCAGTAATTGACTAGGTAAAGTTCTACCAATGATGTTTTGTAAATCCTTAGAGCATTCTAGAAGCGTATCAATCTGCATATGGGTTTTAAGACCCATGAGATCAAGCATGTGTACCAGTTCTTCAGTGCAGATATTGCCGGTAGCGCCGGGTGCATAGGGGCAGCCACCTAAGCCACCAAGCGAGGAGTCAAAGCGATCTATACCGCTATTAACAGCTGCAAGAGCGTTGGCCAGACCCATGCCACGGGTGTTGTGGAAGTGCAGGGTCCACTGTAGGTTGGGGTGCTTAGCTTGGACCGTTTCACAGACTTCCTGAACTTGGGCTGGGTTAGCCATGCCAGTGGTATCGCAAACCGTAATGCCACGAATGCCTTTTTCCGAAAATCGGTCAATCCAGTGCATTAATTCTTTGAGGGGGGTGATGCCAGACATTGGGCAGCCAAAACTCGTTGATAAAGAAATATTGACTGCAATCTTGTTAGAGTGCGCCAGATCAATAACTGAGCTTAAGCCCTTAAATGAATCTTCACGACTCATCTTGAGATTGGCCTGATTGTGGGCCTCGCTCACCGACATCACGAGATTGAATTCATCTACGCCAACAGCAATCGCACGTTCAGCTCCCTTGAGATTTGGAATTAAAACGGTGTACTCCACACCAGGAATGCGATTGATGCCTTGCATCACTGCTTCAGCATCTGCCAACATTGGTATGGCTTTGGGGCTGGTGAATGAGCTCACTTCAATTTTGGCGTAACCCGCATTACTGAGTCGATCAATCAGAGCAATCTTTTCCTCAGTTGGGATAAAGGCACTTTCAGCCTGAAATCCATCCCGCGTGACCACTTCCTGAATGTAAATTCGTTTATGGGGGCTAGGGCTTAAATGGCTGGTCATATCGGTCTTTAAAACAAGCTGCCAAAGTTGGCTAAGTACCTATTTTAAGTAAGAAATCCTAATTTTGGGTCAGATAAACAAAAACAGCAGAATCGTTTATAGTTACAGCGCATTCATATATATAGGAGATCCTCACATGGCATCAATTTTGACCTCATTGGGACGCACGGTTTTAGCTGGTTTTGTGCTGCTCGTTCTGATTATTCTGGCCTTAGGTGGTAATTTTGGTTCTGCCGAGCTGCCTTTCGTATTCCGTTGGTTACACGTGATGTTTGGCGTAATGTGGATTGGTTTGCTCTGGTACTTCAATTTTGTCCAGATTCCATCCATGCCAAAAATCCCTGACGAGCAAAAGCCAGCAATTGGTAAAGTGATTGCTCCAGCCGCATTGTTCTGGTTCCGTTGGGCAGCTTTGTTTACTGTGTTGACTGGTTTAATCGTTGCTACATTGAACGGTTACGCTCATCAAGCCTTTACATTGCAAGCGCCATTCCGTGCCATTGGCTTGGGTATGTGGATTGCTTTGGTCATGGCCTTTAACGTATGGTTCATCATTTGGCCAAATCAGAAACGTGCCCTTGGTATCGTGACTGTTGAAGCTGACGTAAAAGCTAAATCTGCACGCATTGCGATGTTGACTTCACGCTTGAATACATTGTTATCAATTCCAATGTTGTTCTTGATGGTTGCTCAATCACACAACACTACTTGGTTTGTAGTGGTTGCTTAGTTAGCCGCCTAATTAATTGCTTCATTAGCACTTCCGCATTACAGAAAAGGCCCGCAGATGCGGGCCTTTTCTATGGATCAATTAAGCCTTGTTACAGGATTACAGGCAACTCTTTAGTCAGGGCGCCGCGTTGAGTAGTTGCACTCCCCATCAGCACGAAGCCGAGAAGTTTGCTATCAGCAGATTCAAAGCGGGCTTCTAAGCCGCCTTCAACGGAGGTGATTTTCCAAGAGCCAATTGCATCTTTAGCAGGAGGGGACACGATGGTAGGTAGGGCCGGGGTCTTCACCATCACTGGCATGGCAGGGTAGCTCAGAGCAGTATCTTGACCCAGGAGGGTTGGCGCAAGCGCTCTTGCAGCCTGCATGATCGGCATCACATAGGGCAGTACCAAACCTTCCACTTCAGCGCAGTCGCCTAGTGAGTAGATATTTTTGGCACTGGTTTCTAAATGTCGATTGACCTGAATACCCATGCCTGTAGATAAGCCAGCAGCCTTAGCCAGATCTAATCTAGGCTTTAAGCCAACAGCAGAAAGAACCACATCGCTCTCAATCGTATTGCCGTTGGCAAGGGTGATTTGCAAATGGCTACCAGTGCGATCAATTGATTGCACAGTTGTGCCGAAGTGCCAGCGCACACCCGCATCACTGAGTTTGTTTTGTAATTCTTGAGCAGATTCCTTTGGTAAGAGGCGTCCTAAAGCTTGTGGTGCTAGGTCAATGACGTCTACTTCATAAGAACCAAGAACTAGATCGTTTGCAAACTCACAGCCAATTAAACCTGCGCCTAATATTGCTATCTTCTTTTTCCCTGCAATAGCTTCGCGGAACTTTACATAGTCTTCTAAGTCGTTCACGGTAAGCACTTCATTCGCAGCATTACCTTGAAGGGCAAGACGAATTTGATCAGCCCCTAAGGCCATCACTAACTTGCTGTAAGAGAGAGTGCCTTTATTGGTCACTACGGTTTGCAGGTCTGCATCAATGCTACTGACTTCAGCCTCACTCATGATGGTGAGCTCTAGCTGGCTAGCCATGCCATCTTGTGGTGTAGAGATGAGTTGCTTAGCCTCTTTTTTGCTCGCCAGCGCGGTTGAAAGCATTGGCTTTGAGTAGAAGTACCCTGGCTCACGAGTGATCAGGGTAATAGGGATTGCTTTATCTAATTTGCGGATTTCGCGAATGACGGTGAAGCCAGCCAATCCGCTGCCAATGATGACAATGGCGGATTGGGATTGTTGCGTATTGTGATCCAAAGCTGGGCTCCTAGTAATACATTCAAGTGCGATAAAGATGGGGCTTGATTAGCCGATCTGAACCATTTCAAAGTCAGATTTGGCTACACCGCAGTCTGGGCATTCCCAATCTGCAGGCACATCAGCCCAAGCAGTTCCAGCAGCGATACCATCTTCTGGGATGCCTTTTGCTTCGTCATAGATGAAGCCACATACGATACATTGCCAAGATTTCATAATCATTCCTTCGTTCAATAGTGATTAGTTTAAATTTAATTTCGAATTAATTCTTGAGGCAGCTTATTTGGCTGCAAATGCTTTAGCGCTTTCCAAGGCTTTTTTGTAGTGGTTAGCATGACGCTCCTCTACATTAGCCAAGGCAGCAAAGCGTTTAGCTGCTTTTACCAACATTGCTTGGAATTGCTCGGCATGCTCTTTAGATTCAGCAATTTGCTCATCAATTTCTTGAATGGCTGCAGAGTTACCTTCCTCGACAGCGGTTTTGCGGAAGCTTGGGTACATTTCAGTGTATTCATAGGTTTCACCTTCAATCGCAATCTCCAATGCACGGGTTGGGGTAATCGTGCTTGCAGGGTAGAGCAAATCGAGATGACCGAAGGCATGCATCACTTCTTGATCAGCCGTTGCCTCAAAGATTTTTGCCGTCTCTTGATCACCTGCCGCGCGTGCCAACTTGGCAAAGTAACGATATTTGATATGAGCCATGGACTCGCCAGCAAATGCAGACTCGAGATTTTGGATTGTTTTAATTTCAGGACGTGCCATTGTTGATTCCTCTTTGTAAAGTGTAAAAATCCGTTTAATGAGAAGAGGGCTATTTCATTCCCTTTTGCTCAACCATGGGATGGATTTTGAGCTTTAAATAGTTATCAGTCCAATGAATAATAATGATACTATTTATCGAAATATTAGATAAATAGGAAATCGGGGAATATGGCCTATCTACCTTCACTCAGACAGCTCAGTTACTTTGTGGCATTAGCTAAAGAGTTGAACTTCACGCGTGCTGCACAAGCTTGTTTTGTGGGCCAGTCAACCTTGAGCGCAGGGCTAAAGGAGTTGGAAGATAGCCTAGGGATTCGCTTGGTGGAGCGAGATCGACAGAATGTATCCATCACACCTATTGGCTTAGAGGTTTTAGAGCGAGCTAAGGCTATTCTGGCGGCTTCTGAGGACTTGGTTGAGTACGCTGATGGGGCAGCCAAGCCAATGACCGCCACAATCCGCCTAGGAGTCATCCCAACTATTGCACCTTTTCTATTGCCACAGGTTTTGCCAGAAATTCGCAATCGCTTTCCAAGTCTGAAGATCACCTTGCGTGAAGATTTGACCGCAAATTTACTGGCCAGACTTGCCGATCATCAGTTAGATTTCGCCTTAATTGCCCTACCTTATGACGTCAATGGTTTGCTGGTTAAAGAGCTATTGAATGATGAGTTCTGGTTAGTTGCTCGAGCAGATGATCCTGCACTCAAAGGCAAAGAGGTGCATTTGCCGGCCAAGATGGCCGAGAGACTGCTTTTGCTTGAAGAGGGGCATTGCCTGCGTGACCACAGCCTGCAGGCTTGCAAGAGATCAGATATTCGTAATGCTGAAGGTATGGAGGCTACCAGCCTACTGACATTACTCCAAATGGTCGAGTCAGGAATGGGCATCGCATTACTTCCAGAGATGGCGGTGAGGGGCGGTTTGCTCAATAACACTGAGTTAGTCGCCAGACCACTAGCGACGCCCACTCCTAAGCGTGTTATTGCACTGGTTGCGCGCTCCTCTACTGCTCGCCTAGAAGAGTTTCAAGTGCTGTCGGATTGTATTCAGGAGCGCTTTGGAGCGAGCATTAGAATCAGTCGCGGTAAACGTAAAGGTATACGTGCGTGAGCAAGATTGCAGCAATTTTGCTACAGTCTTGCTTCACGATGATGTGTTTTATAGAAAAGAAAGATGGCAATGTCCGGAAAAGAAATCATGTTTACCCCAGTAAAGCTCGGTTCGATTGAGTTGAAGAATCGTTTAGTCATGGCGCCGTTAACTAGAATGCGTGCCGTAGCTGGTGATGTACCACATCCATTAGCCAAAACGTATTACGCCCAGCGTGCGAGTGCTGGCTTGATTATTACTGAGGCTACTCAAATTTCCCCTTTGGGTATGGGTTACCCAGCAACTCCTGGAATTTATTCTGCCGAGCAAACTGCTGCTTGGAAAGAGATTGTTGAGGCGGTTCATGCGAAGGGTGGTTCTATCGTTGCCCAGTTATGGCATGTGGGTCGAATTTCCCATTCATCATTGCATCCAGAACAAGGCGTGCCAGAGGCTCCTTCTGCTATTGCTGCTGCAGGCCAAACCTATGGCGCTGATTGGCAGTTGCATGACTACGAAACCCCTAAGGCTATGACATCTGATGATATAGCTCGATTGATTAAGGAGTATGAGACGGCAGCTCAGAACGCTAAGTCTGCAGGATTTGATGGTGTAGAAATTCATGCTGCCAACGGTTATCTCTTGGATCAGTTCTTGCAAGACAAAACCAACCAACGCACAGATCAATATGGCGGCTCAATTGAGAATCGCCTACGCTTGCTTGGTGAAGTCATCGATGCTGTTGCCAAAGTATTTCCAAGCGATCGAATTGGTGTGCGTCTATCCCCTTATGGTCAATTTAATGACATGAGTGATAGCGATCCAGTTGCTTTATTTGGTGCAGCCATTCAAAAATTAAATAGTTATCACTTGGCGTATGTACACATGATTGAGCCACGCTCAACCAGTGCGGGCGGTAATGATCAAGTGTACGAAGATGCTCCAGTTACTTCAGAGATATTCCGCAAGGCCTATCAAGGAAAATTCATCAGTGCTGGTGGATATGATCAAGCAATGGGTGAGAAGGTATTGGAAGACGGTTTGGCTGATGCAGTTGCTTATGGCCGTTTGTATATTTCCAATCCGGATTTAGCTGAGCGTTTTGAAAAGAACGCCCCATTAAATCCTTATAACCGTGCAACCTTCTACGGTGGGGCGGAAGTGGGTTACACCGATTACCCAGTACTTTAATGAAATAGAAAATACACAGTCACGCTATAGAGGTGACAGTCCATGAGGTCATATTCCCAAAGAATCTGACCTCATTTTTTATTGTTTGGCGGATCTAATAAATCAAAGTGGTTTGCTACTAGCAGCATGACTACTGAAGCGAGGCCTAGAGCGAAGAATTGCCATTGGTGGAGTATGGCAGTGCCAACCACAGTCATGAGGGTTGTCCAGGCGACGGCAATCTTTGCTTTTTTGCTTAATGGTTTCATATTCCAGATATTCCTATTTGCTTTCAGGGTCGTATTTATTCAACATGCGACGAAGTGTATCGTTTTTCAGGATGTAATGGTGCCACAAAGCTACCAGGGCATGAATTCCAATGAGGAAGTACAACGCATTACCTAGCCATTCATGGAGTTCTTTGAACACCTTCTTGATGGATGGGTCAGGGCTTAGCACTTGGGGGAGTGTCCAATTGAAGAATTGCACCTCTTTACCGCCTGCCTGCAGAAAAATAAGGCCCATGATGGGAAGTGTCAGCAGCAAGCAATAGAGCAACCAATTCATTGCTGTGGCCAAATGACTAAATAATGGGCTTGTTCCAGAGCGCTTTGGAGCACCATAGATCATACGAATACCAAGTCTCAATACCATAGCGATAAATATGAGCTGTCCCAAAAGACTATGGATTGTTTTGCAAAGCTCGCGAGGCTCACTCCCTTTGACAAACTGCCCCTTTAATTCAATCACGCCGAGCGCTGCTACAACGAGAAGAAATACGAGCCAGTGAAAGAAGATAGATAAGGGGTGATAGCGTTTTTTTGACATGATGTGCTGAATAGATTTACAGACAACATCATAAATAAGGTAATTGACAATGACCATTGTGGGGTCATTACATCAAACTTAGTTGGGTAGTCTAGCCTTAGCGCTTAATTCGTTAACGGCGCCGCGTTTATCCAGTTGCGATAGTCTTAAAGCCTCCACTTCAAAATCAATTTGTGCCGGATGAAACTCATCGTTTCCTAAGTGAACCACGTAGGTCCAGACCAGCTCGCGGCCTCTGTTTTTAAAGACATCTACTACTCGTTTCATTTTTACCGCCTATAAAAAGTACTATGCCACTTTATTTTTCTGAAGTGCTGGGACTGCCTGCACTCTGTTGATGTAAGGAATTTTTTAACTGAATTAAATTACGCGGTTCTACTCTGATGACACCGCCTCTTGGACTATCAATATCTGCAATCAGAAAGAAAGACACTGCAATGACAAAAGGAAAAATCATGAAGAGAGCGATATTATGCGAAAAGTTCCTAGCCCCAAATCCTACCAAGAGATTGGCGCAAATCGCGATTGCCCCCATGAGTCCCCAGGCGGTGAATGGGATACGGTTCCACCAAGCAGCTTGGGTGTAACCATGTGAATTGAGGACATCATTCATACCGGAGACGGCTAAAGCAGTCATGGCATTGGTCTGTGAACGGGCAGCTGGCAGAACTTCCTGCCAAAGCGCATTTTCAAGCTCATCCGTTCGTTTGGAAATTTCCGTCAGAGGCTCGTGATGCTGTTCGGTATAAAACAGGATGCGCTGATCCAGATAGCGAACTAAGAGCACTTTGATTGCCGATGCTGAAGTGGCGGGAAGAAGGTCGGCACGGAGATACTCAGTGCCAATAGCATTCGCTTCAGCCTCTTCCAGAACCTCTCTTTGATCATGACGATCAATGGCCATGGAGAAAGTAAATCCAATGATGAGCGCGAGAAGCGTCAATGTTGCCGTTTGAATAATTCCCAAATCAGAAGCTGTCTCACTGTCTTTAGTGCGGTACTTACTAAGTACCGCATTGCCGAACCAAACAGATGCTGAGCAAATTACAAGAGTGAAGGCAAAGGCAACAAAGGGGTGATCAAGAATGTATTTAATTTTAAAAAGTTCCTGGATACAAAATATCTTTAGTAACGTTCTGAATATCGCGGTGACCCGTAAAAGCCATAGTGATATCTAGCTCATTGTGAATCAATTCCAGACATTTCGTCACGCCAGCTTCTCCCATGGCACCCAAGCCATATAGGAAGGGTCGACCAATCATCGTGCCACGCGCTCCAAGAGCCCATGCTTTTAAAACATCCTGTCCAGAGCGGATGCCACCATCCATCCATACTTCAATATCCTTGCCAACTGCATCCACAATGCCAGGAAGTGCCTGAATGCTAGAAACGGCGCCATCTAGTTGACGCCCACCGTGGTTGGAAACAATCATGGCATCTGCACCAGAGTTGGCAGCTAAACGAGCATCTTCAGCATCCAAGATGCCTTTAATAATGAGCTTACCGCCCCATAGCTTTTTGATCCATTCCACATCACCCCAGTTCAATCCCGGATCAAATTGTTCAGCTGTCCAAGAGGAGAGGGAAGACATGTTGCCCACGCCTGTGGCATGCCCCACGATATTGCGAAAAGTTCTGCGAGGTGTCATAGCCATACCTAGACACCAACGTGGCTTAGTAGCCATATTGAACATATTCGCAATGGTCAGTTTTGGTGGTGCTGATAGACCATTCTTGAGATCCTTATTGCGTTGACCCAAAATTTGTAAATCCAATGTCAACATCAGTGCCGAACACTTCGCCACTTTGGCTCTTTCAATTAAGCGCTCAATAAAGCCACGGTCTTTCATGACGTAGAGCTGAAACCAAAATGGCTTGGTCGTACGCTCCGCGACGTCTTCAATAGAGCAGATGCTCATCGTGGATAAGCAAAACGGGACGCCGAATTTTTCAGCTGCTCGGGCTGCTAGGATTTCGCCGTCGGCATGTTGCATACCAGTCAGGCCAGTTGGGGCTAATGCTACTGGCATCGCAACGTCTTCACCAATCATCTTTGTTCTGGTGGTGCGATTTGTCATATCAACAGCAACACGTTGGCGCAACTTGATTTTTTGAAAATCGGATTCGTTTGCTCGGTAGGTGGATTCAGTCCAGGAGCCAGAGTCGGCATAGTCATAAAACATCCTGGGGGTACGCTTTTGATGAAGTACCCGTAGGTCTTCAATGTTGGTAATGATTGCCACGTTTTATCCTTCGATTTGAGGTCGTTTATGAAGACTCTGACCTATTTAAGCTCTATCTTAGCAATACCGGGCATTTGTTTCTACAATAGGAGGGTAGTCCCTAACTGGGGCCTTGATTTCCTCCTTGTTCAATACCTTCCAATGTTTCAGCTTAATTTAGCTACTATTTTCTATTTAGTTGTTGCCACAGCACTCTGGGCCGGAAATGCTATTGCCGGACGTCTTCTAGTTGGGAGCGTTTCGCCAATTACCTTGAGCGCAGTTCGATGGGGATTGGCCGCCTTGATCTTGCTGCCTTTTGGCTGGCGCATCTTTAAGCGCGATAGTGCACTCTGGCAAAACAAGACGCGTTTTTTATTGCTAGGACTTTTTGGGGTCGGTAGTTATAACGTCCTTCTTTATCTCGCCCTGCAAACTTCTACCCCCATCAATGTCACTTTGATTGGGGCCAGCATGCCAATTTGGATGTTATTGATTGGGGCAGTATTTTATAAAGTCCGACCCACCTTGCTACAGCTCATTGGTGCTGTTGTCTCCCTGATTGGTGTAACGGTGGTATTGACCAGAGGCGAGCCTTCAACACTATTTTCGATGGAATTGGTTGTGGGTGATCTTCTGATCATGCTTGCTACGATCTTATGGGCGACCTATAGCTGGATGCTCAGTCGTCCAGGTCAAAGTACTGAACGTCAGTGGCCTTGGGCGGATTTTTTGATGGCCCAGGTATTAGTAGGTTTGTTATGGACATTATTCTTTGATGGTTTTGAGATCGCCGGTGGCTATGCTCACCTAGAACTGAATGTATTTACTGCCACTGTTATTTTATTTGTAGCAGTCGGACCGTCTTTGATTGCCTACCGCTGCTGGGGATTGGGTGTGAATGGTGCTGGGCCTACCGTCGCTGCATTTTTTGCCAACCTCATCCCGTTGTTTACCGCTCTTTTATCGGCAGCAATGCTAAGGGAACCCCCAAGGCTTTATCACGGCCTGGCTTTTGCATTAATTGTTACCGGTATTGTGGTGTCATCCACCAAATCTAGGGCCAGCCAAGTAAAGGCATCTTGATCCACGTCTAGGAATTAAATAGAAAAAAGCTTTACAGTTATTTTTTCTGAATTTTGCTTCTAATATTTTTAGGTTGACTATGTTTGATGTTCTTGTGATCGGTGGCGGAAATGCTGCTCTTTGTGCCGCTTTAATGGCCAAAGAAGCGGGTGCTACGGTTTTGCTTTTAGAGTCAGCACCCAAAGAATGGCGCGGCGGAAATTCTGCACATACTCGCAATATTCGTTCAATGCACGATGCGCCTGAAGATGTGATGAGTGAGGCCTACCCTGAAGAGGAATATTGGCAGGATGTAATGAAGGTTACCGGCGGCATTACAGATGAAAAGTTAGCACGCTTGACCATTCGTGCATCTTCCCAATGTCGCGCTTGGATGCAAAAACACGGCGTGAGATTTCAGCCGCCATTGTCTGGCACGCTCAATTTATCCAGAACCAACGCCTTTTTTATGGGTGGTGGCAAGGCTTTAGTAAATGCCTATTACCGGAGTGCCGAAAAGCTGGGAGTCAAGATTCGTTACGACGCCACAGTCACTTCCTTAGATATTCAGGATGGAACATTTTTAGCAGCTTACGTTGGCAATGAGCGCATCGAAGCTAGGTCTTGCGTATTGGCTGCCGGTGGCTTTGAATCGAATCGCGAGTGGTTAAAAGAGGCTTGGGGTATCAACGAGTTTGGTGAAGCGCCAGCTGATAATTTTTTGATTCGGGGCACGCGATATAACAAGGGCGTGCTATTAAAGCAATTAATTGAGATGGGTGCGGATTCTGTGAGCGATGCAACTCAAGCGCACATGGTGGCAGTCGATGCGAGAGCACCACTATACGACGGTGGAATCTGTACACGCGTCGATTGCGTCTCTTTCGGAATCGTCGTTAACAAGAATGCCCAACGTTTTTCTGATGAAGGTGAAGATTTTTGGCCAAAGCGGTATGCGTTTTGGGGAAGGTTAGTAGCCCATCAACCAGGTCAGATTGGATATTCCATTATTGATTCAAAAGTATTGGGTAGATTTATGCCTCCAGTATTTCCAGGGGATAAGGCGGATACCCTGGAAGAGTTGGCGGACATGTTGGGTCTGGACAGAGGGGCTCTGCTCAAAACGGTTCAGGAATATAACGCTGCTTGTCAGGCGGGCACTTTTGATCACACGATCATGGATGATTGCCATACCAATGGCTTGGAGCCCGCTAAGACTCACTGGGCACTTCCCATCGATACCGGACCGTTCTATGGATATATTTTGCGACCTGGCGTGACTTTTACTTATCTTGGACTGAAGACCACCGATAGGGCAGAAGTACATTTTGGTGGAAAACCAAGCGATAACCTATTTGTCGCCGGTGAAATGATGGCTGGCAATGTTTTAGGAAAAGGCTATGCAGCAGGAATTGGTATGGCGATTGGGACAGCATTTGGCAGGATTGCAGGAACGCAAGCAGCGCAGGCAGCACAATTCGCTCTTCGTCATCGGGATGTAAAACATGCAAGCACTTAAAGAACTGATTCAAGAAGCTACAGTCCTAGCATCGGGCTCTCCTGAGGCTGAAGCTGCGCGCATGTTGCAGATCTGTAATGCCTGTCGCTATTGTGAAGGCTTCTGTGCAGTCTTCCCAGCGATGACTCGCAGAATTGATTTTAATGTGGCTGATATGAACTACTTAGCCAATCTTTGCCATAACTGCGGCGCCTGTTTGCATGCCTGTCAATATGCTCCTCCTCATGAGTTTGGAGTGAACATTCCTCAAGTAATGGCGCAGGTCCGCAAAGACACCTACATAACCTATGCGTGGCCTAAGTCATTTGGCTCTCTCTATCAGAAGAATGGCTTGACGACGGTCTTAGCCACTTCCATATCTTTAACTGCATTCTTGCTACTGACCTTGTGGATGAATGGCAATCTTGTCTCCAGCCCATTCAACGGTAATTTTTACGCAATCTTTTCTCACAACACTTTGGCTTTGATGTTTGGGTCGGTATTTGCTTTTGCCTTACTGGCATTAAGTGTTGGGGTGTTTTCTTTCTGGAGACAAATCTCCGATGGAAATATCTCAGGTGCGGCTGCTGCTGAGGCGACACATGATGCGCTGACTTTGAAGTATCTTGGCGGCGGACATGGAGATGGCTGCAATAACGAGGATGATGCTTTTTCACTCTGGCGTAAACGCTTTCACCATTTCACCTTTTATGGATTTATGTTTTGCTTTGCGGCTACCTCAGTAGCGACGCTCTATCACTACTTATTGGATCTACACGCGCCTTATGCATTGACTAGTCTTCCTGTGCTTCTGGGTACAGTGGGCGGTATTGGTTTACTGATTGGTCCTGCTGGCTTGCTGTACTTAAATCTCAGGCGCAATGCAGAGCACGGTGATGCGACACAAAAACCCATGGATAGGGCATTCATTGTTTTGCTGTTCTGTATCAGTGCGTCTGGTTTAGCCTTGCTGGCATATCGTGACACTGCCTCTATGGCGATCTTGCTGGCAATTCATCTTGGATTCGTTATGGCCTTTTTCCTGACGATGCCTTACGGAAAGTTCGGGCACGGTTTTTACCGAATTGCTGCTTTACTCAAAAATTCAGTCGAAAAGCGCCAGAAAAATAATGCGCTGTTTGGCTCAGAATAAGTTTTCCATTTTCACTACTTCAATATAAAACCTAAAAAATATGAGACTCATTACCTTTACCCGCAGCGGATCATCCACCCCTGAAATCGGCGCCAGAATTCCCAATTCTTCGGGAGACTTAGTTTTACCATTTAGTGATGTTGCTCAATCACAAGGCATCAAAGATTTTCCAGTGGGGATGAGAGATTTTTTACGTGCCGGCAGCAAGGTGATGGAGCAGGCGAAGGCTTGGGTTAAAACGATTCCAGAATCTGCACCCCCATTGTTGTTGCAGGCTTCGAGCATTACGTATTTACCGCCGATCATGGATGCCGAAAAGTTTCTTTGTGTAGGTAAAAATTACCGCACACATTTGGAGGAGCTCAAGCGCACCAACCTGATTAAAGAAATTCCTCAAGAGCCCACTTCATTTATTAAGTTGAACTCCTGTCTTTCTGGGCACGAGGCAAAAGTGGTTCGTCCAAAAGGCATTACCCGTCTGGATTACGAGCCGGAATTGGTTTTTGTGATGGGTAAGCGCGCGCTAGGCGCTAAAAAAGATGAGGCCATGAGCTATGTCGCTGGTGTCACCATTCTGAATGACCTGACTTGCCGTGACTTGCAGTTACGCGAAGTTGCTTCTGGTTCACGCTTTTGGACTGGAAAGAATATCCCTGGCTTTGGGCCGCTTGGACCCGAGATTGTGACGATTGATGAGATTCCGGATGTCTATGATTTGTGGATGACTTGCTCTGTCAATGGAGAAGAGCGCATGCGCGTTAATACACAAGATCAAATTTGGAAGATCTCCGATATTTTGGAGCATTTCTCACGTTTTATCCCTATCGAAGCTGGTGATATGTTTTCTACTGGCGCGCCTGGTGGTGTGGCGGTGGGTAAAGAAAATGCGGAAGATTTATATCTCAAACCAGGCGATGTGGTTGAGTGCTCAATCGATGGCATCTCGACCTTAAGAACGACGATTGTTGACGAAGTCTAAGGCGAAGATGATGCGGCAATATCTGGTTTCTGCAATTTTTTTGTTTGGCTTGTTAGGATGTTTACCTGCGCAAGCTCAATCGATTGATTCTTTTCCCGTAAAGCCTATCAAGGTCATCGTGCCATTTCCACCGGGTGGCGGGGCTGATACTTTAATTCGTTTGATGGCGCCATCGCTGACTGAGTTATGGAAGCAATCTTTGATTATTGAAAATCGTCCCGGGGCTAGTGGGGCGATTGGTGCTGAGATTGTGGCGCAATCCTCAGGGGATGGCTATACCTTGTTAATGGGTTCAACGGCAGCGGTAACCGATAAGAATATCGCGCAATTTTCTCCCGTGGCTTTGGTATCCGCCTCTCCTTATATCGTTACGGTTAACCCTGGTTTAAATATCAACTCGATTAAAGCACTGGTTGCTTTTGCAAAAGCCAATCCTGGCAAAGTGAGATTTGGCTCATCTGGTGCCGGCTCAGCTTCACACTTATCTGGCGAATTATTTGCGTCGATGGCGGGGATTGAGTTACTGCATATTCCTTACAAGGGAACAGGTCAGGCTTTAACAGATTTATTGGCGGGTCATATTGACTTGATGTTTGCACCTGCACAAACCGTGATGCCGCAAATTGAAACGGGTAAGTTGCTGGCTTTAGGTCAGACCGGAGCAAAGCGCTCTGAAGCTTTGCCCAATATTCCAACGGTCTCAGAATCCGGATTGCCGGGCTATAGTGCTGTCGGATGGTTTGGTCTTTTTGCGCCCGCAAGCACACCAAAGGCAATCGTACAAAAACTCAACCAAGGGGTTGCCGTCACCTTAAGTCAGGAAAAGCTGAGGAAAGCGATGTTGGAGCGGGGGAGTGACCCTGCCAGCGGTAGTGCCGATGATTTTGTGTCCTTTTTGCGCTTAGACCAAGCTAAATGGGGCAAATTGATCAAAGACAATCGGATTGCAGTGCAATAAGTAACTAAATCAGTATCATTTAGGACTATTTACAGAATTTCTAGGAAATCACTATGCCAGGCTTACTTCCCAATATTGATCCAGACGGACTTTTAGAGTTCTCGGTTGTTTACACCGATCGCTCCTTGAACCACATGTCTGAAGAGTTCAAAAAAGTGATGGTAGATATTTCTAGCGTCTTAAAGGATGCATACAACGCAAGCTCTGCTGTGATTGTTCCCGGTAGCGGTACTTTTGGTATGGAGGCAGTTGCTCGTCAATTTGCCAACAATCAAAAATGCTTGGTGTTGCGTAATGGCTGGTTCAGTTATCGCTGGACACAAATTTTTGATTTAGCCAATATCACTCAAGACGTCACAGTTCTGAAGGGTAAGCAATTAGATGCTTCTACTCAAGGTGTATTTGCTCCAGCACCAATTGAAGAAGTTGTTGCCTTCATCAAAAAAGAAAAGCCAGCCGTAGTATTTGCGCCGCACGTTGAAACCTCTGCCGGAATTATTCTGCCAGATGATTACCTCAAAGCTGTTGGTGATGCTGTGCGTTCAGTAGGCGGTCTGTTTGTCTTGGATTGCATCGCATCTGGTGCGATGTGGGTTGACATGAAGGCATGCAATGTTGATGTATTAATCACTGCACCACAAAAAGGTTGGAGTAGCTCCCCTTGCTGCGCTTTGATTGCTATGGGTGAAAGAGCGCGCGAGCATATTGAATCTACGCAAAGCAGCAGCTTCTCCATGGATCTTAAAAAGTGGCTTCAAATCATGGAAGCTTATGAAAAGGGCGGGCATGTTTATCACACCACCATGCCAACGGATGCTCTAAAGATTTTGCGTAACACCATGAAAGAAACTCAGTCATTAGGCTTTGCAGCTCTGAAGCAAAAGCAACAAGAGTTAGGCGACAAGGTTCGTGCCTTGCTGGTATCTAAAGGCTACCCATCCGTTTCCGCTAAGGGCTTTCAGGCTCCTGGCGTAGTGGTAAGTTACACCAAGGATGCTGATATTCAGTCAGGTAAGAAGTTTATTGCCTTAGGCCTGCAGACTGCTGCTGGTGTTCCATTGCAATGCGATGAACGTCCAGATTTCCGCACTTTCCGGATTGGCTTATTTGGTCTTGAGAAGTTGGCACACGTTGATCGCACGGTCGATCACCTTGCAACAGCTTTAGAAAAGATTACTGAAGTTGAGGCGCAGCCAGCCTAAGCAATTGCAAGCCACACATAAAAAGCCATCCTAGGATGGCTTTTTTATTGCCTCTAAGGCTAGGGGATTTGGCGTTGGCTCACCGACTTTCATGAGAAGGTTATTGTCTTTGTGATGAAAGGGCTCAGCACTTCCTTTAATCATCATGATGGTATCTTGGCTATAGGACCAAGTACCATCGGCCAAATAAGAAACTTGAATACGATATTCAATCGTCTTGAATGCATATTCTAAAAAAGGATTTGAAGAGATTCCCGATGTTGGGTTATCAGCTCTGGCAACGAGTTCAAATTGATTGGCAGTCGCTGCGGTTTGGCCCGATGCCATGGCAATCATTCCGCGAGGAATAGTGAGGGTATGAGTAACGGTTTCAGTTGCCGGCTCCCACAACCAGTAGCCAACTTGATCATGGTATGTCTTGATTTGATCTGGCTTGGTGATATGGGTGTGATACCTCAAGCCATAAAGCAATTGTGGGCCATTGGTTTGAGGGTCAATAGGTTGTAGTTCTATGCGCTCAATATAGGCCTGTTTTTTTGGGCCTTCTGCCTTTGGTTTTACGTCTAACCCTCGCGCTCCTTCCCAAATTCCAGCCATGCGAGTGAGGGGGCCAAGATGTTTCAGGGTATCAATTGAGTAGCCTTGTGGTTCGGTATAGATATCTTTTGGGAAATTGGTCATGGCAGCGCTCAAATTGAATTGTTGAAAAAAGCATTTTTGCTAAATTCTTGGGTATTATTTAATTATCCACAAACCCAATTGGAGAATTTGATGATTTCTCGTTTCGTACGTTTAAGCTTAGCCACCCTGGTATCCGCCACGATTGGCCTATCTCCAATCTCGGTGATGGCTGCTGACCCTGCGCCAGCCTCAGCACCAGTTGCTGCCCCTGCGGCTGCCCCTGCCGCTCAGCCAGATAAAGCTGCTGATAAGAGCGCTCAGAAGCAGGCTAAGAAAGATAAAAAAGCGAAGAAGAAAGCTGAGAAAAAAGCAAAGAAGAAGGCAAAAAAGGCTGAAGCCGCACAGCAGTAATGCTGTTTGCTCGGCTACGATCCGAGCAAGTCTTTATCGCTAAAACCATTAGGGTTCGCAGACTCTAGTGGTTTTTGTTTATTGGAGTCATTGCGCACTAATAGCCACATAGCTGCCATCACTAAAGTCATGCCTCCAATTTGCAACCAGGTAATAGGTTCAGATAGAACAGCCCAACCCATGAAGATGGTGGAGACGGGCCCCAGAATGCCGGCCTGTGCAACGAGTGGGGAGCCAATACGATTAATGGCAATCATAATGAGCAGCATTGGAATGACCGTGCAGACACTAGCATTCACAAGACTAAGCCAATAGATTTGGGAGGCCTGCTCCAGAATATCTGTGGGGTTGTATACCAAGGCTTGTATAGCGCTGAAGAATGCTGATGATGTACTTGCATAGACTACCAAGCGAATGCTGCCAACACGCCTCACCATTTCTCCGGAGCCAATCATGTAAACCGCATAGGTGCAGGCGCTGGCAAATACCAAGAGCATTCCAAGCCATGCTGCACTTCCAGTGGAATTAGCATCTTGAATAAATACGGTCAGCACACCAAGGTAGCCGACGATTAAGGCCACCCACTGTAGACGTGAGATGGTTTTTTGCAAAACAAAATAGGAGATTAGTAAAACAATCGTTGGGGTGAGATACAAAACAATTCTCTCAAGGCCAACAGAGATGTATTGCAATCCCAAAAAATCCAAATAGCTTGATAGAAAGTAGCCCAAAAATCCCAAGAGCAATACCTTTGAGCGGTCTGACCAGCTAATGGGCAATATTTTTTGTTGACGTGATTGCCACCAATAGATCGACCAAAATAAAGGCAAGGCAATCAACATGCGAAGTGCCAGGAGAGTTTCTGCATTCGCGCCATAAGTGAAAGCGAGCTTAATCAGAATGGCTTTTCCAGAGAACAGAATGGACCCCAGTCCGGCCATCAGAATGCCAGATAGATAGCGTTTGCGTTGTAGAGCGAGATTGCTGGCGTGCATGTTTACTTATAGAAGACGGTTGAGCATGCTACGCATTTCTAGAATGGTCTCTGATGGTGTAAGTCCAATGGGGCCAATCCCTTTATTGACCAAGCTATCAGCCGCCGATGCATGGAGTTGCACGGCTATGCAGGTCGATGACCATAAATCGAGCTGATGTCGAATACCTTGAGCAGCAATAGCGGCAATACTGCCTGTGAGTACGTCACCCATACCACCTGTACCCATGCCGGGATTGCCTTGCATGCATTGAACGCTAGAGTGCTGCGGAGAGGCAATTAAGGTGTGCTGGCCTTTGAGGACCACAATGGAGCCAGTTAACTGCGCTAAGCTTTTTAAAGTGACTTGGCGTTGATCTTGAACTTGCTCACTCGATATGTTGAGAAGTCGAGCTGCCTCACCAGGGTGCGGCGTAATGACGCTTAGACCTGGAAATTGTTGATTGCGATTTTGTAATGCCAGTAAAAGCGCTTTGTTGTCGGCGATTAAATTTAGCGCGTCTGCATCGAGGACCAAAGGAATGTTGGGATGCGCCAGGCTCGCTTGAAGCCATGTATAAGCAAGTGAGGAGTTACCCAGACCTGGTCCGATTGCAATGAGATCGGGATTCGTTTTGATCAACAGTTCCGCTGCATTACTACCTGCCGCTCTCACCATTAATTCTGGTTGGTCAAGGAGTGCCTGGGTAGATGTATGGTCGAGCATTTCGAGAATGGTCCAACCGGCACCCAAATGCAATGCGGCATTACCTGCAAGTACCAGTGCACCCGCCATACCAGGGGCGCCGCCAATGATCACAACTTTCCCAGCGTCGCCTTTATGCTCTGATGGGCTTCGCTTTAAATGTTGAATGAGATCCAGTGACGCAAGTTCTACTGGTTCTTGGGTTGATGCTGTCATCCCTATTAATCGCTTTTATTTAGATGGTGAGGGTATTTTAAGGGGTGTATGCTTTTAAGCATGAAGATTCAATTTTTTGGTGCAGCGGGGGAGGTTACGGGTTCACGACACTCGGTCCAGGCTTCCCTTGGTGGTCACGAGAGACGTTTTATTGTTGATTACGGGATGTTTCAAGGTGGACGTGAAGCCAGTCTGAAAAATCTGGAGCCATTGCCATTTTCCCCTCAAGAAATTGACTTTATCGTCTTAACCCATGCCCATATTGACCATAGTGGATTATTGCCACGTCTTTGTGCCCAAGGGTTTACCGGCCCAATCTATTGCACTAGCGCTACCTTTGAGTTATTAAAAATTCTGCTACCGGACAGCGCGCATTTGCAATTTGCAGATGCTGAAAGGGCCGAGCGTAAGCAGAAGGCAGGCAAGTGGCATGGCGATATGCCTGTCGCGCTGTATAGCAGAGAAGAAGTAGAGATGACTTTGAATCAGTTTGAGGTCATAGAGTATGGGCAAGTCGTCAAGCCCTGTGAAGGTGTGCAGTTAGAGTTTCGTAATGCTGGGCATATTCTTGGATCGGCTATTGCTATTTTGGATATTCAGGAAACGGGCTCACCAGTAAAGCGCTGCGTGTTCTCTGGTGACATTGGTATGAAGGGCAGAGTCTTAATGCCTGATCCAGCGGTGATTAGCGAGGCAGATGTATTGCTAATTGAATCGACTTATGGAGATCGCCTGCATCGCAGTCTACAAGAGACTGAAGATGAGCTGGTGGAGGTGATTTCATCGACGATGCGCGGACATGGAAATGTGATCATTCCAGCTTTTGCCGTCGGGCGAACCCAAGAGGTGTTATTTCTATTGATTGATTTAGTTCGCAAAGGATTGTTGCCGCATCTCAGTATTTGGGTAGATTCGCCGATGGCAACAGCGGCTACACATCTCACCGAGCATTTCTTTTCGCAATTGGATCAGCAGTCGCAGGCGACTTTTTCGTGGTTTAAAGATCATCCAGATGCAGTTAGCCTACGTTTTATTGCCGATGTAGAAGAATCCAAAGCACTTAATAAAATTAAGGGTGGCGCCGTCATTATTTCGGCAAGCGGTATGTGTGATGCTGGTCGAATCGTGCATCACTTAGCTAACAATCTTCCTTATGCGCAGAATGCCATCATCATCACTGGCTTTCAGGCCTACGGCAGTCTTGGGCGGCGCTTAGTCGACAAGGTTCCTATGGTCCGGTTATTTGGTGAGGAGGTTTTAGTGAAGGCCTCTATCCATACTATTGGAGGCTTATCAGCGCATGCCGATAAAGCGGGCTTACTAGAGTGGCTAAGCGGATTTAAAAAGCCTCCCAAATCCACATTTGTTGTGCATGGAGAGCCTAAAGCAGCTGCTGCATTTGCTGCAAGTATTCGAGATGAACTAGGCTGGACCCATGTCCAGATTCCGGAGCGCCTACAAACTATTCAGTGCTGAAGATCTTATTCGGCAACCTTGGCACCTTGGATATCGTGACGATACATTGCATTCGCGACAAATCCAGACGCTTTTAACTCGGTAATGATGGCGCTTAAGTAAGCGCTGGTTTTTTCATATCCAGATCTGGCTTTCGGAATGCCAATCGCTTGATTGATCACCATAAACCGTCCAGGCAACATTCTTAAATCTGTATAGCGGGAAGCATCGCTCTCAAGTTGTTGTTTTACGCCTGCAGCGACATTTCCTTGGCCACCCATGAAGTCGTCTACCACCGCTTGTGAGCTCGGGGCGCGCAAAATGGTTGCATGTTTAATTTCTCGTGTGAGATAAAGGTCATAAGCACTTCCTTTGCCGACCACAATTTCATTTCCTGCTGCATCTACTGCTGCGTTGCTGGTAATAGGGGATGACGCTTTGACCATATAGGCGCCTTCGATTTGAATATAGGGTGGGGTATAGCTAATGTCTTCACCTCGCACTGGGTCTATAGCAACAAAGACTAAATCAATATTGCCAGTCTTAATTGCATCTACTGTTGCGCCTGCGCTTTTAAAGGGAATCAGTTGGACCGGTAAACCCGTTCGCTTGCCAATCTCATTAGCAATATCAATCGTCACCCCTTTTGGTTTTTGGGTAACTGCATCAGTCCCCGCTAAAACAGGATTCCCTAAATTAATCCCAACTCGGATTGTGCCGGTTGGTGCAAAGGATTGAAGCATGGCTTTATCAGATGGGTTCATGGCTTTAGGCGATTGGCTATTGGCGAGAGTGGAAAGGAGTAGAAGGCAGATGCTGAAAAAGTATTTCATAAACAGATGATATAAAAAAACCGCGGCTGACCGCGGTTTTTTTTCGATGTCAGTGTGATTACTTCTTAGCATCGGCAGCTGGGGCCGCTGCAGGTGCAGCCGGAGCAGCAGCTGGTGCATCTTTTTTAGCTTCTTCAACATGCGTAGCTTCAGCACCATGTTTTTCACCACCCATATCAATGTTGCCATCGCCTTTGAGGAGTAGATAGGCTGTAGCACTAATTAATACCAATACCATGATGATGATTGAACGGTTGCTCATTACTTTTCCTTCAGTTTGTTGAAATTGCAATAATCTTAACCTGTGTTTTGGCCTCAGTAAATCCCAATCGCCTCCTAATAAGCCTGAGATGTGTAAGTGATAGCACTTTCTAGGTAGTAATACTGACACTCCAAGAGGTAAGATGGAGTTCTATTTCCTTTCAAGGTAGTGATATGAGCCCAAAGCTCCCCATCAATAATGCACAGACAATTTCTGATTTTTTAAATCTGAATAAGGGTGAAATTTCTGAGAAAACATCTGAGGACTCCTCAAAATTTGCATTTGATGATCCTGCGTTTTTGGCGCGACGTGAAACCTTGGGGATCCGATTTGAATTGGAGCTATTAAAGCCTGATATTTTGCTGCGGGAGCGGGGTATTGATCACACGATTACTGTTTTTGGTTCTGCCCGCTTTGTAAGTTACGAGCAAGCCTTAAAGATGGAGAAAGAGGCTAAGACTTCTGAGGAAATAGCAGAGGCAAAAAATGCCGTGTTGCATAGTAAATACTATGAGTCTGCACGTGAATTCGGAAAGCTTGTGGCTGCTTATAACGCTACACAATTAACAACAAGCAGTAAGCTTCATATCTGTACGGGTGGCGGCCCCGGCATTATGGAGGCAGCTAACCGTGGTGCCTATGAGGCGGGTGATGAAACCATTGGATTTAATATCAGCCTTCCTCGAGAGCAACATCCCAATCCATACATTACCGAAGGTTTGGCGTTTCGATTTCATTACTTCGCCTTGCGCAAGATGCAATTTATGCTCAGAGCAAGGGCAATTGTGGCTTACCCAGGGGGTTTTGGTTCCTTTGATGAGCTCTTTGAAGTATTGACGCTGATGCAGACTGGCAAGGTAGCGGTACTACCCGTGATCCTGGTTGGTGATGGGTTTTGGTCTGAGGTCCTGAATTTACAAAAGATGATTGAGTTCGGTGTGATTGATAAGTCAAGCGTGGACCTAATACATTTTGTTCATACTGCAGAAGAGGCTTGGAAAGTGATTGTTGACTGCTACCAATTGGCTTGATCATCTGTAAAATGGGCTGATCATGACGACGCCTCAAGCCTCCACTCTCATTACCCAATTAGATCTTCCTGGATATGCACTGGGAATCGCTATTTTGCTGCTGGTCATGCTGGTGCATGGAGTCGCCTTATTGCAGATTGCTAAGCGCTACGAGGTTAAATCGTTTTTGTATCTTTCTGAACATAAGCATTCTTCAGTCGCTGTTGTTTTTTACATCAGCATTCTGTGTTTATTTCTGACGCACATTGCTGAGATCTTTATTTGGGGTATCTCCCTGTGGGCTTTTAAATTGCTCCCAGTTTTGAGTGAAAGTATTTTGTTTGCGGGCAGTACTTATACGGCAATGGGATTTATGGATGATATTTTGCCGCCTGGCTGGAAAATGCTAGCCATCATTATTGCCTTCTCTGGCATGTTTGCATTTGCTTGGACTGCGTCCGTCATGATCTCCATGACAAAGAACTTTAGACAGGCCTACACCCGCATGCATATGGAAAAGCTCAACATTCCTACTGAAATCATTGAGCGCTTTAAATAAACTATGAGCAAAATTTGGGATGCCGTCATTATTGGTGGCGGAGCTGCTGGTTTATTTTGTGCTGGTGTTGCAGGTCAACTCGGTAAAAAAGTATTGCTACTAGATCACGCTGAGATATTAGGTGAAAAAATACGTATCAGCGGAGGTGGGCGATGTAACTTTACGAATCTTCATAGCAGCCCAGCCAATTTTCTATCTCTTAATACACACTTTGTAAAAAGTGCATTGGCGCGTTACTCTTCGAAAGATTTTATTCAGTTAGTGCAGACCTATCGCATTGCTTATCACGAGAAGCATCAGGGACAACTCTTCTGTGACGACTCGGCAAAACAGATCATTGATTTATTGTTTTCTGAGTGTGCTAAAGGTGGCGTGAACATTCGCAATCCCGTAAAGGTGGAAGCCATTTCTCATGAGGCAGATGTTTGGACTATTCAAACCAATCAAGGAGTAGAAAAAACCAAGGCAGTTGTCATGGCGACTGGTGGTTTGCCGGTACCAGCAATTGGGGCCACTGCATATTCCTTGGATATTGCCAAGCAATTCGGACTCAATGTGATTGATCCTCGTCCCGCCTTAGTGCCGCTATCGTTCACTTCTGAGACTTTTTCTAATCTCAATGAATTGGCTGGTCTGAGTTTGCCTGTCCGCATCAGCTCTGGCTCAAAAGGTAGTCGATACGGCGCATGTCGTTTCAATGAAGATCTATTGCTCACACACAAAGGCTTGTCTGGCCCAGCGGTATTGCAAGCAAGTAGTTATTGGACTGAGGGCGAAGCGATTCATATTGATTGGCTTGGTGCGGTTGAAGTTGGCAGCAGTTTTCAGTGCGATGATCTATTCAATAATGAAGACAATCGACTCAAGCTTACTGAAACTATTTTGGCTTCAGTATTGCCGCAACGTCTAGCAAAAGCATTTGCAGAGCAAAGAAACTTATTGGGTCGCAAATGGGCTGAGGTCTCCAAGAAAGATCGACAGGCATTAAAAGAGTTGCTTACCAACTGGTCCGTCAAACCAGCGGGGACCTTGGGTTGGAAAAAAGCTGAGGTGATGTTAGGTGGGGTTGATACCAAAGAGTTGGATGGTCAAACCATGATGTCGCGTAATCATCCTGGACTGTATTTCATTGGCGAGTGCGTAGATGTCACAGGCCATCTTGGGGGGCACAACTTCCAATGGGCTTGGTCAAGCGGCTTTGCTTGCGCTCAAGCACTTTAATCCGCAGAGCTTTTCTTCTTCTTGCGTGAACGGATATTCAGTAGCTCTACCGACAGCGAGAATGCCATTGCGACATAGACATACCCTTTGGGAATATGCACTCCCATGCCCTCGGCAATGAGGACAACGCCAACTACCGTCAGAAAAGATAGGGCCAGCACTTTAATGGAGGGGTGATTATGAACAAAGTCCCCAATAGGCTTGGCTGCGACCAGCATGATCAGAACTGAAGCAAGCACAGCGGCAATCATCACACCAATTTGATCGACCATTCCCACAGCAGTAATCACACTGTCGAGTGAAAAGATAATATCGAGTAAACCAATTTGCACAACTGAGCTAATGAACATCTTGGACATTGATTTTGAATCAATAGCACGTGTTTCAGAGCTCTGATTGGTATCGTGTGCTTCTCCAACTTCTACTTCTGTATAAATTTCTTTGGAGGCTTTCCAGATTAAGAAGAAGCCGCCAAGTAATAAGATTAAATCTCGCCCCGAAATGGCATGATCCGCAATAGTCAGTAATGCTTGATTGAGTCCCATCACCCAAGAAAGGCTTAATAGCAACAGAATGCGGGTGAGTAGTGCAAAAAGTAGGCCAAATCGTCTGACTTGTTCGCGGATTTCCACTGGGAGACGATTGGCGATGACGCTGATAAAGATGATGTTATCGATCCCTAAGACAACCTCAAGGGCGCAGAGGGTTAGGAATGCGATCCAAACGCCAGGGTCGTTTAAGTAGGTGGTGACGAGTTCAATCATGTTTAGATGGGGTGCCTTTCGGGTAAAGTGTATCTAACTACACTCACTCCACCATGACAAAGTTGATATCCATGCGCGCTGTCCGGACATTTCTAGTTATAACGCTATCTTTTTTGCTATTGCAGGGGGTGCAAGCTGCCTATCCCGATAAGCCCATCAAAGTCGTTATTGGATTTCCGGCGGGCGGACCCTTAGATGCCCATATACGTCTTCTGGTTGATAAGCTTCAAAATGCATTAGGCCAACCAGTCATTGTCGATTACAAGTCTGGAGCTGGTGGTGCAGTAGGCGCCCAATTTGTTGCTCAGTCTCCTGCTGATGGATACACGGTGTTACTTGCCAATACAGGGACGATGGTGATTAACCCAGCGATCTATACAAAATCCCCTTATGACACTTTGAGGGACTTTCAGCCCATTGCACGCACTGCCCAGCAGCCATTAGCCTTAATTGTGAACAACGATGTTCCGGCGCAAACACTCAAAGAGTTTGTTGCCTACGCAAAAGCAAACCCAGGAAAATTGAATTATGGTTCCGCTGGCAATGGCGGGATTTCCCATTTGGTGCCAGAGATGCTTAAAAATGAAACCGGTATTTTTATAGTGCACATCCCCTTTAAGGGCAGTGCGCCAGCCTTTACTGACCTCATGGCTGGTCACGTGCAATTTATGGCGGAGTCTGTCCCCCAGGCTGCTAACTATGCCAAGCAGGGCAAAGTGAGGGCGCTTGCAGTAACGAGTGCTAAACGTAACCCAGCTTTACCGAATACCCCGACAGTCCTCGAGACAGGTGTGGCCAATTTAGAAGTAGTGGGTTTTTATGGAATTCTGGCACCTAAAGGCACTCCACCAGAGGTGGTGAATAAATTAAGCCAAGCATTTAAAGAGACGCTGGACTCGCCTGAGATTCAAAAGAAGATGATTGATCAGGGGGCTGATCCCGCATACTTAAATGCAGAGCAATTTACGAAATTCTTGAACACAGAAATGCCGCGTTGGGCGAAGGCTGTCAAGCAAGCTGGCGCTAAGCTCGACTGAGGCTCTTGCTAGTTGGGTTGATTTCTCATCCAATCGGCAGTGTTGAAGAAAGATTCATGCAATTGATCGGCAATATTGCCCTCAATACCGCAATCCTCAAGCGCTTGATACATGCAAGCTAACCACTGATTGCGCTCTTTCATGCCAATCTTAAAAGGGAGGTGTCTTGCCCTTAACATTGGGTGACCATACTTAGGCGAGTAAATATCAGGCCCGCCCATCCAGCCCGTGAGGAAAAATTTGAGTTTTTCACGAGATCCAGAGAGGTCAGCAGGGTGCATGGCACGAAGATCGGACAAGGTCTCTTCCAGTGCCATTAAATCGTAAAAGCGATCAACCAGCTCATCGACTTTGTCGATACCGCCAATGGATTCATATAGGCTATTTTGTCCTGTCATAAACCTATTTTAATATGGAAAAGCAGGGCAATTGGCAAGTATAGAAAATCGGTATAGAGTTATCTTAGAAGCAGTTGATGAAGCACTTTGGTATTTATTCATAATCACTTTATTAAGGAAAAATGATGGACGCAAAAGATTTTCAAAAATGGCAACAAGAAAAAGCAAAAGAACTTTTTAGTTATTCCCATAAGCTCTTGGATGCTGCCAAGCAACTCAGTGAGCACCACATTGCAGAAATTGAGTGGGGCATGAAAAATGCGCTGGATAGCGCTAAGTCTGCAGCTAAAAATGACCTGACTAAGCTTAAAGACTTACAAGAAGAGGCGACTAAAGAGGCTGCAAAGCGTGCAGCTGTCTACCAGAAGAAGGTTAAAGCTGTTCTGAAAGATCTTGGCGAAAATGCTGCTGATGAAACAGAGAAGCATTTAGAGAAAGTGCGCACCTCTTTAGTGGGCTGGTTAGAGGATGCTGAGAATAAATTGCCAACGCATGCTGATAAGCTTTCTAAAGTCGTTCATGAGATGTCGACTACGGGTCAGAAAATGTTTAAAGAAGGACGCCGGATTGTTAATCAAGTAGCTGATGCTGCTGAGAAAAACCTAGATGGTCTTTCTAGTAAGGCCTCTGGCGGCAAGAAGAAGGACGATTGATTTTATTTTTCCCCTCGATAAAAGACCGCTTGCTAGCGGTCTTTTTTATTTCCAGCCCTGAATCCAGATTTCTGGATTACTAAGATCGCGCCAAGGAATGATCTGAGTCTGATTGCTATAGATAGCCTCAAGCTCAATAAACTCAATTCTCTCGTCTGGAGGCTCTGGAAAAATGACCTTGCTTACTAAAAAATGTTTCTGCTTATTGGTGGGATGAACGGCAGTCCATTTAGTAAGTAGTAATTTCTTGGGATGGATAGGGTTTGAGGAATGGATAGACATATGATTTTTACTTAAAGCGCTTTGCAATGTAGTTGATTGTCTTGATCTAGCAAAGCCCCTGTACTAGGGATGAAGGTGACCTGAGATTTTTCAATTTCAGCGGGGCAATTGCTATCGAAGTAGCTCTTATCCCCTAGGCTGCCACAATAATTTAACTGCTTGCTCTGAAGTTGCATTTGGGCTTTTTTGAGGACCATGGGCAACTTGTCACCAGCCGTATTTTCGCAATTCCAGCTGGTGTACGTTTCCCGCTCACAAGCGCTTAAGCTGAGAAGCAAGGCTATCACTAGGCAGGCACTGAGCTGAATATGGAATGGTTTCATGGCTTTAAGAATAGCCATTTTTCAAAATTCCTGCCTATTTCAAGCTTTCGTATTAAGATTTGAGGCAATGGGACCCTAGAAGGCCCTTAGTAAAAATACAAAAAGGAGATGTTGTGGATACAAATCGTCGAGATATGCTCAAGCTTGGAACTTCAGCCGCAATTGGTGGCTTACTGATGCCTGCTGGAGCTGCATCAGCCCAAGATCGTCAGCCGATCGTAGTGGAGCCAATGACTGGTAAGGCGGGATTTCGCATTGCCAACTATTTACCGAAGATGGGAGCCACTTCTCGCTTAGGTTTGGTCACCAATGATGGTTTGGTAGTCGACATCCCAGCAGAAGCTGCTCGTCAAAAGGTGCAACTTTCATTTGATCCTACTTCAACAATTTCTTTAGCCGCATCCGGTAACAGAGGATTGCTAGAGCTTGCTACGCTATTTAAGAATCGTGGCTCTAATTTGGTCAATGTCAATCAAGTGATTTTGCTGTCACCCATTCCTAAACCGCAAAGCAATATTTATTGCGTTGGTTGGAATTACCTAGATCACTTTGACGAGGGTAAAAAGAATCGCGCTGATTCGGCTGTCAAAGAGTATCCAAAAGTTCCCGTTCTTTTTACCAAGGGCACTCAGACTATGAATGGTCCTTTTGATAGCATTCCCTATGATGGTGGTTATTCAACCCAGATTGATTGGGAAGCTGAATTAGCAGTCATTATTGGCAAGAAGGGTAAGAATATTTCCGAAGAGTCCGCTATGGATTATGTTTTTGGCTATTCTGCTTATAACGACACTACTGCACGCGATGTCCAGCAGAAACGTCACTCAGGCCAATGGTTTAAAGGTAAGAGCTTGGATGGTCATGGACCAATGGGCCCTTGGGTTGTCACGGCTGGCGGCGTTGACTTGGATGACACGCGCATCATCTGCCGTGTGAACGGCGTTGAAAAACAAAATGCTAGTTACAAGCAGATGTTTTTCAAAATCCCTGTGATTATTTCAGAACTATCACGCAGTTTGACATTACTCCCTGGCGACATTATTGCCACCGGCACACCTTCAGGTGTGGGCTTTGGTAGAACCCCTCAAGAGTTTTTAAAGCCAGGCGATATGATGGAAACACAAATCACTGGGGTGGGGATCATTCGCAATAAGATTGCTTAACTTAAAATGCAAGTAAAGAAAAAGCGCTGGGCTTACCAGCGCTTTTTTTATTGGAATAAGCTTAGAGAACCCAAAAGTGATGGGTGCCGTCTTTGCCTAACTGCTCAACTAAACCAAACTCCCAGTCTAGGTAAGCCTGCATGGCTGCAGTATCAATGCCAGTACCTTCATAGGGGCGCTTATAGCGATCTAGCGGTGGCGAGGCGAGATGTGTTGCGCCTTTCTCAATCTCCAACCCTGCATCGGTCCATCCTGTGTTGCCGCCCCTGAGTACGCAAATCTCAGCACCGCTCAGGGATTTGAATTCTTCTGCAATAAAGCTAGCTAATTGCGGTGGGGTGCTGGTGAGAACGTAGCGATTAGCCTTGGGGAGTTTTCCTAAAGCATCTACTAGCTGTAAGCGCAACGCAAACCAAGCGCCAGGGATGTGGCCCTTGACGTAATGAGCATGGGTACTGAAATCCACTATCAAGGTATTGGAATTCTCCTTGATCCATTCTGAAAGCATGGTTGGATCGACACTCTGAATACTCGGCAGGCTTGGCATAGGAGCCTGCCATGGACCTTTCTGCGTTAAATCACTGGCCTTAATATCGTCTAATACATAAACCTCCCAGGCCATCTGCGCTAGCCATGAAGCTGGCATGTTTGCGCGAACGCCACCAGGGTCTGCTAAGACGATACGGGCGCCTCTTACTGGGGCAACCATCTCCGTCTCTTGAACGAGCTGTCCACCAGGAACAGAACGAAATCCTGGTAAGTGGCCAGCTTCATATTCTTCTGGGGTGCGAGTGTCAAAGAAATAAGTCGTGCGATCTACCTGCGCTTGCCATTTGGCTACATCGGCAAAGCTTGCACGCTTTACATTGGCTCGATCAGCAACGGAGCGCGCTCGTTCAGCAGCGGTATCCGAAATTTCATTGCTCACTTCTTTAAACTTGCGACTTTGACCTTTGTCGAGAACTTGCCCAGCTAAAGTCCAGCCAATCGTGCCATTGCGTAATGCATTCACTTCATTCGGAATGCCGGCATTAATCAAGGATTGTGTGCCAATAATGCTACGGGTTCTACCAGCACAGTTCACAATGATTTTTGTCTTGGGATTAGGAGCTAGGTCAGGAACCCTCAGAACCAGTTCAGCGCCTGGAACGCTGATGCCGGTTGGGATGCTCATGGTGTGATATTCATCAAAGCGGCGGACATCGACTACCACTACGTCAGCCTTGTCATCAATTAACTTCTGAACCTCTTGAGCTGATAGAGAGGGAGTGTGACGTTTAGATTCAACCAACTCGCCAAACGATTTGCTTGGCACATTAACATCTTTGAACACTTCGCCACCAGCTGCTTTCCATGCCGTCACTCCGCCTTCAAAAATAGAAACATCGGTATATCCAAGTGCCAGTAATTTTTGTGCAGCAAGTTCGGCATATCCTTCGCCATCATCTAAGGTAACGATAGAGACATCTTTTCTGGGTAACTTTCCAAAGGCATCAATCTCAATACGAGAGAGCGGAAGATTTGCTGCAAAGAGGGGATGCTCTTGAGCATGTGGGTCTTCTTCGCGCACATCTAAAAAAGCAATCTCTTCTTTATTGAGTAGCTTGTTGCGAACAAAAGAATAATTTGTAATATTGAAGCTCATACGGCTCTCTTATTTGATGAATAACTAAATATATGAATGATAGCAATTAAAAATTAATCTAACTTTGCACCAGATTTTTTAACAACATCATTCCAGCGCACAATTTCTTGATTGATAAAGACTGCTAATTCCTGCCGCGTCATCTTGGGTGCGCTAGCTCCCATGGAGGCCCAGCGCTCCTTGATTTCTGGTGAGGCAAGTGCAATTTGTACTTCAGCACTCATTTTCTCGATAATATCTTTCGGGGTGCCTTTAATGGCCCACATAGCGTACCAACTAGAAACTACAAAGTTTGATATTCCTAATTCTTGGGCCGTAGGTAGGTTTGGAAAAGCGTCTACTCGTTTTTGGGTGGTAACAGCCACGGCAATTAACTGACCATTCCTAATGAATGGCGCAGCGCCTGCCAAGGTATCAAACATCATGTCCACTTGTCCTGCAACTACATCTTGTAACGCCGGCCCTGTTCCCCGATACGGGATATGTGTAATGAATAATTTGTTTTGCATCTTGAATAATTCACCAGTTAAATGCTGTGAGGTGCCATTGCCAGTTGATGCGTAGTTATATTTTCCTGGGTGCTTGCGAATTTCTTCGATGATCGATTTCAAATCATTCTTAGGAAATTTGTTTGGGTTAACAACAATCACGTGGGGTACGCTGCCAATAATGGCTATTGGTTCAAAATCTTTTGTAATGTCGTAGGAGAGATTGGCGTACATGCTCGGGGCGATTGAGTGATGCACCGCACCAAGAAGCCAGGTATAACCATCGGGAGCCATTTTTGCTGCAACTGCAGCACCCAGCGTTCCACCCGCACCCCCGCGATTGTCGACCACAATAGAATCATTCAGTTGAGTAGAGAGCTGCTTAGCTAAGGGGCGTCCAAAAGCATCTACCGCTCCACCTGGGGGGAAGGGGTTAATAAAGGTGATTGGCTTGCTTGAGGAAGGCCAAGAGCTGCTCTGTGCGCCCGCCGACATGCAAATTACGCTAGTAATAAGTAAAAGAAGGGTTTTTTTGAACATTTCTATGGTCTCCGGGATATTTTTCTGTAATTTGAACATTCTGTCTGATGTGCTGCTTCTAAGAGTTATCCCTGATGAAAAGCCCCATTTTTTATCGTTTTTATCGATATATACTGATTCGGCGTTTGTAATTGAATATTTAATTAAGAGGAGACAAGATGTCACAACACGATACATTGCTAGCTGCTTTTGAAGCATACAAAGCAGAGAATGAAAAGTTCATTGAAAAAGGCATTAAGGCATCTGCTGCACGTGCTCGTAAAGCGCTACAAGAAATCGCTGGCGCCTGTAAAGAGCGTCGTAAAGAGATCACAGCTACAAAAGAGGCGATGGAAGCTAAGAAGTAATTTCCACTCATATTCTTAAAAAGCCTAGTTCAGTAATGGACTAGGCTTTTTGCTTTAGTGAGCATCTCTCATTTCTGAATCGATGACTAAAACAGAATTTATACACATGCTGATGCAAGAGGGCTATCCTGACCCTGTTGAGGTCCAGCGTGAGCCCCGCGGATCATTGGATGAGCACTCTCATCCTTTTGAAGTGTATGCGCTGATCTTAAATGGTGATATTGAATTAATCATAGAAGGTGAAAGTGCTGTTTATAAGCCTGGTGATATTTTTTACTTAGGCGCATATGAGCCTCACTCAGAAAGATATGGGAAAGAGGGTGTTCTCTACCTAGCAAGCAGAAGGTCGGTTGATGATTTATAGCGAGAGGCGTGTATGAAGGTCGCATTTATTGGTTTGGGCAACATGGGTTTGCCAATGGCACTCAATCTTTTGAAGGCTGGGTATAGCGTTACTGGCTTTGATTTAGTTCAGAGTCAGATTGACGCTTTTGTTGGTGCAGGTGGTCTGCCAGAAAAGAGCGCCGCTTTAGCTGTCATTGACGCTGACATCGTAATCAGCATGCTCCCGGCCTCACGCCATGTGGAAAGTCTATATCTTGGCGATGCTGGCATCTTGGCCCATGCCAATCCTCGGGCCTTATTGATTGACTGCTCCACCATCTCACCTAAGGTTGCCCAAGACGTAGCCAAAGCCGCTAAAGCCAAGGGATTTGCCATGATCGATGCCCCAGTTTCAGGCGGTACTGCCGGGGCGCAAGCGGCTACCTTGACCTTTATGGTTGGTGGCGATGCCAAGGATCTAGAGCGGGCTCGACCTCTGCTGGAGAAGATGGGCAAAAATATTTTCCATGCAGGTGGTAATGGCAGTGGCCAAACCGTTAAGGTTTGCAACAACATGCTCTTGGGTATTCAGATGCTGGGAACAAGTGAGGCCCTACGTTTGGGTATTGCCAATGGCATGGACCCGAAAATCTTGTCTGACATCATGACGAAAAGCTCTGGCCGTAATTGGGCTTTGGAGTTATACAACCCATGCCCGAACGTAATGGAGAATGTGCCCTCATCCAAAAACTATGCAGGTGGTTTTGGGGTGGATTTAATGCTGAAGGATTTAGGTTTAGCAGTGGAGAACGCGCAGGATTTAAATGCCAGCACTCCCTTGGGAGAGTTGGCTCATCACTTGTACGAGTTACACAGTAAAGCTGGAAATGGTGCGCTGGATTTCTCTAGCGTATTTAATCTAACTAAAGTCGAATAGACATTTAATTAGAAATCACCAGCGACTTCTCTTGTTTTGCACCCATTTGGCCAATGACGCGCGCACCCAAGAACTGATGGCGACTAAAGATATCCAACACTTCTTTAACGGCATCTGGACTGCAAGAGACTAGTAGTCCGCCACTGGTTTGAGGATCGGTTAATAAAGCCTGTTGTGCTTTAGTGAAACCCATTGGTAAAGAAATTTCGTCGCCATAGCTTTGCCAATTGCGATCCGATGCCCCTGTAATGACATCTTGGTCTGCAAGTTCTTGCACTTGAGAGAGAAGTGGCACTTGGCTCCAGTCGATATGGGCTGTGCAATGAGATCCTCGTGCCAGCTCAAGCATATGACCAGCTAAACCAAAGCCAGTGACGTCGGTGAGAGCATGAACACCAGGCAACTTAGCAAGATCAGGGCCAGCCGAATTTAACTTGGTCGTGTTGGAGATCATTTCTTGATAACCAGCTGGGCTCAAGAGATCTTTCTTTAATGCAGCAGAAAGAATGCCGACACCAATGGGCTTTCCAAGGATGAGAACATCACCCGGTTTAGCTGCGGCATTGCTCTTGATTTGTTTTGGGTCGATGATGCCGATTGCTACCAATCCATAGATGGGCTCTACAGAATCAATCGTATGGCCTCCAGCAATAGCGATACCTGCGCTACGACAGGCTTCTGCGCCACCTTCTAGAATGCGTGCGATGGTGGCATTTGATAAGACCTTGATAGGCATACCAACAAGTGCAAGTGCAAAGAGTGGTGTACCACCCATGGCATAAATATCGCTAATGGCATTGGTAGCAGCAATCTTCCCAAAATCAAATGGATCATCGACGATCGGCATAAAGAAATCCGTGGTCGCAACAATCGCTTGTGAATCATTAATCTGATAGACAGCTGCATCATCAGAAGTCTCAATGCCAATCAGCAGCTCTTTAGGAAAAGGTAGTTGTGGCACACCTTTTAGAATTTCTGAGAGGACGGCCGGTGCAATCTTGCATCCACAACCACCACCATGAGACAGGGAGGTAAGGCGAGGTTCAGTATTTTCTAGATGATGAATGGTGTTCATTGTTTTTCGATCAGAAATAGTCATTTATTGACGTAGTAGCGTTTCAATTTTACCGCTCACTTCTTCGCTATCGGCATTATCAATTGCGCCAATCCAGACGCTGTCAATTTTGCCCTGCTTATTGATAAGGAAGGTCGTTGGGATGCCGCGGGCTTTCCAGGTTTTGTAAATGATGCTGTTGCGATCCTGCAAAATCTCGATAGCGTTTTCAGAGATGCCATTACCTTTAAGGAATTGGGTAATGCGAGGTTTCATTTCTGCCAAGTTCACGGCAAAAACTTTCAGACCTTTGGCACCGTACTTATCTTGCAAGTAGGTGAGCTCTGTAAATTCTTCTCTGCACGGTTCACACCAGCTAGCCCAAAAATTCACAATCACGACTTTACCTTTGAAAGCGTTGATATCAACTGGTGTACCCGCTAAGTTATTGAGCAGTAATGGTGGGGTTTGGCTTAAGCCAACCTTGCTTACGGCTTGCCATTGCGCAGAGGCGTAACCACCCCATAGGCTGAGACAAATAAAAAACAGCGAGAGAAATATTCCCCTCGCTGTTTGTTTTTTTATCAGATCTATCACTAGAAATTCTTAAAAATAAACATTAACCAATCAGTCGGCTTGTAATTTTGTATTTGAAGTTATCTGGGTCTAGTGAATCAAAACGACCTTCTTTATTCTCTGCTTGTGGATACATTAAGAAAGGAATCACACCATTCTTACCAAGCTTAGAGCCGGGCAGGGCGATGTCGTGATCATAGTTGTAAGCCATCCAATTCATTTCCCAATTGCCAAACAGGTAATCACGGATTGCCACTACCTTTGGATCGGTCACAGCTAGGCCGCCAGTTTCCTCAAGAATTACTTTGCGAACGTCCGCAGGATCTACTGGGCACCAGCCATAGCCGCTGGCATAAAACTCAGCACGGCAATGTTGCGCTTTAGTGATCTCACCAGATTTACCAAGGCTCTTATAGCCACGAGCAGAATCAGCGATACGAATGCCATATACATCACGAGCGGCAATCCCTGCAGAGCGAGCGAGAGCCACAAAGACCGCATTAATATCTGCGCATTTTCCACCAAGGTTATTGGTCTCTAGCATCAACTTGACATCACCTTGGCCACAACCGCGGGTTTTAGGATCGCGGTGAGTGTTGTCTACAACCCAGTTGTAGATTGCTTTTGCTTTATCAACATCTGTTGCATTTGCAGGGAGGGAGGCAAGACATTCTTGTGCTTTTGCTTTAACAATGCCATCAGTTGGTAGATAGGCTGTCGCGCGTGTCCAGAACTTTTGCTCTTCTTTAGAAAGTTTTAAAGCTGGATTTGGGCTGGAGAGTTCTAGGTGGCGATTGCGGGTGCTCACAATCATGGCAACCTTCACTGAATGTGCGCTGGCTGACTTGTCCCATTTAGTCCAGAGCATGCGAGCTTGCTTGTCTGGTGTCTCATAAATCTTACTTTCCACTTTGGTATCGCCTGCTTCTGGTCTGATCGACAGTGTCTTGAAATAATCGGTATTCAAAACGAGTGGCAAAGGAATCCATGCCTCAGCAGCGCCATTGGTGTTCTCAAGATTAACTTCAGTAACGATCTCATAAGTAGTCCACTCTGGTGAGGATTGTGCGAATACAGATGTGATTGGATTGAGGGCCGGTAGTGCAAAGGCGCTTGCGATGGCTTTGATGGCTGAGCGACGGGTAATAGTCATTGGATATCTTTTTATGGGTGATAAAGGTTAAAAGGTTTTCACAGAATGATTTTAAGGGGGGGTTTAGCGGCTAAAGCTTCTTTTAGGCGGGCTAGAGCGCTTGGCCGCTGGTTTGGCGCCACTTCCGGCATTCCCGGAGGGTCTAGGCTTTCTAGATTGCTGGTGTTGCTGACTGCGCATCTGAATGGGTTGAGCCACTGCATTTGGGTCTGGTTCAAATCCAGGAATCACTTCTTGTGGAAGTTTCTGCTTGATCAGTTTCTCAATGTCTTTCAACATTTGGTGCTCATCCACGCAGACTAGGGATACGGCAACCCCATTGGACCCAGCTCTACCAGTTCGGCCAATACGGTGAACGTAGTCTTCCGATACATTTGGCAGGTCATAGTTCACGACGTGAGGGAGTTGGTCGATATCGATGCCGCGCGCAGCAATATCAGTTGCTACCAATACAGCAATCTTCCCAGCCTTGAAATCAGCCAGCGCTTTAGTGCGTGCACTTTGACTCTTATTGCCATGGATGGCCATGCTGGTGATGCCATCTTTTTCTAATTGGGTAACTAACTTGTTGGCGCCATGCTTGGTACGCGTAAATACGAGAACCTGCTTCCAATCATTGCTTTTGATCAGATGCGCCAAGAGCGGATGCTTGTTGGTTCTGTCTACCGGATGAATTAACTGTGCAATCGCTTCGTTGGCGCTATTGCTGCGCGCTACTT